>Ga0075471_10002553_pt1 | contig 11944 bp, 13 predicted proteins | sample DEB19_08_DNA_2_FD_74787 | JGI IMG/M metagenome (GOLD analysis project Ga0075471, IMG submission 74787) | Aqueous microbial communities from the Delaware River and Bay under freshwater to marine salinity gradient to study organic matter... | ecosystem: Environmental > Aquatic > Marine > Coastal ... | reverse complement strand
CGTCGAGGCCGCCGCGCGGTCGGCGGCGGCGCTCGAGCCAGATGCCGGCTTCCGCGAGCTTGTCGAGGCGATCGACGGGGAGCTGGTGGGCCGGGCGGCCCGCCGGGTCCGTCGCACCGGCGCGGTCGATTTGGCGGCCTGGTTTACCCGCCAGTCGCGCGGCGCACTGGCGGCCTTCGTGGAGCCTGTGGCTGCGCTGGGGGCCGGCGTCGTGGCGGAGCGGAAGCGGCTGGAGGCGATTCTCAGCCGCGAGGTCGGCGAGACGCTCCGCTCGAACCGGTCGGCATGGCAGCGGCTGATTGGCGACGACGTCGTCGCCCGTTGGCACGGTGGCCCGTTCGCGGCGTTTCTCCACGTGATCGCGGCCGTCGCATCCTTCTGGAGCCGTGTGCGGCCCGGCAGCGGCCTGATCGGCAAGCTGCTCGCCGGCCAGCCGGCCACGGTGGCCGCTGCCTCGGGAGGCTGGCAGGCGGTGGAAGAACTCGGCCTGGCCGGCGGCGAGGTGGAACAGTCGCGGAGCGTGCTGGCCGGACTGGCCGCCCGGGCCGGCATCGGCGAGCCGCTCGTGGGCCGCGCGCGGCTCGACGCGGCCCGGGTGCCGGAGACCACCGCCGCGGTCGTCGCCGGTACGAGCCGGTGGCTCGCCACGGGCATCGACCGGCTCGTCGCCGACCGTCGCGGCCGGATCGGCCGGCCGCTCGTGCACTGGCTCTTCGAGGCGCTCTTCGCGGCGCTCCTCGTCACGGTGCTCGTCCGTGCCGGCTGGAACTTCTTTCACGGCAACCTCTGGGAAGGGAAGCCCGTGTCGGGCATCGGCTTCCTCCAGGAGGCCATCGTGTGGGTCGTCCTCTGGGGGCTCGTGCTCCGCTGGGTGATCTTCGCCTGGGTGCGGCTCGGGCTCGATCGCGACATCAACTCCCTCGTGGGAGGCGTGGAGTCGGCGAAGCTCGTCGATCCGCTGCTCGCCGATTTCGCGGAGGCGGCCGCGGCCACCGGCGGCTGGATCGAATCAGGCGCACGGCTTGGTGCCGAGGCCGACCGGCTCTCGGCCGCCTGCGACGAGGCCAAGGGCCTGGGCCGCCTGCGGAGGCCTCCGGCATGAGTTCCCCCCTGCGTGCCGTCGCGCGGCCGCTGCTCGCAGCCGCGCTGCTGCCGGGCCTCGTCGGCGCCGCCGAACTCGACGAGGTGCGCCGCCGCGGCGAACTCGTCTGGGCCGCCGATCAGGAAGGCGGCGGGCCGCACGTCTATCCCGATCCGGCCGACCCGCGACGGCTCGTCGGTTTCGAGGTCGAACTCGCGGAGTTGATCGCCGGCGAACTCGGCGTGACGCCGCGGTTTCAGCAGGGCCAGTGGGACCGCCTGCCGCTGCTGCTCGACCAGTCGGCCGATTGCGTCATCAACGGCATCGAGCTCACTCCCGAGCGCCGCCGCGACTACGGCTGCTCACGGCCCTACTTCGCCTACGCCCTGCAGATGCTCGGCCGCCGCGATGCCCCGCCGACCGGCTTCACCGACCTCGCCGATCCCGGCCCCTCGGGTCCGTGGCGGGTGGGCGTGCTCACGGGCTCGGCGGCCGAGATGGAGATGCGGTCGCGGGCGGCCCGTGGGGAGATCCAGGCGGAGGTGGTCGGCTACGACGGCACGCTCGATTCGCTGGAGCAGCTGCTGACGGGCGTGCTCGACCTGGCGGTGATGGACGACTGCATCTTCAATCACTACGCCGACCGCTTTGCCCGCATCCGCCCCGTCGATCGCCCCTTCGCCGGCGGCTTCTACACGGTGCTCACGTCGCGATCGACGCCGCGGCTCGGAGGGGCGATCGACGAGGCCCTCACCCGGCTGATCGCCGATGGCCGACTCAAGTCGCTCTACGACCGCTGGGATCTCGCCGGCCGCCAGCAGATGCTCCTGCTCCGCGACGCGGCCGAGATCCCCGTGGCCCGCCAGCGGTCGTTCATCGAGCTCGTCCGGCAGATTCTGCCGCTCCTGCTCACCTCCGCGGGCATGACCATCCTCCTCTCGTCCGCGTCGTTTCCGCTGGCGATCGCGATCGGCCTCGCGGTGGCGGTCGGCAGGCTCTACGGACCGTCATGGCTCAGAGCGCCGCTGGCCGCCTATGTGGAAGTGCTCCGCGGCACGCCGCTGATGCTCCAGCTCTATGCGATCTTCTTCCTGCTGCCGAAGGTGGGCCTGGCACTGCCGGCAATCCTCGCCGCGATCCTCGGCCTCGCCCTCAACTATTCCGCCTACGAGTCGGAGATCTATCGCGCGGGGCTGAAGGCGGTGCCCCTCGGGCAGTTCGAGGCCGCCCTCGCGCTCGGACTCTCGAAGTGGCAGGCCTTGCGGCACGTGCTGGTGCCGCAGGCGGTGCGAATCGTGATGCCGCCGGTGACGAGCGATTTCATCGCGCTCTTCAAGGACACGAGCGTGTGCTCGGCGATCACCGTGATCGAGCTCACCAAGCGATACAGCGTGCTCGCCCTTTCGACGGGGCGGATCGTGGAGTTGGCGATCGTGACCGCGCTGCTCTACCTCTGCATGAGCTGGCCCCTGGCACTGCTCTCCCGCTGGTTCGAGGCCCGGCTGGAGCGGCCGGCGGGCACCGCGGCGTGAGGGGGCGGCTCGGAGGGAAGCGGTACGGAACGGCACGGGACACACTCGCATGATCGCGGTCGAAGCCCTCACGAAACACCGCTCCGGCGTGCCGGTGCTCGACGCCGTGACCCTGACGGGTGAGGCGGGGGGCGTGACGGCCCTGGTCGGCCCGTCCGGCAGCGGCAAGAGCACGCTGCTGCGGTGCCTCAACGGGCTCGAGTGCTTCGAGGCGGGCGAGGTGTCGATCGCGGGCCACCGCCTTGCTCCCGGCCCACATGCCGGTGGCATCCTCGAGGCGTTGCGGCGGGACGTGGGCATGGTATTTCAGCAGTTCAACCTCTTCCCGCACCTCACGGTGCTCGACAACGTCACCCTCGCCCCGCGCACGGTGCTGAAACACACCATGGCGGAGGCTCGGTCGCGGGCGATCGATCTGCTCGACCGCGTGGGCCTCGCATCGTTTGCCGGCGCCCGTCCCGCCACGCTCTCCGGCGGACAGCAGCAGCGGGTGGCGATCGCGCGAGCCCTGGCGATGCAGCCCCGGGTGATGCTCTTCGACGAGCCGACCAGCGCCCTCGATCCCACGATGACGGCGGAGGTGCTGGAGGTGATCGTGGACCTCGCGAAGGCGGGCCAGACCATGGTGGTGGTGACGCACGACCACTCGTTCGCGAAGCGGGCGGCCTCCTGGGTCGTGGAACTCGCCGCCGGGAGGGTCACCCGGCAGGGCACGGCCGCCGAGCTGCTCTGACGCTGCCTCGCTGTGAAAGCCGACCGGCCGTGAGGCCGCGGGTCGCCCTGGTGCGCGGCTCGGGGCTGCCCATACCCCGTCGCCGGACGTTCGCTGCGCCCCTCCAGGGCTTCGCTCACTCGATGCTGGCTGGCGCTTCGGCATCCATGCCTCCGCTGGCCAGCAACGCCGGCTCGAGGGGCACGGGCAGCCCCTCGCTGAGTTCGTGCCGCACCTTGGCTGCGGCACCGGACGCCACGAGGCTGCACGGGCCATGGATGGCCGTGCAGCCGTACGGCTCGCCTGGATGGCGAGCATGGCGTTCGTGCCGCACCTTGGCTGCGGCACCGGACGCCACGAGGCTGCACGGGCCATGGATGGCCGTGCAGCCGTAGAGACAGCAAAAAAACTCCGCCCGGGGGTTTCCCCCCGGGCGGAGCTCACTGGCCGAAGTCGGGCAACAGATCTCCGTTCGACCTATCAGCCCTTCGACTTACTTGCTGGCGACCGTCCGGACCGTCTTCACCGACGCCGAAGCATCGGGGGTCGGCTCGGCGGCACAAGGCGCACAGCCTGCATCGGCACCGCAGGCCGGCTCCGCACCGCAACCCGGCTCGCAGCAGCCGTTGCCGGCCGAGCAGTCGGGCTCACCACCGCAGCAGCTGGTGCCGCAGCAGCTCTTGCGAGCATGCTTGGCCTTCAGCGCCGCGAGGATGCCGCGGAGCGGGTGGCACTTCTTCCGGGTGCCGCAGCACGAGGCCGCACCGCAGCTGGGCTCGCAGCAGCCAGCACCGGCGTCGCAGGCCGGCTCGCAGCAGCCGTTGCCGGCGTCGCAAGCGGGCTCAGCGCAACCGTTGCCAGCACCGCAGGCCGGCTCGCAGCAGCCGTTGCCGGCGTCGCACGCCGGCTCGCAGCAGCTCGTGCCGCAGCAGCTGTGCTTCCGCTTGCACTTGGCAAACAGACCCTTCAGGCCCCCGAACAGGTCGTGCTTCTTGCGGATGCCGCAGCACGAACCAGCTCCACAGCTCGGCTCGCAGCAACCAGCACCGGCGTCGCAGGCCGGCTCCGCACAGCCGTTGCCGGCTCCGCAGGCGGGCTCGCAGCAGCCGTTGCCGGCACCACAGCCGGGCTCGCAGCAGCCAGCACCGGCGTCGCAGCCGGGCTCACAGCACGAAGCACAGCCCTTGCAGCCGAGCATCCGATCGAGGAGCTCGAAACCGAAAGACTGGCTACAAACAGTGACGCTGAGGATCAGCGCACCGAGATACATCATACGCTTCATCGAGCCACATCTCCTTTGCTTGTGGATCACCGGTGTGTTCGTCCCGCTTGCGACGCTGTCACCCCGAGGTTGTGATCCACGAACTTTCCGCGGCAGGCCTGTCGAGCCATTCCGTGACTCGAGTGATCGCAGGTTGCTGCCGCCCCCTGGTTGCCCGACGGGCACAGTGATGCCCCGGGGGACAAGGGGGCTATCGGCGGCCATGATCGAGCGGCTTGAACCGCTCCCAAGTTTTTTGCGTGTCGACACTTGCGTGTACGAGTCGGGTTGAGAATGACGCCGATGACGGCTGCGTCGATGGTGCGCTGCGGGGCCGTGCGACCGTCAGCCTTTGACGGCGCGGTCATGCGCGACCGTCATGGCTTCACACTCCGGCGCCGGCCGCCGGTAAACCCTGCGGACCTTGCGGGCCACCGTCGGCTTGGTTGACAGCCCTTGCCCGACCCCTACACTCTGCCAACTGACGCTGGTGGCCGGTCTGGCGGGCTCTCGCCCGGCCGGCAAACAGGGAACTCCGGTGTGATTCCGGGACGGCCCCGCCGCTGTGACCAGGCGACGAGGTCGGCCGCTTCTGGCCATTGCGGGTGGTGCTTCCACGGCGCCCTCCGGCGAGAAGGCATGCGGCCGACTGAGCCTGGGAGTCAGAAGACCTACCAGATGTCTTGGGTTCGTCGGACCGCGAGGGCGGGACGGCGGACACGGCCGCACGAGCGGCCGGATGCATGCTGCGTGTTCGAGTCTTCACCCTGCGATCGCGTCATCCTGCGCCGGGCCTGGCGGCCCACGCGGAGTGCACGCGTCGGAGGCATGTCGAGGCATGGCTGCCATGACGCCCGCGACCGTCGCCGTTCCTGATGCCCGCCGCCGCGCCGCGATGACGCTGGTGGAACTGCTGGTCGTGATCGCCGTGGTGGCCGTCTTGATCGGCCTTCTCCTGCCCGCGGCCCAGGCAGCCCGCGAGGCGGCCCGGCGGGTCTCGTGTCTCAACAACCTGCGGAACATCGGCTGCGCTCTCCACGGCCACCTCCTGACACGCCGTCGGTTTCCCATCGGCTGCACCGAGTGGCGCCAACCTGGAAGGGGCGGGCTCGAGCGGTGCATCGCCTGGAGTGGCCGCATCCTGCCGTGGCTCGAACAGGCCGACGTCGCCGACCGGATCGATTTCGACCGGCCGTTCGACCATGCGGCCAACGCCGCCGCGGCCGCGGTGCCGCTGGCCGTGTTCCGCTGTCCCTCGGCCGATCGCACCGATCCGCTCGTGGCGGGCCTGGGTCGCACCGACTACGGCGGCCTGACCGGCGAGCGGATCACGTCGCCGAACAACCCCGAGAAGGGCGTGCTGATCCACGACCGCGGCTTCGCCGCGCGGGAGATCACCGACGGGCTGTCCTCCACGGTATTCGTCGGCGAGTGCGCCGCCGGCGCCTGGCCCGACGGGCAGTGGATCAATGGCCGCAACCTCTTCGATCAGGCGTATGCCGTGAACTGGCCCACCTGGGAGGACGAACTTCGCAGTCGACACCCAGGGGGCGGCCACGCGCTGTTCGGCGACGGAGCCGTGCGACTGCTCGGCGAGGCGCTGGACATTCGCATCCTGGCCGCGGCCTGCACACGGTCGGGAGGCGAGACCGCTGCAACTGTTCCCTGAGCCCCACGCCCCGAATGATTTCCGCAGGTTGTCACAAAAAAAAGAAGGATGCCACGATGATCTCGACCGTTCGCATGTTCTCCCTGTCGATCCTCACGCTCGTCGCCGTCACCGGCAGGGCGGCGGCGGTCGTGGTCGATTTCGAGGGCTTGACGGTGCCGCAGTCGGGCTTCTTCAACGGCGACCCCGGCACCCTGTCGCCCGGCCAGTCGGTGAGCCTTCCGTGGACGGCCGGGGGCGTCGCCTTCTCGAACACCTTCGGAATCGATAGCTACGGCGGCTTCGACTACGAGTGGTGGGAGGGTTTTTCCTACTCGAACGTCGTCAACACCACCGATCCCGCGTTTGCCAACCAATACGCCTCGTATCCGGGCGGCGGCTACCAGTCGAGCACCTACGCCGTTCCGCACACCGAGTACAACGACTACCAGCCCGCGGTGACGTTGCCGGTGCCGACGACCGTGTCCGGATTCCGGATTGCCAACACCACCTACGCCGCGCTGACGATGCTGAACGGCGACCAGTACGGCTTCTCCGCGCCGCTGCCACCGGGCGGCTGGTTCGCCACCACGGCGATCGGCAGGCTTGGGGTCACGACCACCGGCTCCGCCACGTTTTACCTGGCCGACCTCCGCGGAGCCTCGCCACCCGGGATTCTCGCGACGTGGGAGTGGTTCGACCTCTCGGCGCTCGGCACCGTCGATCGGATCGACTTCGAGTTCAGCGGGTCGGACGTGGGGGCCTTCGGCCTCAACACGCCGCGTTACTTCGCCCTCGACAATCTCACCGTGGCGACGGTGCCGGAGCCCACCGTGACGGTGATCGCCGCGTCGATCGCGATCGCGGCGGTCCTCCGGCGGCGGTCGGCCTCCTGGTGGTAGACTCGGCGAGATCATGATCTGCCTGAACATCCATCTCACCGCGAAGGACGAGGCCGACGTCCCTCGGCTGCGTGACCTGCTCGTCGATGCCATGCGGAAGAGCCGTGGGGAGCCTGGCTGCCTGCGGTTCGACGTCTACCATTCGAGCGTGGAGCCGCGGCGGTTCACGCTCGTCGAGCACTGGGCCGACCAGGCCGCGATCGACGCCCATCGCCTGGCGGAGGCCTACACGACGATCTACAAGCCGCTCGTGATGCCGGTCGTCGATCGCGAGGGGCATCCCTCGACATTGCTCGAGTAGGGAGCGGCCGGCATGATCCTCCTCATCGACAATTACGACTCCTTCACCTGGAACCTCGTGCAGCGGCTCGGTGAGATCGCGCCCGGCATTTCCGTGGAGGTCCACCGCAACGACCGCATCACCGGCGACGAGATCGCGGCCAGGGCGCCGAGCCACATCGTGATCTCCCCCGGTCCCTGCACGCCGGACGAAGCGGGAATCTCCTGCGACGTGGTGCGGAGGTTCGCCGGACGGATGCCGATCCTCGGCGTCTGCCTGGGCCACCAGTCGATCGGCCAGGTCTTCGGAGGCACCATCGTGCGGGCGAAGCAACTCATGCACGGCAAGGTGGATCGGATCGAGCACACCGGCAAGGGGCTCTTCGCCGGCCTGCCAACGCCGATCGAGGCCACTCGATACCACAGCCTCGTGATCGACCCGCCCACGCTCCCCAAGGAGTTCGAGATCGACGCCTGGGCGGCCGCGCCCGATGGCTCCCGCGAGATCATGGCGATCCGCCACCGCTCGCTGCCCGTCTACGGCGTGCAGTTCCATCCCGAGAGTTTCCTGACGCCCGCGGGCTACGACCTGCTGCGGGCGTTCCTGCAGTGTTCGACCGTGGCGGCATGATCGAACTCACCGATGCGATCGCGCTGGTGGAGCGAACGGCGGCGCCGCTGCCGCCCCGGCGGCAGCGGCTCCTCGACGCGGTAGGCCGTCGGCTCGCGGCGCCGGTCGTGGCCGACGTCGATTCTCCTCCCTGGGACCGGGCCATGATGGACGGCTTTGCCGTGCGGTCGGCAGACGTCGTCGATCGCGGCGGTGCCCCCGTCGATCTCGAGGTGGTGGCCGATCTGGCCGCGGGCGACGCGACCACGATCGTGATCGCGAGCGGTTCATGCGCCCGGATCATGACCGGCGCCCCGATTCCGCCGGGAGCCGATGCGGTCGTGCCGATCGAGTCGGCGGTCGACGACACCGCGGGGGTTCACGCGGGTGGCCGTGTCCGGCTTCGCGAGCCGCGATTCCGCTCCGGGCAGCACGTGGGGCTGCGCGGGGCCGCGTTTCGCGCCGGTGGCGAGATCCTGCCGGCGGGCGCGGTGCTCACGCCGGCCGGCGTCGGCCTGGCTGCCGAAGCCGGAGCCCTGCACGTGACGGCTGCCGCGCGGCCCCGGGTGGCGATCCTTTCCACCGGCAGCGAACTCGTGCCTCCGGACGCGGTGCCGGCCCATGGGCAGACCCGCAACTCGAACGGCCCGATGCTGGCCGCCGCCGCGGCGGCCCTGGGTGCCGAGCCGATTCCGCTCGGCATCGCCGCCGACCGGCCGGAGGCAATCCGCGCGGCCGTCGCCCAGGGGCTCGCGGCCGATGTGCTGATCCTCTCGGGGGGCGTGTCGGCCGGCGACCTCGATCTCGTGCCCGGGATCTTCGCGGAGTGCGGCGTGCAGCAGGTGTTTCACAAGGTCCGCCTCAAGCCCGGCAAGCCCGTGTGGTTCGGCCGGCTCGATCGCGGCCCCGGCGAACCGCCCGCGCTCGTCTTCGGACTTCCCGGGAATCCCGCCAGCAGCCTCGTCTGCTTCATGCTCTTCGTGCGGCCGGCCCTCGCGATCCTCGCCGGACTGCCCCCCGACGCCTGGCACCTGCCGCGGGAGCGGGGCGTGCTCGCATCGGCGGCCAAGCCGGCGGCCGATCGCCCCGTCTACCTGCCGTGCCGTCTCGACCGCGTCGCCGGCCGACTCGAGGTCAGGCCGCTGCCCTGGACCGGCTCGGCGGATCTCGTGGGGCTGGCCACGGCCGACGGCCTGCTCGCCCTGCCCGCCGGCGGCCCCGCCGACGTCGGCACCCACGTGGATGTGCTCGTGCTCGCGGCCGAGCCAGCCGACCGGCCGTGAGTCCGCGGGCCGGATCTCAGCCCGGCAGGCTGCGGTGGAAATGCACGTGCTTCCAGCCGCTCGCCATCCGCACCCAGACGCGCGTCTCTTCGCCACTCGCCACCATCGGATTGCCGGAGGCATCGAGCTTCTGCACGAGCCGCACGTAGGCGACCACCGCCACGTCGTTGCCGAGCATCTTCACGACGGGCGAAGCCAGCGTGGTGGTGGTGATGGGCGGGGCGGCCTTCGAGCGGTCGCCGGCGAGATCGAAATAGAACTTGTGAAACGGAAGTCCCTCGACGAGTTGCCCCTTGGCCTCGGGCTCGAAGCAGGTGATGTCGTCGGCAACCAGCTCCTTGTAGGTCTTCCAGTCGGCGGCCGCGATGGCGTCGAGCAGCCGGCGGTTGACGGCGAGCACTTCCGCGGCGGGGCTGGGAGTCGAGTTGACCATGGTGGCCTCCGGATGTCGGGTGGATTTCAGGCGGGACGGGCGACGAGCCCGAGCGAGACGAGTTTGTCGAGGCATTCGTCCCGCTCGCGGCTGCGGGCGAGATTCCGCCACGACGGATCCTGCGCCGCGAGGAAGGCGTCGTGCGTGGCGGGGAAGGTCTTGCCGCCGGACTGGCTCACGAGCCGCTGGATCGTCTCGCGGTCGAGCCGCGTGAGCCGCATCGCCTCGACCCGGTAGTCGAGAAACGCCTCCCACACGAGCGGGAAGAGCGGGGCCACGATCTGGTTGCCGATCGTCTCGGCATAGCGGCGGATTTCGAGTTGGGCGTGTGCGTCCATCCGCAGGGCGAGGAAATGCAGGAGATTATGGAGGTCGATCTTCCAGTAGGCCTCCGTATAGGTGGAGAGGGGCAGATCCTTGCGGGCCTGCTCCCGGGCGATGCCCGCCTCGAGCCGCTCCTCGTAGACCTTGCGGGCGAGGCTCTGGAGCTCCTGCTCCGACTGCGTGAGCCGCTCGCCGGCCGACGGGGCCACCACGCCGGCCGAACCCTGGCGGTTGTTCGTCGCCTGGCTCCGCCACTCGTCGTCGCCCGTCGTCTGCATCGAGTCGATGGCGAGCGAATAGCGGGTGGAGTATTCGTTGACGCTGGCCGTGCGGTGGCGGATCCACTGCCGCCAGCAGTCCATCGGCACCCGCACGACGAACTTCACCTCGGCCATCTCGAAAGGTGTCGTGTGGGCGTGCCGCAGGAGGTAGCGGATGAGCTGGCGGTCATCGCTCACCTTGCGGGTGCCCTCGCCGTAGCTCACCCGCGCCGCCTGCACGACCGCGGCGTCGTCTCCCATGCAGTCGACGAGCGCCACGAAGCCGTCGTCGAGGACGGGAAACTTCCGCCAGCGGAGGGCATCGACGACCGCGGCTCGGTCGGCTGCGGTCGAGGCGTCGGGTGCGGTCATGGCGGGGCTCTCCGGGTCGGGAAGCCCCACAGAATGCGGCGCCGCACCCGCCCGGTCAATCCTTGGCCAGAAGTTCCTGCAGGAGCGTGGCGAGCTTGCGGGCGTCGTCGGACTGCCGCACCGCCTCGATCCGCTTCGGCGGCACGCCCAGTTTCGTCAGTGACCCGACCACGCTCGTCCAGACCTTGTCCCGCTTTTTCCCTTCGGCGAGATAGAGATCCGTCACCTGCTCGCCCAGTCGCTGGAGCAGGGCCGTGTCGAGGTTGTCGTAGTAGTTCTTGACGATCGACCGCTGATATTTGGTGAGTTCCGCCATGGACCGAATCCTCGTCGCTGGAAGGTTGTCCGGAGGCCGGCTACAGTATCGGCGAAAGTCCCCGGGTTCATCGAGGTTTCCCATGCCGACGATCACGTTCACCAACGAAAAGAAGGAAATTCAGGTGCCGGCCGGGGCGAATCTCCGGAAGGAAGCGATCCGGGCCGGAGTTCAGCTCTATCCGGGCATCCACAAGGTCGCCAACTGCCACGGCTTCGGCACGTGCGGCAGCTGCCGGGTGCTGATCACCAAGGGGATGGAGAACTGCAGCAAGAAGGGCCTGCTCGAATCGGGACGGCTGGCCGTCTCGCTGGCCTACATCGGCAACGAGTCGCAGATGCGGCTGGCCTGCCAGACAAAGGTCAAGGGCGACATCACCGTCACCACCCAGCCCCCGCTGAACATGTTCGGTGAAAACTTCTTCAGCTGATCGACGTCAGCTGAACGACTCCGGCTCCGGCATGGTGATGCATGAAGGAAGTGATCGCCATCGTGAAGCCGTTTCTCGCCGAGCGGGTGCTCGAGTCGCTCAAGCTCGCGCCACTCGAGGCCTGCACCGTCCGTGAGGTCAAGGGTTTCGGCCGGCAGAAGAGCTACCTCGACGCCTATGGCGACAGCGAGTATGCGCTCGCCTTCCTGCCCAAGGTCGAGATCCAGATGTGGGTCGAAGACGCGCGGGTCGAGGAAGTGGTGGAGCGGATCACGACCGCCGCCCGCACCGGCCGCATGGGCGACGGCAAGATCTTCGTGCTCCCGGCCGCCGCGATCGCCGTCGTCTGACGCGATTCCGGCTCGGGGCTGCCCGTGCCCCGTCGCCGGACGCTCACTCCGCCCTTCGTGGGCTTCGTTCGCTCGATGCTGGCCGGCGCTCCGGCATCCTGCCTTCGCTGGCCAGCAACGCCGGCTCTCGGGGCACGGGCAGCCCCTCGCT
>Ga0075471_10002552_pt1 | contig 11948 bp, 18 predicted proteins | sample DEB19_08_DNA_2_FD_74787 | JGI IMG/M metagenome (GOLD analysis project Ga0075471, IMG submission 74787) | Aqueous microbial communities from the Delaware River and Bay under freshwater to marine salinity gradient to study organic matter... | ecosystem: Environmental > Aquatic > Marine > Coastal ... | reverse complement strand
ATTCCTTGAAATGTTCAAGGATTCCAAGGAATACAGAACAGTTCATTACGGTCATCCGGATTCACAAACGGCAGCACATGAACAGGTTGATGTTTTAAGCAACGGAATTCTCGACCAGACGTACGGCGGGCACGATTGGAAAAAAAATCAATTTAAGTTTTCATCCGACGATTTAGCGCATCAGGTCTATAATCTCGTAGCGGGAGATTTAATTAAAAAACGCAAGCAAAAAGGTGATTTTGTTTTGGCATTTTGGGGCGGAACTAGGCGCGCCACGGAAATCGCAAATGCTGACAATGACTTGGTTGTTGTTGAGCCGGGTATTGGGTCGGGGACTGCGTTTGCTCCATTCAGATGTTACGAAAGTTACCCTTTACTTTCGGCGCATCACGGAGTTGAGGGCGTGTCATTTTGCCGACCAAAGTGGTCGTGGCGCGTTGTTCCAAATTATTTTGATTTGCGCGATTTCGACGCAAACACGCAACGCGAGGATTTTGCCGTTTACGTTGGTCGAATCGGTGAAAACAAAGGACTGCACATAGCCATTGACGCATGCGCGCGCGCGGGAATCCGATTGAAAATTGCAGGGCAGGGTGGACCGGAATCTCTCGGCATGTCTAAATTTCCAGACCATTGCGAATTCATCGGCTACGTTGGAATTGAAGAGCGCAAGCAACTTTTCGCACGCGCGCGATTTGGCTTTCTGCTTTCGCAATACTGGGAGCCATTCGGGGGGACTGCCGTTGAGATGATGCTTTCGGGGTGCGTTCCCATCACGACGGATTTCGGCGCAATGACGGAATATGTGGTGGATGGAGTCAATGGATTCCGCATTATGTCGATGCGCGATATACTATTTGCAATCAACAACATACACAAAATTGACAAAAATGCGATGATTGCATTTGCCAAAGAAAACTTTTCGCTTTCTTCGGTAAAGCGGAAATTTGAAAGGGCTTTTTCAGACTTCACCGAAACCAAATTCGGGGATGGATGGTACGGCAACGCGCCGTGTCGGTGGACGACAGGCTATGGGTTAGACTACTCTGCACTTGGAGTGCCAAATCTGAATAACGCTTACACAGAAAAAGTATGAAATACCTAACGGATAGACTTGAGGAAGCTTCAACGTGGCGAGGAATTATCGCCCTTTTAACCATTTTTGGAATTCGCTTTTCGCCTGACCAAGCGGACACGGTTGCGACGGCGGGCGTTTCACTTTATGCGGCAATCAACATTTTCAGAAAAGAAAAATGATTGCCGAAATAAACGTTGAGCCATTGGTGAATAACATCGTTGCCCAAGGCCCGCTGGCGTGCGCTATGGCGGCGGCAATTCTTTATTTGGCAAAGAAAATAAAGGAATGCGAACTTGACAGGAACAAGTTGTGGGACCGAGTTGCGGACTTGGCAGAGAAAATAGGGGAATCAAGACACCATTAAAATGCTTACAGATGAAGGGCTTGCGTTAATTCTTGAATTTGAGGTTGGGGGCGGAAAGGAGTATTACAATAAATTCCTATCTCGACCGACTTGGCCCGGTTACTCGTCAGGGGTGACGATTGGCATCGGATGGGACTGCGGATACAACACAATTCCGCAATTGCATGAAGCGTGGGGCGGAGTCCTTTGTGATTCATCGATTTCCGCATTATCGCTTGCTATTGGAAAAACGGGCGTTTCAGCGAGCGAATACCTAAAATCTAGCGCATTGCGCGAAATTGAAGTTCCTTGGGACAAGGCGCTTGCTGTCTTTCTTCGTGTAACCGTTCCTGCGTTTTACTTGAAAACATTGCGAGCATACCCGCAAGCGGAGCACTTGCCAGAGCAATGCCGCGATGCGCTTATTTCATTGGTTTTCAACAGGGGTGTGGACATGAACGGCGAGCGCCGAATTGAAATGGCGCAGATTCGCAATTGTTTGCGGGAAAATCGAATTTCTGATATTCCAGCGGCAATTCGCTCAATGAAAAGACTTTGGCCTGACGCTCGCAACCCCAACAAGGAAACGGGATTGCAAAGACGGCGCGGCGCGGAAGCTTCTCTTTTTGAGCGGTTTATCAAAAATGGAACCCGTAACGGAATTTGACATTGCGGCGGAACTTGATGAGCAATGGCAAATCATTGCCGATGAGTTTGGTGTAAACGAAAAAACCGCCCGACGCATTGAGGCGTGGGCGGATAAACGGGCGTTGTCGGGCCGCGAGGAAACATCCGCCAACGCTCAATTGCTGCACCGCTTTGTCTGTTGGCTGTTGGCGGGGGGCGATGTTCGTTTGAAAACTGTTGCAATGGTCTTTGCGGCAGGACTTAACAATCTCCACGGGTGGGAAAGCATGTCGCATGCCGCAGAGGAATTAGGTTGTTCAAGACAGGCAATTGACAAATTGGTTCTTGAAATTCAAGCGTGGCTCGCGTTACCAGCAAATGAATGGAATAGAAGTAGCTACGCAAGAGACAGTTACGCACAATCTCGACAGGTATTTTTATCGCCAGAATCGCTTGCCCTGAAGTTTCGGAGGTGGCGCACCCGCGTTTCTCCTGAGAGATGGAATCTCTCCGAGCTATCAATTGTCATCCAAACACTCTCTGAAATCGTCTCGTTTTCTGATTTTTTGAAGCAGCAAAAAACAGAAAAACAGTCTGAATGCCAATGACTTACGGCATTCGATAAAAAAACACATTGACGTTTTTTGCGGGTTCGTTGAATGTTTGTTTCGCCAAACGGCAAAACAAACATGAACAACACAATCGACATCGGAACATTGCAGGAACTCCACAAGGCGGCGGATATTCTCGCCTCTCTTGACGGGAAAAGAATTGAAACCCCCCACGGCATTTTGACGTTTGTCAAAAGTGCGGGGTGCAACGCTTGCGGGGCGGAAAAACCCGTGGTCAGAGGTCAACGATTCTGTCTTCCTTGCGGGTCAAAGCGGAAGGCGGAGAACGCCAAAGCGGCAATGGACAGATTGCTTGCAAAGCGCCGTCAGGCAACGCTTGAGCGGAAGTTGGCGAAGGCGGCGGCAAAGGCGGCGGCGGAGACTGACGTTGACGTAAAAAATGAAGAAACCGTATGAGGGGCATCGCAATCGACCCGGGGAAATCTGGGGGCATAGCGGTCATCACGCCTGACAAAATTCAGGCATATTCAATGCCTGAAACCGAACGGGACATCGTGTCGGTGTTGACCGAACTCCGAAAGGAAACTTTGGTTGCTTATATCGAAGATGTGCCAAAAGCAATTTTCGGCGCGGGGGCGAGTGCTCTTGCCGTGCTGCACCGGAATTGCGGTTTGATTGAGGGGGCGCTTTTGGTTCTGAAATTCACCATAATTCGCGTTCCGCCCAAGAAATGGCAGAAGGCGGTGGGGATGGCGAAGGGCAAGCTCCCTCAGAGGGCGTGGAAGTTGAAGTTGAAGGGGGAGGCGCAAAGGCGTTTCCCGCAAGTTGAAAACGTGAACCTTGAGACGGCAGATGCCCTGCTTATTTTGGCGGCGGCAATATCAGGAAACCTAAATGAAATGTAATATGGAAGTAAGTTTATACGAAAAGATTCAAGACCCCGTGGCGGCAGCAATCTCGCTGGGTCAAGCGATTGCAGAGTCTGGGTTGTTTGGTTGCTCGAAAACCGAGCAGGGTGTGGTGCTGGCAATGCAATCACTCGCGACGGGTCGCCCGTTGCTTGAGATAGCGCAGACGTATCATATCATCGATGGTAAACTGAGCATGCGCTCAGATGTCATGTTGGCCCGCTTCTTGAGCGGGGGCGGAAAGGTCATTTGGAAAGAGCGCACCTCTGAAGCGGTAAGCGCACTCTTCAAATACCGTGACAACGAACTGGTGTTTTCCGCCACCATTGAGGAATTCAAGCGGAATGAGGTCGCCTTGCGAAGCGACGGGCAGATGAAAAAAACATGGCGCACACACCCGCGCCAGATGCTCACGGCTAGGGTTATTTCCGAAGCCGTTCGGTTGCTTGCGCCAGAGTTGGTGTGCGGGTTTTACTCGCCAGAAGAGGTGGCAGATTTCGACGGGGATAGTGAATCCGTTAAGGCGCTTGTCGGGAAAACCGTTGAGGCTTTAGTTGAAAAAACAATTGACGCAAGCGTTGTCGATGACGCGCCCCCGCCAGTTGAGGATTGGAAATGTCTAGGCGACAAGCAAGATTTGGCAATCAGGTACTTCATCGAGAAAGGCTTGTTGAAGGAGGGTCAAACGCTGGAAAATCTTCCAGCGAAAGTGAAACAGGACATTCGGAAGAGGACATCCGCTCTTCTGAAGGCATTGGAACAACTGGATGATGTAAAGTTGTAATATGAGCAAATTCGTAGTAAATCGCGCAGAGGGGGCTTCCTTGTACATCGAGGAACCCGGCAACTATAATGTAGCCATTTCCATTAAGGAGTTTACTTTAACTCCGAACGGGGATGTGTGCGCCGTCCTTCGCCTTACGGCAGACGATGGGCGCGCCATTACGGACAGGATTATCAATAAGTCTTCAGTATTCTGGAGGATACAACAACTTATTGCCGCAACGGAAATTCCCATTGATGACGGCGCGGAGTTCGATTTCTCAAAATCGGACAACTTCAAAAGTTTCATGCAAGCTTTTGAAGGCAGGGGGTGCGCGATTGCTGTGGTGCGCGAAAGCTACACCAGCAATGGCGAGCAGAAGAGCGGACTTAAAGTCCGACGGTATTTTTCCGAAATGGCAACGGAAACCGCATTCTAAGAAACAAGCGCCCCCTGAAGCAAATCTTGAGGGGGCGCGCAAATATGAAAATTGTGAATATTTACGCATTGATAAGCTCGCTTATGGAAAAAAACGAAAGCCTCAAAAATCAAGCAAAATTTGATGAGCTAAAGACATTGGTTGTCCGATGGTCAATGGACCGTCAAATTATTCAAAATTCAACGGCATCCGCACAAACTTTGAAGGCGGTTTCAGAGATGGGGGAACTCGCCGATGCGGTTGCGAAAGGCGACGATGCGGCATTAGTTGATGCTGTTGGAGATGTTCTTGTGTGTCTTATAAATGTTTGCGAAATAAAGAAACTGGATATTGTTGACTGCCTTGAATCTGCGTATGAAGAAATCAAATTCAGAAAGGGAACGCTCCTTGAAAGCGGTGTTTTTATAAAAGAATGATATGGATGATGAGCTAAAAACAGATATAGAATCTTTCGCGGATTATATTTTGAAAAAATATAACGGAAATGCCATTACAATCGCATACGAAACTGCCGGTGGCATTCAAGTCCACTCGTCGAGCGGGGACCATTTTCAGTCTTTGCAGGGGGCGGCGGCAGCAATTCTTATGTCGGCGGAAGACCACGCGCCGAAAAACATTCCCAAAAAGGGACCGGGGATAAGATTTCATGGTGAAAACTAATGACTCAGAGGACGGGTTTGGCGACCTAGAACCCGTTGACGTTGAATTTGAACCCGTTTCACTGGTCCATGTCGGAAATGGAAAATGGGTGAAACTTAGCGATGTGAAATTCTTGGACATCGAAGAGGATATGCAGGGGTATGACCTTGCAACCTTTATTTACAACGACCAAATAATGCAGTCAAAAATAACAACAACACTATTTCAAAAATGAATTCAAAAGTGGAAATTGTTGCCCCCGTTTGGGGGCAACATAACGGAACGATACTCTACGGAAATTGGCACATTTACGCAAAAGGCATTGAGTGTCGCGCAGATGCAGATGGCGCTTCGGTTTATGTTTTCCGCGAGACGGGGGCGCACGAAACAAGGGTATTAGCGCACAGCATCGAGGCCGCGTGGGATGTTGTTGAGGGGATTTTCATTAGAGATATAACGTTGGAAATAGAAAGATTGAAAAAAGAAGTTGGACGACTGCGTTGTGATATCAAAAAGTCTGAATGTGATATCGAAGAGTCCGAAATGCTAATTGATGAAGCTGAAGATGAAATTGCAGGTTTGTATAAAAAAATTGAAAACTTGAAACAGTCCAAGCCGTTTGAGCTTACTCCGGAACCCGAACACCTAAAAAACCACCCAAGGCTTTTTGCGTGAAATTGATTGAAGGCGCAATGCAAGTTGATGCGCTTTCGCGACTTTTAACGGCGCGAAAAAATGGCGACCAGAAAACCGCAGAGGTTGCGATGCGTATGTTGCAAGCGATTATTAAAAATAAAAACAAATCAAAAAAACCAAATAAAAAACAATGATTAAACACAACGAACTACCACACGGGGACGTTGACCACCCTGAGCACTACAACCTCCATCCGAGTGGGGTTGAATGTATCGATGTTGCTGAGGCGTTTAACTTTAACCTTGGTAACGTCATTAAATACGTTTGGCGAGCAGGGCTTAAAGGTGACGCTGTTATCGACTTACGCAAGGCAAGATGTTATCTACAACGTGAAATTGACCGTCTTGAAATGATTAAGGTGCATAAGGGAGGGGAGGCGGCGCGATGACCAACCATAAAATCAACGTCACAATCGCCGAGGCGTGTGGGTGGACTGACATCCATGACAGTGGGCCTTGGCACAATCACAAGCTGTGGGGCTATCCGCCAGAACTCCAAGGACAAGGCGGGAACGCATATAAGTATATGCCAGACTACTGCGCCGACTTGAACGCGATGCACGAGGCGGAGAAGGTACTGACCTTTGATGAGTGGGATATTTATTGCGTACATTTAGGTGACACTCAGCCATCCTGTGCAAAAGCCCCCGCCCGCCAACGCGCAGAAGCGTTCCTGCGGACGCTACGCAAATGGGATGAGGCGCAACCGTGACCACCATTTTCGTGGCGTTACGAAAATGGTGATTGAAATAAAGAAATATAAATGAAATCCAATGTTTGATTTACGCGATTATCAAAAAAAAGCTAGTGAGGGAATTTTGCGCGCATGGGAGACAGTCGATTCGACACTTGCTGTTTTGCCGACTGGCGCTGGCAAAACAGTTGTTTTTGCTGATGTTATCAGAAAGCGGGAAAACTTAGGGCGGGCTTTGGTTTTAGCTCACCGGAAAGAACTCATCGGGCAAGCGGCGGATAAAATTTTTGCCGTCACCGGGATTGAGCCTGAAATTGAAATGGGGGCGCAAAAATCTAGCGGGGGTAATGTTGTTTGCGCTTCGGTTCAAACAATTGACTCTAGATGGGAAGGGGGCGCTTTTTCGACAATCATCATCGATGAAGCGCACCATGCTGTCAGTGACCAATTCTTGAGGGTTGTGAAGTCGGTTTCTGGGCCAAACACCAAAATTTTAGGCGTGACGGCAACGCCAGACCGTGCTGACAAAAAAAACATCGGTTCGTTTTTCCAGAGTTTGGCATACGAAACGAACCTGCTCGAAATGATTCGCGATGGATATTTGTCTCCAATTTCCGTTGTGCCGTGTCCTGTCGGAATCGATTTGTCGCGATTGACAAAATCTGGCGGAGATTTTACGGCACACTCATGCGAATTTGCGCTTTGGCCGAATTTGGAAAAGGTGGCCACAGAGTTAATGCGTGTCGCTTCTGATAGAAAAACAATTGCATTTTTACCGCTAGTGCGAACATCGGTGGCGTTTTGCGAAATGCTTAAAAAAATAGGGTTTAACGCAATTCACATTGATGGCTCAATGAATGATGCGTTTCGCGATGAGCTATTGCAGAAGTTTAAGGATTCGGGGGCGGGGTCCATTCTGTGCAATTCCATGTTGCTGACCGAAGGTTTTGACGAACCGTCGATTGATTGCGTTGCTGTTCTCAGGCCAACGATGTCGCGCCCCCTCTACTCGCAAATGATTGGCCGGGGAACGCGCCTATCGCCCGGAAAAAACAATTTGCTTGTTCCGGACTTTTTATGGATGACAGGCAAACACTCTTTAATCCGACCTTGCAATCTGCTGGCGAAAGATGCTGCGGAAGCGAAAAGGATGAATGAAATTGTTGAAAGCGCAACGGAAGAACTTTCGTTTGACGATATAAGTTCTTCCTCCGACGAGGTTAAAGCGCAACGCGAGGAGGCGCTTAGAAAGGCTTTAGCGGCAGCATCGAAAAACCAAAACATGGTGAGTCGCAAAAATCTCGACCCAATTTCCTTTTGCTTGGACGTTGGCGCAGTCGATGCTGCAAACTACGCCCCCAGTCCAGCAAATCGATGGCAAAGTGAGCCTCCAACTCAAAAGCAAATCTCTGCGATTCAGAAGTTTAGAATATCAACGGAAAATATAAAAAGCAAAGGGCACGCTTCAAAAATTCTGGATGTTCTGATGTCACGGGCCAAGCTTAACTTGGCAACTCCGAAACAAATTGAGCTTTTGAAAAAATTGGGGCACGAAAACCCATTTGAGGCAACAAGGTACGAAGCTCAGGTTTTTATCAGCGCAAACATATAAAAAATGGAAACAAAAACATACGACATTATCATCACGGACCCACCGTGGAATTATTATGGCAGTACCGACGGAATGGGAGATGCCGCAAAGCATTACTCGTTAATGTACGATGAGGATATTTGTAAGATTAAATATCCATTATCAGAAAAAAGCATTCTGCTGGTTTGGGCGACATCGCCAAAGCTAGAGGTGGCTATGCAGGCAATCCAGCGGCATGGGTTGCATTTTCGCGGGGTCGCTTTTGTTTGGGTTAAAACCTCGCGAAAGGGCGAACCGATAGGGGCGCAGGGGGTGCGTCCAAGCATCACGAAGCCCTTGACGGAATTTGTGCTGGCGGCATCGAAGACGCCGAAAGGGCGACCTCTGCCGCTTTCTTCAGAAAGTATTTGTCAGACGGTTTTCGCTATGCGTGGAGAACATTCTCAGAAACCAGAAGAAATTCAGGACAGGTTGGAGCAAATGTATCCGTCTGCGACCAAGGCGGAATTTTTTGCCCGCCGACATAGAGCAAACTGGGACTGCTTTGGCGGAGAATTGAAAAACTGGAACGCTGAACAAAATATTAAATGACGAATTACGACCGGGCGCTGGCGTATGTAGCCAAGATTCCGGGTGCTGTGAGTGGGCAAGGCGGGCACGCCGCGACCTACAATGTTGCGCGCGTTCTGGCGCACGATTTCGCACTCGACGAATCGGAGGCATTGGACATTTTTCAACGGTGGAACGCGACATGCGCGCCCCCGTGGAGCGAAAAAGATTTGCGCTACAAACTTAATCAGGCGTTGCAAAAACCGCACTCGCTTGAGAGAGGCAACAAACTCACGGAATCTGGAGGGGGGCGCAAAATCTCGCCCCCCAATGCGTCCAACGTCAGCGCGACAGGCAAATTCGTTTATCGCGCGGGGGCGGAGATTCCAGCGAAAGTCGAGCTTCCCGATGGGCGTGAGCAGACAAAGAAGTTTCTTCAGTCAACATTTTTGGCGGGAGAAACGATTTGCATTTGTTTTCAAAGCATCGAGGGGGCGGATGGCAAATTTCGACCGGGGTCGAACGGTACGTTTCAGAAGTTGGAATGGTGGCTAGAGAAAATTGACGAGGGAATCGTTAATGAAAAATCTGACGCTGGTCGGTGGATTCGGATAAATCCGTACAAGGAGGGGGCGCGCGACGGGAGTGATGCGAACGTTGAATCGTTTCGGCATGTTTTAGTCGAATTTGATTCATTGCCAGAAACTCAGCAGATTGAAATTTTACATCAATCAAAGTTGCCGATTTCAGCAATTGTTTCGTCCGGAGGAAAATCGGTACACGCATGGGTTCGTGTCGATGCGCCAGACAAACGGGTGTGGGAGGCGCGGCGCGATGCCATTTACGAGTATTTGTCAGACTACAAACCCGACCCCGCCAACAAAAATCTCGGACGGTATTCAAGGCTTGCGGGGTGCGCGCGGGGCGCAAACATGCAGGAACTTGTTTCCGCGCGCGTCGGCATTGAAACGTGGGAGGCGTGGGAAATCTGGCGCAAGACATCGGATTTGCCGCAGGGACTCACTTATCAGCAAATTCGGGAGGTCCAGACAAATCCGGACCCCACTTGCCTTTTTGGCAATCGTTGGCTTTGCGAAGGCGGGTCGATGGTGCTTGTGGGGCCATCCGGAGTGGGCAAATCGACGCTGACGCTACAATTCGCGACGGCATGGGCGGTCGGCATGCCGATATTCGGAATCTCGCCCCAGAAAGGCCCGCGCAAAGTTGGGTTGATACAGGCTGAGAATGACCTAGGGGATGTCAAGGAGGGCATGGACGGTGCGGTTATGTGGCTTTGCAAACAAAAGGCAGCAAGCGCAGATACCGCCGCGCACTTGAAGAAAAACTTAATTTTCTTTCGCGAATCGAGCAAAACTGGGGCGGAATTTTTGGCAATCCTCAGAACTTTGATTAAAGAGCATGCGCTTGATGTGGTGTTCATCGACCCGTTTTTAGCATTTTATGGGGATGATGTTAATGACCAAAAAAGCATGTCAACTTATTTAAGAAATGGACTCCAGCCGATTATTGAGGAAACGAAGGTTCTAGTTGTTTTTATTCATCATACGGCGAAACCGAAAGAGCGTGGGAATCACACAAACGAACTGGCGTATTCGGGGGCGGGGAGTAGCGATTTGACGAACTGGGCACGGGAAATTGCCGTACTCAGCCGCGATTCTGAGGATTCGGCATTTTTGCTGACACTCTGCAAACGGGGGCGGCGTGCTGGCATGTTGAACGCTAAACGGGCGGAAACGCACCAAATCCGCATTGAGCACTCGCCAGAGGGCATGTTTTGGGATTATGCGCCCGAAAAGGCGGAAAGTGATGATAAGAAGGTTTTTAAGCCGAAATTCAAAAGCAATCCGCCACGCAAGGGGCGCAAGGACGATGAGTAGAAATTGAACTGTTGATAGCAATGAAAATGGAACAGAATTCGGAGTATGGCGCGGAGTGTGGCAGTAGCAATGGCGCAAACCGTTGCTCGGATAGTACCTATAATTACCCTTACTCTCCCCCCTTGGGGGGAGAGAGTAAGGGGGAGGAATTACATTCCTCGCTCCCCGCGAAAAACGGGGGCGATGTAATCCCTCCGGAATCTCGCGCGGGGGGCGAAAAATCTCGCGCGGGGGGTAGCATGACGCTCAGACAGGCTTACGGGAATATGCCAGAATTGAGCCATAGCGGGGGCGGGAAGGGGTCTGAAGTCGTTCGCTGGATAGCGGACACCGGAAACCTCAATTTTGAGGCGGCATTGGCCCGTTTTGGAGTTCTTCGGCGCATGGCAATTCTTGTTTTCGATAAAGACACTAGAAAATGGGTGGGTTGCAACGCGCATAAAAGCCACGCGCTGAAAGAGAAGTGCATTATCTCGCGGGTGACGAAGGTCGCGAAAAATGCAGGAAAGGGGGCGCTGGCGAATCTTGAGGGGGTTATCGCAAATCTTGAGGGGGGTATGCTGCAAATTATTGAACGCTTAGAACGAATTGAGCGATTGCTTGAAAGCAAAAGCGGGGGCGCTGACACAAAGCCAACGCCCCCGCTTGCTGATGAAGCGGCAAAATTTGCCGAGTATTTTTAATTCTTTTTGCTTGAGAGCAATTCCTTAATTAGCAACCCAGCAAACATTACGAATATCGGCCAAAAGTTTTTCATAACTTTCAACGCCACTAATGCTGTAACTTCAAATTCTTTCATATTATTTTTTTTGGTTAGAGTTTTTCGAGCAGTCCTTTTAGAAACGCGAGCCTGTCTAAATCGTCGCCGTAACGCTCTTGGTCATAAATTGTGCTGGTCACCCATTCGGCCACGTTGGCGCGCACCCAATCCGCTACGTCCTCCGCTCTTGGTTCGTCCTCCCAACGCATGCGAATGCCCTCGCTGTCAAGCAGAGACAGATACTCGCTACCCCAAGTGTTGTCTTTGGGACACCAGTCGTATCCATCCTCGGTCAACACTAAGTTAAGCTGTTGATTTTCAAGTACTTGCCCTATTGCTTCGATTAGTTTGTTCATTGTTTTTTTGGTTACTTCCGCGCCTTATTTTTGGCA
>Ga0075471_10002551_pt1 | contig 11949 bp, 9 predicted proteins | sample DEB19_08_DNA_2_FD_74787 | JGI IMG/M metagenome (GOLD analysis project Ga0075471, IMG submission 74787) | Aqueous microbial communities from the Delaware River and Bay under freshwater to marine salinity gradient to study organic matter... | ecosystem: Environmental > Aquatic > Marine > Coastal ... | reverse complement strand
CGTCGCTACAGCAAAACCAGATGCGCTCTAGCGGGCCAGCAGCCGCTCGAGCAGCGGCTTGAGCCGGCTGGCGAAGGCAGCGTAGCCGCCGTCCTGCGTCAGGTGGATGTTGTCGGGCGCGAAGAGGCCGGCCTTGAGCGACCCGTCGGCGGCGACCATCTCCCCGGAGATGTCGAGCACGTGCACCAGAGGGTCGGCGTCGAGCTCGAGCGCGTCGAGGGCCGCGTTGACCTTCTTGATGTCTTCGTAAAAGCGATTGCCGGGGGCGTGCGCCGGAAACACCTTCACCACCACGAGCGGCGCCCGTGGAAACTTCTCGCGCAGGTTGTCGGCGCAGGCCTTGATGCCCCGGGCGGCCGGCTCGATGCCGGTCTCGGCCGTGAAGAACATGTTGTTGTTGCCGACGAGGAGCACGACGGCCCGCGGCTCGAGCCCCGCGACGCCGCCGTGGTCGAGCCGCCAGAGCACGTTCTGCGTCTTGTCGCCGCCGATGCCGATGTTGACGGTCTTGAGATTCCCGAAGTGCTTCGGCCAGGCGGCGGCCCACTGCATCGTGATCGAGTCGCCGACGAGCAGCACGTCGATCGGCCCCGCGTTGGCCTGCACCGTCTTCACGAGGCCGGCGTGCATGTCGAGCCAGCTGCGACCTCCCCAGAAGCCGGCCGATGGGACGACCGGCCAGAGGTGCGGCAGGTGCTGCATGACCTCGGCGCCCGGTCGCCGCTCGTGCTCGGGCTTGAGCACGTAGGCCTCCTCCTCGGGCGCGAGCGGCCAGCCGGTCTTCTGCGGCTCGGGCGTCGCGTAGGCGTAGTCGATCGCGCGGGAGGCGGGCGGCATGGCCGTGGCCAGGGCGACGACGGCGAGGGACGCCAGGGGAAAACGCGACTGCATGGCGGACGACTCTGGAGGGAAGGGTAGGACGCTCCAGCGAACCCGGACGACGAGCGCTAGTACCGCGGCACCGCCGGATCGACCTCGGTGCTCCAGGCGTCGATGCCGCCCTGCATGCTCGAGACGAGAGGAAAGCCCTTCTCGCGGAGCCAGTGGGTCACCCGCAGGCTGCGGACGCCGTGGTGGCAGTGCACGATGATCGGCCTGCCGCGCCACTGCTCGAGCTCGCCGATCCGCTCGGGCAGTTCCTGCATCGGCAGGAGCACCGCGCCGGCGATCCGGGCCGTCGCATGCTCCTCCGGCGTGCGGCAGTCGAGCAGGAGCATCTCGCCGGGGTGCGACTCCCAGAGGAGTTTTTTCGCTGCTGCTGCTGAGATTTCCACGGGGGCGTCGGTGGGCATCGTCGGTCGTGTTGCAGGGGTGGGGTCGCCGCGTTTCGGAGCGGACGAACGGACAAGACGTGTGTCAGGGGGCGACGGGCACGAGCACCAGCCGCCGCACGTCGGCGACGGTCGCGCCGGGAATCCGTGTGGCCGAGAGCGCGAGCGTGGCCGGACCCTTGGCCAGCTGGATCCGCCCGAGCGACAGCGGCCGAAACTCCTTGTCGAAGCCCTCGCCGTGGCGGCGCTCGACCCGGTCCTCGCCGCGGTTGAGCGGCGGATCCCAGCCGGGCTGGATCGTCGCCGTGACCACGGAAGCACCGCAGGAGAGCGTCACGCTCGACCCGGCGTCGGCGTCGGGGCAGGTGTACCAGAGCACCGCCTCGTAGCTGCCGGCGGCGAGCACGTCGACCGTCCAGGTGATGGAGTCGTCGGTGCTCTTCCAGCCCACGAAGTGGGAGCAGTTGGGCGCCTTGGCATTCCGCGCGACGCCGCCGTGTGGGCGGCCGTCGCGGGCCGGCAGCTCCGTGTGCGGGCTGCCGGGAAAGCCCACCGGAAACCGCTCCTCCGTCGGTGCGGGCACCGCGGCGAGGACCGTCTTCCTCCACTCGGCCGCGATCCCAGCGAGCCGCGCGGCCTCCTCGGGAGCGACGGCGGTGATGTCGCGGGTCTGGCCGGGATCGACCGTCAGATCGTAGAGCCGGCCTTGGGCGTCGAGCCGGTGGGTCTGGCTGCGTACGCTCACCTTGCCGCCGAAGCTCGCGACAATCGTGCGGCCGGCCGCGCGGGCAGCGACCGCGTCGACCCCCGGCAGCCGCAGAAGCAAAGGCGACAGATCGATGCCGTCGAGCGGCCTGACAGGACCGAGGTCGACACCGGCCAGTCCGGCGAGAGTGGGCAACAGATCGATCGCGCCGGCCAGCTGCGGCACGACGGTGCCGGGTGCGATCCGCGCCGGCCAGCGGACCACGCAAGCGCTCCGCACTCCGCCGTCGTCGGTCGTGCCCTTGCGGCCGCGCATGCCGCCGCACCAGCGTCCGCTGTTGGCCCCGTTGTCGGAGAAGTACACGACGATCGTGTCACGGGCCGCGCCGGACCGCTCGAGCGCGGCCAGCAGCCGGGCGACGTTCGCGTCGAGATTTTCCATCATCGCCAGCGCCGCCCGGGTGAAGGGCACGTCTTCGCGGTCGCCGTCGGCGCCCCGCAGATCGATCGGTCGGTCGACGAACCGCTGCCACTCGGCGTCGGGCACGCACATCGGCGAGTGGGGCGTGTTGAAGGCGACGTAGCAGAGGAAGGGCTTGCCTTCCCCGGCCTGGCGTTCGATGAAGCCGCAGGCTTTCGCAGCGATGTCGTCGGCGATGTAGCCCGAGCCGCGGACGAACCGGCCGTCGTGCTCGAGGGGCGGGTCGAAGTAGTCGCCCCAGTGTCCCTCGGTGAAGCCGTAGAAGGTGTCGAAGCCACGGGCCCGCGGGTGGTAGGGCCACTGGGTGCCGTTGTGCCATTTGCCGAAGCAGCCGGTGGCATGGCCGGCGTCGCGGAAGACCTCGGCGAGCGTCCGCTCCGCCGGGTCCATCCGCTCCTCGCCGAGCGTGACGCCGCGGACGCCGCTCCGCGGATGGTAGCGGCCCGTGAGCAGCTCGGCTCGGGTGGGGGAGCAGACCGGCTGCACGCAGAACGTCTTGAGCACCGCTCCGTCGCGGCCGAGCGAGTCGATCGTGGGCGTGGCGAGGTTCGTGTTGCCGACGAACGAGTAGTCGCCCCAGCCGGCATCGTCGGCGAGGATGACGAGCACGTTGGGAGCCGCGGCGTGCGCCGTGGCTGCGGCCAGGAGCCAGCAGGCGGCCATGGCCGCGCAGAGGTGTCGGGCAGGGTGGATCATGTATGGCCCGATGATACGGCAAACGTCCGGCCGATTCAGGAGCCGGCCGGCTTTCGCCCCTGCAGTGTGTTAGAGTGCCGTGTCGGCCTCCGCCGGGAAAAGGCTCCATGGAAACGCCACGCCGAGATCGCGGTCTCGTGATCGCCGGCCTCGCGGCGCTGGCCGCGCTGGCCGCGGCGAGCGTGCTCGGCATGTGGTGGGCCGGATGGTTCGGGCCGCACGAGGATCCCCGGATCACCGAACTGCGGCTCCTGCAGGAGGAGCTGATCCGCAAGTATCCGCCCGAGCAGGGTCCGCAGACGCTTGCCGATGCTGCGGAGCGGGTCGCGGCGATCGGCGGCTTCATGATGAAGGTGCAGGCGCTGCCACCCGACTTGCGGCCGCGGGCGATCGAGTCGGGCCGTGACGCGATGCTCCGAATCGTGGATGCCAAGGCGCAGGCCTACTTCGCCCTCCCGGCCGCACAACGGCAGACCTTCCTCGATTCCGAGATCAGGCAGGGGGAGCTGATGCGAAAGGCATTCGAGGCGGGGAAGACGGCGCTGAAGTGGGCGGGCATGGGCGGCCGCGGAACGAATCAGGCGCAGCCGTCCGCCGGCCCCGGCGGATCCCAGGACAACCGCAACCGCACGATGAAGAGCCTCATCGACAAGACGACGCCGGCCCAGCGGTCGCGGATTACGGAGTACATGTCCGCCATCGAGAGCCGCCGCCGACAGCTCGGCCTGCCGCAGGGGGGCTTCGGCCCCTGACGCCGCGGCTGGCACTGCGATGCCGCGTCTCGGCTCGAGCGCTCTAATACCACACGCCGGCGCGGACGAGGAACGTGTCGGACGGATGGAGCCAAGGCTGGTCGGTGAGGTAGTACTGCACCGCGCGGCCGGTGACCCAGCCCGCCTCGAACTTCCACGAGAGGCCGAGGTCGGCGGGCTTGCGTTCCCAGCCGGCCAGGAGCCGGTAGTCGCGGATGACGATGATCTGGTCCTGCCCCTTCGTCGGGCCGGTGACGGATTGCATCGCCCACTGGTTGCCGCCGAACTCGGCGGCCAGATACAGCCAGTGGCTCGCCCGCGGCCGCTCGGCGATCCGCCAGGCCAGCCGCGGCCGCGGAAAGATCAGTTCGAACCGCCGGTCGTCGGCGGGCGTCCAGAGCAGGCCGCCGGCGGGCAGGAAATCGACGTCGTAGCGGTCGAGGTAGATGAGCCCCGCGATGACGCGGAGATTCTCGTGGGCCTCCCAGGCGGTGAAGCCGTGGCCCGTGATCCGCATCGCCTGGGGCGAGTCGTTGTGGAAGTCGCTGTACCAGCCCGGCGAGACCGCCAGGTCGATCCCCACCCGCTCGTTCAGTTTTTTGAGCCACCGCGCCTGGACGTAACCCTCGAAGAGCTCTCCCGGGATGTTGGCGCCGGCGGGAATGTCGGTGAGCGTGCCGACGAAGCCCGTCGTGACCAACAGCGGCGACTGCACCGTCGGACAGGGCAGGCCCAGCGTGATCGTCTTCTCGAGCGTCGTCAGGCCCAGGCCGCTCGGATCGAGCTTGGGGAGTTCCGTGGCCATGTACAGCGCCTGCTGCAGGATGCCCGGCTTGGCCCCCGGCGGCAGCTTGCGGCCCGCCGGCGGCTCGAACTCCTGCCGCGGCTGGCCCGGCGGCGCGAGATCGTCGGGCATGAGCGGCTCCTCGAGGTCCTGCGGATCGCCCAGCGCCGCCAGCCGGATCTGGTCGAAGAGCGTCTTCGGCCGTTCGTCGACGGAGGGCAGCGGTCGGACGCGATCCGCCTCGGGGGCGACCAACCCCGGCGGTTGCTCCTGGACCGCCGTCCCGGCGGCGTCCGGCTCGGCCGAGGCGGTGGCCGCCAGGAGCCAGACGACCAGCCCGGCCACGGCGGCCCGAAGTCCCCGCGGCGGTGTGCGTCGTCGATCACCCACGTGGCCCGGTCCTCGCTGTGTCTCGTCGAGATCACGATCCCGCCGGTCGCGCACGCGCGGACGGCTAGTAGGCCAGCCCGACCCGCAGCATGAGGGTGTCGTTGAGGTTCTGGTATTGGCCGGAGGGCGGGCCGTCGACGTAGAAGAGCTGGCGGGCGAAGACGTAGCCCACCTCCATGTTGCCCGCGAGGCCGGTGCCGGTGATCGGGACGAACTCGGTGCCGGCGGTGATGCGGATGTCGTTGTAGTCGAACGGCGAGATGCCGGTGTACATCGTGCCGTTGGAGTTGTAAGTGTTGCGGCGGAACGTCCACGCGCCGCCGCCGTACTCGCCGGCGAAGTAGCCCCAGACGTTGCGGTTGCGAAACGTCGTGAGCCGTCGCGTGACCCGGGGTGCGGGAAAGAAAATGTCGTAGCGCGTGTCGGCGTCCGGGGTCCAGACGACGCCGATCGCCGGCAGGAGCTTCACGAGGTTGCGGTCGAGGTAGACGATGCCCGCCTTGGCCTGCATCGTGGGCGTGAGCTGCAGCGTGCCGATGGCGCGGCCCATGAGCCGCCAGCTCTGCCAGACGAAGACATCCCAGTTGGTGAAGATGCCGACCCGCAGGCCGAGCTCGGCGCCGAAGAGCGGTGTGAACTGTGGATTCCAGGCGCCGTCGACGAAGATGTCGTAGGTGTTCGGCGGCAGGTCGGCCGTCATCGACTTGGTCGTCTGCGGACCGTCCCACAGCTGCAGGCCGAAGCCGGGCGTGATCAAGAGCGGTGCGTGGTTGAGGTTTGCCGGCGAGTTGTGGAAGAAGGGCACGGCGAACGTGGCCGTCGTATCGAGCTCGTTGATGCCGACGCTCGTGCCCTGCCCGTTGCCGAAGAGATAGGCCCAGCTGCCGCGGGCGCCCTGGTAGAGCCGCATCGTCTGCTGGAAGGTCGAGTTCTGCGCCGGATAGCCGGGAGGAAAGAGCGAGCCGCTCATGGGTGGCGGCCCCTGCGTCGGCGTCAGTGAGGGCGCCGCGGTCGAGTAGCCGGGATAGCCCGGCTGTCCGCTGATCGCAGAGGGTGCCCAGGTGGAGGTGCCGGGCGCGGCGGCCGGTGCGGGAAAGAGCTGTGACCCCTGCGGCGCGTAGGCATCCCAGCCGGGGGGCGGCGGCGGCAGCGCGGGCGCCTGCGCGATCCGATCGAGCGACGACGCGGCCGGGGGCGGCAGCGCCACTGTCTGGGCCCCGGCGTCGTGCAGCCAGCACGCGAACGCCAGGCACGCCGCCGTGACCGCGAGGATGTGCGTCGGGAGATGGAGACGGCCGGAGCGCACGCGAGACCGCATCCTTTGAATGGTGGAGCGTGTGAAATCGAAACCGCCGCAGGCGACGCCCATCCGACCGCCCCCGCACGGGCGGGCTGCCTATCGCCAAAGCAAGGGGGGGTACCAAGCGCGAGCGGCGAGGGTCAAGGCCGTAGCGGAGCCGCCTCTGGCGGTGGATCCGGGCCGACTGCCGCCCTTACCCCGGCTGCCGCGGCCATGGACTGCGCAGGTTTCCCATCCTGCTCGACTCACGGACGCCCCCGCCGGTGCCCGGGCCGAGTGAAGATCGCGGTGTCGAGGGCCGGTGCTGGAGTCGGCGGTCCGGGCCCTGGGGATGCGCTGGCCGCCATCTTCGGGAAACTCGATCGCATCCTTGAGCGGCTGGAAAAACTGGACCAGGATGTGGCGGCGTTGTGGGCCCCGCAGGGATCAGGTTGACTCGTTCCCGTCGTCGCCGCGGGCTCCGGCCACACCGACCCCCGCCGTCCACGCCACGATGCCCGTCCCCTCCGCTCGACACAGCGATCCCGGCGAAGCCGACCCCATCGACGCGGCCGCGCTGGTCGCCGCCGCTGGCCTGGCACGTTTCGAGCAGCTCGCGGTCGCGGCGTCGACGATGGAGCGGGCGCGGGATTTCGCCCTCGACCCGCACTGCCCGCTGCCGGCCGCGGTCGTCGCCGACCGTCAGTCGGCCGGCCGCGGCCGCCGTGGGGCGGGCTGGTGGCAGGCCGACGCGAGCCTCGCGGTGAGCGTGGTCGTCGACGCGAGGCCTGGCTCCGTGGCGTGTGGTTCTGCGCCGCCGCCCGCGGTCTGGTCGCTGGCCTGCGGCGTCGCGCTGGCCGAGGCGATCGCCGCGTCCGTGCCGGGCGTCGAGCCGACGCTCCGCTGGCCCAACGACATCGAGGTCGAGGGCCGGAAGCTCGCCGGCATCCTCGTCGAGGCGCCGGCGGGGGGCCGCGCGATCTTTGGCGTCGGCGTGAACACGGCGGGTTCGAGCCGTGATGCGCCCCCCGCCGTGCGGTCCCGGCTCGTCACGCTGCCCGACCTGACCGGCCGGATCCTGCCGCGGCAGGACCTGCTCCTCGCGTTTCTGCCGCGGCTCTTCGCGGTGCTGGCCGAGACGGCCGCGCGCCCCGCCGCGTTCGTGGAGCGGTATCGGGCGCGGTGCGGCCTCGACGGCCATCCGGTCACGGTCTTCCACGGCGCGGAACGGGTCACCGGCATCTGCCGGGGCATCGCGGCCGACGGCAGCCTCGTGGTCGACGCGCCGCACGGCCGCAGGCTCTTCGGATCGGGCAGCCTCACCGACCCGGACAGCGTCTGGCCTGGGGATTGATGCCGTTCAGCGGCGCCGGTGCCGCAGCGCCACCACGCAGACCTCGCGGCCGCCGGTGGAGAGTTGCCTGGCCCGCGGCGTGAAGCCCCAGGACCGGAACAACTCCAGCCAGTCCGGCAGCTCCGCGGCCCGCGACCAGTCGGGGAGCTTCAGGGTGGCGATGATGCCGGCGGGCCGCACGCCGGGGGCCGTGACGGCCCGGCCGATCGACTCGAGCGTGCTCGTGGGGTCGATGTTCATGTCGGCCACGATCCAGTCGCAGCCGCGGAAGTCCCGCAGCTTCACGTCGCGGGCCCGCATCCGCCACTGCGTGAACCGCGGATGGCCGGCGACCCGCGGGTCGACGACCGCCGGGTCGACGCCCACGACGTCGAGTCCCGACTCGAGCAGCCGCTGGCACGCGCCGCCGGGAGCGCAGCCCAACTCGATCGCCCGCTGGCCGCGGTCGAGCGGGATCTCGAACGACGCGATCGCCTCGTCGAGCTTGAGCCAGGCTCGGGAAACCCTGTCGGTGGAGAGCGTGACGGGGTGCATGCCGCCGGCATGACGGCTCGCGGGAGTCGAAGCCCGATGCCAGCCGACCCACCAGCGGTCGGGAGCGTCGATCACGCAGTCGAGCACGAGGTCGCCGGGTGCGGCGGCGTCCGGAACCGATGCAGGCAGCCCGTAGGCTGCGAGGATCGCCGCGCGGACATTCAGCGGGTCGGCCTCGGCCCGAGGATCGCGGCACCAGACGTGCACGTTGTCCCAGTGCGAGTGGGCCACCAGTTCGCGCACCGCGACGACCCTATCAGCGACCGTCGCCGCCGCCACCTGGCCGAGCGATCGGATCACGGTCCGCGCGTAGACCAAGTCGGGAGAGAAATCGTCCGGCGGATCGAAGTCGGCAAGCCGGAAGGTGACCACGCCCCGTCGCCAGGCCGCCTTGGTCACCTGCGGGAGCACCGACTGCTGGCGGTCGCAGAGGGCCGCCTCCGCGGACCCCTGGCAGGTCGCCAGCAGGAAGCCGCCGCGGACGCTGGGGGCCGGGGTGTCCCCGCCACCCGGGATGGATTCTTGAACCGGGGGCGGCGAATGCATGGACGCCATCCTAGCATCCAAAAAACAGCCGTTCCGAACCGAAAGCCGGGCAAAAAATCAGGCCGGCCCGGGCGCCCAAGGGCCCGGGCCGGCCTTTCTCGTCTGAACGTGGAACGGCCCGACTCTTATCTCGCCGAAGCGAAAGAAGGATGCCGAGCTGCAGGACCGGCATGCCGCACGAGGCGACCCGCCGGACCCGTGGAAGGCAGTCCAAGAAGACTGGCAATGGTTGGCGAAACTCCGTTTCGCCCGGTCGGAAAGCCCCCGAGGGAGCCAGCCCGACCACCTGCTCAGCCGTGGCCCTTCTTCTTCTTGGCGACCTTCTTGGCAGCCTTCTTCTTCTTCTTCGCCATTGTGATGGCTCCTTGCCATGAGCACCCGCACGCTTCACACGGCCATGCCCCCGGGTGCTCTCGTGGAGGGGAAAGGCCGACGTTTCGCGTCGTCATCGCACTCCGCGTGCACCGCTTGAAAGCGTGGCACGACGGTGTTTTCCGACGTCGCGAGCGTTGTTGTGCAGGATGAACGCGAAAACTGTCAAGAGAAATCCACGAAATTTTTTCGGATTTTGCGCGAGCGCGACCCGAGAGGATCGTCGCCACCGCCGCCTCTCACCCCGGCGACCGCGCCGCCGCGGCATCATTGGACGCCGGTGGCATGACCGGTGGTATGGCCGGTGACGTGACGGTGCGCCCAGTCGTTGAGCAGCGCGAATTGCGCGGCGAATGCCTGCTCGGTGACGCCGATCGGGCTCTTGAAGAAGCAGGCCAGCCAGGGGATCGCGCCATACTCACCGGCCCGCCGGGCCCGGTCCACCAGCCGCACCAGATCGAGCACCAGCGGCGCGGCCAGGATCGAGTCGCATCCCTGCCAGGTGAACTGCATGGTCATCGGCGTGCCCAGGAAGCCCCGGAAGTGGATGTGGTCCCAGGCCGTCTTCCAGTCGCCGAGGCTCCGGATGTATTCGATCGAGACGTGCGTCTGTGGCGGGTAGCCGAGGATGCCGGCGAGCAGGTGGTCCTTGCTGCGGACCTTGGTCGCCTTGTTCCGCGGATCGTCGAGCACCTTGCCGTCCATGTTGCCGAAGATGTTGTGTCCGACCCAGCTCATCACCTCCAGGTGACGGGCGGCGAACATCGGCGCGAGCACGCTCTTGAGCAGCGTTTCCCCGGTTTTTCCGTCGCAGCCGGCATGGGCGATCCGCCGCTCCAGGGCCGCCTCCTGCAGCGCCGCCGGCGTGGCACCGGTCGACGGTGTGAAGTTGATGTAGGACGCGCCGGCGCCGAAGGCGGCCAAGGCGTAGAGGCTGCTGGCGGGAAGCGGGCACGCGGCGGCATCGTCGAGCAGCGGATCGAGGTCCGCGAACTCCCGCGGGATCGGCAGCGTCGCCGGAGGCTCCGTGGAGGCGAGGTTCACCACGACGACGTGGCCGAGCTTCTCCGCCGCGGCGAAGGCGAGGATGTCGGCCCGCACCCGTTCGATCGCCTGTCGGGGCGTTTCCACGCGGGCCACGATCGCGGCGTCGGCCAGCTCGCGGATTTTGTCCCCGGCCGCCACGACGGTGCCCGGCCGCAGCCGCGACTCCGTCTCGGCCAGGAAGTCGTCGGCATGGTCTATCAGTTCGGGCAGGATCGCGCGGCTGTCGGTCCACATCCGCCGGGCCTCGTCGGCCAGCCGTCCCGGCCGGATGTCGTGCCCCCCCACCACCATGTCGTCGAAGCCGACGAGGTCGAGCTGAGTGAACGGCTCGAGCTCGGTCACGAGCCCCACGGGAGCGATCGCGTTGCGGGCGAGATTGGCCAGCCCCGTCATCACGGTGGTGGCGACGCCCCCCTTGGCTCCGATGAGCCACAGACCGATGCGGCTGCCTGGCATGGGGTCGGCTTTCCGGACGAAGGGCCGTGGGCCGCCGGGGACGGCGGCAACTGGGAATCGACACGACCCTTGGTATCATCATCTTCTCACAGAGAAAAGCATCTCGCAAAGGAGGCGGGCACGAACGCCCGCGGCACGAAGACCGCATGGCTCCCGAGACGAAGGCAGCGGCCCACGGATCCACCGACAGCCTCCACCTGGCCCGCCGCATGCGGGCGCTCGAGCCCTCCGCCACGCTGGCGATGGCCGCCCGTGCCTCGGCCATGACCGCCGCCGGCGTCGACGTGGTGGATCTGTCGGTCGGCGAGCCCGACTTTCCCACCCCGCTCCACATCTGCCAGGCCGCCGAAGCCGCGATCCGGGCCGGCCGGACGAAGTACACGCCCGCCGCCGGCATCCCGGCGCTCAAGCAGGCCGTGGCCGCCGATTACACGCGGCGTGCCGGTATGGCGGTCACGCCCGCCCAGGTGGTCGTGTCCAACGGGGCGAAGCATTCGCTGCACAACGCGTTCACCGCGCTGCTCGACGAGGGGGACGAGGTGATCGTTCCCACCCCCTACTGGGTCAGCTACGCGGAGCTCATCAAGCTCTCGGGCGCGAAGCCCGTGCTCGTGCCGACCCGCATCGAGGACGACTTCAAGCTGCGGCCGGAGGCGCTGCGGGCGGCGCTCACGCCCGCCACGAGGATGCTCCTCCTGTGCACGCCGAGCAACCCGACCGGCGTGGTCTACTCGGCTGACGAGCTCCGGCAGCTGGCCGACATCGCCATCGAGGCCGACCTGGCGGTGGTGTCGGACGAGATCTACGACCAGCTCGTCTTCGACGGCCGCTCGGCCGTGTCGTTCCCGACGCTGCGGCCCGGCCTCGAGCACCGCACGATCGTGGTCGCGGGTGTGAGCAAGACCTACTCGATGACCGGCTGGCGGATCGGCTGGACGATCTGCCCCGAGCCGCTCGCGAAGGCGATCGGCAACCTGCAGAGCCAGGAGACGAGCAACCCCTGCAGCGTCAGCCAGCACGCGGCCGTGGCGGCCCTCACCGGTCCGCAGGAGTGCGTGGCCGAGATGTGCCGGGCCTTCCAGCGCCGCCGCGACCTGGTCGCCGCGAGGCTCGCCGCCATGCCCGGTGTCCGGCTGCCGGCGATCGGAGGGGCGTTCTACGCGTTCTTCGACATCGCGGCGCACCTGCGGAAGTCCCGCGACGGCGTCACGACGAGCATGCAGTGGTGCGAGGCGCTCCTGGAGAAGGAGCACGTCGCCCTGGTGGCCGGCAGCGCCTTCGG
>Ga0075471_10002549_pt1 | contig 11952 bp, 14 predicted proteins | sample DEB19_08_DNA_2_FD_74787 | JGI IMG/M metagenome (GOLD analysis project Ga0075471, IMG submission 74787) | Aqueous microbial communities from the Delaware River and Bay under freshwater to marine salinity gradient to study organic matter... | ecosystem: Environmental > Aquatic > Marine > Coastal ... | reverse complement strand
GACCTTCACGCCGTCCGGGTAGAGGCTGGAGCCCTCCCCGATCGTCAGGTACTCGCGCTCGAAGGCGCGGTTCTGGTCCGGCGTCTCCTTGTCGTCCCACGCGCCCGTCTTGCCCTTGCGGGGGAAGAACCGAACACCGACGCGGTGCGCTTCGTTGTCGCGCACCCACGGACCGAAGGAGAACCGGAACGCCGGGTCGGCGTCGCGGACGGTCAGCACGCCGAACTTCTCGCGGATCTCGCGCACGACGGCGAGTTCCGCGTCGGAAAGCTGGCAGAGGGGCTTCTGTTCGATCGTCGCAGTCGAGGTCATGGGTTCCTTCTGCGCTCATGGGGAGAGCGCCACCGTCGGACTTGAGGAACCCCGGGAGCGCGACGGCACGCCCCCGGGGGTTGGTCACCGAGTCAGAGGACTACGGCGAGACGAAGTTCTCGCCGCGCACGTTGCAGCGGGCCTCGTCGAGGCCGCAGTTGCCACGCCACGTCGCGAGGATCTGGTAGGCGTCGTAGTAGCCGGACGAGCCGACCTTCTGGAGGATGACGTTGCCGCCGACCTCGACGAGCTGCGGACCGTCCATGCCCTCGGGATGGGCACGGATGAAGGACTTCGGGTCCATCGCGTACAGTTCGCCGTCGATGAACAGTTCTTCCTCCATGAACGCCTCGGTCCCGTCGGCGGTGCCGATCTCGATCGAGGGGGTGCCGAGCTGCTGCTTCGAGATCGCGGCGAAGCGAACCTGCCCGATCGTCGAGAGCGCGGCCCAGCGCCGCGTCTTCTGGTTGCCAGCCCAGATGAGCTTGCGGTCCTCGCGCGCCCAGTTCTGCGCCCGCGCCGTGTCGCGGACCGTGTCCACGAACGAGGGGCCGATCGCCGCGCCGGAGTTGTCCACGACCGGGCTGCGGAAGTACGTCGAGGCACCCAGCGTGCGGTCGATGCCCTGGATCGTGTTGTCGTTGTCCACGAGGTTGCGGACGCCGTTGATCACGGTCTGGTCGTAGAACGCGGCGAGGGAGATGTAGTTGCCGACGCTCGCGCCCGCCATCGTCGAGACGTAGATGCGCCCCGTCGCCGGGTCCACGCCGACCACGCGGCAGGAACACGTCTCGGCTCCGCCCGTCGCGGCGTCACGGATCGTGAGGAGGTCGCCCGCCTCGAAGTGGTTGGGGCTCGCCCCGCCGGACGAGACGGTGAAGTACTGCTTGTTCGCCGTCGTCGAGAGCGTCGCGATCTGCCCGAGGATGAACGAGCCGTTCCACATCATCTGACGAGCGATCGTCTTCTTGATGCGCTCCATCAGCTCGTCCTTCTTCTTCTTCGCCCACTGCTTCCCGGCTTCGTACTTCGCCTTGGACGAAGTGCCCGCCGAGATGAGGGTCCCGGTCCACTCGACCGAGAAGAAGTAGTCCGTGATGCCGAGGACCGGGTTCGCCGCGGCGCTCGCCTGCGGGGTCGGGAACGCGCCGCCCTCGGAGCCGATGCCGACGCCGACGCCGTCGCTGTACTGGTACTCCCACGTCGCGTTGCGGGACGAGCCGCCGACCTCGATCGGGCGAGCCTTCGCCGCGATGAGCGCCGTCAGCTTCGACGCGAGCTGCGCGTCGTTCTTCGCGAAGTCGCGGAAGTACGAGTGGTAGAAGTTCGCTGCGCTGGAAAGTGTGTCAGCAGCCATGTCCTGAGTCTCCTGTCACCGGAAGGCGTTGAAGCTCTCTTCGAGCAACTCGTCCGGTGTCCGTGGCTTGGGTTTCTGGTTGCCCCCTGAGGTCGCGCCGGAGCCCGTGGGGACGAAGGGCGGCGGCGACGCGGCAGGACGAGCCTGCTGCGCGGGTGCGGCAGGAGTCGTCGCGGAACGAAGTCCGCGCAGGGTCGCCCCGAAGGCGTTGATCTGCGCGACAAGGCGCTCCGGCGGAACACCGTACCCAGCCTGCTCGGCAGACGTGGCGCGAAGCTCCGCGATCATTCCCGCGATTGCGGGGATGCCCTTGAACTCCTCGGCAAGAGCGTTCAGCGGGGGCAGCACCTGAGCCGCCACCTGCTGCGCGTAGGCGTACTGGCGAGCTTCCTCGGCTCGCTTCGCCTCCGCCGCTTCCTGCTGCTTTCGCCACGCTTCGAGATCCCTGGCGGTCTTCTCGGCTTGGGTCGCGCGAGAGTCCGTGTACTCGATGAGAGCGGCGATTGCCTCTGCGTCACCTTCGCGGGCTCGGGCCTTGAGGTCTGCGAGGTCCCTGGGAGGGGAGTCCTGCGCGGGAGCGGGCGCGGGCTGGGATGCCTGCGGCGCTACCACCTTCATCTGCCCGGTCTGCGGGTCGCGAGAGACAGTGTATCCTTGTGACTGGAACCACGCAATGGCTTCCTGCTGTCCGCGCTCGCGTTCGCGAGGCATGACGGCATCGAATGCGGTGCCCTTGCGGAGCTTCTCGGCAAGTGCCGCGCGACGCTGCTCGTCGGCGTACTCGGCGTCGAGATCGACTTCCACGTCGCCGTGATCCACGCGGAACTTCACGACCTTCTGCGCGGGCTTCGGTGCCTCGGCGGGCGGAGTCGTGGGCGCGGGCGTCTCGGGAGGACGCGCGGCGTCCGGCGTCGCGTAGCGTCCCTGCTCGTCGCGCGGCTGCGCGGAGTCGGAGCGGGGCGCTTCGGGCGCGGGAGTCTCGGCGGGCTCCTCGTAGACGAAGCTGCGATCGAGGAGATCGTCGGCGCTCGTTGGCGCGGCGGGGGCGGCAGGCGCGGTCGGTGCCTGCGGCGGGGCGGAGTTCGGAACCTGAACCTCAGAAGACATCGTGGCTCCTCATGCTTCCAGCGGCGGAACTTCCGGCATGGGATCCGGAGCGGACGCCGCAGGTTGCGCGTTCGTGGGGGGAACGTCGGGGGGCGGGGACATGGGTGCGCCGGGCTGCGGGATGCCGCCCTGGTTCTGCGCCGCCATCGGTCCCATTGCTTGCTGGGTGTAGTGGTTCCAAGCGCCGAGCGCGGAGTCGAGAAGCGGGCTCACGCCGCCGCCCATCGGGTTCATCTGCTCCCGACGGACCTTCTCCTCGAACTCCTCGGACTTCATCAGTTCCTCAAGCGCCGACTTGAACGTGAGCGGGTCGTCGCAGGGGAGCATGAACGGGCGGATGTCCTCGCCGTTGAGGAGGCGCAGGCACTGACGCCGCGCCTTCACGTCGTCGGGGTCCAGCTTGTCGAGCCAGCCGTTCGCGTCCTTGAGGTTCGTGAGCTGGATCACGAGACGCTGGAGGTTCGGGTCCTGCCCGAGTCCGCCGATCATCTGCGCGAACTGGGTCAGGAACACAAGGCGCTGAGACGGGTCCGCCGGTAGGAACGTGTTGTTGAACGCGATCACGTCCGTCTCTTCCCCGAACGAGGACGAGTCGAACTCGCGGATCGCGGACTGCTTGTTCTCGCCCGCGATCAGCACCTTGATTGCGCCGGGCGTGTAGCGCCGGAAGTAGCGGATGCCGAGCGAGATCGCGATGGCCCACGATGCGTCGAGGCTGCGCTTCACCGGGGCGATGCGCGTCATGTCGCGCTGCTGGAGCCGACCGAGCGCGATGCCGGACGTGTCGGCGGAAGGAAGCTGTCCCTGTGTCGCCGCGCCGACGCCTGCAACGTACTCCATGTACTCGCGGAACTGCCCGGCGAGGATGCTGTACTCCTGCGGCATCGGGGGCGGAGCGATGTAGCCGATGTTCCGCGCCTCGGCAGTGCGCGGCATCCGAAGCACCTGCCCGATCTGGTCGGTCCACACGTCCGCCATCCCGGCGGGCATCGTGACCTTCGCATTCGCGATCTTCGCCGCGTGCTGGACCGCCTTGCTCACGACGCCGTTGAGCGCCTTCTGCGGGGCGATCATCGCGATCCCGCGCCCGAGTCCCCAGTAGACGCCTTCGCGGTCATCGCAGGCGCAGCGGATCACGGGCCAGTGGATCAGCACGTCGATCGAGCGGTCCTCGATGCCGGTCGGATAGACCGGGTTGTCGGACTGCGCGAGCATGACACCGTTCTCGCTGAACAGGCGCATCGTGCCGGACGGATGCTTCCGCGTCTGGCGTCCGTACCATGTGTAGACCCAGACCATGTCGTTCACGGACTTCGTGCCGGGGACGATCGTGTCCTGCCCGAGAACCGGGCTCCACCGACCGATGTGCGTCGAGTCCATGCTGCCAGCGTCGGAGTCCACGCCCGGGGGCGATCCGTCACCCGCCTTCGTGTAGGCGTCCGGGAAGTTGTCGTAGAGCCACGAGCGCGGCATCTGCTGGCGGATGAAGACGCCAGCGCCGTCTTGCTCTCCCGTCGAGCCCGGGTCCGGGGCGAAGGCGTCCGGCGGGAGGATGTCGTATACGAGCCCGCCCTGCTGCTTCATCTCGGGCTCGTAGACCGGCTCCGCGATGAGGTTCCCCTGTTCGTCGAACTGGGGCTCCTGCACGACGATCTGCTGCCCCGTCGCGATGAGCGGTCCACGGTTCGGGTCCCAGTGGACGTAGATCAGGGACGTGCCCGCGTTGAAAACGCCACGGGCGGAGAGCTTGTACTTGTCCCCGAGGCGCAGCCTCCGCCACAGGTAGGACGTGAAGCTCGACACCGCCTCGCTCGCTGCCACGTCGCGGGCGTCGCCCTTCGCCGCCATCGTGTCGAAGTGCGGGTCCTCTTGCACGAGCGTCGCCGTCGCTTGGTCGATCACCGCCTTGTAGATCGGGATCGAGATGCGAACGTCGTCCGGGTCGCGCGTCATGGGCATCGTCACCCACAGACCGCGAGGCTCGCTCCAGAATCCCCAGTGGGCTCCGGCGTAGAACGCCGCGCACTCCGCCGACTCGCGGTAGTACCACGAGTTTGCGCGGAACCACTCGCCCGCGACGGCGTGGAGCATCGTCGCCTGACGCGACGGGTCCTCTTCCGCGAGCGCCTTGCAGATGTCGGGAGCGCCGCCGTCGATGCCCTTGGGCTCCGTGAGCCCCGGGATCGAGATCGTTCCACTCTGGTACGCCGCGTCCATCTGCACGGCGCGAAAGCCTAGAGTAGCGATGCCACCTTGTCAACGACGATACTGTGCGTGCCTAGGCGTCGCGCGGCGGCATCGGCACGTTGTAGGCTCGGAGGAACTCGACGGCGCTGCGCTTTTGCTCGGCGTCGCCGGGCTCGATCCCTGCCACGACAGCGTAGCTCCACTCCAGATGACTCATCTCCGTGCTGCCGATGTTCGCCGCCCGCATGGACTTCCACGCCTCGAACGGCGCCATCCTGGCGTCCGGCGTCGGACGAGGCTCCGCTGCCGGGCGGACCATCCCCTTCGCCGCCTTGGCGGAAAAGCGGAGCGCCGCCGCGATTTCGCCAACAGGCTCAAGCCCTCGCAGGCGTAGGGTGAAAGTTCTCGCCGCGAGGCTCGACGCAATTCGCCATCCGGCGACCGCGATCCCGAGTCCGAGGAACAGCCCGCAGAGAGCAAGCCCGAGGTCGAACGTCATCAGAACATCCTTCCGAGAACGGGGTCCTGCGCGTTCACGTCGCCCTTCCGGCGCGGTGCGTAGACCTGATCCGAGATCCGCTTCTGTGGCGTGTCCGTCTCCGGGTCCGCCGCCTTCGTCTGTTCGTTCGGACGCTCGTAGAGCCAATGCCGCGCCTCAAGGCAGAGAGCCGCCGCCATGACGCGGTCGTCGTGCCCGCTCGCCGCCGCGAAGACGACGCGCCCCTTCGGCGCACCGTTCTTGTCCACGGGGACGTGTTTGACGTAGCGCCGCATCTCGTCCATCAGCCCGAGATACAGCATCCGAGGCTCGCCCGAACGAACCGGCCCAAGTTCCCTCGTCATCCGCCGCAAGTGGTTGATGACCAACGGCTTCGTCTTCGTGTCCGTGTAGAAGCCGGGAGCCAGTTCCCACTCGTCCCCGTTCCGCGACGGCACCTGCTTCTTCTGCTGGAGGACGATGTCCGTCGGGCAGTCCCAGGCGTCCATGAGCCCGGGGAGGTCGCGCAGGATCACTTTGCCGTCGTTGTTGCGCTCGGGGTAACCCCTCGCCCAGCCGTACCACTTCGACCCCGCCATGATCTCGATCGCGAACGCCTCGGGGGGCGTGTTCTCCCGGTAGACCGCGACGATCTCCATCGTGTCCACGCGCCGGATCTCCATCACGGCGAAGTCGCTCGACTTCCGTCCCTGCGACAGCACCTTGACGCCCGCGCAGGCGTCCGCCCCGTAGCAGTAGGCCACGCCCTTTTCCGGGGGTGAGTAGATCGTCCACGCCCCCAACTTGCTCGGGACCCACTTCAAGTCCTTGCCCGTCGTCGGGTCCACCTCGAACAGCCCATGCTCCGCAGCCCGCTCTTGGTCGGAGAGTCGATCGCGGCGATCGTCGAGGTACTCCATCGGAGTGAAGATCGCGTCCGTGTCCGCGTAGAAGGCGTGCTCGAAGAGAAGCGGATGCTCGCGGGAGAAGTGCCGGAGGTCGCGCCCCGGGGTGTTCGGGGAGTCGATTTCGCGCCGCCGCCAATGGATCTGCTCGAACGTCGCGCCCTTCGCGACCAACAGCGCCTCGTCATGCTTGCCGTAGTCTTCGAGTTGCCCAACCGTCTTCGCGAAATCCAGCTTGGCGCTCTCCGAAGGGAAGCTGAACGTCTTCGTCGGGTTGCTCAACCAGTCGAAGAACACGAGCTTGTAGGTGGACTTCCCCGACCGCGACGACACGCACATCTCGTAGAACTCGTCGAACTCCTTGCCGGTGGACTCGATGATCGCGAAGTTCCCCGGCGAGTCGTCGAGCGCCGTGAGCGCGGCACCCAGTCCGCTCCGCCCGCTCGTCCACCACGGGTACTCCGAGATGTGCATCCACCGGGGCGTGCCGCCACGACCCATCGCGCCGTCCCGCGCCGTCATCGTCTCCAGCCGCGTCACGAGGGGACCGCGCCGGATCTCCAGCGCATGAGGTCGCTCGCTCACCCACTCAACGCCCATCACGTCGGACCAGACGAACGGGGGCACCTGCATCCGGAACGTCACGAGGGTCCGCAGGAGGTCGAGCGTCGCGTCGTCCTTGTGGGACACGGACTTGCCGAACCCGCCGCCGCCCCGCATGAACCGCTCGAACATGAGGGACTCGACGTAGGCAGAGATGCCCTGCTGCCGGTCCTTCAAGACGAGGATCTTCGCCGCCTCCCCCGCGTCCCACATATCGTCGATGAGGTCGTCGAGCCGAAGCTGCGCCTCGCGGAGGCGGTACGGCACGAGGTTCGTCCCGCTCGTCGCGTCGAGCTTCTTCGTCCCGATGTCGAAGCTCTCAAGGAACTCACGCCGCGTCGTCTGCTTCGGGTCGAGGAGTCGCCGCCAAGCCTCGATCGCCTCCGGGCTCGCCGGTCCCTTCGCCGCCGCAGCCTTCCGCGCCTTCGACGCCGCGACAATGAGCGTCTGTGCCGCCGTCCCAATCCGCGCCATTACTCGTCGTCCTCGGTCCCCAAGTCCTCTTCGTCGCTCTGGTCGATCACCTCGCGCGGCAGTTTCCGCGACGGGTCCTTCTTCGGAGGCTTCTGCCCCTGCTTCCGCTGCGCCCGGACCACGATCCGCTGCGTCACGGGGTCGTCGTCCTGCGTCGGGGCACCCGTAGCCTTCCCGCTCGCCGCCAGCTTCTCGTCGAGCCCCACGTCGTCGCCTCGCGCCGTCGCAAGCTCAAGGCACCGAGACGACAGCGTCAGGAGGACCGTGTCCTCGGCCCGTTGCTGCGCCAGCAAGGTCAGCGTCCACTTCCCGTATTCCCGCTTGTACCGCTCGCCCTTCGCCCCACGGAAGTTCGTCACCGCCTCCGCGAGCATCGAACTCACGAGGTTGTGTCGCTTCGCGCTCGCCGCCCTCAAAGTCTGCGCCTGCAACAGCGAACGGTCCACGCTCTCCGGGTCGCACGCCGCGAACTCCGCCCCCGCCAGCGAGGACAGTCCGCTCGACAGCGCCGTCCGCACCGTCGCCGGGACGTTCGCCGGAGCGGGGTCGTCCTCCCCTTCCGTCATCGCCTCCGTGTTGATGTCCTGAACACGGCGGTCCGCCTCCGCCAGAACGTCGCGCTGCACGTCCGCCGCCGCTGCCGGGGCGATGGCGAGGGCGGTCGGCTTCGAGGGGTCGGTCACTTCCCGAAGTTCCGCTGCCCGGGGAAGAACCGTCCCTCCCGGATCGCAGCCCGGCGCAGACGACGGCGCTCCCGGAGCGGAGTCGGGAAGAAGTCCTCGCGGTTCCAGTGCTGCGAAAACGCCCACTCAAGCGAGGACAGGATGCCGGTGGACGGTCCGACGGCGGCAGGCTTGTAGACGACGACGCGGTCCTCATGGACGACGACCATCCGCGACGGCGGGAGGATCTCGAAGACGCCGGGGTGCGGGGCGCTGCCGTAGGACTCGATCACGACTCGCCCGTTCGGAACGTCCACGCTCACCACTTCGGCGGATGCGCGGGGATCGCCGGACGCCGACTCCATCGGGATGAACCACTCGGGTCCGCGCTCGTAGTCGCTCACGCCAGCACCCACTCGTCCAGAACCACCACGTCTCCCCATCGCATCACGGCGGGGGAGGACTCGGCTTCCCGCTCAAGGGCGTGGAGGATCTCCGCGTCCGCCCGCGTGTCCGTCTCCGACACCCAGCCCGGAGAGTCTCGATCCTTCGGGACCGTGTGCAGCCGCATCGCCTTGATCGCCCGAGGTCCACATCGCGAGACCGAAAACCAGTCGAAGACGAACGCCTCCCACGATTGGTTTTCGCCCGGCTCCGCGTCGTACTCCCGCCCGTCCGGGGAGATCACGCCGTCAACGTAGTCCCAGTCGTCCAGACCGTCGCAACCGTCCTTGAAGACGCGCAGCTTCCAGCCGGACTCGAACGCGATCTCGACGTTCGTGTGCTGCGCCCGCATCCACGCCAGCGCGTTCTCCGGAAGCCCAGCCTCTTTGCCTTCGTCGATCCGCAAGAGGAACTTGGCCGCCTCTTGGGCGGTCAGCGCATCGGTCGCGTCGGTCATCGGTCACCTCTGCTCATGGGGAGAGCGGCGACAGCCTAACCGCTTCCCGGGGCGACGGCAAGCGTGTAGACTAGGCGAGCCCGCAGGACGTTGTCGCGTCCGACGGGCTCTTGACAGGCAACCCAACGGAGGAAGATCGCCATGTCCGAGTGTGAGTCTACACCCAGCGTCAAGCTGTCCCACCGTTCTGACGGAACTCTCGTCGCGCAAACGTCCACAGGCGCAACCACGAGCAACCAACTGGAAGTCGCCGCCGCACTCCAGATGCAGGACGCGGGCTACGAAGTCATCCGCAACGGCTGGCCCGACTTCATCGCGATCCGGGGCGACGAGGTTGTGTTCGTGGAGGTCAAGCCCGACAACAACGAGCGGCTGTTCAGCCCGGCGCAGAAGCGCGTCCTGACGGTACTCAAGTCCCTCGGGCTCACCGTCAAGGTCATCGCGCCACGGGCTCAGGAAGCCGAGGAGCCCGCAACCGACGACTTCCGGCACGTCCTCGACGTGATCCGTTGCGCCAAGTCCGTCGGCATCATGCTCTGCTCCTCCGGCGGAAGCGTCCGAACGTGGCTCCCGAAGCTCATCGAGTCCATCCCATCCGAGATGATCTTGGTGGTCCCCGACACCCGCGCGTGGAACCGCTGCCGCGCAGCCCAAGCCGTCGCCGTCCGCCGTCGCCTCTTCGTCAGGCACGTCCACCCCACCGGACGCATCCCGAACCTCGAAGCCTACGAACGCGCCGCTGCGTCCAAGGTGGTCAGGAACTCCGCCGCCATGATCGTCATCACGGACGGGAACGAGGAAGGGTGCATGTGGGCGATCGAAGCCGCCTCGCACTCGCTCAAGCCACTCGTCGTCCTGCGCCGCGACGGCACCGTCGTCAGGCTCAAAAAAGAGGGGGGTTGACACGGGTGGTATCCTCTCACCGGGACCACGGCGTAGCCTCCGCCCTCGCGCGTGCGCGTGTGTCGGATCCACAGGAGATGTATCCGGGTGCAAAACGACGCAGGGGCGCAAGTGACGTGGGACCCCCCACGAAAACGCCCACCCGCCGACGGGACAGCCCCCCGGGTGCGTGCCACCTGCCCGCCGCGCCGAGCCTGGGCCGAGCCTGCGTAGCCTCTCCGGAAATGCGCCTTTCCGCGAACACAGGCTCGACGATGGACGATGCGCCTCGGCTCCGGCACCCAGGCAGGCACGATGCGCCACGCGAGACGACGTGCGAGCCGCGACGGTTGAGACTCGGCGCGGGCGGCGGTCGGACTGTCGCAGACTCTGAGACACTTCCGCCGATCCCCTACCCTCCCATCCGCTAGGTATGGGAACCACGTCTCCCGGAACATGATGGACGCCCGCCCGCCGCGTGCGATCCGCCCCGCTCGAACGTCGCCCGCACTCCTCCGCCGCAACATTCCGCGAACTTTCTTGCCGAGCCTGCGCAGGCTCAAGTGACGGACGCGATTGCGGGAAATCCCGTCGCCGGGGGATTGACTCGCCGCGCCGCGCATCGTATGTTCTCGGTGTCGCGACGATGTCCACCCTTGGCGGGGTGAGACGGGATGCGCGGCGAGGAGACGACGATGGCCGCACCGATCTTTAAGGCTTACGCTCACTTCGATGGGCTGACCACGATCCAGAACTTCCCGAGCGAGGCCGAGGCCCGCGCGTGGGTCGCCGAGCGGATCGCCAAGGGCTGCGAGGCCGTCTACCTCGGGCGCGTCTCTGAGGCGGTCGCCTACCTGAACGCGGTGCGGGCATGATCCCCGCGACGACGGTCCTCATGGTTCCCTTCGCCGGACGCATGGTCGGAGCCGAGGACTTCGCGGACCACGGCGACGAACCCGGGCTCCGCGTGATCGTCTCGGACGTGGACGGTCCCAACGGTCCGCTCGTTCGGCTCACGTTCAACGGGCGCAGCGTGGACATCGTCGGATGGCACGGTCGCCGCTTCGACGGTCCTTCCGCCCTCATGGCAGGAGCGTACTACCGGGAGCGCCCCCGGTTCGCGTTCATCGCGTGGGCAGAGAACGGCGGGCGATAGACCGATCCTCCCGAGCGCCGCCGCTAATCTCGGCGACGATCCAGCCCTTCGGGCTCCGGCGGTTCCCGTGCCGTTCACGGTTGAGAGAGCCCCCCGGCGGGGGTGGGAGAGACGACGATGCAGGCTCACAGAGACGAGTTCTTCCATGCGTGCGGGCGACACAACATCGCGGTTCGCGTCGCGCGGACCATCCTGCGGCACGCAGGCACGATCCAGCGTGCGGCGGAAGCGGATTGCTCCGTCTCGGCGCAGTCCGTCCGGGACCAGTGCGCCAAGCGCGAGACGGCGGCACGGAACGCCTTGGCGAAGGTCTCGAAGGACTCGCACTGGCAGATCCGGTTCGCCTTCCAGGGTGACCCGCGCGGCTGCATGGTGCGGATCGTCACGCGAACGTGCCCGGACGGCATCCCGGTCCCGGCGGTCGGTTTCACGGCGGACCAGATCGATCGTCTCTGCCGGATCGGAGCCTAGCCATGCCGACACTCTACGAAACGCTCCGAGCGATGGGCGCGGACCTCGACTCACACGAGTCGGACCTCTACGTCAAGGCGACGCCGGAGACGCGGGCGGCGGTCAAGGCGTCCGGGCTGCATCACGAGTTCTTCAGCTCGCCCCTCGGCGGCGGATTGTGGATCGACGTGTTTGGCGCGTGGGATCCGTTCTGGACGGCGAAGCGACGGTAGGCACCCCCAGCGTCCCGGCCCTGGCTCCTTCGGGGGTCCGGCTCCGGGGCGATCGGTCCCACAGGGACCAAGGTGCGAGGACACAGGCGGCGGGAGCCGCGAGGAGAGAGACATGCTGACAGAGAGCGAGAAGCTGGAAGCGGCGCGAGCGTACATCGCGGACTCGCGCGAACTGGCGGTGAACCTTGGCGACCTCGGCTGTCTGACGCAGACCGAGGAAGCGTTGCGCGGGATCGCCTGTCTCG
>Ga0075471_10002548_pt1 | contig 11955 bp, 10 predicted proteins | sample DEB19_08_DNA_2_FD_74787 | JGI IMG/M metagenome (GOLD analysis project Ga0075471, IMG submission 74787) | Aqueous microbial communities from the Delaware River and Bay under freshwater to marine salinity gradient to study organic matter... | ecosystem: Environmental > Aquatic > Marine > Coastal ... | reverse complement strand
TGCATGCGTCGCGCCTGGAACGCCTCACAGTTGCTGCACGAAGAAATCTCGCGATATTTGCCCTGCCCCGGCAACCACACTTCGAGGTCGTAGGTTTTGGCGCTGCCGAAGCCGATGTCGCCGGCGCACAGCGCGAGCACGCGATACGGCAGCTCGAGGCGCTTCAACACTTCTTCGGCGTGCGAGGTCAGGCTTTCAAGCGCTGCGTACGACTCGGCGGGCTTGGCGATCTGCACGAGCTCGACCTTGTCGAACTGGTGCTGACGAATGAGGCCGCGCGTATCTTTGCCCGCCGCGCCCGCTTCGGAGCGAAAGCACGGCGTGTGCGCGACATAGCGCATGGGCAATTGTTCGGGCGCGATGATCTGCTCGCGCACGAGATTGGTGACGGGCACTTCGGCGGTCGGAATCAGATACAGCGGGCGCTCGCCGCGCACCGCGAACAAATCCTGCTCGAACTTCGGCAACTGACCGGTACCGGTTAGCGCGGCGGCCGACACGAGATACGGTGCGTAGATTTCCTGGTAGCCATGCTCGCTGGTGTGCAGGTCGAGCATGAACTGCGCGAGTGCGCGATGGAGTCTCGCGAGCGCACCGCGCAACACGACGAAGCGCGCGCCCGAAATGCGCGCGGCGGCGTCGAAATCGAGCCCGGCGAGTTTGACGCCGAGATCGACATGATCGAGCGGCGTGAAGTCGAACTGGCGCGGCGTGCCGTGACGGCGCACTTCGAGGTTGGCGCTTTCGTCGCGACCTTCGGGCACCGAGTCGTGCAGCAGATTCGGCAAACCCATCAACCATTCGTCCGACTCGGCCTGCACGGCGACGAGCGCGGCTTCGCTGCGTTCGAGTTCGGCGGTCAGTTGTTCGCCGCGCGCGAGCAGCGCGCTTGCATCTTCGCCTTTGCCTTTGGCCATGCCGACGGCTTTGGCATTCGCATTGCGCTCGGCACGCACGCGATCGGCTTCGACCTGCGCCTGCTTGCGACGCTCTTCGAGCGCGCGGAACGCCTCGAGGTCGAGTTTGTAGCCGCGACGCGCGAGATTGCGTGCGACGTTTTCGGTGTCGGTGCGTAGTTGTTTTGAATCGAGCACGTCAAATCTCCGTCAAAAGCGAACCGACGACCCGACCGGCTTGCGCAAGCAACGCACAGCCGACGACGGTCGCGATCAAATATGCAAACGCGCGCGGCCATGCGCCCTCGCCCGCCAACGTCACGGTTTCGAGCGCGAACGCCGAATACGTGGTGAAACCCCCGAGCACGCCGGTCATGAAAAACAGCCGTAGTGCCTCTTCGTGACCCGCACCGCGCGCGGCGATGAGCACCGCGGCGAAGCCGATCACGAAACTGCCGAGCAGGTTCGCGGCCATTGTAGCGAGCGGCCACTCGCCCGGCACGCCGGGTACGCCGCGTGCGAGCGCATAACGCGCCAGGCTCCCGAGCGCACCGCCTGCGGCGACCAGCATCCAGTTCATGGTTTGTTCCCTCCACCACCGCGCAAGCGCTGCAAAGCCTCGGCGATGCGTATTTCGAGGCCGCGCGCGACCGGACGGTAATAGTGGCGGTCGGGCAGCTCGTCGGGCAAATAGCGCTCGCCACGCGCATAGGCGTCGGGCTCGTCGTGCGCGTAACGATAGCCTTTGCCGTAGTCGAGCTCTTTCATGAGTTTGGTCGGCGCGTTACGCAAGCGCAACGGCACCTCGAGCGAACCGAACTGCTCGACATCGCGACGGGCCTCGCCGAAGCCCGCATAAACGGCGTTGCTCTTCGGCGCGCAGGCGAGATAGACGACCGCATTGGCGAGCGCGAGGTCGCCCTCGGGGCTGCCCATGCGCTCGTGCGCCTGCCAGGCATCGAGCGCCATCTGCAAACCGCGCGGGTCGGCAAGCCCGATGTCCTCGACGGCCATGCGCGTGATGCGCCGCGCGAGATAGGCCGGATCGCAGCCACCATCGAGCATGCGTGCGAGCCAATAGAGCGCCGCATCGGGGTCGGTGCCGCGCACGCATTTGTGCAGCGCGGAGATCTGGTCGTAGAACGCTTCGCCACCTTTGTCGAAGCGTCGTCGCGTGCCACCGGCGACTTCGCGCGCGGCTGCAAGCTGTATGGTTGCGCGGCCATCGAGCTCGACGGCGAGATCGGCCGCGATCTCGAGCATGTTGAGTGCGCGGCGACCATCACCGTCGGCCGCTTCGGCCAGCAACTGCAGCGCCTCGGGCTCGATCGCCAAATGGCGCGCACCCAGACCGCGCGCCTCATCGGCGAGCGCGCGCTGCAACAGCACGACGAGATCTTTGGCTTGCAAAGATTTCAGCACATAGACGCGGGCGCGCGAGAGCAAAGCGCCGACGACTTCGAAGGACGGGTTCTCGGTGGTCGCGCCGATGAAGGTCAGCGTACCGTCCTCGAGATACGGCAAAAACGTGTCTTGCTGCGATTTGCTGAAGCGATGCACTTCATCGAGGAACAACACCGTGCCCCGCCCCGCGGCGCGCTCGGTCTGCGCACGCTCGACGGCGGCACGCACGTCTTTGACGCCCGCCATCACAGCCGAGAGTGCGATGAACTGCGCGTTCGAGCGCTGGGCGACGAGCCGCGCGAGCGTGGTCTTGCCGGTGCCCGGCGGTCCCCAAAGAATGAACGAATGCGGGGTGCCTGATTCCACGGCCTGCCGCAAGGGTTTGCCGGGGCCGAGGACGTGCGTCTGGCCGACGATCTCCTCGAGATCGCGTGGCCGCATGCGGTCGGCCAGCGGTCGGGTCAATTCGGCGTGAGCCACTTCTCGATTCTCGCGAACAAGGAATCGCGCAACAGCACGGCGAGCAACAGCCCGAGGACCATGCCGACAGCGTCGGCCAGGACGTCGCCCACTTCGGCCGTGCGACCGTAGGGCATGAGGTATTGCGCGATTTCGATGCCGATGCCGAGCACCAACATCGCGGCGGCGAGCCAAAGATACGCGCGCCGTTCGAACAGCCCGGCGAACCAGGCCGAGAGCAGGAAGAAAGCGCTGGCGTGATAGACCTTGTCGGCGTACGGGAACCCGGCCGGCGGACCACCCGGCTTCAAGGCGAAATACAAAGTCACCGCGATCAGCACGCTGCCGATCAAAAACCAGAGTCGCGCGAGTCGCAGTTGGCGGAAGGCCGTCATCACTGCACCGGCTTGCCGATCACGTCGACGCCCGCCGGCGTGGCGAACGCGAGCTCGTCGGCGCGTACCTCGCCGTTGCGTTCGCTGCGCGCGAAACGCAGCTCGGCACGCTGACCGAGTTTGTCGTCGATCTCGAGACGGCGTAGTTCGAGACCCGCGAATCCGAATCGCGCACTGCGAAATTCGGCATCGACGCTCTTCGGTTGCACGGCCACCCACTCGAGCCCGTCGCGCTGACCCTTCGCCTCGACGCCGAAGGCCTCACGCAGGGGCGCAGCGCCGGACAGCAGCGCCGCGGGCGTCGCGCTCAAGGCGCGCGCGGCGGGCTTCACGGTCACCTGTTCGAGATCGCGGTCGTAGAACCAAAGATTTCGACCGTCGGCGATCATCAGCTGCGCCGTCGCGGTGGCGCCGCGCGGCGCGCTCTCCCATCGAAATTTGCCCGGACGCTGGATCAGCAACACGCCTTGCGTCTCGCCGCGTGCACGCCCGCGCGCATCGGTGAGCGTCTGGGTGTAGCTCGCGCGCCAGGCACGCAAACCGTCGAGGTATCGATCGAGCGCCGTGTCGGCGGGCGCGGCAGAGGCCACGGCACAGGCGAGCCCGAGCGCCGCGGCGACGAGGCGCACCCGAGCCCGTTGCAGGCTCACTCGCCCGCCGGCGGCGGCACGAGAATTTCGCGACCACCGTTCGATTGCAGCGGTCCGACGAGACCGGCCGCTTCCATGGATTCGATGAGACGCGCGGCGCGGTTGTAGCCGATCTTCAAGCGCCGCTGCACGTAGGAGATCGAGGGCTTGCGTTCGGTGACGACGATTTTGACGGCCTCGTCGTACAACGCATCCTGCTCGGCATCGCCCGCCTCGCCGCCCTCACCCTCTTCGGGGGCGAGACCGGGCACGGGACCGCGCGGCCCCGAGAGCACTTCTTCGATGTAATCGGGTGCGCCGGCTTTGCGCAGCGCCTCGACCACGCGATGCACTTCCTGGTCGGAGACGTAGGCACCGTGCACGCGCGTCGGCATCGACGAACCCGAGGGCAGATACAACATGTCGCCGTGGCCGAGCAAAGATTCGGCGCCGCCTTGATCGAGGATGGTGCGCGAGTCGACTTTTGCGGACACCTGGAAAGCGATGCGGCAGGGGATATTGGCTTTGATGAGACCGGTGATGACGTCGACCGAGGGGCGTTGCGTCGCGAGCACGAGGTGGATGCCCGAGGCACGCGCCTTTTGCGCAAGGCGCGCGATCAACTCTTCGACCTTTTTGCCGACGATCATCATGAGATCGGCAAGCTCGTCGATGATGACGACGACGAACGGCAAGGGCACAAGATCCGGAATGGTCTTCTGATCGAAGTTCGGATCCATCGAAGCGCGCTGCATCATCACCGGATCTTTGATCGGCTTCTTGTCGTCGATCGCGTCCTTCACCTTGCGGTTGAAGCCGGCGATGTTGCGCACGCCGAGCGCCGCCATCAGCTGATAGCGTCGCTCCATTTCGGCGACGCACCAGCGCAGCGCGTTCGCCGCCTGCTTCATGTCGGTGACCACGGGCGCGAGCAGATGCGGGATGCCTTCATACACCGACAACTCGAGCATCTTCGGGTCGATCATGATGAGGCGCACGTCTTCGGCCGAGCTCTTGTAGAGCATCGACAGCACCATCGCGTTGATCGCCACCGACTTGCCAGACCCTGTGGTACCGGCGACGAGCAAATGCGGCATCTTCTGCAGATCGGCGACGACGGGCGCCCCGCCGATGTCCTTGCCGAGCGCGAGTGCGAGCGGCGAGGCGACTTCGTCGTAGGTCTTGGACTTCACGATCTCGCCGAGCGTGACGATCTCGCGCTTCTCGTTCGGGATTTCGAGACCCATCACGGACTTGCCGGGGATCACCTCGACGACGCGCACGCTGATCGCGGACAGCGCACGCGCCAGATCTTTGGAGAGCGAACTGATCTGACTCGCCTTGACGCCCGGCGCCGGGCGCATCTCGAAGCGCGTGACCACGGGCCCGGGCAGCACGGCGACGACTTCCACTTCGACGCCGAAATCTTTGAGTTTGAGTTCGACGAGGCGCGACATCGCCTCGAGCGCCTCGGCCGAATAGCCCGCTTCGCGGGTCGGTGCATCGTCGAGCAACTGCAGCGGCGGCAGATCGCCGCCTTTGGCGGTGAACAGCGGCACTTGCCGCTCTTTGTCGACGCGCGCGCTCTTCTCGACCTGCGGCGCCGGCGCTTCGATGCGCGGCTTCGGGCGCGCCGCGACTTTTTTGGTTTCGGCTTCGACGACTTCCTTGCGTGCGGCTTTGTTCTCTTCACCGACGGCGACATCGCGACGTTCGAGGCGACGATTGCGCATCCATTCGATGCCCGTCCAGAAACCCGCGCCCAGGCGGTCGATGACGTTGAGCCAGGAGACGCCGAAGGCGAGCGCGATGCCGACCATGGTGGTAGCGAGCAACAACAGCGTCGCACCGACGAAATTGAAGTTCGCGCGCATCCAGTCGCCGACCAGACCGCCGATCACGCCGCCCGCACTCTGACGCAACACGCCGGGCGGCCAATGCAAGGTTGCGAGCGCACAGCTCGAGGCGAGCAACAACACGAAACCGCCCGCCCTCACGAGCGTGTTGGCGCGCGATGCGGGCTCTTCGTCCTCATCGCGCGTGCGGAACATGAGCCAGCAGGACGCCGCGAGCATCACGGGAAACAACGCGGCCGGAAATCCGAACAGGAACAGCAGCGTGTCGGCGAGCCATGCGCCGCGTCGGCCGATGAGATTGCCGATTTCAGCCGAACCTTCGCCGGTGAAGGAGAACCCGGGGTCGCGCGGGTCGTAGGTGATGAGCGCGGCGGCGAGCGTCAGCGCGAGCACGCCGGTGACGATGACCGCCGCCTCGCGCAAGGCGCGCAGGACGGTGCGAGTGAAGCGGGACTGGTCGCCCTGCGCTGCAGTGTCGGCCAAGGTGTGGGATTCTCGCTGCGAAAACCGGATTTCGGCGCGGCGGATTCTAACATTTCCGCACGTGGCGCGGGCCGCGCGGAACCCCTACCATTCGCCCATGACCACGACCCACCGCAAACTCATCATCCTCGGCTCCGGCCCGGCCGGCTATTCGGCCGCCGTCTACGCCGCGCGCGCCAACCGCGCCCCGATGCTCATCGCGGGCTTGCAGGAAGGCGGCCAACTCATGACCACCACCGAAGTCGACAACTGGCCGGGCGATGCGCACGGCCTGCTCGGCCCCGCGCTCATGGAGCGCATGAAGGCGCACGCGCTGCGCTTCGGCACCGAGATGGTCGGCGATCACATCCACACGGCAGAGCTCGACCGGCGTCCGTTTCGCCTGATCGGCGAGCTCGGCGAATACACCTGCGACGCGCTGATCATCGCCACGGGCGCATCGGCACGCTATCTCGGTCTCGAATCCGAAGAAGCGTTCAAGGGTCGGGGCGTGTCGGCCTGCGCGACCTGCGACGGCTTTTTCTTCCGCGGCCAGAACGTCGCGGTGGTCGGTGGCGGCAACACGGCCGTCGAAGAGGCGCTGTACCTCGCGAACATCGCCGCACACGTGACGCTGGTGCACCGGCGCGATTCGCTGCGCGCCGAGAAGATCATGCAGGATCGACTGTTCGCCAAAGAGCGCGAAGGCAAAGTGCGCATCCTCTGGAACCATGCGGTCGACCGCGTGCTCGGCGACGACTCGGGCGTCACCGGCCTGCGCGTACACGGCACGAACGGCGGCAGCGAAGATTTGGCGGTGACCGGGGTGTTCATCGCCATCGGCCATACGCCGAACACCGAGATTTTCCGCGGTCAACTCGAGATGCACGACGGCTATCTCGCCGTGCAATCGGGCACGCGTGGCGATGCCACGCAGACGAGCGTCGAAGGCGTATTCGCCGCCGGCGACGTCGCCGATCACGTCTATCGGCAGGCGATCACCTCGGCAGGGTCCGGCTGCATGGCGGCGCTCGACGCCGATCGCTACCTCGACCGCGTCGACCGGCGCTGAGGGCGCGCCGCCGTGCGCGTCGCGGTGGTCGAAGAAATCGCGTCGCTCGAGGCCGCGGCGTGGGATGCTTTGTCCGACGGCTCGCAACCGTTCGTGCGGCACGCCTTCCTGCACGCGCTCGAGAAAACCGGCCGCGTGGGCGGCGCCAGCGGCTGGCAGCCGTGGTTCGTCACCCTCCACGATGATCGGGGCCTCGCGGCCGCCGCGCCCGCCTGGCTCAAACGACATTCCTACGGCGAGTTCGTATTAGATTTTGCGTGGGCACAGGCATACGCGCGCGCCGGCCTCGCCTACTACCCGAAGCTCGTGGTGGCCGTGCCCTTCACGCCGGCGACCGGGCCGCGACTGCTGGTGCGCGCGGATCTCGATCACGCATCGACCGCACGCAAGCTGCTCGAGGCGCTCGGCGCACAAGCCGACACGCTCGGCCTGCAAACGGCGCACGTCCTGTTCCCCGATGCGCGCGATCGAGCCGTGCTGGAGCACGACGCTTGGCTGCTGCGACGCGACTGCCAATTTCATTGGAGCAATCGCGGCTATCGCGACTTCGACGATTTTTTGGCGACCTTCTCCGCCGACAAGCGCAAAAAAGCCAAACGCGAACGACGCCGCGTGGCCGAAGCGGGCGTGGAGTTCGACACGGTGTTCGGCAATCGCGCGAGCGAAGCGGAGATCGATGCCGCTTTCGAGCTGCATCGCGTCAACTTCCTGCGGCACGGCAACGAGCCGTATCTCGATCGCGCCTGTTTTTTCGAGCTCGCCGCGACGCTCGGCGAGTCGATGCTGTTCAAGTTCGCGCGGGTCGGCACGCGCATCGTCGCGGTCGCGGTGTTCTTCAAAAGTGCCGATACGCTGTACGGTCGATATTGGGGCGCCATCGACGACTTTCACAGCCTGCATTTCGAAACCTGCTATCACCAAGGCGTCGAGTTCTGCATCGAGCACGGCCTGCAGCGCTTCGAACCGGGCACGCAGGGCGAACACAAAGTCAGCCGCGGCTTCGAGCCGACGACCGTGTACTCGGCGCATCGCATCAAAGATCCCCGCTTCAAAACGGCGATCGCCGATTTCCTGCGCCGCGAGGGCGATGCGATCGACGACTACGCCGCGGAAGTCCGCACGCACGTACCGTTTCGCGCACCGTGAAACGCATCACCTGGCTTGCGCCCGAGGGTGACCCGGACGCCTTCCCGCCCGCCGAGGCGGTGCTCGACGATCCGCCAGGCTTGCTCGCCGCGGGCGGCGATCTGCGCCCTGCGCGCCTGATCGCCGCATACCGACGCGGAATCTTTCCGTGGTACTCGCCGGGGCAGCCGATCCTGTGGTGGTGTCCTGACCCGCGCGAAGTGCTGCTGCCCGAGGAGTTCAAACGCTCGCGCAGCCTCGCCAAGCGCGAACGCAACGCGGGCTTCGAGATCCGCAGCGACAGCGCCTTCGAGGCCGTGATCGACGCCTGTGCGGCGCCGCGCGAGAGCGAGAGCGGCACGTGGATCACCGCCGAAATGCGCGCGGCCTATCTCGCGCTGCATCGGCTCGGCATCGCACACAGCATCGAAACCTGGCAGGCCGGGCAATTGGTCGGGGGTCTCTACGGCGTGCAGCTCGGTGCGGTGTTCTTCGGCGAATCGATGTTCTCGCGCGAGAACGACGCATCGAAGGTGGCGCTGTCGGCCTTGGTGCGCGCAGCGCTCGCCGGCGGCACCCGGCTGATCGACTGCCAGATGCGTACGCGCCACTTGAGTTCGTTGGGCAGCCGCGCCCTCGCGCGCGGCGAATTCCTGCCGATCGTCACCCGATATGCGGCCGAATCGGACCGTTGGCGCGCGCCCGGAACGGCTTGATTTGCTTAGCAGTGCGCATTTGGGCAGAATCCGCGCTTCGTTTTTAGGGGTGCCCGCAAACCGATGTCGAAAGAAGACGCGATTCAGATGGACGGCGAAGTCGTCGAGACGCTGCCGAACACCACCTTTCGCGTGAAGCTGAAGAACGGGCACGTCGTGACGGCGCACATCTCGGGCAAGATGCGCAAGAACTACATCCGCATTCTCACCGGCGACACGGTCACCGTCGAAGTGACGCCCTACGATCTCACCAAAGGTCGCATCGTCTACCGCGGCCGCTGAGGCGGCCGCCGCTCACACCAACTCGGGTTCTTCGTTCGGCACGCAGTCGAGCTGCAGCGCCGATGCGTCCGCGTTCACGCTCACGCGCACCTGACCACCACCGACGAGTTTGCCGAAGAGCAATTCTTCGGCGAGCGGTCGCTTGATGTAATCCTGGATGATGCGCGCCATCGGCCTCGCACCCATCTTCGGATCGTAGCCTTTGGTCGCGATCCAGCGGCGCGCGGCATCGTCGAGCGACAGCGCGACGCGCTTGCTCTCGAGCTGCGATTCGATCTCGAGCAACAACTTGTCGACCACGCGCTCGATGGTGCGCTCGTCGAGCCCGCCGAACTGGATGACCGCATCGAGGCGGTTGCGGAACTCGGGCGAGAACAGTTTTTTGATCGCTTCCATGCCGTCGCTGGTGTTGTCGGCCTGCGTGAAGCCGATCGCCGCACGCGCCATGTCGGCCGCACCCGCGTTGGTGGTCATCACGATGATGACGTGACGGAAATCGGCTTTGCGACCGTTGTTGTCGGTGAGCGTGCCGTGATCCATCACTTGCAGCAAAAGATTGAACACGTCGGGGTGCGCTTTCTCGATTTCGTCGAGCAGCAGCACGGCATGCGGGTGCTTGGTGATCGCTTCGGTGAGCAAGCCGCCCTGATCGAAACCGACGTAACCCGGGGGCGCGCCGATCAGACGCGAGACAGTGTGCCGCTCCATGTATTCCGACATGTCGAAGCGGATGAATTCGATGCCGAGCGCGATGGCGAGTTGGCGCGTGACTTCGGTCTTGCCGACCCCGGTCGGACCGGCGAAGAGGAAACTGCCGACGGGCTTGCGCTCATCGCCCAAGCCCGAGCGCGCCATCTTGATCGAGGCGGAGAGCGTTTCGACCGCTTTGTCCTGCCCGTAGATGACGAGCTTGAGGTTGCGCTCGAGATTGCGCAGCACTTCTTTGTCGTTGGTCGACACGGTCTTCGGCGGAATGCGCGCGATGCGGGCGACGACTTCTTCGATGTGATGCACGTCGACCGTGTCTTCACGCTCGGCCGCCGGCTTCAAGCGCAAGCGCGCACCGGCTTCGTCGACGACGTCGATGGCCTTGTCGGGCAGGTGACGATCGTTGATGTGACGCGCGGCAAGTTCGGCCGCGGCCTTCAGCGCGCCATCGGTGTATTTGATCTGATGATGGTCTTCGAAGCGGCTGCGCAACCCCTTCAGGATCTCGATGGTTTCGGCGACGGTGGGTTCGACCACGTCGATCTTCTGGAAGCGACGCGCGAGCGCGTGGTCTTTTTCGAAGATGCCGCGATATTCGCTGTAGGTCGTGGAGCCGATGCAGCGCAACTCGCCGTTGCTGAGCACGGGCTTGATGAGGTTCGAAGCATCCATCACGCCACCGGAGGCCGCCCCGGCGCCGATGATGGTGTGGATTTCGTCGATGAAGAGCACCGCACCCGGCTGCTTCTTGAGTTCGGCGAGCACGCCCTTCAGGCGCTTTTCGAAGTCGCCGCGATATTTGGTGCCGGCGATCAGCGAGCCCATGTCGAGCGAGTAGATCGTGGCATCGGCGAGCACTTCGGGCACTTGCTTCTCGACGATGCGACGCGCGAGACCCTCGGCGATGGCGGTCTTGCCGACGCCTGCTTCGCCGACGTACAGCGGGTTGTTCTTGCGCCGACGGCAAAGAATTTCGATGGTCCGCTCGAGTTCGGTCTGACGACCGATGAGCGGGTCGATCTTGCCCTCTTCGGCCTGACGATTGAGATTGGTGGTGTATTTGTCGAGCGCGCTGGCCTCGGCCTCGCGCTCGCCACCCAAGGCGGCACCGGGCGCCGACTCGCGCGCGTCGGGCTTTTCGTCCGCACCCTTCGACATGCCGTGCGAGATGTAGTTGACGACGTCGAGCCGTGCGACGTCCTGGCGCGCAAGCAAAAACACGGCGTGACTCTGCTTCTCGCCGAAGATCGCCACCAGCACGTTGGTGACGGCGACTTCTTTGCGGCCGCTCGACTGCACGTGGAACACCGCGCGCTGCAACACCCGCTGGAAACCGAGCGTCGGCTGCACTTCGCGCTCCTCGCCCTGCGGCAATTGCGGCGTGTTGCGCGTGATGTGGTCGATGAGATCGCTCCGCAACCGGTCGGGATCGCCGCCGCAGGCGCGCAAGACCTCGCGCACCGCAGGCGTGTCGGCGATGGCGTAGAGCAGGTGCTCGACGGTCAGGAATTCATGACGCGCCTCGCGCGCCAAGGTGAACGCCTGGTTGAGGCAGGTTTCGAGTTCGCTGGAGAGCATCAGGCTTCCTCGAGGGAGCACATCAGCGGGTGCTGATGGTCGCGTGCATAACGGGTGACAAGGGCAACTTTGGTTTCGGCGATATCATGCGTGTAGACGCCGCACACACCCTTGCCGCGGGTGTGCACTTCGAGCATGACCTGCGTGGCTTGGGTGCGATTGAGACCGAAAAATCTCTCGAGTACATCCACCACGAATTCCATGGGCGTGTAGTCGTCGTTGATCAACACGACCTGATACAGGGGGGGCTGTTTGACCTCGGGCGAGGCCTCGGCCACGGAGGTGTCGAAATCGGGTCGTTGCGCTTCGCCGGACATGAGCCTTTTATAGGGGCGCCGACCCCACAACTCAAGCCTGCGACACGCACTATCGC
>Ga0075471_10002547_pt1 | contig 11958 bp, 7 predicted proteins | sample DEB19_08_DNA_2_FD_74787 | JGI IMG/M metagenome (GOLD analysis project Ga0075471, IMG submission 74787) | Aqueous microbial communities from the Delaware River and Bay under freshwater to marine salinity gradient to study organic matter... | ecosystem: Environmental > Aquatic > Marine > Coastal ... | reverse complement strand
GGTCGCTGCCGCATCGTAAGAAAGAGCGTATGAACCAGACCCGACGTTGGCAGCAGTGCTCGTCCGGCCAACCGTTCCGGCCAAATTGATGACCCATACCGAGGTCGGGTCAGCCGACTCAAATCCTGGGTCCTTCAGCAAGTTCTTGTTCCCAGTCTCGATCAGCGCAGTCGTTCCATTCGGCTTTGTGAACTGATTGAACGGAGCCTGGAAATCAAAAGTCGTGCTCTTTGAGGTATCAAGCTGACTCTTTGTTGAAGTCGGAGGAAGGCCCGCCGTCGCGATATTCGCGAACAGGAAGGCAGTTACAAAAAACCACGTCGTAATCAATCTCGTCATACATCACCCCTTAGGCGCTGAGAATCCATTGAATGAAGAATGCGTTTGTTCCTGATGCTGTCGCGCAAACCGACACGTTCGCCGCGCACGGAATGTATCCAGTGTCTCGTCCTGGTTCTAGACGGCCGCCGACCGATGTCGAGGCTGTTGCTCCGATGGCGAAACGAATGGTGTCTGTGTTGTTCGTGTCAGCGTACAGTATGAATCCGACCGCGTTGGCTGGGGCTGTAGCTGTCGACGCTGTGGTTGCAGTCAAAGCTGTATTTGCAGCACTTCCTGCGGAATTCACCGGAGCCTTTGTCGCAATCGCTGCCTGGTCAGAAGCCACGACAACCGCGAAACTGTTCACCGATGTCTTCGACCCAAGAGATGTTGGCAGCAGTGCGATCAACGATGTGATGCGCTGTGCTACTCGCTGAAGCCTGCCGTTCAATCCGCTCGAAGCGGTGTCTGATGCCGGGGCCGTCTCATTGACTGCACCGAGAAGAACGCCATTCGCTACCTGAGTCGACTCAAGAGCTGCGCCGCTTGGCAAAGGAAGAGCTGCGACGCTTACTGGAACCGCTGACGCCCGCATCTGAGCATCAGTCAAAGGTCCAGAGACAGGAACTGCTGTCGCGCGAAGTTGGACGTCAGTCAAAGGGCCAGAAACTGGGATGGCTGATTGGTCACTTGCGACGACGACGGCCAACGATGCGGCCGAAGCCTTCTGTCCAAGTGAAGCCGGGAGAAGTGCGATCAGTGACGTCAGTCGCTGGGCAATCCGCTGAAGCCTGCCGTTTAAGCCACTCGAGGCGGTATCCGTACCCGGAGCTGTTTCATTTACAGCACCAAGGAGCACGCCGTTTGCGACCTGAGTTGTCTCAAGAGCAAGGCCGCTACCAGCGCCAGATGACGTTTGTCCTAGTGTAGACATAGTGACTCCTTACCAGATATGGATGATCGGCGTTACTCCACCAGACCCACCAGAAAAAGTTGCTCCAGACGCAGTGGCTGCCGACACGGTGCCAGCATCAAGCGCCATCGCGTCTCCATCAGTGCCGCCAAAGATCGAAGTGAAATCAGTCTGCGCAGCAGCGGCAAGAGCCACAATGTTTGGATCGCTTGCGTTCACCATCGCCGCGAAATTCGTCATCGTCGCAGCGAGAGAAACTCCAATATCAACTTTGATTCTTCCGGCGGCAGCGCTCTGATCGCTTGAGAATTCGTAGGTGATACCATTCAGAGTGAGATACTCACCGTTTGATGGCTGGCCTGAGAATGCGAAATTCGCCGTAGCCAAGGCGCCCGAGTTTGCACTCAGCTTCGCCCGAAGCTTTGTCGACATCTGGATGGACGCGTCTTCGTCCTCGAATGCGCCAAACGTCTGTGCATCAAACGTCGCAAGGCCTCCAGGAAGAAGATCGATGCAGATGTCGTTTGCGAAGTCGTCGCCGATCGCGATCTGAAGCCGCAGCGTCGATGATGGATTCTCGATCATGATCCCAGTGAAGACGCGATTGAGAGGCAGATCGATCATGTCGCGGAAGTAGGTTCCGCTACCAAGAATCTTTGACCGACAGCAGATGGGGACTCCCATTGCGCGGTTGAACGGATTGTTGTTGGCATCCTGCGGAAGCCTGGCGTTTACGTTCATTGCCCCTCCATCCTGAGTTCAAGGCCCTTGATCCTGCCGGCTTCCATCGCTGGCGCCATTCGCATGAGGTTATTTTGGTCTTCTGCTTCTGTTGCGGTCAACGGCTTCTCTGGTTCCATCGCCTTCCTGACCATATCAAACAACATTCCACCGGACTTTTCTTGCATCAGGTAATAAGCATAGAACGACCCAAGGGCTGCGTTTCTTCTGTAAAGCTCTTGAAGCTCAGCTACCCCGTCGATAGTCATCTTGTCTCCGTGCTCGCGCTTCTTCAGCATAAGCTCAGGAGATGCCATCGGATCTCTGAGGACGTTTGCGTCTATATTCAGCTTCGCAAGATTTTTTTTGGTCTTTTGAATCTGCCTCTGAACTGCCGCCATGCGGGTTAAGATGGTGCGGTCCATGTCGTTGATACGAACTAGACCAAAGGATATGTCTCTCATCCTGGCCTTCATGAAATTACCGTAGATCGCATCCTTGTCTGCTAGCTGTTGGTCCGTAAGTCCTGGATTTTTGAACTGGCCAAACATCAACGAATTATAGAGCCAGTCTGGAGACTGCTCTCGCATGAATTTTCCGAATTGCTGGGCGTTTGTCGTCAGTTTCTGGTCAATATTTGATCCAGACGCCTCAGCCATTGTCTTAACTTTTAGACGGCCAACGAAATCAAGAGGCAACGAGCGGATTTCGTCAGGATTCCGTATCTGCTTTAGCGTCATGCCCATTTTGATCGACGGCGGGATAAGGTTCATCAACTGAGTTCCCATGAAGTCATCCCACTTCGATTGGAACGTAGCTGAGTCTAGGCGCGCAGCCTCAAACGCGGCGTCTTGAGGGGCGTCTGCCTGTGTCGACGCAGCCGTTGCAAGAGACAGCGCCTGAATCAAAGGATGCAGGTTGTCGAGTGGGTTCATGAACGCCTTGAGCGAGTTTGCGATGAAAGGAAGCTCCATCATGAGCTGCCTTCCGCCAGGTAGCGCATCGCCAAATGTCCAGTCGTTCGCGTACCCTGGAAGAGATGACCTTAGAACCTGCCTCTCTTCATACGAATCGACGAAAGCGCCGTCGAGAATCTCTTTCACATAGTACGGCTTTGAGATCGAACTTAAGTCCAGTTTCTTTGCCCGCATTGCCAGCGACTCGGCCGTCTTCATTCCAAAAGACGAGAATGGGATCGCCCGAGACATAGCTCGCTGCCCCTTCGGCATATCCCTAAAGTCGTAGAAATACATTCCGACTCGCTCTTTCGCACCCTGAAGCGTGTACCCTTTCTCAAGAGAATCAAAGAACAGTCCAACGCGGAATATATTGTCGTTCTGCTCAGCCAAGAACCTATTCGCCTTGTAGAAGGATGCGACGTCAAAAGCTCTCTTTGATGAATCCCACAAGTCGCGCCTCGCCAGACGAGTGGTCGCCACATTATCCAAAATGTCTGAGACAAGCGCTTTTGCTTCGAACACCTGAGATCCACCAAGTACGCCGAGGTCAGCCATCGTGTCGTACAGCTCCTCTCCGCGCATCGATATCTTTGCGTCGCCTTGACCGAACGAGTATATCTTGTCGCGGATCTTGGCCGAGTTGTTCCGAGCATCCCACAGAAACTTAGACCCCATAGGGATCTGATGTAGATCGCCACGGGCAAGCATGTGCGTCGTCAGGTTTCCGAAAGTGTTCATCCCCTGGTAGCCGGTTCCAAACAGCGCTTGGTTCCTGAATAGGTAGTTGTACGCATCGATCGACTGACGAACGACACCGCCCTTTTCTCGCTGCATGACGTAGTTCAGCCTTGTCGCAACATCTTCTGGAAAGAAAATGCTCCCGCCCTCTTTTAGAACAGACTGGTATTGAGTCGGCAGGAACGACTTGAACTGAATCATCGCCTTAGCCTGCATGTCCTCTGTCAAGTGAACCTTGGTGGTAGCTGGACCACCGGCTTTTTTAAACACAGGTGAGGCGTAGTTCTTCCAGTCCATCTTCACAAAGCCACGCCCTGGATCTTTGTCGATAAACGCAGCATCAATCTTCTGATACGCTGCAGAAGATTCTTTGTACTGCTCTGCCATCGCCCCGAGCTTTCCAGTAGAATCTTTCACCACGGCCATTGGCCATATCTCGTTGAAAAAATCATGCTGTGCGATCAGGTTGTCCATATCCTGCATTCGAGAATACGAGGCCGTAATGGGATCATTCACAAATAGCGGATCTTTGATCCCGGTTGCCTTACGGAAAGACTCGATGATCGTGTGCGTGCTCCGACGGTCAGCTCGGCCGACCTGAGTACGGTCGACCATCCCCATCTCTGCCATATGGTCTGACCACGCGTCTTTAGCTGCCGCGTATTTCGCGTTTCCAGCATCATCGATGTAGTCAGGGTTTAGGATGTGAGGGAAATACCCCATTGCGCGCTCTTCAACTGGGATCGTCTCATCGAACGGATTGAGCACGTTGAACGGGATGTTTCGCTTTTTCATCTCAGCAGTCTTTTCATTTAACTGCTGACGGATTAGGCGAACGCGCTCTGCGGCTTTTGGGTTCTTCATCTCAAGACGCGCCATCGTTTGAGCGGAAAGCTCACGCGCTTTTGCGAGATCGGCAGCCTGTGTGACTGATTTCTCTGCGTCGCCGAACATTCCGAGCAGCTCTTGATCCGGGAGGGTCGGCTCTTGGTTGAGCCATTTGACCATCAGGTCAGATGTTTCTGGATCGTTTCCAGCCTCTGCGATTGCTTCATTTACTTGCCTAGCGGCCCATGTCGAGTTGCCGGCCTTTTTATTGATAAAGTTGTTTGACGACATATCCCACAATGGGCGCGTCGTGAACGTCTTCATCATCTGGTATCCGCTAGAAACGGCGTCTCCGATCTTGCCGCCGATCTTCACTGCTCCAGTCGTTACGTCGCCGACCATTCCTGGTCTTTCCATGAGGCTTCCGACAACACGACTCGCGCTGTTGAATGACCAATCCTTCACGCCGAGCGCCGCCTCAGCTCCCCATCGAGTTCCATGCCCAAACAACGGAACCTGCTGTTCGATTCCGATATTTGTAAGTGGAAGCCTGATGCCGAAGTTAAGACTTGTCTCTCTGTCGGCAAGAGACCTAATGAGTCCTTTTTCTGTCTGTCGCGATCTTACAATTTCTCCGACTTGTTTGCCTAATTCTGGATCAGCTTTAGAGAATTTCGCGATAAGCTCTCCATCAAGGCCGCTCATCCCTTTTTCTGACACTGCTTTCGCCATCGTCGTCAGTGCATCGTCAGCCATCTCTACGTTTTTGATTGCGCCAGATTCAGTGACGAGTTTTAGAACGTCGTTCTGAGCAAGGAGCGCCTGTCTTTCAGCGCGAGCCATGAGCATTGGATCGGTAACGATTCTGTTTCCGATCTTTACGGCACCGCCCTTCATGACCTGTCTCATGACTGGGCCAGCGCCAAATGTCAGGTAGCGGAATGGGTCCAGGACGACGTCAGCAGCAAGACCAAGCATACCGCGCATTACGGTCTCTGTTGCTGTCTTTGGAACCCAGAAGTAATCAACAAGATCACTTCCGTGAACTTGCGTCTGCGAGAGAAGCTCAATTGCATCGTCTCTTGGTATCGACCCAATGCCAGAAAGAACCCCAACGGCCCCGCGCGCCACCATCTGTTCCGCAGTTGAAACAGTATCTCCAAGCTTATCAAGAACTCCGGCGTTTCCTTCGCCCCATGTGAACGCCTTACCCTTCACCATTGCGGCAGCGTTGATTGCGGTCAGACCGTACCCAAGCTGACTCATTGCTTTTGAGTCGGCGAGGATTTGTGGATTTGGGTTGCCGGTGCGGCGCTCTTTTGGACCACCTTCTTTGACAGTCAGTCCCTCAAATGCGTTTTCAAGAAAAGCGTTCGACGCGGCAGCCATTTGCTCGCCAAATCCAGGCTTTACTTTGCCGCTTTTCATTTCATCATGAGTTATCTTACCTTCGCCGACCATGCTGCGCAGCGCGTTCATGCGAACCGTGTCAGAAGAAAGCTCAGTGGCGGCGCCATACATTCGTCCAGCGGTGTCGGCTACGAACTCACCTGCTTTGCCAACGAAATCGGCAACTGGATTACTTTCAAACCATCCTGGTTCGGGCTGTCCACTGAGTCTTCGAAGATCAGAAGAGTCGAGATCAGCAACGGAACCGCCTGACTTCAGCTTCTTTAGGCCGTCGTCAGACAGAGCCGCCATTTCTCCTGGCGTCAGTTCCTGCTCCTGATTATCGGCCATCTTACTTTCCTCCGCGCTGCTTTAGGATTTCAGCGGCCTGTTCTGCCATGCTCTTTTTTCCAGATACAGCCGGTGCCGACGAACCTCCAAGAGGCTGTCCTGCCATCTGGAACAACTGAGAATAGTTACTTGCAACGTCCGGCCAACGATTCGCTTTTTCACGAAGTCCACTAATGAGTTGGGCAATCGACGGGTCCTTGCTAATCGTATCCTTGATGATTCTTGCTCGCTGCTCTGGAGATACCATTCCACCAAACGCAGCGATCTGCGTATCTACAGCCTTTCTGAATTGGTCTTGAGCCTCATTGAGCTGAGCGCGATAATCTTTCTTGTTTGGATCTTCTTTGCTTGAGCTTGAGCGAGGACGGTTTGCGGCATCTTTAGATTTGAGAATATCGACCATTGCTCGAAGTTCCTCGATCTTCGCATCAAATCGCTGCTTCTGGTCGAGGTTTCTTTGTTCAGCAGCAAGAGCTGATGCTCGCTCGTAAGTATGAAGCTCCATCTCGTTCCGCTTAAGCTCGGCCTCTACTGACGACTGCTGCGCTTTCTGGTTCATTTGAGCTGCCGATTTGGCTGCCAAGAATTGAGTCTGCTCAAGGTCGCTCAAAGCTTTATTCGTCAAATCAGTCTGGATACCAAGGCCTGGAATAAAGCCCTGTCGAACCATAGAATCGATCATCATTTGCCGCATCTGCGGATTTCTCAGTGCAGAATATGGAGAACCCTGGAACTCGCCAGCAATAAAGTTAAGCGCCTGCTCCGCGTTTGGATCGCCAACGATCGTCTGCGGCTCAAGATTTCTTACGCCGGCTGTATTTTGGTATGGCGACGAGTCGCCCTCAAGTGGCTGAACAATCGAATCAACAGACTGAGGCGATCGGCCACCGGAAGATCGCAGCCTCTCGATTGACTGGGCCTGCGCCTCTTCTCTTGTGGCTGGCTTCTTTTGCGAAGAAGGAAGCTGACCAGACGCATACCCAGCATTCATCATACTGGCTCCAACGCCAACAGATGGGACGTTCAAGTCGATAACCGGAGCCTGCCCAGACGTTGATTTCGCAATGAGTGCCTTTGCCTCATCAAGAGTTGAACCTTTTCCTGGGGCCTGGACCGACTCAATCATACTGAATGGATCTACAGCGAGGGCTAGGGCTTGCTGAATCCTTGGCTCATTTCTTGTCGGAACGCTGCGGACGATATCAAGAAACATCTTCTGCTGTGTCTCTTCCATCAGCGAGTCCTTGAGAGCAAGGTCCATCATCTGGGACCGGGACTCGCGCTGCATCCTGGCTGATTTATCGGCCTCGTCTCTGCCCCTGAGAGCTGCGTTTGCCGCATCTTCTACGTTTGATAGGGCAAGGCCCAACAGGTTAGGGTCCATTACTTGCCCCCGAATCCGTAGTTGTAGTTTCTACCATAAATCGGAGTGTTAAAGACCATTCCGGCAGGAGGTGGGCCGTCCATTCTCGCAGCGTATCCAGCTCCCGATGAATCGAGAGCGTCTTTGTTTTGGTTGTAGTTGTATGCAGAGACTCCGTTGTTCACCATGCTTCTGATTCCGCTAAGCAGTGCAGCCTGTCCCTTGCGGTCATCGTAGTAGTTGCCCATCTGAGCCTTGTACTGGCTGTTGGCCATGTTCATCATCATGTCGACCTGGCTCTGTGCGCCACCGATAGCCGCTTGATATGCCTGAAGGCGACGTTGAAATTCTCCCTGTTGGAACTTCTGAGCAAGGTCGTTCTGTGTATTCTGTGCGAAACCAATCCCGGCCCCAGAAGTACCAAGACCACGCGACGCCGCGATTCGATTCGACTGAGCGAGAGCCTGATTCGACGCCTGCTGGTAGATGTCTGACTGAGGATCATAAGCAGATCGAAGCATTGAGTTTCGATACGCAAGAAGCTCTGGGCTGTTCATGTAGGCCATGGCCGCAGAGTAATCAGGCCCTGAGGGTCGATTCCCATCGCCCATGAACATACCGCCAATAACTGGTATCGCGTTTGCCAGCATTGCTCCAGTGAACGGGTCCATCAAAAACCTCCTTGTCGTCCGTAACTAAGTCCGCCGCCAGTGAGACCGAAAGATCCACCGCGAAGCATCTGATCGAGCCACTGCTGATACCGCGATTTTACGTTGCCCATCGCCATATCGAGCGTGCTGCCGAGATCACCGCCACTTCCATCGATTGGGTTGAAGTTCATTCTGCCGCGAGCATTGTTCAAATAATCAAATGCACGCTGGTAGCTCTCCGCATTTTGTCCTGCCGTGAACTGACTATTGCTGTACTGGCCAGGGGTGCCGCCGTAATAAGCATACGGATTGACATCATTGATCGCCGAACCAGCTATAGTTGCCGATTGGTGTTGATTTTGAAGATTGCCTACGTTTTGGCGAAGGCCAAGGAAGCTAAGCTGGTTTGACTCTTGTGGGTTTCCGAACAAAGGAGAAATATCCAGGCTTGGATCTAGCTTAGAGCCACTGAAATTTATCCCGAATGGATCAGAGCTGCTCATTCCAGATGGCGCCTGAGCTGGGCCTGATACAGAAGCCCCCTTCATCGAGTCGATGCCAGACTTTGCAACGATTTGGCGCGGGTCCTGACCCATGCCTTGAGTAAAGCCTGGATTGTAATCACCTGTTTTGAATGAGTACGAAGACCCGTAACCGAATGCGCTCACATTACACCTCAAACGTCATGTAGTTCGCGACCTTCACAGCTTTTCGTTTCTTTCCCCAATATTCAACCATTTCGTCCGAGCACATGAACTCGAACTTCTTGATGTCGAATCGTCCAGACAGAAACACAAGTTCATCAATGAGGAGTTTGCCACCGCCGCGTTTTCTTTTGGAGTCCAGAACGTAAATCATTTTCACGACCATCGACGACTTATGGCCAAGAGGCGTCGGGAGAACGATCGCGTGGAGCATTCCGTAGAACTTAGCCCCTCGCTGAAGAAGGAGGACGACGTGCCCTGTGTCAGCAAGCTCGTTGAGCAGGGTCCAGTAGTAGTCCTTTTGCTGTGCCTCGCTGAGGGCAGGGAGAATCGATCCCTCTTTCCAGGCACGCTTGTAAATATCGTAACAGTCCAAGATGTTGCTTGGTTTGGCGCGGACCACGCGAAGCCCGCCTAATTTCGTCTTCATTCAAATCCTCCGTCGTTCGGCCTTAACTCCAAGGAGAAGGCCGCTAATACCAAACCTCTCTTGCGTGTCCGTTTCAAGTCTTAGCTTGATGATTCTTCCGCGAGAGCGTTCGACAGGGAATGCAGGGAAGACCTGTGTCGTCTGGCCAATGATGTCTGTGACGTTCATCTTCGGAACCCATGGAACGACCTGAGTCGATACCAAAGTCCCGTCCGCATAGATCTTAGCCAGAGCGTTGATCTGGGACGTAGCGCGGCCGCGAACCTGGAACCGGATCAGCTTCTTGTTCGCAAACTGGCCGCCATCTCCGACGATCTCTTTCTCGAAGACGGTAGGGATGTTCACGCCAATGTCGGTGTAATATGCAGGACTGTCTGCATAATCGTTACGATCTGCGTCAACATTGATGATGATCCTCTTCTCGATGTCACCTTGAGCCAGCACCTCGTCAACAATTGAGTAGCTGATCGTGCGGCCGGTATGCGGCCCGTACCAGCTTGGCTTGCCTTTGTTGGCCTTCATCTTCTTGATGTTGAGCCAGACCTCTTTCGTTGGTGCGGCGGCGCCTGGCACCGAGTAGGCGAGCTTGTAGTGGCCATCGTGGCAAACGGCGTTCCAGTACGACGTATCGATTCCGAGAGTCTTGTTCACTGGGCTGATGAATCCTGAGATGTCCTGTCCGATTGGCGTTGGTTCGCCTGAATCGCGGATCAGATAAACGTCATCAAGGCCGGTCAGAATCGTTCCGATCTCCGTATTTACCAGAGTCCAGTGCGAGGCAAGGCCTACCTTGTTTGAAAGCTGATCGAGATACGCCGATCCAAAGTCGGCTGCGGCCGGGATTGAGTTCAGCTTGAAAAGCTTCGTCCTAGATCCAACGATGAGCTGGGTGTTGATACCGTTGTCTGCTGTCGTGATCGAGAAGATTCCCATGCCCATCACTGGCTCACCGGCCGTCTCAAGGCCAATGAATGCTAGGTTCGCGCCGGACCCAGAATCAGAGAAGTTCGCCGGGTTGTAGGCGTTTGAGCAGTAGATGTTGTTGTAGGCCTCTGACTCGGCCGGTCCTCCGCCGATGATGATCGATTCCTGAAAAGCGGTGATGAAGTTGCACTTTGGCGGGGCCGTGGTTCCGAAGTCGAACACAACCTGGCCGCAAATCGTTCCATCGGTGATGAGGTAGATTCCTCGGTACAGTTCAAAAGGATCGCTGAGACTTCCAGGGGTTACGCCCTGTATCTCTGACGCGTTGTTTGTGATGTAAGCGACGTCACCAAGCTGCTGGAAGCAATACCTGGACCCGCTCGACATATCGACCGTGCGGAAAACGATGCTCGAGAACGTGTTCTCAACCGTCGCCACACGATTCATGAAGTCTGTAGAAGTCTCGTAAACGGCCTTGTTAACGATGGTCGTCCGCGAAACATAGATCGGGAGCGTTCCGTTGGCGGCCGCCGCCGAGTAGCGGAAGAACATATCCGTTTGCGAGCAGTCGCAATACCGCCAGATGTAGTCGCTATGCGTTGCATCGTAAGGCGTGATCCCGCACAGATTTGGGCTAGCAAGCGGGAGCGAATAGACGAAGTTCGAGTCGGACTTCGTTGCGAATACGTTCGTAATGAAGATCGGCTGCATGAGCTGCGGGTGTTCACCAACAGCAATGCAGTAGCAGGCCGAGTCTCCAGGAGGGGCCGCAGCCGGCGTCACGCGGATCGACGTCTCTCCGGGCCTTAGCGTTACGCTCTGAACAGTCGTCTCGCGCGCACGAAACGCGGATGCCCTGGTCGCTGTTCCTGATCCGCTCGAGAAGTATTGTTCCAAAACAGAAACGTAGTACGTCTTACCAGGAGTGAGAGATCCTCCAGTGTATCCCTCAACCGTGAAATTCGGTTTCGTCGGAGCACCGAACATGACACCAGTGACGCCTGGATTTCCGTAGTTCGTGATCGGTGCCTGGGTGAAGTCATACGTCGTTCCGCGCGTACCGCTGGCGTTCAGATCGATGTATCCAACCCATACGGTTTGCTCAGTCGGAGTTGTCGTCCAAACCTCAACCGACACATAGACGTTGATTCCAAGGATTCGGCTATCGATATTGGCCGGAACAGTGACTCGAAGCGTGTTGTTGGCTCCGCGCGTTACTGCATGCTCCTCGGTGAAATTCGTTCCAAATCCAACGTATTGAAGCTGGCAGTAGCCATTTGAATCAAGGCGTGTGTTTGCCGGAGATCCGATCGCCGTTCCCCAATTCCCGCCGGTGGCCGTAACGAAAGATGGGGTCGCAAGGTTCACGTAGGTCGCAGGGTTCATGTCGGCGTTCGTCTGATTCGTGTGAACAGCCTGGACGTGGATCTTATTCCCGAACTTCTTTCTTAGGATCAGCGCGTTATCAAGACCGGCCACTGAACTTACGGCAGTCTGAACCGGGAACGTCGTCGTGATTTGAGAGGTTCCGCCCTTTCGGTGAAGCTCTCCAAGGACTCGCTCGTACAGATTCTGTAAGGAAGTGCAATATTGATCGGGAAGATCCTCAGAGATTGTCTGATTCGACACCCCCTGAATATCGACGATCTTCACCGGGATTTCGGTCTC
>Ga0075471_10002544_pt1 | contig 11966 bp, 9 predicted proteins | sample DEB19_08_DNA_2_FD_74787 | JGI IMG/M metagenome (GOLD analysis project Ga0075471, IMG submission 74787) | Aqueous microbial communities from the Delaware River and Bay under freshwater to marine salinity gradient to study organic matter... | ecosystem: Environmental > Aquatic > Marine > Coastal ... | reverse complement strand
CGGGGCCGGGACGGGGCTGTCGGGCGGAGCGACGCCCGCCGAAGGCGGCGTGCTGATCGAACTGTCGCGCATGAACCGCGTGCTGTCGATCGACGCCGAAAGCCGTCTCGCCGTCGTGCAGCCGGGGCTCATCAACGCGCATCTCTCCGATGCCGCCCGCCCGTTCGGCCTTCACTACGCCCCCGACCCGTCGAGCCAAACGGCTTGTTCGCTCGGCGGCAACGTCGCGGAAAATGCGGGTGGCCCGCACGGGCTGAAATACGGGTCCACCGAACGTCACGTCCTCGCCGTCAAAGCGGTCCTTTCCGACGGACGCGTCGTGATGCTCGGGCATCCCACGGGGACATCGCACGGACTCGATCTGCGCGGCCTCTTCCTCGGAAGCGAAGGGACGCTCGGCATCGCGACGGAACTCGTGGTGCGCCTCACGCCGAACCCCGAAGTGACCGAAACGCTGCTCGCCCCGTTCCGGACGCTGCGCCCCGCGTGTGAAGCGGTGTCGACGCTCATCCGCGAAGGGATCTCGGCGGCCGCGATCGAAGCTCTCGACGACCGCACCATCGCCGCCGTCGAAGCCTCGGTATTCCGAGCCGGATATCCCACCGACGCGGGCGCGGTGCTCTTGATCGAATTCGACGGTACGGAAGAGGACGTGGGCGAATCGGTCGCGAGGACGCGGGCGCTTCTCGAAGCGGCGGGAGCCATGAGCATCTCGTCGACCCGCGATCCGGAGCAGCGGAAGGTCCTTTGGCGCGGTCGCAAGGGTGCCTTCGGCGCCATGGGACGTTTGGCACCGGATCTCTACGTCCAAGACGCCGTCGTTCCCCGTACGAAGTTGCCCGAAGTGCTCGAAAAGGTGTGCGCGATCTGCGACGCCCACGGACTCCGACTCGCCAACGTGTTCCACGCCGGCGACGGCAACCTCCATCCGAACATCTCCTACGACGGACGCGATCCCGACGAAGTCGAACGCGTCGTACGCGCCGGACGCGAAATCATCGAAGCCTGCCTCGCGGTCGGTGGCTCGCTGTCGGGCGAACACGGCATCGGTTTGGAGAAGCAGGAATTCATGCCGCTTCTTTTCAACGACGACGATCTCGACGCCATGAAGCGCGTCCGCGACGTCTTCGATCCGACGCGACTCATGAATCCGGGCAAAGTCATTCCGACGCCGCGCGCGTGCACCGAAACCCGTCCTCCGAAAGCGGTAGGTACGTGAGCGGCGCTCTCCACGACACGCTGCGGAACATGCTCGGAGCGGACGCTCTCGTTCGGGACCCCGACCATCCGACGCCCGTGGTGACGCCCGTGGACGCCGCGGGAATCGCGGCCGTCGTCGCGGCGGCCCGAACGCACGGGATCGCGGTCGTCCCGATCGGGACGGGGCGCGGTCTCCGAACCCGGCGCGACGCACGCGAAGCGCTCCTCCTTTCGACGCGTCGGATGAACCGGATCGTCGCCCACGAAGCGGGCGATCTCACGTTGACCGTCGAAGCGGGGGCCTCTCTTCGGGACATCGCACGCGTGGTCGGCGGCGCGCACCAGTTCGTCGCCATCGACCCCGTCCACGAACACTCCACCATCGGCGGCGCGTTGGCGGCGGCACGCGACGGAGCGTTCGCGGGTCGCTGCGGTCCGGTGCGCGACCAAGTCCTCGGCATGACCGTCGTGAACGGCGACGCCCGGATCACGAAATCCGGGGGGCGTGTCGTGAAGAACGTCACCGGATACGACCTCGTCCGTCTGTACGTCGGAAGTCTCGGAACGCTCGGCATCCTGACGGAAGTCACACTGCGGCTGCGCCCCCTCCCGGAGCGCCACGCCGTGCTCGTCCGCGACTTCGAGACGTACGCGTTGGCCTTCGACGTCGCGCGTCGTCTGCGCCACGAAATCGCCGACCTCACGACCCTTCACGTCGTCGTCGGAATCGACGGTGCGACGGCCCGCATCCGTGCGGGTGTCGCGGGATTCACCCGCTCCGTCGCCGCCACGCTCGATCGCATCCGCAAAGCGGCCGACGGAACATGGGCGCTTTCCGAGAGCGCATCCGCACCCACGTGGATCCCTCCCGCGGTCGGGACCTATCGGGTCGCGGTCGTCGCTCCGCACTCCCGTTGGGCCACGCTCGGTCCTTCGATCGACGCGCTGTTCGGCTCCTTCGTGCCGACGATCCACGATGTTCTGCGGGGCGAACGCATCTTCGGCTGCGACGGTCCGCCCCCCTCCGCACGGATGGCGGCACTCGACGTCCTCGCGGCCTCCGCGGACGCTCGCGTCCTTCTGCTCGACGATCCGAGCTTCGAATCCGTCCTCGCCGCTACCATGCCCGCGCAACTTCCCGACGGGCTCGATCTCATGCGCGGAATCAAACGCGCATTGGACCCCGACGGCATCCTCGCTCCGCGCTCGACCCTCGCCGATTGATCCCCATGGCCACCCCGACTTCCACTCCCGCACCTTCGGCCGATCCCGCGGCGCGCCTCGCGTACACCCAATCCCTCGATTGCGTGCACTGCGGTCTCTGCACGCAGTACTGCCCGACGTTCCGCGTCACCGGAGACGAGTCGCAAAATCCGCGCGGGCGCATCTACCTGATGCGTGCCGAACTCGAAGGGCGCATCACGAAGACGCCGGACTTCATCGAAGCGATGGACGCGTGTCTCGTGTGCCGCGCCTGCGAAGCGGTCTGTCCTTCGGGGGTACGCTTCGGCGAACTCATGGCGCACACGCGCGCGGAAACACGCGCCCCCGGACCGATCCGTCGGTTCCTTCTGCGCCGCGTGATCCCGTCGCGACGCCTTCTCGGGATGCTCGCGTCGTTCACCTTGCTTTGGCAACAGGTGTTCCGTCCCGTCTTCGGGCGTTTTCTTCCGAAGTCGTTGCGCACGTTGGACGGCATGGCGCCCGAGATTCCCGAAGCGGACGCACGTCGCCCTCTCGAACCGTTCCACCCCGCGGTCGGTGAACGCATCGGAACGGTCGCGGTGCTCGAAGGCTGCGTCATGCCCGTTCTGTTCCAGGACGTCAATCGTGCGCTGATCCGTCTTCTGACCCGAGCCGGGTTCGACGTCCGCGTGCCGGAGGGGCAGTCGTGCTGCGGTGCCCTCCACGAACACGACGGAGATCTCGAAACGGCGGGGGCGTTGGCGAAAGTCAACGCGCGCGCGTTCGGAGGTTCGGAGATCGAATGCGTCGTCATGAACAGCGCGGGCTGCGGCGCCGCGATGAAGGGATGCGGCCACCTTCTCCCCGACGACCCCGCCGCGGCGACCCTCGCGCGGCGCACCGTCGACATGAGTCGATTCCTCGTCGAGCGCGGCGAGCGGCTGCGCTTCCGGGATACTCGGCTGAAAATCACCTACGACGCGCCCTGCCACCTGCTCCACGCCCAAGGTGAAGCGAAAGCGCCGCTCGAACTGATCAAGAAAGTCCCCGGGATCGACTTCGTACCGATGGACTTGGCGGATCTCTGCTGCGGAGCGGCGGGCATCTACAACGTCGACCATCCCGAGATGAGCGACGCGATCCTCGACCCGAAACTCGACGCTCTCGCGAAGACCGGGGCGTCCGTTCTTCTCACCGGCAATCCGGGATGCATGCTTCAGTGGAAGCGCGGCATCGAACGCCGCGGCATGAAGGTTCGCGTGCTCCACCCCGCGACGTTCCTCGCGGACGCCCTCGCCGACTGACGTCGCCCGCCGTTTGCGGGTCGACCGACCGCGAACGGTTCTAGGAGAGCCACCACCAACCGAGAGCGGTGGTGGCGACCGTGACGAGGATCCCCGGCACGAGATGATCGCGGAATCCCAATCCGGACTTCTCGGCGACGATGAGATTCGCGGCGGATCCCGGGAGCGTGAGATTGCCCGCGGTGGTGGATGCCATGCCGAGCAGGAACCATGCCGCGTCGCCCGACGTATGCGGGGCCGCGAGCAGGACGAGCGGAACGTTGGACACGAGGTTCGACAGCCCGACGATCGCGGGCACTTCCCACGGGCCACCGTCGACCGCTCCGAAAAGACGGGCCGGAAGTCCGGTGGCCCCGACGGCCCGAACGACGACGAAGAGCGACGCGAAGAAGACGAGTAGACCGAAGTCGACACGTGCGAAGAGGGGCGCCGCGGGGGCGCGACGAACGACGAGCATCGCCGACGCGCCGCCGAGAGCCGCCCACGCGAGATCGACACCGGCGAGGAAAGCGACGAACGTCCCCGCGACGACCACGAGCGCACGACGGGCACGGCCGACGTCGATCACCGGAATGTCTTCGCGCACGGCGTCGAACGGTCCCGTCGCGAGTCGACGACGGAACCAAAGATGAACGATCGCCACGGCGACGACGAGTGCGGTCGCCGCGAGCGGCGCCATCGTCGCCGCCCAATCCGCGAACGAGATCCCGGAAAGGCGTCCGATGATCATGAGCTGCGGATTGCCGACGAGCGTCGCGATGGATCCGACGTTCGCGGCCGCCGCGAGCACGACGAGATGCGGTATCGGATCGATCCGACACCGCCGACAGGCGGCGACGACGACGGGAGTGGCGAACAAACAGATGGTGTCGTTGACGAGGAGCGCCGAGCCGATCCCCGACCCGAGCCCGATCCCCCACAGAAGCGGAGCCGGCCCCCTAAAGCGCCGCACGAGTCGATCCGCCGCCGCCTCGATGACTCCCGATTCGGCGAGTTCCGCGGTGAGCACCATCATGCCGAAGAGAAGACCGATCGTTCCCGCGTCGATCGCCGCGAAGGCGTCGGCGGGCGACAACGCGCCCCCGGCGACCATGAGGACCGCCCCGAGAAGCGTCCCCGCGGCACGCCCCACGGGAAGGAACGGAACGCGTTCCCGCGCCATCAACACCCACGTCGCCGCGAAGACCAAAAGGGTGTAAGTGTTCATCGTGGCGAGAGATCCGCGTGTCGACAATCTACCAACCTCTCGCGCGGGCTTGACGCGCCCTTCATGGAAGCGCGTGATGATTCGTGTGGAGGGGCGGCGTCGTCCGCTCGAAGATCCATGACCGAATCGGCGGCTTTCACGCAACGGTTCTTCGCTTCGGTCGCGCGTCACGACGGGTGGCTGTTCGACCGCGTCGCCGCGCTGCGGCGTCCGGTGCTCAGTCGGCTCATGATCGGCGCGACCCGATCCGGCGACCTCGGCACCTACGTCCTCGTCGCGATTCTCGGCACGTGCCTTCGCGGCGACGCGCAAGTCGCCCTTCTCGCCATGGCCGTCGCGGCCGCGATGGCATCCGGCGCGGGATGGATTCCGAAGCGCCTCATCGCGCGTCCACGCCCGACCAAGGCGTCGACCGCGCGCGCCGCGCTGCTCGACCATCCGGACGCCTATTCGTTCCCCTCCTCCCACACCGCGGCGGCGACCGCCGCGGCCCTCGCTCTCGCGGCCCACTGCCCGGATGCGGCACCGGTGGCGCTGACCTGGGCGGCGCTCGTCGGGATCTCGCGCGTGTACGTCGGGGCCCACTACCCGCTCGACGTCGTCATGGGCGGCCTTCTCGGCGTGGCGATCGACCACCTCCTCGCGAGCCGCCGCGACATCGTCGTGGGCTGGCTGACCTTCTGACCTCGCGACCGGAGCCCGAGACGGCTCCAATTCCCGTCGCACGGGCGATTTCGGCGCGGGCCCCCCGAAATGGATGCGCGAGACGGCCGCGGGGACTAGGGGACCCGGGGCGGGGTTCGTAACGTCCCCAACACCCCATTTGGGTCGCGGGATCGGCGCCATCGGCGGATCCCCACCCCGGAGAGCCCCATGTCCCGTCGGAAGATCGGCATCAACGGTTTCGGTCGCATCGGTCGTCAGGTGTTGCGTGCCATCAAGGAACGTCACGGCAACGCCATCGAAGTGGTCGCCATCAACGACCTCACCGACGCGGCGGTGAATGCCCACCTCTTCAAGTACGACTCGACCTACGGCCCCTACCGCGGCACCGTCGAGATCGACGGCGGGCATCTCGTCATCGACGGAACCAAGGTCCACGTCACCAAGAGCCCGGACCCGGGTGCCATCCCGTGGAAGGACCACGGGGTCGACATCGTCGTCGAATCCACGGGACGCTTCACGGACGCGACGAAGGCCCGCGCCCACGTCGACGGCGGCGGCGCGAAGAAGTGCATCATCTCGGCCCCGGGCAAGAACGAAGACATCACGTTGGTGCTCGGCGTCAACGGGCATCTGTACGACGGTTCGAAGCACACGGTGGTGTCGAATGCGTCCTGCACCACGAACGGCCTGTCCCCCATCGCGAAGGTGCTCCACGAGAACTGGGGCATCAACAAGGGCCTCCTCACCACGGTGCACGCGTACACGAACTCGCAGAATCTGCTCGATCTCGCGAAGCCCGACCTCCGCGACGCCCGTGCGGCGGCGTTGAATATCGTCCCGTCGGAAACCGGCGCCGCGCGCGCCGTCGGCCTCGTCATCCCGGAACTGAAGGGCAAGTTCGGCGGGATGGCCTTCCGCGTCCCGACCCCGACCGTGTCGGCGATCGACTTCACCGTCATCCTCGACAAGCCCGCGACGAAGGAAGACATCCGCGCCGCCATGATCAAGGCCGCGGAAGGCCCCATGAAGGGCGTCCTGCGCGTCACCGACGAACCGCTCGTGTCGATGGACCTCCGCGGCGACCCGCACTCGTCGATCTTCTCCGCCTGCGACACGTTGGTGCTCGACAACCTCGTGAAGGTGGTCGCTTGGTACGACAACGAGTGGGGTTACGCCTGCCGCGTGTCGGACCTCGCCGCGAAGATGGCCGCCGCCCTCTGAGGCCGGACCATGCCGCGCAAGAAGGCCCGATACCGCGCCGCCCTCGAAGTCACCACCGAGTGGCTCCGAGGGCCGGAGCGCCCGTTGGACCTTCCCGAAGGCGTGCCCGCGACGATCGAGGTCGGCATCGGCTCGGGCCACTGGTTGGTGGCCCGGGCGAAAGCCGAACCCCATCGCCTGTTCGTCGGCTTGGAACTCAAGGAAGAACGCGCCTACCAGGCGACCCGCGACGCCATCGCCGCGGGGGTGTCGAATATGCGGTTCATGGTCGGCGAAGCCTCCCGCCTCGACCCGTGCATCCCCGCCGCGCGCTTCGATGAACTCGCGATCCTCTTCCCCGATCCGTGGCCCAAGAAGACGGACTCCAAACGGCGTCTCGCTTGGGCGCCGCGCCTCCGCGGTTTCGGTCGATGGTTGCGCCCCGGGGCGATCGGTCTCTTCCGCACGGACAACCGCCGCCTTTGGGAATACGCGCTCAAGACGGTCCCGGCCGCGGGCTACGTCATCACGTCGTCGACCGACGACGCTCCCCGCGGCGACGTCGTGACCCGCTACGAATCCCGCTTCCGCGCCGAGGGCATCCCGATCCACGAGATCCGTTTCACGTGGCCGGGATCCGACGCGGCGGCGCCGCTCGTCCCCGTCGCCGACGAAGACGTCCGTTGGAGCGCCCGCGTGCTCCCGACCAAGCCGTGACGGACGTCCCGCTCGTCGCCCTCGGCCTCACGATCCACGAAGCGGTCATGGGCGGCCTCGGATTGGCGGCCTCGCGCACGATCACCCCGATTCTCGATCTCATTCCGTCCGCACCGCCGATCGATCGCCGCCCCGGCGTTTCGGTCGTGATCACCGCGAAGGACGAGGCCCGCGACATCGAAGCCACCGTGCGCCGCTTCGTCGGTCAAACCCACCTCGACCTCGAAGTCGTGGTGGTGAACGACCGCAGCACCGACGACACCGGACCGATTCTCGACCGCCTCGTCGCGGAACTCGGCTCCGAACGTCTTCGCGTGATCCACAACGCCGTGCTGCCGATGGGCTGGCTCGGGAAAAGCCACGCCTGCGGACTCGGAGCGGCGTCGGCGCGCAAGAAATGGATCCTGTTCGCCGACGGTGACGTTTCGCTCGATCCGCCCGACTTTCTCGCGCGCGTCGTCGACCATTGCGAACGCGAAGCGATCGATCACTTGGCGCTCGTGCCGGACACGCGCCCGATGACGCCCCTCAAGGCGGCCACCGTCGGCGTCTTCGGTCGGCTCTACAGCCTCGGAACGTTGGCTCACGAACAAACCGCGGATCGACCGCGCGGCGGTGGCGGGGTCGGCGCCTTCAATCTTCTGCGTCGCGAGGTCTACGAACGCATCGGCGGACACGGCGCCCTTCCTCTCGACACGGGCGACGACTTCAAACTCGGGCGCGTGGTGAAGCGGTGGGGATTCCGCCAACGGCTTCGCCACGGCCTCGACACCGTGCGGTGCCCGTGGCACGACACGGCGTGGCTGCTCGTGAAGGGCTTGGAGAAGAACTTCTTCGGGGGCTTTTGGTATTCGCCGACTCTCGTCGTCGTCTTCACCGTCGGTTTGTTGACCACCGTCTACGGACCGCTCGTTTGGGCGCTCGTCGCCGCGACGGGGGCGTGCGGCGACGTCGCGCCCGCGTGGATGTTCCTTCCACTCGTCGCGCAGTTTGTTCCGATGACGATCGAATGGTGGACGATCGGTCGACGACTCGGCTTCGGCGCGTCGACGTTGATCGGGCAGTACGCGGGAGCCGCCCTCATCCTCTTCGCGCTTTGGAATTCGATGTTCTCGATCCTGCGGCGAGGCGGCGTCTCGTGGCGCGATTCGTTTTATTCGCTCGTCGAGCTGCGCAAGCATCAACTTCCGTGACGTTCGCGCACGCCGTCCTTGAGACTGCGTCCTAAGCACCCCCCATCCCCCGCCTCCGGGGCACCCTCCGCCTACGCACTCCGTCTGATCCCGATGAATCCGGGTGTCACTTAGCGTTTCCTCGAGGTCGTCGCGAACGGATCTCCGCGTCGCCGATCCTCACGGAGACACTCATGCGTACTCGTGCGGCCGCGTTGGCGCTTGCGGCACTTGCGCTCCCCCTCGGATTTCTGATTCCGACCACGACACCCGCCGCCTCCCCGCTTCCCGATTCGCAGGATCCGGCGACCGTCGGCCCACTTTTCGTCGATGCGTGGCCCGCGAGCGACGCCGCGAAACGCGGCAAAGCCGCCTACGAAGCCAATTGCATCGGATGTCACGGCCCCGAAGGCTTGGGCGACGGCGGCGCCGCCGCGTGGCTCGACCCGAAGCCGCGCAACTTTCAGAAGGGCTACTTCAAATTCCGCACGACCGCCTCGGGGCAGTTGCCCACGGAGGACGACCTTTTCCGCACGATCACGAAGGGTCTCCCCGGATCGTCGATGCCGGGGTTTCCTCTCGTCGCCGAAGGGACGCGCCGCGACCTCGTCGCCTACGTCCTCCACCTCGCCGCTTTCGGAAAGGGTCAGGCGCATGCGCGCTATCTGATGGACGAAGAAGGCGCCTCCGCGAAGGACGTCGCGGGCGCGCGTCTTTCGGAAATCGCCGGACGGGTGCATGCCGATCAGTTCGACGGGCGCAAGCGTATTCCGGTCGGTGATGCCCCCGCCGCCACACCGGACGTCCTCGCACGCGGAGCGTCGATCTTCAAACAACAGTGCGCGTCGTGCCACGGCACGACGGGCCGCGGCGACGGAGGCTCGTCGTACACGCTGCGCGATTGGCAAGAGGCGGAGATTCGGCCTCGGGACTTCACGTCGGGGACGTTCCGCTCCGGGAACTCGGCACGCGACCTGTTCATTCGCATGCGTTCCGGTCTCAACGGGACTCCGATGCCCGCCGCGGTTTCGGAGCCCGACGCCGACGTGTGGGCCGTCGTGCTCTACGTGATGAGCCTGAAACAACCGGGAACCATCCCCGCGACCCGTCGCATGGGTGCGGAAGGAGGCAATTGACATGACTTCGATCGCCGTCAACCTCTCCACCTCCGACGCCGACGCGGCCGCCGAACCGCTCGTCATCCGCAAGCTCGTCCAATGGCACTTCGTCGCCGGGTTCGCGTTTCTCCTGACCTCGATGGCGTGGGGATTCCTCTTCTCGCTCCAGTTCGTGGGGCTTTATCCCGTCGAATCTCTGAGCCTCCTTTCGCCGGGGCGCGTGCGTCTGCTGCACACCAACGAAATCGCCTACGGATTCTTGGTCAACGCGTTCGTCGGCGCCATGTACTACGCCATCCCGCGACTGACGGGTCGACCCGTCGCGAGCGGGAAACTCGGGTGGTTCATCTTCTGGGTATGGCAGTTCCTCTCGGTCGCGACCTCGTTGGGCCAACTCATGGGCTACACGCAGGCGGTCGAATGGGGTGAAACACCGACGGGATTCAAGCCCGGCACCTTCGAACCGAACTTCCTTCCGATCGATTTCCTCATCGAAGTCGGAGCGGTACTTCTCGCGATCCAATTCCTGACGCCGATCGTGAAGTCCTTGCACCAGCGCATGTACGTGTCGCTTTGGTACATCGCCTCCGGATTCGTTTGGCTCATCCTCACCTACGTGATGGGCAACACGATGGTGGAGTGGTCGGTCGCCGGGTCTTCCGGTGCCGCGGTCGCCGGGCTCTTCATCCACGATCTCGTCGGTCTCTTCGTGACGCCCTTCGGTTGGGGACTCATGTATTTCTTCGTCCCCATCATTCTGCGCAAACCCGTGTGGAGCCATGCACTCTCGGTCATCGGTTTCTGGGCCCTCGCCTTCTTCTACCCGCTGAACGGTGTGCACCACTTCCTTCTGTCGTCGATTCCCATGTCGGTTCAGTACGGAGCGATCGTTTCGACGATGGCGGTCGAAATCGTCGTCACGACCGTCATCGTGAACTTCTTCGGGACGCTTTGGGGCGAAGGCCACGCGCTTCGGACGAACATGCCGATTCGCTGGTTCTACACAGGGATGATCCTCTACTTCATCACCTGTCTGCAGTGCTCGTTCCAGACGACCTTGGCCTTTCAAGAGATCATCCACTTCACGGACTGGGTCCCCGGGCACGCCCATCTCGTCATGTTCGGCGTGTTCACGTTCTGGCTCACCGGCATGCTCACGTGGCTATGGCCGCGTCTCACGGGGAACGACTGGTACGACCGCAGCTTGCTCGGCTGGCACTACTGGCTCGCCGTCATCGGCCTCGTGATCATGTTTCTCGATCTTCTCTGCGCGGGTCTCGTTCACGGCTACATGCTCAAGTCTCTCGCACCGTGGATGGACATCGTCAACGCGATGAAGCCGTTCTGGTGGGTGCGCTCGTTCGCCGGAGGGATGATCCTCGCGGGCAATCTGATCTTCGCGTGGAATCTCTGGAAGACCGCGACGACGCCGAAGGCTTACGACTGGAGGCGGGACGTCGTCGGGGAGGTGAACTGACATGGATCGATTCCGATTCGTCATCGTGGTCGCCGCTCTCGGCTGCTTCGCTCTCGCCTTCGCCCTTTCCGGCATCTACCCGTGGTGGGTGACCGACGCGAAAGGCCACGAAGCGACCGTGATCGAAGTCACCGACGTCGTGTCTCCGGACTTCAAGGACGTGAAGGAGCGATGGCCCGTCGCCTTCGATCGCGCCTTCGACGGAGCTTCCGAGGCTCTGACCGACAAGCAACTCGCGGGGATTCCCACCGACGACCCGCGTCGCGTTTCCAGCGAGGCCGCGTGGAAACGCGCCTATGCGGACGCCGTGAAACGCGGACGTGATCGTTACGTCGCCGAGGCCTGCTGGCACTGTCACAGTCAGTACGTCCGGCCGGTCATCGGCGACACCGCACGGTTCGGCCGCATTCGATCCACGGACGACGACAACAACGTCCTCCAGCGTCCCGTTCTCTGGGGAACCCGACGCGTGGGACCGGACCTCACGAACGAAGGTGGACTGCGCTCCAACGACTGGCACGCCGCACACTTCGCGGATCCGGCGTCCGTCTCTCCCGGCTCGGTGATGCCGAAGTACCCGTGGTACTTCGAAGACGGATGGGAGGTACGTCGCACGATTTCGAAGGACGTGGCGAAGCGCGAGGGCGTCGATCCCGCGACGTCCTATCCGTACCCGGGTGTCCATCGCACGAAGGCGGAAGCGGAGGCGGCGATGGAGGC
>Ga0075471_10002543_pt1 | contig 11969 bp, 8 predicted proteins | sample DEB19_08_DNA_2_FD_74787 | JGI IMG/M metagenome (GOLD analysis project Ga0075471, IMG submission 74787) | Aqueous microbial communities from the Delaware River and Bay under freshwater to marine salinity gradient to study organic matter... | ecosystem: Environmental > Aquatic > Marine > Coastal ... | reverse complement strand
TGGGCCATCGGCAAGAGCAAGCCGGACTTCGTTGGCAAGCGCGCCCTCGGCCGCGCCTCGATGCAGCAGGCCGATCGCAAACAGCTCGTTGGCCTCTTGACCAAAGAGCCTGCACTCGTCCTTGAAGAAGGCGCGCAGATCGTCGCAACCGCAGGTCAGCGAGCGCCGATGGCTTTGATCGGTCACGTGACCTCGTCGTACGCGAGTGCCACGCTCGGACGCTCGATCGCTCTCGCCGTGGTGAAGGCAGGTCGCAGCCGCATCGGCCAGACCCTGTACGTGCCGATGCCGAATGGCGATGTTCCCGTCGAGGTCTGCAACCCGATATTCTTTGATCCGAAGGGAGCGCGCCTCAATGTCTGACGCCCGCCCCTGGCTGCGGACGCTGCCGCCCGCCCCCCGGTACATCCTGCAGGGACCTGCGGCGGCGCTCGCTGCCGCAGATACCGTGCTCGGCTTTTCCGAGCCCGACGTGGCCTCGCGCGCACGCCGCAACGCGCGGGCAAGCGTGCTCTGGCTCGGCCCCGATGAACGCCTGATCATCGCGAACGCCGAGGTCTCAACGACTACGCCGAACCTTGAACCCCTGCTGCGCAGTGCGCTGGCCTCGCTGCCGCACTCGCTTGTCGACGTCAGCCATCGGCAGCTCGGCCTGCAACTCTCGGCCGCATTCGCCGAGGACCTGCTCAATTGCGGTTGCCCGCAAGATCTGTCGCTGGTGGCATTCCCACTCGACATGTGCAGCCGCACGCTCTTCAACAAGACCGAGATCGTGCTGTGGCGACGGGGCCCAGAGGAGTTTCAGATCGAGGTCTGGCGCTCGTTCGTCCCTTACCTCGAAGGCTGGATGCGCGAGGCCGCGCAAGATCTCGGCTGAGCTCGTTCAGCGCTCAACGCTCAGCGCTGCGAGCGCTGCCAGTCGCCGGCGACGTAATACGCGGCCGTGCCGCGCGGCAACAGCGGTCCACCCAAAATATGGTCAGCGGCTTTCTCCGCCAACATGATGGTGGGCGCATTGAGGTTGCCGGTGGTGATCGAGGGCATGATCGACGAGTCAACCACGCGTAGCCCTGATACCCCACGCACCCGAGTCTCGGGATCGACCACGGCGAGTGCATCGTCGGCACCGCCCATGCGGCAGGTGCCGCAGGGGTGATACGCGCTCTCGACGTGCTGGCGCACGAAGGCGTCGATCTCGGCATCGCTCTGCACGCCCTCGCCCGGCTGGATCTCGCGACCGCGATAGCGATCAAAGGCCGGCTGCGCAATGATCTCGCGGGTCAGTCGCACGCAGGCCCGCATCTCGACGAGGTCGTCGGCTTCGCCGAGGTAATTGAAAAAGATACGCGGTGCCTCAGCGGGATCGGCCGAACGCAACCGTACCCAACCCCGGCTGCGCGTGCGCATCGGTCCGACGTGCGCCTGAAACCCGTGCTCCGAGGCCCCGCTCGAACCATCGTAGGCGACCGCGAGCGGCAGGAAGTGATACTGCAGATCGGGGTAGCGGACGCCCGCTCGACTGCGAATGAAGCCGCCCGTCTCGAAATGATTGGTCGCACCGAGACCACTACGCGACAGCAACCAGCGCGCGCCGATCCAGGCTTTGGCGAGCGGATTCATCGCCGAGTACAAAGTAATCGGTTCGCGGCAGGCGAGCTGAAAATAAAACTCGAGATGATCGTGCAGGTTTTCGCCGACGCCGGGCAGATCTTGCACCACGTCGATACCGTGTTCGCGCAGCTCCGCCGCGGGCCCGAGGCCCGAGAGCTTGAGCAGTTGCGGCGAATTGATGGGCCCTGCACTCACGATCACTTCACGACTCGCATGAACCCGGTGACTCGCATTGCCACGCCGATATTCAACGCCGACCGCGCGCTCACCGTCGAACAAGACACGTTGCACAAGCGCCGCCGTGCGCACCACGAGGTTGCGGCGCGCACGAACCGGGTGCAGGTACGCGACCGCCGCACTGCAGCGCTGTCCCGCACCCACCGTCATGTCGAAGCGACCGAAACCCTCCTGCTGATAGCCGTTGATATCATCGGTGAGCGGATACCCGGCTTCGCCAGCTGCCGCGAGCCATGCGCCGTGCAGCGGGTTTTGCAGACTGCCGTAACGGGTCTGCAAGGGGCCATCGCCACCACGATAGTCGTCACCGCCGCTCGCACGGGTTTCGGCGCGTCGGAAGTAGGGCAAGACGTCGGCATAGCTCCAACCGCTCGCGCCCTCCTCCTGCCAGCGTTCGAAATCGAGCGGATTGCCGCGGACGTACACCATGCCGTTGATCGAGGAGGAGCCGCCGAGCACCTTGCCGCGAGGCGTATGCAGGCGACGACCGCCGAGTCCGGGCTCGGGCTCGCTGTGATAGAACCAGTTGTAGCGCTTGCGGTTCATCGGAATAGCGAGCGCCGAAGGCATGCGGATGAACACCGATCGATCGGAGCCACCGTACTCGAGCAGCAGCACGCGATGCTGCCCACTTGCCGTCAAGCGATTGGCGAGTACGCAACCCGCGGAGCCTGCACCCACGATGATGTAATCGAACTCTTCGTGTTGCATGACAGCGCGGGCTCAGTACGGTGCGTCGATATCGCCTTTGGCGACGTACACGCTCTTGAGCTGCGTGTAGTACTCCATGGTGATGCGCCCGTTCTCGCGGCCGATCCCCGAATGTTTGTAGCCCCCGAAGGGCAATTCCATCGGGCAAATGTTGTAGTGATTGATCCAGCAACTGCCCGCCTGCAGTTTGGCGATCACTCGGTGGGCGCGGTTCAGATCCTGCGTGAAGACCCCCGCCGAAAGACCGAACTCGGTGGCATTGGCACGTTCGATGGCTTCGTCTTCGTCGTCGAAGTCGAGCACCATCATCACCGGACCGAAGATTTCTTCGCGCACGATGCTCATATCGTCGCGACATCCCTCGAACACGGTGGGCGTGACGAAGAAGCCTTTGCCGAACGCGCCCTCGGTCAGCCGCTTGCCACCGATCAGCACCCGCGCACCCTCCTGCTTGCCCATCTCGATGTAGGACATCACCTTGTGCAGATGCTCCTCGGAAATGAGCGAACCCACTTGCGTTGTCGGATCAGCAGGATCGCCGATCTTCATCGCCGACACCCTCGCAAGCAGCCGTCGCAAAAATTCTTCTTTGATAGAGCGATGCACGAAGACACGGGTCGCGTTCGAACAGACCTCGCCCGCCGAGTAGAAATTGCCGAGCAACGCACCCGAGACCGCCTGATCGAGCTTGGCATCGGGGAAGATCAATAGCGGCGATTTGCCACCAAGCTCGAGCGTCACGTGCTTCAGCGTGCCCGCTGCATCACCCATCACCGCCTTGCCGGTTTCGACGGAGCCGGTCAAAGAAACCTTGGCGATGCCCGGATGACGGGTGAGCAGACGCCCGGTTTCCACGCCGCCCTGCACCACCTGAAATATTCCGTCGGGCACCCCGGCCGCCTTCATGACGCCCGGAAGCTCCGCCGCGCTGAGCGGTGTGAGCTCGGCGGGCTTGAAAATCATCGCGTTGCCAAAAGCGAGCGCCGGCGCCGTCTTCCAGCAGGCCGTCTGCATGGGGTAGTTCCAGGCACCGATGCCCGCCACCACGCCGAGCGCCTCGCGGCGCGTGTAGCCGAAACCTGCCGGCCCAAGATCGATGTGCTCGCCGGCCGCACCCGTCGCGAGCGCGGCGAAATATTCGAAGCACTCGACCCCCGAGACGATGTCGACGACGCGGGTCTCCTGTATCGGCTTGCCGGTATCGCGCATCTCGATCAGCGATAGCTCGTCGTTGCGCTCACGCAGGATGTCGGAGACGCGTCGCAGCACTCGCGCGCGCTCGGTGCCACTGAGCGCCGCCCAAGCCGGTTGCGCCGCGCGCGCCCGCTGCACGGCTTCGTCGATCTGCACGGCACCGGCGATCGGCACCTCGCCGAGCCATTCACCATTTGCCGGGTTGTGACTCGCGAGCTTCGCGACCGGCGCCGCGGCGCCTTTGACCGCAGCCGAGCGCGCCGCCGGTGCAGCAGCCGCCTCGGCGGCCAGTTGCCGTACTGCGATCAAAGCGAGCGGATCGAGGTTCTTGGCACGCTCGGCGGTCACGGCCTCGATGATTTCCTTGCGCATGCGCGGATCCCAGAATTTATGGATGTGATCGGCGATGCTGGCCGGCGCCTTGTCTCGTCCTTCATGGCCAAAGAAACCGGCGATCTGGTTCGCCATCCGTACGAGCTTTTCCACGTTCATGTCTTGATCCTCTCGGGTGCGCTGAACACCTCGAATCCGTCGTCGCGCGCAATCGCCACCAATGTCAAACCCGCGGCCTCTGCCGAACGCACGGCGAGCGCCGTCGGCGCCGATACCGCCACCAGTATGCCTGCGCCCATCATGGTCGCCTTCTGCACCATCTCGATGGAGACGCGGCTCGAAATCAGCAGCATCCCGTTCGCCGCCGACTCGCCGCCACGCGCAAGCGCGCCGGCGAGCTTGTCGAGTGCATTATGCCGACCCACGTCCTCGCGCACCGCCACGACCCCCTGCCCGCGCAACCAGTAGCCCGCCGCGTGGACAGCTCGGGTCTCGCGATTGAGTGCCTGCTGCGAGCTCAGCGCGTGGAGCGCAGCGAAGACTTCCTGCTGGCTGACGATCGACGCGGACCGCACGCGCGGCAGCGGTCGCAAAGCCTCTTCCAGGCTTTCGATACCACACAAACCGCAACCGACCGGGCCTGCAATGCGCCGACGCCGCTCGGCCGTGCGTTCGGCTGCCGCGCCGACCAAGGTCATGCGCAGCTCGAGCCCCAGTTCGTGAGTGCAAAGCTCGAGCTCGGCGAGTTCGTCGACGCTCTCGATCAAACCCTCGTTGAGGGTGAACCCGAGCCCGAAGTCTTCGAGATCGAGCGGAGTCGCCATCATCACCGCATAGGAGGCGCGGTTGTAGGTCAATGAAATCGCCACTTCCTCGGGCAGCTTGCGCCGCTCCGCCGCAGCCGCCTTGCCGATCGCGAGGCGTGCGACCTCAGCTGCGGGCGGCGGCAGACCCATTCGCGGCCGAAACCTGCACGGCGGTGACCTTGTACTCCGGGCAGTTGGTCGCCCAGTCGGAGTACTCCGTGGTCACGACGTTGATGTGGGTGTCGGGGTGATGGAAAGTCGTGTAGACGACGCCGGGCGCCACGCGATCGGTGATATCCGCGCGCAGCTCGGTCCCGCCCGTGCGACTCGTGAGTCGCACCAGATCCCCGTCGCGAATACCCCGTTGCTCGGCATCATGCGGATGAATTTCGAGCAGGTCGCCCGAGTGCCACTGCATGTTCGGCGTCCGCCGCGTCTGCGTACCGACGTTGTATTGCGACAGAATGCGCCCAGTCGTCAGCAGCAACGGGAACCGCGCCGACGATCGCTCGTCGGTCGGTACGTACTCCGTGATCATGAAGCGACCCTTGCCACGCACGAAGCCCGAGGCGTGCATGACCGGCGTGCCCGTCGGCGCCTTGTCGTTGCAGGGCCACTGAATGGAACCGAGCTCGTCGATTCGCCCGTAGCTCACCCCCGCGAACGAGGGCGTGGTGCGTGCGATTTCATCCATGATCTGCGAGGGATGCTCGTAGTGCATGGTGTGGCCGAGCGCCTTGCAGACCGCCATCACGGCCTGCCAATCGGCAAGCCCGGCGCGCGGCGGCATGACCTTGCGTACGCGACTGATGCGACGCTCGGCGTTGGTGAAGGTGCCATCCTTCTCGAGGAACGACGCTCCGGGCAAAAATACGTGGGCGTACTTCGCGGTCTCGTTCAAAAACAGATCGTGGACGACGACGCATTCCATTGCGCTCAGCCCTTCGACCACGTGCTGGGTGTCCGGGTCGGACTGCGCGAAGTCCTCGCCCTGAATGAAAAGGCCCTTGAAGCTGCCGTCGATTGCGGCATCGAACATGTTCGGGATACGCAGGCCCGGCTCCGACTGCAGCGGCACGCCCCAGATGTTCTCGAAGAGTTCGCGCGCCGCGTCGTCCGAGACGTGGCGATAGCCCGAGAACTCGTGCGGGAACGAGCCCATGTCGCAGGAGCCCTGCACGTTGTTTTGACCGCGCAAGGGGTTCACGCCGACGCCGGGTCGACCGATGTTGCCGGTCGCCATCGCGAGATTCGCGATACCCATCACCATGGTCGTGCCCTGACTGTGCTCAGTCACGCCGAGCCCGTAGTAGATCGCCGCATTGCCGCCGGTGGCATAGAGCCGTGCTGCGGCACGTACCGTCGCAGCCGGTACGCCGGTGATGCTCTCGGTCTGTTCCGGACTATTGCGCGGCTCGGCGACGAAATTCGCCCAGCTCGAGAATTCAGCGAGATCGCAACGTTCGCGGACGAAGGCCTCGTTGATTAGCCCTTCGGTGACGATGACATGTGCGAGCGCATTGACGATGGCGACGTTGGTGCCCGGACGCAGCTGCAAATGCTGACTCGCCTCGATGTGTGGCGTGCGCACGAGATCGATGCGACGCGGATCGACGACGATGAGCTTCGCCCCCTCACGCAAGCGGCGCTTCATGCGCGATGCGAACACCGGGTGGCCGTCGGTCGGATTGGCACCGATCACCATGATGACGTCGGCCTGCATCACCGAGTCGAAATCTTGGGTGCCTGCCGAGGTCCCGAAGGTCTGCTTCAGACCGTAGCCCGTAGGCGAATGACACACCCGTGCGCAGGTGTCGACGTTGTTGTTGCCGAACACCGCACGCACCATTTTTTGCACGAGGAAGGTTTCTTCGTTGGTGCAGCGCGAAGAGGTCACCGCACCGATCGCGTTTTGACCGTACTGCGTCTGGATGCGCCGAAACTCGCTGGCGATCCGCGCAATCGCCTCGTCCCAGCTCGCCTCACGCCAGGGGTCGGTGATGCGTTCGCGGACGAGGGGCGTCGTCACGCGATCCGGATGGGTGGCGTAACCCCACGCGAACCGGCCTTTGACGCAAGAGTGCCCGCGATTCGCCTTGCCGTCATCGTTCGGCACCATGCGCACGACTTCGTTGCCGCGCACCTGCGCCTTGAAGCTGCAGCCGACGCCGCAATAGGCGCAGGTGGTGATCACCGAGTGCTCCGGCTGCCCGATCGCGATCACCGTCTTTTCGTTGAGAGTCGCCGTCGGACAAGCCTTGACGCAGGCGCCACAGGAGACGCACTCGGAGTCGATGAACTTCTCGTCGGCACTTGCCGCAATCTTCGAGTCGAAACCACGACCGGAAACGGTGAGCGCCAAGGTACCCTGCACCTCATCGCAAGCCCGCACGCAACGCGAGCAGACGATGCACTTGGAGGCATCGAAGGTGAAGTACGGATTCGATTCATCCTTCGGCGCATCGAGGTGATTGGCACCCGCGTAACCGTAGCGCACGTCGCGCAAGCCGACGGCACCCGCCATGTCCTGCAACTCGCAGTCGCCGTTGGCCGAGCATGTCAGACAATCGAGCGGATGATCCGAAATGTAGAGCTCCATCACGCCGCGACGCAGCGACTTGAGCTTCTCGGTCTGGGTGCGAATGCGCATGCCCTCGGCGACCGGCGTGGTGCAGGAGGCAGGCGTCCCCGCGCGACCGTCGATCTCCACGAGACACAGCCGACAGGAACCGAAAGCCTCGAGCGTATCGGTGGCGCAGAGCTTGGGGATCGAGACCCCTGCCTCGGCGGCGGCACGCATCACCGAGGTGCCGGCGGGCACCTCGATGCGCTGACCATCGATTTCCAGCGTCACGCGGGCCTCGGCCTGCGAGGCTGGCGTGCCGAAGTCACGATCGATAACGGCGTTCATGAGCGTCGAAAGTCCTGCGGAAAGTGTCGCACCGCACTCAGCACCGGAAACGGCACGAAGCCGCCGAGGGCGCAAAGCGAGCCCAAGCGAAGTGTATTGCAAAGATCCTCGAGCAAAACCAGATTCTCGTCGACATCGCGACCCGAGACGATTTTGTCGATGACCTCCATGCCACGCACCGAACCCACGCGGCACGGCGTGCATTTGCCGCAAGATTCGGCGGCGCAGAATTCCATGGCGAAACGCGCTTGCCGACTCATGTCGACGCTGTCGTCGAACACGACGACTCCGCCATGCCCGACGAGCCCTTCGCGAGCCGCAAAGGCCTCGTAGTCGATGGCGGTATCGAACAAGTCGCACGGAAAATACGCGCCGAGCGGACCGCCGACCTGGACGGCTCGTACCGGCCGGCCGCTCGCGGTACCGGCACCGACATCGTCGATGAGTTCACGCAAAGAAATGCCGAACGGCACTTCGTACAGACCGGCGTGACGAACGTTGCCCGCGAGTTGAATGGGGATGGTGCCGCGCGATTTTCCGCTGCCGAGCGCGGCGTACGCCTCGGCTCCGCGCGTGAGGATGGCCGGCACCGTCGCGAGCGTCAGCACGTTGTTGACGACGGTAGGTTTGCCGAACAACCCCCGATGCGCCGGCAGCGGCGGCTTGGCGCGAACCTGACCCCGTTTGCCCTCGAGACTTTCGAGTAGTGCGGTCTCTTCGCCGCAGACATAGGCTCCGGCGCCGATGCGCAATTCGATTTCGCACTCGCTCAACAGACCCTGCTGTTTCGCGAGTACCAGCGCGCCCTCGAGCACGGTGATCGCCCGCGGATATTCCGAACGAATGTAGATGAACCCTTTGCGAGCACCGACCGCGAGCGCACAGATCGCCATGCCCTCGAGCAGCGCGAGCGGATCGCCCTCCATGAGCATGCGATCGGCGAAGGTACCGGAGTCGCCTTCGTCGGCGTTGCACACCACGTATTTGATGTCAGCCGACGTGTCGTGCACGGTACGCCACTTGATGCCGGCCGGAAACCCGGCGCCGCCCCTGCCGCGCAGGCCCGAGGCCGTCACGGCGGCAAGCGTCGCCGCCGCCCCGTTGGCGCGCGCCCAGGCTAGACCTCGCCCACCCCCGTGTTCAATGAAATCACTCCAGGAGAGCGGATCGACGATGCCGCAACGGGCAAACGTCCAGCGATCTTGTCGACGCAGAAACGGATGCTCCTCGACCTGCCCGATGCAGAGGGCATGCTTGCCCCCACCAAGCCAATCGGCAACAAAAAGCCCGCCGACGTCGGCCACGCCAACGGGGCCGTAGCCGATCCGACCCTTTTTGGTGGCGATCTCGACGAGCGGCTCCAGCCAGTGCATGCCGCGCGAACCGGTGCGCACGATTTTGATCGGTTTGCCGAGGCGTCGCGCCTCGGCGGCGATCGCCTCGACGAGCGCATCGGCACCGAGTGCGAGAGCCGCAGAGTCGGCCGGCACGTAAATGAGGGTGGGCTTGCTCATGGCGACGTCGATCAATGCTCGCACTTGGCGAGCGCCTGCTGCAGACGCGGCCAGTCGGCGCGGCCGACGAGTTCCGTCCCCACGAGCGCGGCAGGCGCCACCGAACACAAGCCGAGACAAAAGACAGGTTCGAGCGTCACCCGCCCATCTCGGGTCGTCCCGTGCCAACCGACCGCTAATTTTTGGCTCACCTCGTCCGCCAAGGCGTCGCTACCCATCGCCTGACAGGCCTCGGCGCGACAGAGCTTGAGGCGGGTACGCCCCGCTGGCTCACGTCGAAAGTCGTGATAGAAGCTGATCACCCCGTGGATTTCGGCACGCGAGAGATTCAGCGCCTCGGCCACCTGCAGGGTTGCCTCCTCCGGCAGATAGCCGAAGGCCTCGTGCAGCGCCCGCAACACCGGCAGCGCCGGCCCGTCGAGGTGCCGATGGGCTTCGATGATCAGCGCCGCTTTTTCTTTGTCCCAGCTCATCGGGTGTATCAAAACATCCCGACCACTTTGCCCGACTCGTCGATGTCGATGTTGCAGGCGGCCGGCAACTTCGGCAGACCCGGCATGGTCATGATGTCACCGCAAATCATCACGATGAACTCGGCGCCCGCTGCAAGACGAACCTCGCGAATGTTGACCACGTGCCCACTCGGTGCACCGCGCAACTTCGGATCGGTCGAGAACGAATATTGAGTCTTGGCTACGCATACCGGATAGTGACCATAGCCGCTCTCCTGCAGACTGCGAATGCTCGCGCGCACTTTCGCATCGGCCGTGATGTCGGCCGCCCCGTAGAGCTCGGTCGCCACCTTCTTCATCTTGTTCCAGAGCGGCAGGCTGTCCTCGTACATCATCGAGAACTTGTTCGGTTGCTCGCAGAGTCGCACCACCTCGTGAGCGAGTTCGGTGGCCCCTGCACTCCCCTCGGCAAAATGTCTCGAGTTGAGGATCGTGACGCCGAGCTGGGTTGCGCGCTCCTGCAAGGCGGCGATCTCGGCCGGCGTGTCTTCGGCACGATGGTTGATCGACACCACGCACGGCAAGCCCATGCGATCGCGCACGTTGGCAATATGCCGCTCGAGATTGGCCATGCCCTTGAGCAGCGCCGCGACGTTCTCGGTCGGCAAATCTGCCACCTCGACACCGCCGTGGTACTTGAGCGCACGCACGGTGGCGACGATCACCGCCGCAGCCGGCTTCAGCCCCGCTTTACGGCATTTGATGTCGACGAACTTTTCGGCACCGAGATCGGCGCCGAAGCCCGCCTCGGTCACCACGTAGTCGCCGAGCTTCAGGGCCGTACGCGTGGCGATCACCGAATTGCAACCGTGCGCGATGTTGGCGAAGGGGCCGCCATGGATGATCGCCGGGTTGTTCTCGAGCGTTTGCACGAGATTGGGCGAGAGCGCATCTTTGAGCAGCACGGTCATCGCGCCGTGCGCCTTGAGATCACGGGCCAGAATCGGTTTTTGGTCGCGGGTATACCCCACCACGATCTTGCCGAGCCGCTCCTTCAAATCGTTGATGCTGGTCGCGAGACAAAAGATCGCCATCACTTCCGAGGCGACGACGATGTCGAAACCATCTTGCCGCGGAAAGCCATTGGGCGAGCCGCCCAAGCCGATGGTGATGTCGCGCAGTGAACGATCGTTGACGTCAACCACGCGACGCCAGCTGATCCGGCGAACGTCGAACCCGAGTTCGTTGCCATGGTAGACATGGTTATCGATCATCGCCGCCAGCAAATTGTTGGCGAGCGCGATCGCTGCGAAGTCACCGGTGAAGTGGAGGTTGATGTCCTCCATCGGCACCACCTGCGAATGGCCCCCGCCCGCCGCGCCGCCCTTCATGCCGAACACCGGGCCGAGCGCCGGTTCGCGCAAGCAGACGATGGCGCGCTTGCCGATGCGATTGAGCGCATCACCCAAGCCCACGGTGGTGGTCGTCTTGCCCTCACCCGCGGGGGTCGGCGAGATCGCAGTCACCAGCACGAGCTTGCCGTCGGGTCGATCGGCGAGCGAATCGATGTACGAAAGCGACAACTTCGCCTTGTGGCGACCGTAGGTGTTCAACGCCTCATCGGGAATCCCGAGGCGATCCTGTGCGAGCGCGGCAATCGGCCGTAATTTGGCCGCTTGCGCGATTTCTATATTGCTTTTCAAAGCGTCGTCCCCCGTTCGTTCGCCGCCGATTTTGGGCGTCCGTCGGGGCAATTACCCGCCAGAAAGCGACATCCGTTAGAGCGTACGCGACCGGGTCCGGTGCGACGGCGACGCGAGCACGAAGTCGGGCAGCAATTTAAAGACGACCCGCAGCCTCGTCTTCGCGAATCATGCGCAGGATCGACAACGCGAGCAGCACACCGATGCCGAGCAGTGGCAGGCTCACGACCACGGTCGCCGACTGCACCACTTTTATACCGCCGTCGGTGAACAGCAGCGCGGCGGGCGGAATGCCGATCGCGATCGCCCAGAAAAGCCGATTGAGTCGCGCCGGGTCCTGCCCCGCACGAATGTCGCGACTGGCGACCGACGCCAGCGTGTAAGACGCCGAGTCGTAGGTCGTGGCCATGAGGATCACGGCGACCACGAGGAACGCGAGCATGGTGATCGTCGGGAACGGCAAGGTCGCCAGCACTTCGGCGAGCGCATAGGGCCCC
>Ga0075471_10002542_pt1 | contig 11973 bp, 11 predicted proteins | sample DEB19_08_DNA_2_FD_74787 | JGI IMG/M metagenome (GOLD analysis project Ga0075471, IMG submission 74787) | Aqueous microbial communities from the Delaware River and Bay under freshwater to marine salinity gradient to study organic matter... | ecosystem: Environmental > Aquatic > Marine > Coastal ... | reverse complement strand
GGCCGTAGCGCCAGATCAGGCCCGCCTCGCAGAGGTCGCGCAGTGCGCGATCGCAGCCCTCCTTCAGCTCCTCCTTCGACTCCGGATCCTTCGTCGCGTCGAACGGAAGCGTCTCGAAGCCGCGGCAATACGCCTTGAACCACTCGGTGAGGTCGCCGTCCGTCCTCGGGTCGTACTTCGGGCCGACGCCGGGATGCCGGACCTTCACGACGGGCGCGTGGTTTTCGTTCTTCGGCAGCGTGACAGTGCAACGCGCGGCGATGCGCCCCGCGTTCAGCACCGCCTCGCGGTCCTCGGGGAAGAGCGCGAGCATCTGCTCGGGGCTCTTCACATAGACATCCTCCGGGTACTTCAGCCGGTTCGGATCGTCCTTGTTCTTCTGCATCGAGATGCAGCACAGCGTGTCGTGGACATCATGATCCTCGGCGCGCAGGAAATGGGCGTCGTTGTCGACGACGAGGGGCAGCCCGAGTTCGTTCGCAAGCTTGCGGAGATACGGATTGATCTCCTCCTGCTCGGGCACATGGCGCTGGAGCTCGATGTAGAAGCGCGGCTCGCCCTTCGCATTCGGCCGAAAGGTCGCTGCATGCCATTTCGCCTCGGCGACCGCGCGGTCCCAGAAGACGGGATCCTTGCCCGAGCGAAGGTAGTCCTCGAGGTGCGACGCGATCGAGGAGCCGAGGTGGCCGTTGATCGCGATGACGCCGTCGCTCCACTGCGCGAGCGTCGACTTGTCCATGCGCGGCTTGTAGTAGAAGCCGTTCAGGAACGCGTCCGACGAGAGCTTCAGCAGGTTGCGGTAGCCTTGGATGTCCTCCGCCAACAGCACGAGGTGCCAGCCGCCGTCCTTCTCGCCCGTGTGGGTCTTGTCGCGGCGATCGCCGACCTTGCCGTCGCGGTCGACGGCGACATACGCCTCGATGCCGATGATCGGCTTGACGCCGAGCTCCTTGGCCTTCAGATAGAACTCCATCGCCCCGAACATGTTGCCGTGGTCGGTGACCGCGACGGCGTCCATGCCGAGTTCCTTGACCCGCAGCAGCAACCGCTCGATTCGGTTGCCGCCGTCGAGCAGCGAGTACTCGCTGTGCAGGTGGAGGTGCGCGAACACGGGTTCGGTCGACGAACCTCCGCTCGCTGTGGGCGCTGTTCCTTCAGCCATCGTTCTCGTCCTCGCGGTCGGCGCAGTCTACGGGAAAACCCCGCGTGCACGCCCGCGAAAAGCCGTCACTCGCCATCGCGCGGCGGCACCACGCGGACATTCTCGCGCTGCTCGTCGCGAACCACGACGATGCGGCCCGATCCCAGGCCGAACACCCGCCGCACCAGCCAGATGGCGATGCCGAAGGCGACGAATACGGCGGCGCATCCAAGGAAGAGCGCGAGCAGGACGACCCCGACCGCCAGCAGGAGCAGCGCGACGGGAACGGCCAGGATGAATGTCAGCGCGCCCACCAGCGCACGCTCGAGCCGGCCTGCCCCTTCTCGCACGCGCCAGGGCGACTTGACGCGGAACCGCTGCGCGGCGTCGCGCCCGAGCGTGAAGATGCGGACGCCTCCGGGAATCATGCGAGCCACTTCTCCCGCATCGCCCTGGTGATCGGCCCGGGCGTACCCGCGCCGACCTGATGGCGCTCGACGCGCACGACGGGCATCACGCCCCAGCTCGAGTTGGTCAGGAAGATCTCGTCCGCAGCGAGCACATCCTCGATGGAGAGATTCGCGCGCTCGACGGGGATCGCCGTCCCTTCGGCCCAGAGGATCACGGCTGCACGCGTGCAGCCCGGAAGCACGGGCGATCTCGTCGCGCCCGCAGCCTCCTCGCCGCGCGCGAACGGCGTGCGCAGCGCGCCATCCTTCGCGAGGAAGATGTTCGACACGCTGCCGCTTGCGAGATGATTGGTAATCGAGAACCAGAGCGCCTCGGCGCAGCCGAGCTCGGCCGCGCGCTGCACCGCCGCGATGCGCGGCCAGTACATCGAGGTCTTGTGGCCTGCGAACGGATCATGCGGATTCGCGCGGCCCTCCGCGATCGACACGCCGACGCCCTTCGCGAACAGTTCGTCGGGGTAGCGCGTCGGCGGCTGCACATGCACGGCCACCGTGGGCTGCGGCGGCGCGGGCTTCTCGCCAGCAGCGTTGGCGCCCGCGAACGGCCGTCCCATGTCCCCTGCGGTCAGCGTCACGCGCACGCGCGCATCCTTCATCTGGTTCTTCGCCAGCGTCACTTGCACTGCCTCGGCAAGCGGCTCGATCTGAAGCGGGTCGAACAATCGCAGTTCGCGGGCGCTGGCGGCGAGCCGCAGCAGGTGCTCCTCCAGCCGCAGCACGGATCCGCCGCGCGCAAGCATGGTCTCGAAGAGCCCGATCCCGTGCTGGAATCCCGCGTCGAAGAAGCCAACCTTCGCATCGGTCGCTTCGATGAAATGCCCGTTGATCCACGCCTTCACTGCCGAGGCTCCTTCCCGAGGGGGACGGCGGCGATCGGGTCGACGCGGGCGACGCCGACGACCTCCGCGTTTCCTCCCAGGATCGACAGTGCCAGCGACACGCCCTGGCCGTCTGCCGCACGGACGACGACCGACTGGATGTGCGGCAGGTTCGCGCCGGGCTGGGTCGGACCGATGTGCTCGAAGGTGAGCGCGCCTCCATCCTCTCGGCGCACGCTCGCGGGCGCCATGGTGTCGAAGACCTGCTGGATCGCGGGATCCACCGCCTTCGGGATCGGCCTCCCGCCACGCACCTCGTACATGACCTCGCGGGCAAACCTCTCGTAGTCGGTCGGCTGGGCAGGCGCGGTGCTCGCGATCTGTCCCTTCGAGAGGAAGTAGACGATGCCCGCCACGAACAGCGTGAGCATCGGGTAGACCAACTTGCGGCGGTAGCGGTCGCGGCGTTCCAAGGGGCGCAGAGTGTACGCGGGCGCGCGGCTATCCTGCCCGCGTGATTTCCCACTGTTGCGCCTGCTGCGGGAAGCCGCTCGACCGGACCGCGCGCGTCTACGCGCGGGCGCTCGGCATGTGGGTCGCGCGCTGCCCGCGCTGCGGGCACGCCGCGCGCTGGAATCCGCGGGGCGCACGAGAGCCGTTCCGCGTCTGGGCGCGCACACGGGCGCTCAACCTTCGCCTCGGCGTGGCGACCTCGGCAGGCCAGGCCGCGGGCATCGCCTCGATCGCGATCGGCGCCCAGTTCGTCGACCAACACCGGACTCTGATCCACTTCGCCGACGCGCCGATCCAGGACCGAAACGAGTTCGTCTTCATGTACCTCGGGCTGGGCGGTGCGGCCGCGCTCGCCGCGGCGATCTCCGCGGTGTTCTTCGCGCCCCACAGAAGCATGCCCGTGCGCGTGTTCCTCGCGTGGACGCTTGGCGCGCTTCCAGTCGTCCTGCTGCTCACGCTCCTCCCGCTCTCCGCAGCCGCCAAGGTCCGCGGGGATGTCGCCAAGGCATTCGCCGAGCCAGGCATGTACGCGCGCTCGCTCCAACTCTGTGCCCTCGTTCCCCTCTTCAGCCTCTTCCTCGCGTATCCGATCGCAGCGATCTGGCGGCCCATCGAGCGCGTGGTCCTCCGCCGCCATCGGCTAGGGGTCCGATCGAACCTCGCACCCTCGCAGGCAACCCCCGCATGACAGACGAACTTCCGACCCCCCAACCACGCGAGACCCTGCAGGGCGACCGCCTCTGCGCGCAATGCCTGCAACCGCTCGTGGGACGCACGATCGAGCGCGAGCCCGAGACGGGACTGCTCTTCGTGCGGTGCGGTGAATGCGGCACGGCCAGCGCGCTGTTCGAATACCCGACCGCGACGCCCTGGATCAACCGCATCAAGGCGGTCATCGCCTCGACGCTGGCACTGCTGCTGGTGGCCGTCACGCTCGGCGTGGCCGGAATCGCGGGCGGCTTCACCGCCGCGTCCTCGAGTATCGCGGCCGAGGCGGCTGGACAGGCACTCTCGGAAACCTACGCCGCCTCCAGCGCAAGCGCAGGCGAGGAGAAGCTCGGAAGCAAGTGGCTCAATTCGAACGAGGGCTGGCTCGCCACCGATGAGGGTCGTGCAGCGCTCGCGGGTGCGCGCTGGTCTCCCGACGCCATCGCGTCGCTGATGCTCGTCGGCGCACTCGCGACGGTGATCGCGACGCCGCTCCTGCTGTTTCTCTCGATCGCCCTCAGCCGCCACCGCAACGCGCGGCGCATGCTCATGGTGATGGTGCCCTCGCTCATAGGCACGGTGTGCGCCCTCGCGCTGTCGATGTCGCTCGAGTCGGCACGCTGGCAGTCGTCGCGGACCTGGGCGAGCATCGCGGCGGAGGCCCACTTGCGCTTCTATCTGTTGGCGGGAGTCGTCTGGTTCTCCTGCGTGGCCGCAGTACTGGCGCTGGTCGGGCCGACCCTCGTGGCAAGCATCGCGAGGCTGATCCTGCCCGCGCGCGACCGGGGCTTAGTGGCTTGGCTGTGGGAGTGGCGCGGGAAGCCGGTCCCGCGCTCCTAGCGGAAACAGGTGCCTGGCACCATTTCTTGGCGGCGTTTGCGCTACCCTCCCCGCCCCCGCAGGACCATGTCGCTCGTCACCCTCGCCAACCTACGCTTCGGCCACGGAACCCGGCTCCTGCTGGACGGCGTGAGCGGGTCCATCCATGAGGGAGAGCGCGTCGGACTGGTCGGACGCAACGGCTGCGGGAAGAGCACCCTGTTCAAGCTCATCGCGGGAATCCTCAAGCCCGACGACGGCGAGGTGCAGATCGCGCGCACCGTGCGCATCGGCTACCTCGAGCAGGATCCGAGGCTTCCCCAGGGCAAGACCCTCCGCGGCGCCGCCGCGGAGGCGTTCGCATCGATCGACCAACTCAAGGAAGAGCTCGAGGGGGTGTTCGAGCGAATGGGCACCGCGGAGCCGGACGAACTCGACAAGCTGATGGCACGGCAGGTCTCCCTCGAGGAAGCGATCGACGCAGCCGGCGGCTATGCAGTCGACCACAAGATCGATGCGGCGCTCCACGGCCTCGGATTCACCGACGCCGACTTCGAACTGCCCGTGAAGAGCCTCTCGGGCGGACAGAAAGCTCGCCTGGGCCTCGCGCGGCTCCTCCTTTCGAACCCGGACCTCCTGCTCCTCGACGAGCCCACCAACCACCTCGACATCGAGGGACGCCGCTGGCTCGAGGACTTCCTCGCCGAGGAATTCAAGGGTAGCGTCGTCCTCATCTCGCACGACCGCTGGCTGCTCGACCGCGTCGTCAACCGCATCATCGAGATCGACCGCGGCGTCCTGCGCGAATACCCGGGAAACTACGCGGCCTTCCGCTCCCTTCGCGTCGAGCGCATGCTCACCGTCGAGCGCCAGCACGAGAAGCAGCAGGACCGGATCCGCCAGGAGCAAGCGTTCATCGACCGCTACCGCGCCGGCCAGCGCGCCAAGCAGGCGCGCGGCCGCGAAACACGCCTCGAGCGATTCAAGGAAGAGGCGCTCGTCGAGAAGCACGCCGAGATGGGCGTCATGAGCCTCGAGCTGCCCGACCCACCGCAGATGGGCGACTTCGCCTTCGTCGCCGAGAACATCTCGAAGAGCTTTGGCGACCGCGTGTGCTTCAAGAACCTCACGCTCTCGGCGCGTCCCGGCGAGCGCATCGGCATCATCGGACCGAACGGCGCGGGCAAGACCACGCTCGTCCGCACGCTGCTCGGCGATCTCGAGGCGGATTCCGGCGAGATCAAGCGCTCACCGCGACTCTCGATCGGCTGGTTCCGTCAGACGCAGGACCACATCGACCGAAACCTGCTCGCGTGGGAGTTACTGCAGAACACGATCCGCTCGCTCGAGGGCTCGCCGCGCGCCAGCGAGCAGGAGGCGCGCAACCTCGCGGGCGCGTTCCTCTTCACGGGCGAAGAGCAGGACAAGGCGATCGGCGATCTCTCGGGCGGCGAGCGCGGGCGCCTCGTGCTCGCATCGCTCATCGCGAGCGCGAAGAACCTGCTCGTCCTCGACGAGCCCACGAACCACCTCGACATCCCGAGCGCCGAGCGCCTCGAGGAAGCCCTCGACAAGTTCGGCGCCATCGACAAGAGCCGCATCGGTGGCAAGGGCGGACACGGCGGCGTGCTGCTCCTGATCTCGCACGACCGTGCGCTGCTCGACGATGTCTGCGATCGACTCGTCATCCTCGATGGCAACGGCGGCGCGCGCGTGTTCGATGGCTCCTATCGCGACTGGGAGGATCGCGAGCGCGCAGAGCGCCGCGAGGCCGACGCGAAGGCGAAGGGCAAGGAACGCGAGAAAGCGCGCAAGCAAGAGCCTGCGCGCACCGAGCCAAAGCCTGCACCGAAGGAAGGCCCGAAGCCGGTGAAGTCGCGCTTCTCGAACCTTCCTCTCGAGAAGATCGAGTCGCGCATCGCCGACATCGGGCGCGAGCTCCTCAAGATCGACGCCGACTTCGCAGACCCGAAGGTCGCGTCCGATGCCGGCAAGATGAAGAAGCTGCTCACGCGGCGCGACGAACTCCAGAAGGAGCAGTCGGAGCTTGAGGAAGAGTGGCTGCGGAAGAGCGGCTGAACGCACGTATGCGCTCGCGTAGGAACGCCGCACGGTCCCGGCGCCGTCACAGTACGACGGTGAAGACCTGCTTGCCGATGTCCACGCGCAGCGGAGTGACCGTCGCTGGGCGCTCGCAAATCACCGCGAATCCACGGTCCTCGATGAGGCTCGTCTCGAGCGCGACATTTCCGCCGCCGACGCTGACGCGCACGATCTGCCCCGCGTCGCCGATGCCGACACCGTAGACGCAGACGCGCCCCGAAGCCTCGTCGAGGAACGCATGCACGAGCGAAGCGCGGTTCCCGAATTCGTCGAGCACCTTCAGCTCACGCGCCTTCTTGAAATCGAATGTGCTTGAGGCGAGCGCTACCGAGCGGCGCGCGTCGTCGACAAGCCGACGATCCACGAAGTCCATCAGCCGCGCCGAAATCTGGCGCTGCTGCGCCTCGAAGTAGAGGGCAACGACGAGCGCGGCGAAGAGGAACAGAGCTGCGGCGCGCCAGATGTGCTGGGTCGGGCGACGCTCGAGCGCGGTGCGATCGAGGATCTCCTGGACAATCGCATCGCGATCGATCGTGCCACGTCCGTCCGCACGGGTGCGTGCGGGGCCGATCGTGGCGATCGGCGCAGCCGCATGCTCCTCGATCGACGCGGCGACGCGCGCAAGGGTCTTCAGACGAAGGGATGCCGGGGGCTGCTCACTCGCAAGCAGCGCCGGGTCGCCTGCGATCCGATCCTGGAGCGCCCGGACCTCGGCCTGAAGGCTTGGGGCCGCTGCTGCGAACGCACGCTCGAACCGCGCGGAATCCACCTCATCGATCACGCCCAGCGCATCGGCCGTGGCGAGTTCGAGGAGTTCCTCGCGGGAGATGTTCGTGCCGTCGGTCATGGAATCAATTCAGCGACCGTCAGACTCTTCCAGCGCCGCCAGGAGCGGTCCCTCTGCGGCGAGCGCAATAAGTTTCGGCGACAATCGGGCGTTTTGCCCAACGCTTTCGCCGAGAATCCCAGATTTTGCGTTCCGCCTGACAAACAGGCGGGCGCCGCGGATCCATGCGAACCGAGGTACGCAGGCCCCGCAGCGGCGGTTGCGGGCTGCGTACAAATCCCGCGTGGAACACGGGCTCCGCAGTCGCGAACCGGCCCGATTCCCGCTGGATGCGGGTTCGGCTCAGCCACGGTGTTCGCCTCCCCCCTCGAGCTCGCGCAACTTGGCGAGCCCACGGCTGAGGGCGCTCTTGACGGTCCCAAGGGGGGCATCGAGCTGGGCCGCGATCTCGCGAAGGCTAAAACCCTGGAGATAGGCGCGCTCAATCACCGTCCGCTGCAGTTCCGGGAGCCGCAGCAACTGCCTTCGCAGGCGCTCCCGGCTCTCCGACGACTCCTCGCCCGCAGCCAGACGGTCCTTTGCGGGCTCCGGGCTGGCCGCCGAATCGAAACGGGTGTCGTCGGCCAAGGTCCGCTCAGGGCGCGCAGACTGCCTCCGCAAGCGGTCGATCAGGTGCCTCCGGGTGATCAGCATGACCCAGGTCACGAGCTTCGCCCGCTGCGGATCGAAGCGATCGGCGGTCTGCCAAAGGCGCACAAACACCTCTTGGACAGCGTCCTCGGTCTCTGCACGCGAGCGCAGGACCTGTCTGGCGGATTGGAAGACAAGCGCGCCAAACCGTGAGTACAACTCCTCGATCGCGCCCTCTTCGTCGGCGGCGACGCGCTGCATGAGCTCCCAATCTGTTCGTTCCTGGCTTTCCAAGCCGGGTCCCTCCGAGGCGTTCGGTTGCTCCACAGTACCGCAGAACGGGGCGAAATCCACGAAGGTCGGCTTTCCAAGTCGAATCCTGCGGGTATTCTGAACCAGTCGGAGCGGTATGGCGTGCCAGTCTGTAGATGGCGATGACCAGTCCACCGCAGGATTCCGCCGGAGGATTCCGTCCAATGGATGCATGCGCCCTCTCCGGGGCCCATCCAAGCAACCCGTCGAGGCGCTCGGCCCGAGCGCTCCGTTGCTGTCCCTCCCGACATGCTGGCTTCACCTTGGTCGAGTTCCTCGTCGTCATCTCGATCGTGATGCTGCTCACGGCGATTCTCATGCCGTCGCTCGCACGCAGCCGCGATGCAGCCGACCGCCTCCGCTGCGCGAGCAACCTGCGGCAAGTCGGTGGCGCGCTCGTCGGCTGGCTCGACGATCACTCAAACCGACTGCCCGGCCTCACCTATATCTACGACCCGCTCCCAAAGTACTGCGAGGGGATGCTGCTCACGAACTACGAAGGCGAGCAGTTCGAGGGGCTCGGTCACCTGCTTCCGTGCGCGGAGAACGGCGGCTATCTCGCCGATGCACGGTTGCTGTACTGCCCCTGCCACCATGGCGACCACCCGTTCGAGCGGTACGCATCGCAGATCGGCGGACGCCTGCTCGACACCGAGCCCGGAACTCCCGCGTACTGCAACTACCACTACAAGACGCCGCTCGACCCCGCGACCGGCAAGCAGATCATGGGCGCGATGCACTCGACAAAGGTGCTGGTCGCGGACGGCTTCCGCACCCGCGCCGACTTCAACCACAAGAGCGGCACGAACCGCCTGTTCGGCGACGCACATGTCGATTGGCGCGCCGACAACGGCAACAGGATCTACAAGTCGCTGCCCTCGAACGCCGCCCTCGAGGCGCCGTTCATGTATAAGTCGATCTGGAACCTGATCGATGGCGACGGCATGGAGCGCTGACGCGAATCACCTGTCGCCCGCGGGGAGAAGATCGACGACGACCGCGCGATGTCGCCCAAAGCCCGGGTCGAGCACCTCTGCGCGTGCGGCGGTCCAAGTCTCGGCAACGAGCATCTGGTCGATCGCGAGGAACGGCCGCGTGCGCGAATAGGTCCCGCCCCAACCGACTCCCGAGGTGGCGAACGCCTCGGTCGTGCCCGGCGCAAGCAACTCGAGCGAGGCGCTGCCACGCGTGGTATTGAAGTCGCCGACCGTCAGGTCGGCGGGCGCGGACCGCATGCCCTCTATCGCACCGACGAACGCGCGCATCGTGGGGTAGCGGTGCAGCGTGGTCTCGCTGGGGAGGTCGACTGCGTCGATCACCATGGGTCGGCCGGCCGCCTGCACCACGGCGCGGGAGAGCGATCGGTGCCGCGCCGCGTAGAGCGGCGTCGCCTCGAGCAGCGGCAGGCGCGACACGATCGCGAATGAGCCGGGACGCGCGATCGAGTAGCCACGCTCGACGAGCCGCTCCGTCCCTCCCTCCGAAAAGGCGAGGCCGGGATCGGTCAGCACCACCACGTCCACGTCGAGCGAGAGGATGAAGTCGACCACAGGCACAGCCTCGGCACGCTCGGCGTAGCAGACGTTCCAGAAGAGCACCCGCACCGATCCCTCGGGCCTCGACTTCGGCAGCCCCCAGTCGGTGCGCGTCGTGAGCAGCGCGACCGCAACGGCCGCCGCCACGAACTCACCGCTGCGGCGACGCGCGCCACGCGGAGCGCCGATCCAGAGCGCGACGCACCCGAGGACGAGCGGAACCGCGAGGAATACCCTCGGAATCCACCAGACCCACTGCAGGATGCCGACGTGATCGGTGAGCAGCTGCGAACCCACCAGCACGCATGCGAGCGCGAGAAGCAGGACGCGCGCGACCTTCATCAAGCGTCGGGCTCCGTCCTTGCGGGGACGTGACCTTCGGCGACATCGCGCCGCGCGAGCTCGCGCGCGATCGCAGGGCCGAGTCCGCGCGCCGTGCAGATCACGGCGCGATTCGCGGAGAGCCGCCTGCCGCACGAGAGGTCGATGTCCGACCCGTTGGTATCGCCGACCCAGGCGCCCGCTTCGCGCGCGAGCAGGACGGCGCCGGCGTGATCCCAGACATACTTGCCCGGTCCGTTGCCGCGGCGGCTGTAGGCGACATCGGCGAGACCCGCGATCACATGGCCGTACTTCGCCTGGCTGTCCGAGTGGACGAGCTGGCAGGGATGACCGGTCGACTCACCAACCTCTGTCCGCGCGCGGATCTGGCTCGGCGTCGCGCGCGCGGGTGCGACCACGCGGACAGCCTCGCTCGGCGCAAGCGCGGCTTGAGAGACCTCGGCTCGGGTGCGCTCACCGCCACAGAGCGGCGACCACCAGGATCCACCACCCTTGACGGCGCTCAGCAGCATCCCTCCGAGGACCGTCGGATAGCCGTTGGACGCGAAGATCACCTCGCCGCGGTGCAGCAACGCAAGACACGGGCACCAATGGTGCCCGTCCACGAACCCCTGCGTTCCATCGATCGGGTCGAGCACCCACGCGTACTCCACGCCCCGGGTCGAGCCGTCGAGCCCACCCGACGAGAGCGCGCGCGTGATGCCCGCCTCGCCTCCGTCATAGCCCCACTCCGCAAGCAACTTCCGGCAGTGCGCCTCCGCCGACGGCTTGCCGCCGATCGAGCCGAGATCCTCCTCGGCGATGGTCGGGACCTCGCCGAAGACCTCGCGGAGCCGGCTCAGGATCAGGACCTGCAGCGCGACATCCACGGCGGTCACGACCGATCCGTCCGCCTTCCGGACGATGGCGTCGGGAGGCAGGTCGCGCCGCGCGGACACCGCGAAGTTGGTCGCATCCTGCATGACCTCGCAGACGAGGTCGAGATCCTCAAGATCAAGATCGGGTGACCCAATGGGCATTCCCGCAGGGTAGCACTCCCGCGACCGCCGACCTCGGTGCCAACTTGGCAGACTGAGGACTTCCCCTCGCCACTTCGACTCCCGAAGACGCCTCCAATCCCCGACTTACGCCGCCGAAGAGGCTGGCACGCCCGTTGCATTGCTGCGCCGCCCCGACGGCAAACCCGCGGGGAAGAAGGAATCGAACTCATGTCCAACGGAACGTCCAACGGAACTGGCAAGATCATCGGCATCGACCTCGGCACCACCAACTCGTGCGTCGCCATCATGGAAGGCGGTCAGCCGAAGGTGCTCATCAACGCGCAGGGCAGCCGCACGACCCCCTCGGTCGTGGCGTTCACCGAGAAGGGCGAGCGCCTTGTCGGCCAGCCCGCGAAGCACCAGCAGGTCACCAACCCGAAGAACACCATCTACTCGATCAAGCGCTTCATGGGCCGCCGCACCGACGAGGTGGCCAAGGAGCAGAAGATGGTCCCCTACGAGGTGCTCGGATCCGGCGCCGACCTCGTCAAGGTGAACATCCGCGGCAAGCAGTACACGCCGCCGGAGATCAGCGCCATCGTGCTGCAGGAGCTCAAGAAGGTCGCTGAGGACTACCTCGGCGAGAAGGTCGAGCGCGCGGTCATCACCGTGCCCGCCTACTTCAACGACGCGCAGCGCCAGGCGACCAAGGACGCCGGCGAGATCGCCGGACTCAAGGTCGAGCGCATCATCAACGAGCCCACCGCGGCCGCGCTCGCGTATGGCCTCGAGAAGAAGAAGAACGCCCGCATCGC
>Ga0075471_10002538_pt1 | contig 11978 bp, 8 predicted proteins | sample DEB19_08_DNA_2_FD_74787 | JGI IMG/M metagenome (GOLD analysis project Ga0075471, IMG submission 74787) | Aqueous microbial communities from the Delaware River and Bay under freshwater to marine salinity gradient to study organic matter... | ecosystem: Environmental > Aquatic > Marine > Coastal ... | reverse complement strand
GGGAGAGAGCTTAACACGCTTACCCTCGTAATGATAAGTCTTCTTGCTGGACCCCTGAGTAGTCTCCTTAATAGAGAAAGTCATCTTACACTCACCCTTCATTCCCTGCTTATGACAGAGTTCAGTGAAAGCGGTAGATGCTTTATCAATAGGGCCACGCTTCTGCTCCTTTCCGGTCTTTGTAGTCATTGGAAGCTCATAGCGACCACCGTCCTCAACCGCTTTTCCATTTACTTTAACAACCTTGAAAAAGCGCGATTCATCCTTAGAAGCGCCTTTTCCTCCAACTTTCTCTGACGATTTTTTAGTAGACAGACGATTAAGCATACCCTCTAGTTTTTTGAGTTCTTCCTTAAAACTGTTTGACGATGGCATTTATATTATATTTAATATTTTTATTTTTTATAGACCCGATATAATTTATTCTTCCTATCTAAATCATTCACGCACACTAAATAGAATTTATTTTTATGGAATGATTTTCCATTCTCAATTCGAGATTGAAGTTGTTTAAACGCATCAGCGTGATTTTTCGATGATATCTTATATTTCTTAATGGAACCACCGGATTGTTCTTCATAACCATAACCATATTCAATCGCTTTCGCAGTTGCTTCATATTGATTCGTTTCTAAATTAGTTTTAATGAATTTGATAGAACCATTTTCAATTACATAACCACTATTCGCATAAAAATTGTCTAACCATCCTTGTATTCTCATACATTTATTATACATTAATTTTTTTGTTTCTTAAAAAAACATAATTCATGGTCCGTTATTTTATCCCCATCGAACTTCTTTATTTCTATAAGTTTAAAGTAGTTTTCCACAATCTTCTCCATAATCTTATCCTTTTCGGGAATACTCAAATTGTGCTTATAGTGGCGCTTCTTCGTTATCTTACCGTCGGTCCCATGAAGAGCGAAAATCTCATTATACTGGCATACTGTTTTCCCACGAGTCTCCCACCAACCGTCGTGCGTGAAAGTAGGAAAATTTGTTATACTATGAACACGTTTTTTGGCATCTTTTCTTAGTAATGACATATTGAGAGGCGCTGGGTCCAACTTATTGCGGTCGAATACATGAATAATAAGATACCCACTCGGCTTCAACCAAAAATAAAAATTGCTCAATATTGTGTTCCAATCATTCATCGAATTATGATATAGTGTCTCTTTCAAACACAAAATATAAGAGAATTTCTCGCTTTCAAATAGATTCTCGTTCCGGAGGTCCCCCATAATCAATTTTCCAATTGGGTTCCGGACATTGAAAATATCGGCCATTGCTTGACTCCTCTCTAAACCGATGACGGAAAGCCCAGTATTTCCGGAATTAATGTGCTGGTAGTGTTTTCCTGTCCCTGTCCCCGCATCCAATATATACGACTTATCCCCCGATTTAACAGGGTGGCGTTTTATAAAATCGAGAATCTGCTTCGTTTCGGAAATAATCGCAGTTTTTTCATCGAACACTTTATCGAATAATTTCCCGTATAATTTATCGATCATATCAGTTTTTGCGTCGAGTGGATTATCGAACTCTTCGTATTCCAGCTCTAAACTGCGCCCGTAAAAGTATAATAATGTAAGAGTTAATAAAAATACGAATAATATAATACTAACTATAATCCATAATTTCATATTATTTCATAGAAATAAAAACAACTTAAAGATAAAACGTATCTTATATTTTATAAGATGGATAAGAATTTTGTTGTTCAATCCGGTGGTAGCGCTCCAAATCTGGCTGATTTTCAGGACCAACTTCCCCCAATGACGAATAAAGAATTTGACGAGCATTTACCTACGAACGATGTGAAATTGCTCGTATATCAATTACTGTCCGAAACTGATAATCAGAATGATGATAAAATGAGACAGCGCAAGAACTTTGCGGATTTACGTGGAAAATATCAGAAAAAATATGAGGGGTTCGCTTTTAGATATCCGTCTCTTTTTACACTTGTTTTGGAGCAGGGGAAAGCGTTCGACTTATTACAGTTTGAGCAAATGATTGGGATGATTGATAAGGTTCGGAATAAGGAGACTGATGAACATACTGCGTCGAAACAGTTCGGGGAAATTATGGTGGATAAGTTCGTTAAACCGAATCTTCCAAGTCAGTAAAAATTGATGGTAAAGCTACGCAAATTTATAAGGATTTTGCTTGTCTCGCAAATTAAGAATGAGTTCTAAACCGAATCATCAACAAAAAGGAAACCCTAAGGGGGGACCTAAAAAACCTGCCTCTACGGGGGACGAAAAAGCAAGACGTCCATTCTCCGCGGCTGCGGGGGGTGGAAATGCAGGACGTCCACCCTCCGCAGCCGCGGGGGGTGGGGCAAATCAGTCCTCTACGGGGGGTGAAAAGAAAAAGCGGGTCTGTAAAGGATCCAGATATTGCAAGGATTTTCACTGCAGAGTGGAGATTCATGAAGAAGGCTATATTGCTCCAACAGAGTGTTGGGCTGAAAAACATTTTGAGACTGGCTGCTTCGCTTGCAGTAAGGCTAGACGCAAAGATTCTGGTAAATCCAGTATGCATGTGGAGGAAACCCGCGACTGCAAGAATGGTGAAAAATGCGGTGTTGTTGGTTGTTGTTTTAAACACCCAGCCGCAAATAGTGATTCATCCATGACTAACCACAAAGTGGAGGAACCATTTGAAGATTCATTCCCGTCTCTTGTAAAAGGAAATCCCGAAGTTGCTCCTGTTATGGCCGGTGATTGGGTCAAAGTCAAAGCCTCAGATGATTTATCTTCTGGTATCAGTGCGATTGTTGCCGCTTTTTCCGGTACTTGCTTTGATCACTTGATCCCAACATTGGAGAACAAGCTTCAAGCCTTTCAAACTCGGGCACAGCTCATTGACTACGCCAATCATCTCATAGAGGCTCTTGCGAAAATCGCGAACCTCGATTTTGAAGATGAATTTCTGCAAGACAAGTTCAATGAACTTTTTCCAGAATTCATGACTTTGGCTTTCTCTGAAGGGGCTATGCCTCAGTTTCCAGAAGGAACGAGTATATTCGATATGCTCATTCCGTTCGTATCTGTCCATGAGACTCTGGAAGAACTTGTCAAAAAACTGGGTCTTCCTGTTCCGGTATCTGGTTGTTCCGAGTTAGGAACATCCATAACAGAACAGATCCGTTTTGCGATCAGACGTATTAGTGATATGATGACGAATGTTCCCCCCATGAAACAAGGCGATTTCCATAAATCTATTGGTTTATTGAAGGCAAACGATATCCTGTCTTTTCCTCCGGATCTCGTCAATCAAATACTGTTGTTTGCGGAAACTTCTTACAAGAAGATACTTGAACAAATCCGTATCGAAGAGGATGCGCGAATTCAGGGAATCCGAATGTCGCTTTTAGATCCGAAACGGTTTGACGTGAAAACAAGCATAGATGAATCGAAGCTCATGTTGATGGCGTATATTTTTGCTATCAATTTCATGATGGGCGCGAATACGACGATATTTCTGGATTATGTAAGTACGAAGCATTCTGAACATGCTGAACTGATTAACAAGAATCAGAAACGCTTTTTTGAACATCTTGTCCGTTCGATTTATCGGAAGCTCATCCGATGTGATTCAGATGTTCCAGTCTTTCAAAGGGCTGTTCTTACGTCTGATTTTTCATCAGTTCAGGAAATTGTCGAAAGCATCTTTTCGACTGCGGTCAATTGGTTTCTTCTTTCAGAGAAATCCTCGGAAGCTTCGGTATATCAGTCTTTGATGATTTTTTCCTCGTGGAATGATGATTCAAGTCTCTTTAAACCGGAATTCCTTGATTTTATCTATTCATCTATCCAGATTGGGAAGAATCAAACCGCCCAGATTTCCAAACTGGGGGATAATCACTTTTCTGTGATCCAGAAATACTTTGGGATCCGGATGGTTCCCAGTCCGACTGGGTTTGGAAAGATGTTTGTCTTGTCATACAAGGCTAAGGATACCGGTGAGAGTCGTGAAATTGACGTTTCAGGATTGGTTTGTAAATATGTGTTTGATATTCTTTGTATGTCAAAGGTCTTTCTTGATATGAAGAAGTTATCTTGTGTGCCATATGGAAACCCGGGTATTTCTGGGTCAATATCTCACTTGTTCGATATGGTGGGAAATGAAACCCTTGAAGTTAAGGATTTTGGAAGATATCTTCCCTATGTTGCACAATATAAGGATAAGAAGGAACAACCAGAGTATGTTCCGCCAATTTTCACTCCGCAAGTTTTTAGGGAGATTTCTAAGAAATCAAAAAAAGACCTTCAGTCTGTGTCTCATGAAGATGTCTTGAAATTTTTTCTGGATGCTTCGAAGAAATGTTTGATAGATCAAAGTTTCATTCCTTCCCAGAAAACTGAAAAAGAACTCTTTCAGACCAGTGTTAAAAGTATTCAGGAATCGTTTCTTCCTTCTTCTCCAAATGAAGTAAGTATGCAGCGGTTTTACCTGTTTCTTTCTACATTGGAAAGTGATCCCATGATGAAGCTTTTCAAGACGGGAATTGAATTTCTTACAAACAAGTTCTTGAAAAAGGACCTTGTGAATGGACTGAACTTCTTAAACCCGAAAGATGTCGGTGAATTAGATAAAACAATAATCAAGATTTTTCTTGAAAATTGTTCTCTTATCGCCGATGAAAACAAATTAAACCAGAAGGTTGAAGAAATCGTTAATGGTCTTTCGGAAGCATTGAACTTTGTTGCGTCATCTGGTGTCTCGTTGGTAGAGGTCTTACATGTCTGTCGAATCTTCAAGGACCTGTTCAATAAGAACAAGAGTACGGGGAATAAGAAAATGGTCTTCTTTAACACCTTTCTGACATCAATCATGGTTGCTGGTTCTAAAAAGCTGAATTTATCCTTTGCGACAATGTACAACTCGCTTGTCACTAGTCTTTTGCCAAACGATAGAGAACCTTTTCTGAAACATACAGACAGCTTTAATGAAGGTTTAAAATATGGCATCAGTCAGATTCGTTTAACCGGATTTAGATTCGATAGCTGTCTGCTTGATCCCTCTTGTAAACTGTTTTGTATGGAAGCATCTGCTCGTGTCTCAGAGAATCCACTGAACATTGTACAGTTTAATAAGCTCGTGGCTAGTGTATGTCCGTTTATTATGATTTCAGACATAATGTCTAAGCAAGACAGTCAATCAGTAGTGGATGGTACGTGTATGTCTCCGTCGGACCGCATGGACCGTGTATCAATTCTCCTTCTTACGACCAGTAATCGTATTGAGCTTTTCCAGCTTTTTGGGTTGATGAATCCTGATGTAAAGAAGGATACCGAAAAGCACACTTGGTATATGTGCAGTCGTGTTTCATCGAATTCTCGGGATAGGAAGCCTTCTGATATACAGGAGTTTGAGAAAACATTGATAACGTCAATGCGAACTTCGATTATTGAGAGTACTATCTCTGATTACTTTAAAACGTGGAATGAGTTTCAGAAACACAATGCTGATGATATCAGAATTGCTCTCTCAGCCCAAGATATAAAAGAACTCCGGAAGGAATTTAGGAGGAAATCAGAAATGGAAACATTCTTTTCTACCCTCGAAAGTTCTGGTCTAGCGACAAAAGAACTTCTTCAATGCTTGAAAACGAATCCCAAACTTTACACAAAAACCAAACATGGGGGTGATGTCTTGAACATAGTTCTTATCGCAAACACGATTGTGGCAGAAAACACTATGTTCTCCCTTCATTTTTACGAGGACATCTTGAAAATGGTCCATTCCGCGTTGTATCCCAACTTTGATGACAGAGCCGCTGCTCGGAACATGGTTTGGGAAATGGTCCAAATACAAAAGGCTGCAAGAAGGCAAGAACTGGGCCAAGCTCCCGTTCAATCTGTTCAGGAAGAACCAGAAAAGGATGATGTAAATGGCGTGTCTTTGTTTGAGGCAATGTTTGGAGATGGTGAGCCTGAGCACGAGCACGAGCCTACAGCAGAAGACTTAAAAAATGACTTTTTGGAGATTGTTGATGAATCTATCAGAGATTTGGTAAGTGAAAGACTTCTAACCATTCTTTTGACAGACTCGGTCGTTCAAGAATCTTTTAAAAATCATCGAAATGACGCCTCTCCTCCAGAATTGTTGTCGAAGTTTTTGACGTCGTTTACTGATCTTGAAAAGGGCGTCGGGTTTGAGAAAGCTATCGGATACTTTTCCGACATTCCGACCTATATTGAAACCTTTTTTGACAACGATGAAGATGAGAACATAGACTTCAGTCAATTTCGCACAGATGTTTTGAACGAATCTTCTCCTCTCGGGGCGGCTTTCAAAAGATACCTCGATGCTGCGATCAAAGAGGCACGGGCTTCTCTTTCTCTTTCTGTTTAAAATAACCCAATGTGGTTGAATCAGACTTTGTCTGATTCAAATTAGTTTAACGCTTTGCGTTTTATAAATATAAAATTACTCTAATCTCAATCTGTATTTCATCCGGTTAATATTTCTAACAATATCGTCCCGAATACTCATCAAGTCAACATTCTTTTTATTATTCATAACGTTTTTCAATGTGTATTTGCTCAACTTATAAACATTACTTTCAACAACATCCCCAGTCAAAAATTGTAAAACGAGGTCCAAATAAGTAAACAATTCATCTTTTGTTATCTGATAAACATTAACTTGACGATTTTTACCCAAATCGAACTTCTCGTGTTTTCCCATCCACACTTCAATAAATTTATCCATCTTTTTATTGAATTTCTTCAAAAACTTATCAAGTGTTTCGTGGTCAGATTTCTTTTTTGATAAAAAGTGCGAGACACGCAAAGTCGCTTGAATCTGAAATAGAGCGAGAATAATATCCGCGATTTTGTTATCATTTGCACTTGAAGTTTCATTTAATTCATTATTATTGTTTCCATTTTTTCCCTGTTTACTTAATTGAATACGCTGTTTCTTTTCTTCTTCATTGTTATTTCCTTCATTATTTGCATTATATTCTTCATTATTTGGATTATTTCTTTCATTATTACCTCTATTACTCATCTTATAATATCTATAAATATTTTATTTTATCCTTTTCTAATCTTAATTGTAAACTTCTTATTTTCTAAATTAATAGTCTTCCCCTCTTTCTTAATCTTCTTCTGAATCATTGTCATCAATTTCTTATAAGTTGAATCATCTGCGTCTCTCTTCTTAATAAACTTAAACTGATTATGTAAGAAACTGAATTCCTTCTCAACCGAGCTCATCGCCCGTAAATCATTCTCAAACTCCGTCCCCGCATCCAAAGCCTCTAAATAACTCTCCTCGAACCCTCTTATTTCCACCATTTCCAGCCCATACTCCCCACAAATCTCCTTCAAAAAATCATAGTTCACCAAATACTCCTTATGTGATATTCCAATTGTGCTTACAAAGACTTCGATCCGATGACCCATATTTGGCTTCTTCCCATCCCACTTCTTAATATCATACTCCTTCGTAATCTTCCATAGTAAATCATCCCCGATTTTACCCTCCTTCATCTCATCTTTCTCCAACATCTTATACACACGACCCCCATCCAAGCTTGTCCCAATAAAATGACCCCCCACCTTCAAATTATCACTTACATTTTGTAAAACGCTCCTCAATAAGATTTCATCCTCAAAAAAATAATGGACCGCATATTGTAAGCTCACTACATCATACTGATTCTTCGATAGAAAAGTCTTCTCCATTTTCACGCGGGAATACGTGTCCATAGCACAGTCAAAGCTCGGAAAAATCAACTTACCACAATCCCCCCAAATATATGTCGTATCTGGCCTCGGCTTAGGGACCCTCTTATATAGCTCAATTGCTCCATCAATATTATCCTTCGAAATATCAATCCCCACAACAGTCTTCAACTTCCCGAGCCTCCACTTCGATGTATCTCCCCCATTTCCACAAGCCAAATCCAACAGCGAACCCATCATTTCATCCTTCCCACCTAATATAGCAGGACAAACGCCACTTATTAGCTTATCCTTGATAATCCGATTATGAAAAATCTGGAACGGATACTTCTTAATCCGGTTCGAATTCTCAATGTAATAAAATGAACTCAAATCCTCCTCAGGAACCGACCCCTCCTTCAAGTTCGTCTCCGTAATCGGATTATTCAACGCGTTCCATATATGATTTCCATATGACTCATTCAATCCGATATCAATCTTTCGATGAAAAAGGGCTGTCTTCGAATAATTTATAGCGACTGGCGTCCAACGGAAGAGATTCGTATATTCTCCATAAATCCTCTGGTATAAAAATGAAACAACCATCCCATTCTCAATCTCATCCCCGCTACTAACAATCAACTTCCCGCTCTCGTGTAAAGGAACATTCGCAATATTCGTCATCGGATTCCCGCCGCGGGGATTAAAATCAACTGGCTTCCCATTCGCCCCCACAATCATCAATTTGAGTGTCTTATAATAAATAATTCGCCCGAACTGGTCTTCTTTGCTAGGTAATTGAAAAGGACTCACTTTGTCATTCTTCCCATCGCGAACATAGTTGACTAAGAAATCGACAGTCCTCATCGACAGATAGCGCCACGTCATACACTCATACCAATGGCCACTCCTCTCCGGATAAAAGTCAGACATCGGGCGAAACATAAGACCCTCCACTGGATACTCCTGAATGCTAATCTTGTCAAATATCTCATTAACATTATCCTCAAATAAGGACCCACTTCCGAATAAATACTTTCCAACGTATATTTTAGTCGCCTCCTCTCGCAATTCAGCCACAATATATGTAGATTTCTGAATACATTCCCGAAAGAATTGATACATGTATTCATGGCGCATCTTCTCCTTGGTCCCCGCCCCCATAACAAAGAATTTCGTCTTCCTTACATCAGTCCCCCGATAATACAAAATATCAGTCATAACAAACGTATTCTTCTTCGCATTATAATAGCCCTCACAAATGCTATTCTCATACCCACTCACCTCCCGCCCAGTATTTATAATCCGGTCATTCAAAATAATAAAAATCTTCCCATCCACATTCTTACTAAAATTCTCCGTGATAAATAAATAACAAACTTCCCCCTCCGGATAAAAGGAAACCCCATAATTCTCACGAACATAAGGTATCCCATCTTTCTTGAAGAAATTGCGCCTTAATACACTAACTGGCTCCACATAGAAACCTTCATCAATAAACCTACGAAATGATTTCATCAAATTCTTCTTCTCATCCACAGATATAATAAAATTAGTCTGCTGTATTTCCTCAAATAACCACCGCAAAAATTTACTGAAATAGCTCTCAAACTCAATCGTCTCTTCTCCAATTTTGATGCTATCTTCTACTTTGCCCTCAAAACGCAGCTCGACGCGATATTTACAAGCAACGCTCATACATCCACTTTCGCGAAATGAAAGATCGCTCTCTATATGACGCTCCTCAATCAAATCCAAATAAAATCCGAACATATCATCTAGTATTTCATATTTATTTACATACTGGTATGTCCTCTTTGTGCCTTCCTTCGCCTTTTGCTCTTTGACTTCCGCATCATGAAATACGACTACTTTCATCCCATACTTCTCAATCTCATCCTCTTGAACAATAGTCTCCCGAAGATGTCGCATCTCGCAACTTCCAAATTGCCAATACCTCTTAATTTCATCTTTTCCATCAACATACCCATAGTCAAATGGGGACGAATATTCTTTTAAATGCGTTTTCATTTCATATTTAAATCCCATCCCTCCTTTCTCGGATGAATATATACACCTTTCAACTATCATAGTGAATAATTCTTTCGACAAACTGTCGGCGAATTCAATACGAATATTATTATTGCCTAATTTTTTGAATATATTATAGTCCATGTTTATAATATATAGTAGATTAATTTTAAGCTGTTATACAAACCTTTTTATAAAATCGCAAGTGATTAAACTTTTTATAAAAAGCTTACAAGCAACATGTCTCAAATATTTTAGCCGTTACCAAATACGGGTCGCAATTACTCGCCGGTCTTCTATCTTCGAAGTATCCCTTCTTGTTATTAATCGTATCATTCCCTATGCGAACACTTCTCCCCCGATTTGCCCTCCCAAATGAAAATTCATCATAACTCGCAGTTTCGTGATGACCTGTCATCCTCTCCTTATTCCCATCTCCATATATCATCATGTGCTCAATATGCTTTTTACTTAATTTCATAATCGCATCATCAATCAATTCTAAGCCTGTCTTTTCAGCAGTACCCTCACGCATCGCTTTTGTGCTAAAATTCGTATGACATCCACTTCCATTAATCTCTTTAATCAACTTCGGCGTCAAATCAACTCGAACCCCATACTTTTCGGAAACACGATTCAATATATAACGCGCCATCCACAAATGGTCCGCCGCCTCAATACCCAAAGAAGGCCCAATCTGAAACTCCCACTGCGCCGGAGCAACCTCCGCGTTTATTCCACTTACCCTCAATCCCGCATATAAACACTTCTCTAAATGCTCCTCAACAACTTCCCTACCCAACGCATTTCCTCCGCCAACCCCACAGTAAAATTGCCCCTGCGCAGGAATAGAAAACTCACAACCCAACGGTTTCCCCGTTTTTAAATCAATCAAAAAATATTCCTGTTCTAATCCAAACCATGGTTCTTCTTCAATCTTCCTATCAAATATCTCAACTGCGCCAGCGCGATGATTCGTAGCGTGAGGTTCCCCATTCGGTAAATATGTATCACATAATACCATCCGATTATCACCTCCCCTAAAAGGACACTTAAAAACTGCCCTCGGCTTCATAATAACCTCACTATCGCTTCCAATCGCCTGACCCGTCGAACTTCCATCATAATTCCAATCAGGATAAAAAGATACAGAATCCCTATCATATCCATCCATAACCCGACATTTACTACGTAATTCATTATTTCCACCAATCCAAATGTATTCAGCTAAAAATACCATATCCTATTATTACATTATTTTTTCACATATTTTCCAATTCTTCCCTCAATTCAGAAATATTCTTCTTCAAATCCTTTCCAGTCTTCTCAGACTTCTTAAATATCGAAACTCCCTTATCAATCGCAACTTTCTGTAATTCAACTAATGTCATTTTCTTCAATAATTTGGTCTCCTGTTTTGGTTGAGTCCCACCTGACCTCAATTCTTCAAAAAAGTCAATTCCCATACTCTCCCATGACATGACCCCCGTCATATCACTCTTAAAAACCGGATAATATCGTCCCTCCTTCTCAATCAAAAAACAAGATGGATTCTTCAAAACATACTCCGTCTTCCGGTCATCATTCTTCCACATACTCGGAATATAACTAATCCTCTCTACTTTCCTCCTCTTAACTAATCCACCAACAACCTCCTTAAATACATAAACCGTAAGCGAAAAATAATCCACAATAATTCCCTTTAATACAGCATCATCGTCAATATCATCATTTGCCATAAACTTCTCCCGAATTAGAGTCCTTTTCCGCGTATAATCATTGTCTCTATACAACGCCTTCTCCTCCATATCATAAGCAATCTGTCTCATCAGATCTTTAATCATTATTACTTTTGATTTAACATCCAAATAACGAAATTCACCCAATACCTCATTTAATACTGAATAAATAAAACTATTCTTCCTCTCATTGTTCCTGTCTTTAATCATCTTAAATGAAGAATCCAATCCAGTCCATTCAGGAACATCAACTATGTCCTTATCTACGAAACTATACTTCGCATCCAAAATATATTTATCGTATATATGCCCCTCTGCGATGACCTTCTCCGGAATATGAAAAACATAATCCTTCGCTACATCTGCCCCCCCTTTATTCAAATAATTATGTAATTTATCAATTGGTATCATGACTGACTATTACAATATAATAGTCAGTTAGTTTTAAGTTAAAATATTTTAATCATCTCCTACTCATCATCAATCTCCTCTTCCTCTTCTTCCTCCTCCTCTTCTTC
>Ga0075471_10002536_pt1 | contig 11985 bp, 7 predicted proteins | sample DEB19_08_DNA_2_FD_74787 | JGI IMG/M metagenome (GOLD analysis project Ga0075471, IMG submission 74787) | Aqueous microbial communities from the Delaware River and Bay under freshwater to marine salinity gradient to study organic matter... | ecosystem: Environmental > Aquatic > Marine > Coastal ... | reverse complement strand
GCTGCTCGCCAACGGCGAGCGGCACCTGCAGGATCGCCGGCGGATCGCCGCGCGGTTCGCCGTGGTGCCGGAGGCGGTCGAGCGGTCGGTGGACGTGGCGCGGCGGTGCGCGTTTTCGCTCGACGAGCTGCGGTACGACTATCCGGAGGCAAACGTGCCGGCGGGCCGCACGCCGCGGGAGCACCTGACGGAGCTGGCCTGGCGCGGGGCGGCGAAGCGGTATCCGGACGGTGTGCCGGAGAAGGTGCGGTCGCTCGTCGAGCACGAGCTGGCGCTCGTGGCCGAACTCGGCTACGAGGCCTACTTCCTCACGGTGTTCGACGTCGTGCGGTTTGCCCGCCGCCGCGGCATCCTCTGCCAGGGGCGGGGGTCGGCGGCCAATTCGGCGATCTGCTACTGCCTGGGCATCACGTCGGTCGATCCGGCGCGGATGGACGTGCTCTTCGAGCGGTTCGTCAGCCGCGAGCGTCGCGAGGCGCCCGACATCGACATCGACTTCGAGCACGAGCGGCGGGAGGAGGTGATCCAGTACATCTACGACACCTACGGCCGCGATCGGGCGGCGATGACCGCCGAGGTGATCTGCTACCGGCTGCGGTCGGCCGTCCGTGACGTGGCCAAGGCGGTCGGCTTCTCGCTCGACTGCGTGGAGCGGATCGCCGGCGTGCTCGACGTGGGCGACGGCGTGGAGCGGCTGCCCGACCGGCTGGCCGAGGCGGGGCTCGATCCCGCCACCGACGAGTGCGTGCGGCTGATCTCGCTCGTCGGGCAGCTCGTCGGCTTTCCCCGGCACCTCGGGCAGCATGTCGGCGGCATGGTGATGACGCGGGAGTGCGCCGGCGGCCGGCTGTGCGACCTCGTGCCGATCCAGCCGGCCACGATGGCCGGCCGTACCGTCATCCAGTGGGACAAGGACGACCTCGACGAGCTGGGCATCCTCAAGGTCGACTGCCTGGCGCTCGGCATGCTCACGGCGATCCGTCGGGCGTTCGACCTGGTGGAATCGGCCGGGGGGCCCAGGCTCACGCTCGCCACGGTGCCGGCCGAAGACCCGGCCGTCTACGAGATGATCTCGCGGGCCGACACGGTGGGCGTGTTCCAGATCGAGAGCCGCGCGCAGATGAGCATGCTGCCCCGTCTGCGGCCGGCCTGCTTCTACGACCTCGTCATCGAGGTGGCGATCGTGCGGCCCGGCCCGATCCAGGGGGACATGGTGCATCCCTATCTGCGGCGCCGCGCGGGAGAGGAGCCGGTCGTCTATCCCAACGACGCCATCCGCGCGGTGCTCGAGAAGACGCTCGGCGTGCCGCTCTTCCAGGAGCAGGCGATGCGGCTGGCCGTCGTGGCCGCCGGCTTCACGCCCGGTGAGGCCGACCAGCTCCGTCGGGCGATGGGCGCCTGGCGGCGGCCGGGCGTGATCGACGAGTTTCATCGGCGGCTGGTCGACGGCATGCTCGCCCGCGGTCTCTCGGAACAGTTCGCCGAGCAGGTGTTTCATCAGATTCGCGGGTTCGGCGAGTACGGCTTTCCCGAGTCGCATGCGACGAGCTTCGCGCTCTTGGTCTACGTGTCGGCGTGGCTGAAGCGGCACCACCCGGCGGCCTTCACCGCCGCCCTGCTCGGCAGCCAGCCGATGGGCTTCTACGCGCCGGCGCAGCTGGTGCGGGATGCCCGGGCTCACGGCGTGCGGGTGCTGCCGGTCGACGTGAACGCCAGCGGCTGGCATGCGAAGGTCGAGATCGGGCATGGCAGGCGACGAGGTGTCGGCGGCTGCGACCGTCCCGACAGTGAGGCCCGGGCGGCGCGGCGGCAGCCTGCCGTTCGGCCGGCGCTGGCCGTTCGGTTAGGGCTCGAGCAGGTGCACGGCCTGGGGGAGGCGGCTGGACTGCGGGTCGAGCAGGCGCGGCGGGACGGCCCCTTCCGCCTGCCGCAGGAGCTGGCGCGTCGGGCCCGGCTCGACCGCGAGTCGCTTCTGCATCTTGCCCGTGCGGGCGCGCTTTCGTCGTTGGGACTCGACCGCCGCCGTGCCGTCTGGGAGGCGATGCGGTCCGCCGACGAGCCGGGGCTGATGCCGCTCCTTGAATCGCAGGCCGACGAGGCAGATGCCGAGGAGCCCGCGTTGCCGGCGCTCACCGCGCAGGAGGAGGTGCTCGCCGACTACCGCACCGGCGGCCTGTCGCTTGCCGCGCACCCGATCCAGTTCGAGCGGCAGCGGCTGGCGGCCGACGGCGCGATCGCCGTCGCGGCGGCCGTCGCGGCCCCGGAGGGCCGCCGCGTGCGGCTGGCCGGCATCGTGCTCACCCGGCAGCGGCCCGCCACCGCCTCTGGAATGATCTTTCTGACGATCGAGGATGAGACCGGCGCGGCCAACGTCGTGGTGCGACCCGCGGTTTGGGAGGCAGCCGAACCCTCCGCCCGCCGCGCCGCGGCGCTCGTGGTGCAGGGGCGGATCCAGCGTCGTGGTGCGGTCGTGCACGTCGTGGCGACGAGCCTGGAGATGGTCCCGCTCCCCGCCCTCCCCCGCATGTCCCGCGATTTCGCGTAGGGCGGCGGCGATCACGGCTGGACGCGGTGGCAAATTCTCCTACAACCACGGCCATGCACACGCTAGCCGTCACGGAGACGAACCTCGGCATCGGTCCGCTCTACCGCGGCAAGGTGCGGGACTGCTACCGGCTCGACCGCACCGAGCATGGGCCCGCGATGCTAATCGTCAGCACCGACCGCATCAGCGCCTTCGACTGGGTGCTTCCCACGCCGATCCCCGACAAAGGGAAGGTGCTCACGGCGATCTCCGCGTTCTGGTTCGCGATGCTCTCCGGCTCCCCCGGCGGCACCGCCCATCACCTGATCACGACCGACGTCGATGCCATGCCGCTGCCCGCGTCGGTCGACCGCGGCATGCTCCGTGGTCGGACCATGCTCGTGCGGCAGGCCCAGGTGGTGCCATTCGAATGCGTGGTCAGAGGCTGGCTCGCCGGTTCGGGACTCGCGGAATACCGCCGGCAGGGCACCGTCTGCGGCGTCCCCCTGCCGCCCGGCTTGGGCCCGGGATCGCGGCTGCCCGAGCCGATCTTCACGCCGGCCACCAAGGCGGCGAGCGGCCACGATGAGAACGTGTCGTTCGACGTGATGGCCGACCGCATCGGCGCCGACCTGGCGGCGACGCTCCGCGACAAGAGCCTCGACGTGTTCCGCCGCGGCGCGGAATACGCGGCATCGCGAGGCATCGTCGTGGCCGACACGAAGTTCGAATGGGGGCACGCGGTCGACGGCACGCTCCTGCTCGTCGACGAGGTGCTCACGCCGGACAGTTCGCGGTTCTGGCCGGCAGCCGGCATCCAGCCCGGCCGTGTGCCCGATTCCTTCGACAAGCAGTTCGTGCGGGACTGGCTCGAGTCGAGCGGCTGGGACAAGGCGAGCCCGCCCCCCGAGTTGCCGGCGGAAGTCGTGGAAAAGACTCGGGAAAAATATCTCGAGGCCTGCCGGCTGCTCACCGGGCGGCTGCTTTGACGTGCATGCGGCAGCCGCACTCCCGCGGCTTTTTCGGAGCGTTTCCAGACTCGTTTCTGGGCTCGAGCGCATCTCGTTTTGCTGTAGCGACGGCGTGGCAGTCTAGGGAAGGCAGGCGAGGGGGTCGGCGAACGCTCGACGAGCGTGTGGCCGCTTCGGCCTCGAGCGAGGAGACTTTTGCCGCCCCCGAGCCGGTGCTCCACCAAAGTTGAATGCGCTCTAGGGGCGCCCGCGTGCCGAAATTAGACTTGCACGGCCGGCGTTGAGCCCCGTTCCACCATCCGATCCGCCTCCCATGCTGCGCTACTGGACTGCCGGAGAATCGCACGGGCCCGCCCTGGTCGCCCTCGTCGACGGGTTTCCCGCCGGGCTGACGGTCGACAGGGCCGCGATCGACGCGGAACTCGTGCGGCGCCAAGGGGGCTACGGGCGCGGCGGCCGGCAGCGGATCGAGACCGACGCCGTGACGTTTCTTTCCGGCCTGTGGCGAGGCGTCACGCTCGGCAGCCCGCTGGCCCTGGAGGTGGTCAACAAGGACGCCAAACTGGAGAAGCTCGACGACGTCGATCGGCCCAGGCCGGGCCACGCCGATCTGCCCGGTGCCGTCAAGCATCTCGGCGGGGTGCGGGCGGTGCTCGAGCGGGCCAGCGCCCGCGAGACCGCGGCCCGAGTGGCCGCCGGCGGGCTCGCCCGGCAGCTGCTCTCGGTCTTCGGCATCGAGGTCGCGGGCTGGGTCACCGAGCTCGGCGGCGTCCAGCTCGGTGGCCGCGACGGCACGCTGCCCGAACTGCGGGCGATCCGCGATACGAGCCAGATTTATTCGCTGCATCCGGAGCGTGACGACGAGGTGACGACGCTCATCGACCGCGTCGGCAAGGAGGGGGACACGCTCGGCGGCGTGGTCGAGGTGCGGGTCGACGGCCTGCCGATCGGCCTGGGCACGCACGCGCAGTGGGACCGCAAGCTCGACGGCCGGCTTGCCCAGGCCGTGATGGCGGTGCAAGCGATCAAGGGCGTGGAGATCGGCATGGGCTTCGAGGCGGCCCGTCGCCGCGGCTCGCAGGTGCACGATCCGATCCACTATGACGCCGCAGTGCGCGGCGGACCGCAGCTGGGGTTCACGCGGCCGACCAACAATGCCGGCGGCCTGGAGGCCGGCATGACAAACGGCCAGCCGCTCGTGGTCAGGGCGGCGATGAAGCCGATCAGCACGCTTCGCAAGCCGCTGGAGTCGGTGAACCTGCGGACGAAGCAGGCCGAGGAAGCTGCGTACGAGCGGAGCGACGTCTGTGCCGTCAGCGCCTGCAGCGTGATCGTGGAGAACGTCGTGGCATTCGAGGTGGCCGCGGCGCTGGTCGACAAGTTCGGCGGCGACAGCGTGGAGGAGATGCAGGCCCGGTGGAGGCTCTATCACGACTTGGCCCGCGGCCGGTAGCGGGCCGCACGGGAGTGCGGCAGGGAGGCGGTTGGCGCACGCGAAGGTTCGCGGGGGACAGGGATGTTCATCGAGAGGTCCTCGGCCAGGATTCGGCTGGTGCGCACGCTCTTCGTGCTGCTGGGGGTGATCCCCTGCGCCGGGCTGGGCGGCTGGGCAACGCTGCGGCAGTCGGCCGGCCACCGGCAGGCGATCGAGCGCCGCTGCGGGCAGGTGCTCGGCCTCGGCGTGCGGATCGAGCGGGTCGAGCATCTTCGTCCCGACGCAGTGAGGCTGTGGGGGGTGGTCGTGGCGGCGCCGGCCGGCGCCGCCGTGCTGTCGCTGCCCTCGGTCGACCTGGAGTCGTCGTCGACGGAGGTTCGCGTGCGGCTGGGTCGAGTCGCGTGCACGCCGCGACTCGCGCGGACGCTCGCCGACGTCGCAGAGCAGTGGCTGCGGCAGCCGGCCCGGTTTCCGTTCGACTGCGTCGTCGACGTCGGCGAGGTTTCCTGGTCGACCAGCGATGCACGTCCCGGCGGTGAAGCCCAGGGCGGCGCGGTCGTTGTCGCGGGCCTGCGGGTGGAGTGCGTGGCCGCTGAAGGTTCGCGGGCGGTGCGGGTCGTGCGACGCGATGCGGGCGGACGGGGCGACGCGATCGACGAGGTGCGCGTGCTCGCGTCGGCTGCCGCCGAGGCGGGTGGGGGAGGGTCAGCCGCCGACGTGCGTCTGGAGGTGACCGGATCGTTGGCGACGCCCGTGCCTGTCGGCGTGCTGGAGTCGTGCTGCGACGCGGAGGCCGGTTCGTTCGCCTGCGGTAAGAGCGCGGCATTCAGCGGAAGGTTCGATTCCTGGTACGAGGGCGGACGGTGGAGCGGCACGGCCCAGGGCCGTGTCGAGCGGATCGATCTGGCCGAGGCGTCCGCGCACCGTCCCTATCGGCTGTCGGGAGACGCAGCGCTCGCGATCGAGCGCATCGAGTGGGCCCGAGGTCGGATCACGGCGGTTGACGGCACGTTCCAGGCGTCGCGTGGGACCGTGGAGCAGCGGCTCCTCGAGGGGCTTGTCAACGCGATCGGGTGCCGGCCCGGCCCCGCCTACCGTTCGCCGCTCGGCGAGCAGGTGCGGGCCTTCGACGAGGCGGCGGGACGGCTGCGCATCGGCCCCTACGGCGTCGATCTTCGTGCCGCTCCGGGGCGGGCCGCTGCCCTGGCGAACGTCCGCGGCACGGCGCTGCTGGAAGAGCCACCGGCGGCCGTGCCCGTCAGTCGCATCGCCTGGCTGATGTCGCCCGCTGGCTCCGTGGCCGTGCCCGCGTCGCCGGCGACCGGTTGGCTCCTGGACCTCTTTCCCGAGTCCTTCGTGGAGGGCGAGTCCTCCCAAAACCGCGGTTCCTCCGAGCAGGCTGTTCGGCCGTCACGCCGCAGCGATTTTTGACGATTTCTTGACATGTGACGGACGCCGATCTGACGACAGTCTATGGCGATTCCGTCGAAATACGTCACATTGTTGCCGTCACCCGTGGCGGGATGCCGGTGGCATCGAACGCCCTTCTGCAGATTGGACGGGGCCTTTGGGGCTGGGAATTCACGGACCACGACGAAAGGACTCTCGCTCTCATGACGCCATCGATTCAGACACCCAGGCGCGGAAAAGGTCGTGTGAAGCCTGCAGGGGAGGGGCTCGGTCCGGCCGGTGCCGAGGCCGGGGCTGCTCATGGGCTTCATGACGGCGGCTGTGGCGACCTGGAATTCGGCAGATCCGCCGTGCACGACCCGCGGTTCGACGACGCGAGCGCCGCGTCCGTGACGAATCTCGCGGCCGAGCCTCGCCAGGACGGCGTCGGCGCCGTTACGGGCGTGGACTGGCCGGTGGTGGCGTGGATAGCGGGCATTCACCTGGCCGCGCTCGCGGCGCCGTTCTGCTTCTCGTGGTCGGGGCTGGCCATCTGCCTGGTTCTGTATTGGGTGACGGGCAGCCTGGGCGTGTGCCTGGGCTACCACAGACTGCTGACCCACGGCAGCTTCACGACGTCGCGGCCGGTGCGGCTGTTCTTTGCGTGGCTGGGGGGCGTTTCCGGAGAGGGCTCGGCGCTCTTGTGGGTGGCCAACCATCGCAAGCATCACGCCTTCAGCGACCAGGAGGGGGATCCCCACACGCCTCGCGACGGCGGCCTCTGGGCGCACATTCTTTGGATGTTTCCCAATCGCACCTCGGCTGAATTGGCCGCCCACATCGGTCGCTGGGCGCCTGACCTCGACCGTGACAAGGGGCTCCACTTCCTGCACTCGACCTTTCTTCTCTGGCACGCATTGATCGGCGCCGCCCTGCTCGCCGGTGGTTGGTGGGTGGGGGGGCCCGCGCTGGCGGTCTCCTGGCTGGTGTGGGGGCTCGCAGTGCGGATGGTCATCGTCTTCCACGTGACCTGGTTCGTGAATTCGGCGACCCACATCTGGGGCTACCGCAATTACGAAACGACTGACGACTCCACGAACCTCTGGTGGGTCGGCCTGCTCGCCTTCGGCGAGGGATGGCACAACAACCACCACGCGTTCCAGCGGATGGCGAAGCACGGTCACAAGTGGTGGGAGGTCGACGTCACCTACTGGGCGATCCTGGCGATGGAGTCCGTGGGGCTCGCGTGGAACGTCGTGCACAGCCCCTACGGCAAGGCCGGGCAGGCTCGAGCCAAACGGCCCGCGTAGCCGCGGGTTTTCGCGGCACTGTTGCAATTCGGCCGCCCGTCGGTAGACTCTCGCTCTGTAAAGAAACCTCATCCAAACAATCAATGCCACCCGTGGACGGGTGAAGCCTGGCTGATGTCGCTTACCAAAGAACGCAAGAAGGAATTGATCGGTGCCTATCGGCGAGGGACCGCCGACACCGGGTCGGCAGAGATTCAAATCGCCCTCCTCACTGGGCGGATTTCGCATCTCACGGACCACTTCAAGAAGCACACGAAGGATTTCGCGAGCCGTCGCGGCCTGCTCATGATGGTGAGCCGTCGCAGGCAACTTCTTGATTATCTCAAGCGCGTCGCGCCACAGCGGTATCTGGACGTCATCAAGCGGCTGGAGATCCGCAAGTAAGTCCCCCTGCCAGCCGCCCTCCGGCGCGTGGCGTTGATTGGTGTGGTTCGCCTGACCGGTTCCCATCGCGGCCGGCCCTGATCCGTCTGTCGAGGCGGGTGGGCCGGCGTCACGCGGGGCCGCCGACGGCATCCACATGGGACGAGGAATGGGACATGGAATTCCGGGACTCCGTGCAGTCTCGGGCCCGTGGATCGCGTTCATCCAGAGTCCGCCAGCCGACGGTGTGGTTGGTAGGCCTGTGGGGTGACGCACCTGGGACGCATGGGAAGAACAATCGGCAGAGAAACAAGCAGCGAAGGGAAGAAACCTTGAAACAGCGCGTTGAACGACAGATCGGCGAGAGCGTCCTTTTCATCGAGACCGGGTTCCTCGCGAAGCAGGCTGCGGGCAGCGTGCTCGTCGGCTACGGCGACACCCGTGTGCTCGTCGCGTCGGCCACGGGCACGCCCCGGGCGGGCATCGACTTTTTTCCGCTGACCTGTGATTACCGCGAGCGGGTCGCCGCCGCCGGCAAGTTCCCGGGTGGCTTCCTCAAGCGCGAAGGCCGCCCCACGATGAAGGAGACCCTCACGAGCCGGCTGATGGACAGGCCCATCCGCCCGCTGTTCCCCGAGGGCTTCTACGACGAGGTGCAGATCCAGGCGCAGGTTCTGGCGAGTGACAGACAGAACGATCCCGACATCCTGGCGATGGTCGGGGCGTCGGCGGCGCTGTGCGTTTCCCCCCTGCCCTTCCGCGGTCCGCTCGGCAGCGTCCGGCTGGCACAGGTCAACGGTCAGCTGGTGCCGTTCCCGACACAGGAGCAGCTCGAGGAGAGCGACCTCGACCTCGTCGTCTCGGGCAGCCCGTCGGCCGTGCTGATGATCGAGGGATTCGCCCGCGAGATGCCCGAGGATCGGATGCTCGAGGCGCTCGCCGAGGCACATCGCTACATCCGCATCATCTGCGAGATGCAGGAAGAGCTGGTCCGGAAGGCCGGCAAGCCGAAAAAGGAGTGCGTGCTCGCCGACTACTCGGTCCTGCGGGATCGCCTGACCAGGAGCTACCTCGGAGAATTGAAGGCTGCGAAGGCGCTGCCCGGCAAGCAGGACCGGGGGCAGGCCGTCAAGGCGCTCCGCGAGCGGGCCAAGGCCGAGGTGGCGCCGTCGGAGCCGGTCGCGAAATCACTGGCCGGAGACGCCGGCGGTGTCAGCGACGTCGACTTCGCCCACGTGTGGCACGGGCTGGAAGAACGGGCGGTCCGGGAGTTGATCCTGGAGGGCAAGCGGCCCGACGGCCGCGACCACAAGTCGCTCCGGGCGCTCCACTGCGACGTCGATCTGCTGCCCCGCGTGCATGGCTCGGCGCTCTTCCAGCGGGGCGAAACCCAGGCGCTGATCACCGTGACGCTCGGCACCGGCCGGGACGAGCAGCGAGTCGACGGCCTGATCGACGAGTATTCGAAGAAGTTCATGCTCGACTACTACTTCCCGTCCTACTCGGTCGGTGAAGTGCGGCCCATCCGTGGGCCGGGCCGCCGTGAGATCGGCCACGGAGCGCTTGCCGAGCGCAGCGTGAAGCCCGTGCTCCCTGATCCGGACGTGTTCCCGTACACCATCCGGGTCATCTCCGACATCCTGGAGTCGAACGGCTCGAGTTCGATGGCATCGGTGTGCGGTGCCACGCTGGGCCTGATGGCCGCCGGCGTTCCGATCTCGAACCCCGTGGCGGGTATTTCGGTCGGTCTCGTCAAGCAGTCCGAGCAGCAGTGGGTGCTCCTCACCGACATCATCGGTGACGAGGATCACTACGGCGACATGGACTTCAAGATCGCCGGCTCGCACGTCGGCATCACGGGCATCCAGCTTGACCTCAAGATCGACGGCATCTCACCCGCGATCATCGAGGCCACGCTGCGGCAGTCGCGCGAGGCGCGGATGGAGATCCTCCGCACGATGCTTTCGGCCATCCGGCGGCCGCGCGAGGAGATCTCGCCCTGGGCGCCGCGACTCCTGCGGACCCGAATCGATCCCGAGAAGATCGGCCTTCTCATCGGTCCCGGAGGCAAGACCATCCGGGCGATCCAGGAATCGACCGGCGCGAGCATCGAGGTCGAGGACGACGGCACCGTGACGGTCGCCAGTCACGACGCCGAGGGAGCGATGGCCGCCATGGCGAAGATCGAGGCCCTCACTGCATCGATCCAGATCGGCAGGATCTACGAGGGTCGGGTCACGAGCGTGAAGGACTTCGGCGCGTTCGTGGAGCTTGTGCCCGGCAAGGACGGCCTCTGCCACGTCAGCGAGCTCTCGGAAGAGTACGTGGCCAGTGTCGCCGACGTCTGCCGTGTCGGCGACATCATGCGGGTCAAGGTGATCGCCGTCGACGACCAGGATCGCGTCAAGCTCAGCCGCAAGGCGGCGATGCGGGAACTGGCCGAGAACGGCACCTAAGACACCCCGTTGGAAGCGGCCATGTCGTCCGCCGACGATTCCAGCCGCTTGCGGGCGGAGACATACGCGGAGTTCGCGGCTCTCGTGGGCGCCCTCGCCCACGAGATCCGCAACCCGCTTTCCACGATCCGGCTCAACATGGAGCTGCTCGCAGAGGACTTCGAGCAGACGGATCCGGAGTCGCCGACGAAGCAGCGGGACCGGCGGGCCAAGGCCAAGATCGATCTCGTGCGGCAGGAATGCGACCGGCTCCAGAAGCTTCTGGGCGACTTCCTCGACTTCGCCCGGCAGGAGACGCTCACGCTCGAGCCGGGCAGCCTCAACGGTGAGGTCGATCAGCTCCTCGACTTCTTTGCGCCGCGGGCCCGCGACGCCAGCGTGGAGATCGTCCGCTACCTCGATCCCGAACTGCCCATGGTGCGTCTCGACAAGGAGACGTTCCGATCGGCCCTGCTCAACCTGCTGCTCAATGCGGTACAGGCCATGGACGCCGGCGGCCAGTTGGTCGTGCGGACGCGGCCAGCGGGCCTCGGGGTTTTGCTGGAACTGATCGACACCGGGCCGGGCATGGACGCGGAGACGCTCGCCAAGGTCTTCCGGGCGTTCTATACGACGAAGCAGGGGGGATCGGGGCTGGGCCTGCCGACCGCCCGCAAGATCGTGGAGGCCCACGGCGGTACGATCGACATCGAGAGCACTCCGGGCCGCGGCACGAAGGTCACGATCTGGCTGCCCGCCCCTCCCCGGCTGCCGACCGCCGACGGCAGCACGGCCCGCCGGGCGACGCACGACGCGCGGCCGCACCTGGACGCTCGGCAGGACGGATTCGTACCATCGACGCCATGAACCAGCCCCGCGACCCCGCCGCGTCGTCCTCCTCCGCTCCGGCAGCACAGGTGGCCGGAGCGCAGTCGCTCGTGCGCGTGCTGGTGGTCGACAACGATCTGATCCACGCCCGGACCATGGGGGAGGGGCTCAGCCGGCTCGGCTACCAGGTCACAGTCACCGGCAGCGGTCTGGAGGGGGCGCGCAAGATCGAGCAGGAGGCGTTCGACGTCGTGGTCACCGACCTGATGATGAACGACATCGGAGGTCTCGACATCCTCGCCCGGGCGAAGAAGGCATCCGAGGAGACGGAGGTGATCGTCGTCACGGGACACGGCACGATTCCCTCCGCGGTCGCCGCGATGCAGCAGGGCGCATTCACCTACCTCCAGAAGCCGCTCGATCTCTCGCACCTGCGCACGGCCGTCGAGCGGGCGTCGGAGGGCGTGCGGCTAAAGCGACAGAACGTCGAGCTCAACAGGCGTCTCGACGAGAAGTTCGGCTTCGAAGGCGTCGTGGGGTCGAGTCCGCAGATGCTCGCGCTCGTCGAACGGCTCAAGCGGATCGCCCCGACCGACGCCACCGTGTTGATCCAGGGGGAGACCGGGACCGGCAAGGAACTGGTGGCGCAGGCCATCCATCAGAACAGTCCGCGGAAGAACAAGCCGTTCGTCGCGCTCAACTGTGCCGCGCTCAGCGAGAACATCCTCGA
>Ga0075471_10002533_pt1 | contig 11990 bp, 1 predicted proteins | sample DEB19_08_DNA_2_FD_74787 | JGI IMG/M metagenome (GOLD analysis project Ga0075471, IMG submission 74787) | Aqueous microbial communities from the Delaware River and Bay under freshwater to marine salinity gradient to study organic matter... | ecosystem: Environmental > Aquatic > Marine > Coastal ... | reverse complement strand
CGCTCGACCAGTTCGCGGTACCACTCCGGCCACGGGGCCGGGAGGTCGAGGGTCGGGGTCGCCCCGTGGTGAGCGAACCACTCGGTCTCCTCCGTACCCGCCGCGACCCGGCGGGCCAGCACGATCTCGAAGGCGCGCTCGCCGAGGCGAAGCGGCGGCACATCGACACCTTCCGGTGCCACGGCCTCGGCTCCCACCAACCCGTAGCGGTGCAGGCAGAGCCAGTCGAGCTCCTCCTGCGCCGCGACCATCTCGGCGAAGAGCGCGTCGGCCCGCTCGCGGTTCGCGTCGAGAACAGCCCGGGTCGGCACCCCCGCGACCGCCGACGGCTGCACGCTCGCCAACTCGGTCGCGAGGTCGTCGAGTCGCCGCCCGGCCGCGACGGGAAACGGACCGGAGGGCAACGGGAGTCGCTCAACTGTCGTGGCGGCGAACACCATCCGGGTGCGCCACTCCTCGGGCGAACGATCTCTCGGGTGGAGCACCTGCCGGAACCAGAACAACGCCGGCGAGGAGTTCAACACCGCCAATAACCCCAGGTGATCATCGAGCGACGCGCTCGTCGGGAGCTTGATGACCGGCGCCGTCTGCTTGAACACCTTGTCGCCCCGGTCGAGCACGAAGTGACTGTGCGTCGCAATCTCCGCGAACGTGATCGACAGCGGCGTCCGGAAGCGCTCGATGAAGAACATCGAGTACTCCCACCACTCAAGACCGCGTTCAAGGTTTGTCGCACCAAAGTTCAGGCGGACATTGAGTTCGCACCTCGTCGGCCAAAGGATGCGCTCCAGCCGTAGTGGAATTTCTCTGAGTGAAGCACCCGAGGGAGAGTAAGGAAAAAGGACCGCGCCTGACCCTGAGATCGCGAAATCACGAACGTCTTCGCCGATCACGAGTGGCATCACGCTCCCGCCTAGCCCTCGCGTCTGGACTGCGCTGAAGCTCATGAAGAAGGCCGGATCCGCACCGGTGTGCAGAGTTCGGCCGATTTCAAGAACCCGTGTCCCGAGGACAGTGCCGTGGGTTCCGTCGATGCGCTCCTTGAGTTCAGCCGCTCCTCCCCCACCGATGCTCCACGGGTGGCTCGCGAACCGAGCCCGGTCGGTGTCGGCGACGCTGATGAAGTCGCTCTCGCTCCCGGGTCGGTCGATCTGATCGACGATGGCCGTCCACACCCGACCCAGGGCCGGGTTCGCCGGGGTCGCAGGCTCGCCCCGAACGCCGAGCACGGTGCGGATGGTCGGCGCGACGGGCAGCTGGTTGCGACCGAAGAGGATCACGGTCGGGGTGCCGTGGCCGGGGATGTAAGCACCCGAGGTATCGACCACGTGGGTGAGGTCCCAGCGGGGCACGTACTCCTCGACCAGCTTCTTGCCGAACTGCCGCTTCATGAACGAGTTGGCGGTGATCATGCCCACGAATCCGGCCGGGGCGCCGGTCGCGTGATTGCGGGGCCGGGCCAGTGCGAAGAACAGCTCGGTGAAGGGCACCGCCAGCGAGTACTGGCGATAGCACGACCCATAGCCGGTGCGGTAGGCATCGTTGGCCGCCGGGTCGTTGGGGATGATGTAGGGCGGGTTGCCGACCACGGCCGCGTAGCGGCGGTCGAAGGTCTCACGCAGCGCATCCGCATCCTCGGTCGCGTAGAGGTGCTGGGCGGCCCCGAGCCCGGCCGCCTCCATTCCGGGGATCCGCGATTCGGGCACACCCCAGAGGAGCGAGTCGCCCACGGCAACCCGCACCGAGAAGTTGGGCGCGTCGAGGAGGCGACCGATGCGGCAGCGGCGCAACGCGGCCACCAGGAGCCGGAAGCGGGCGATCGCAGCCGCGAACGGGTTGAGGTCAACCCCCCACACCGCGTCGAGTGCCCGCTGGGCCACCACCGGCGCCGGGTCCCCCGGGCAAGCGGCGTGCCAACGGTCCCACAGCCGCTCGAACGCCCCGAGCAGGAAGTGGCCGGAGCCGCAGGTCGGATCGATCAGCGAAGTGGCCGTCAGCCCGTGCGCCTCGATCGCAGGCTCCAGCGTGCGGTCGAGGATGAACTCCTCCACGAACACCGGCGTCTGGAGCAACGCGTAGTTCTGCTTGGCGTACTCCGAGACGTCTTGGTAGAGGTCGCCGAGGAACCGGGTGTCGAGCGACGAATCGGCGAACCCGAGTCGCAACCGGCCGTCTTCATCCGTTGCCCGGAACCCCTGCAGCAAGGCCGAACAGGCGTCGGCCGACGGATCGACCAGCCACAACGGGCTGTGATCTTCGCCGAGCACACCCCGCAAACCCGGCAGTGCGGCGGCCCGGCGGAACACCTCCTGCAGGTACTCGCGGTCGGAGTCGTGGGGGTGATCCGAGAAGTAATCGCGTTGCGCGGCTTGGGCCTCGGCCGCCCGCGGCCCGTCGGCGGCCAGCATCACGTCGTCGATGAGGCCGTTGTCCTCGCAGAACCGCACGAACACGCACGCGAGCAGCCATCCGACCGCAACCTGGGTCAGCCGCTCCTCGGCCCACTGCGTGAACGTCCAGGCCGTGCGCCCGGCCGCGAACGCCTCGTCGTACTCGGCCCGCACCGGATCACCGACCACCGGCTCGGAGGCCACCCGATCGCGCAGGTCGGCCAGCAGCACCGCGAGCTCGCGTTGCATCGCACCGAGCAGCACCGCCGAATCGATCATGCCGAGAGCTCCCCCGCTCGGTGCACATTGCGCAACCACCCGTCGCCCACGTCGATCCACTCGCTCTGAGCCAGCACCGGTACCGGCGCACCGTCTACCACCGGGCGCGCGTCCACCGAGCCGGCCAGCACCACCAGCCACAGGGTGCGCAGCGGAGACCCGGCCGCACTTACCGCTTCGCGCAACCGGTCGATCGGGCCGGTGCCGCCCGCCGACCCGTGGCGCACCAGCGATCCCGGGAACCACGCGACCACCCGGTCCGACGCCGTCACTTCGGCGACCACGGCATCGACTGCCTCCTCGGCCACCACCGACAGGCGGGTCCAGTGGGGACCATCGCGCTCGTCGGCCGCCTCCAGGTTGGACCACGCGATGCGGCGGCGCTCGGCCGTCGCCCGCAGGTGCCGTAGGAACAGCGCCTCGAGATCAACGTGCACCATCGGGGTCGGGCCGCTCTGGAAGCGGGCGAGCCCGCGCCGAGCATCGGCGAGTCGGTCGGTGGGCACCCGCAGCACCACGAAACCACCCTCCGCGATCGAGCGAACGAGCCGCTCATCGATCTCATGGGCGGCAACCACCTCGGGGTCGGTCGGCTCGGGCCGGGCGCCCGCCGCGCTGCCCCCCAACCGGGTCGGTTGGCGACTGGGCAAACGGGTGAGCGGGCCGATGCCCTGCGGGCCCGACTCCGAAGGAACGAACGCCGCGACGGTCTCCGACCATACGAACGCGAGACCGGCTTCGGCGAGCAACGCGTCGAGCTCGGGACGCTCGGGCAACCCGACCGCCGGGAAGCGATCGCGCACCCGTGCGCCCAGCCCTTCGGGAGTGAGGCGGTCGGCGTTGACCAGGGCCGGGCGAACCCACCGCAATGCCGCGATCGGCTCGATGCGCAGGAGGAAGAGATCGGAGGCGAGGTTGGCACCGGCGTCGCCGGACGCAGCCGCCGCGAGCCGAACGAGCCGAGCATCGGAGAGCGCCAGCTCGTCGCGCCCCCACAGCGCCCGCAACGCCGGCACCGCATCCGAGCTCGGTACCAGCGCATTCGCGCTCACCAAGGCGTCGGCACGCCGACCGAGCGCGGTTGCCGAGCCGAGGAGCGCCTCGGCGTCGAACCGGGCGAGGCGCTCGCGGAGCTCCGGATCGAGGGCGAAGGGAAGAACCGCCGGGGTGTCGGCGGCCTCGTCGGCGGCGATCGCAGCGCCGTTCACCGCGACCACCGAGCGCCGCCCGAAGCGACGGACGACCAACCAGTCCTCGAACGAGGAGTGAGCTTCGACCACCGCCCGGATGATGGCCGCGGCGACGCGGCGGGCCGCGGCCTCGTCCTGCCCCGAGCCGCGCGCTTCCACGAGCGGTGCGGCCAACTCGGAGACACCGGCCACCCCGCCGAGATCGGCCAGGATGGCAAGCAGGTCGCCACCGACGCCCATGAGCTCGGGAGAGGAGGCCCAGTGTTTGCGAGCCTTCGTGTGAGTGACCGTCACGGCGGGCGCGGTGAGACCGAGTCGAGCGGCGATGGCCCGGATCGTCGCCCAGTCGTTGTCGCCGTCGAGCGGGGTGAGACCGAGCAGGAGGCGCACCGTCTCCGGAACGGCACCCACCGGACCGCGCCGGGGCCGGGGCAGCGAGAGACGGGGCAACAGCTCGTCGAGGTCGGGCCGGGCCCACACGACCGGCGGCCGATCCGCGGGCTCAAGACGGCCGGCGTTCGCCGTCTCGCGCTCGGTCGGCTCCGCAACCAGTGGCGACTGCGCCGCGGCGAGCTCCTCGGCGAAACGCTCGATGAGCGCCGCGCGCAGTCGGTTCACCCGTCGCCGAGTGTCGCGCGACACGTTGCGCACCTGGTTGATGGCCATCGCATCGAGCCGGGCCACGTCGCACACGAGCTCCGCACCCAGACGACCGAGCGCCGAGCGCACCTTGCGGCTGACGCCGAGCGACACGATCGGATCGTCGAACGCGAGCTGGTCGGGCAGTCGGATTCCGCCGTCTCCCGCGTTCGCGTTCGCCTCCAGCCCATCGGGGGTGTCGGCGGCACCCTCGGGCTCTTCCCAGCCGGCGAACGCGTCGTTCCACGCTCGCGCCATGTCGTCGGCGGTATCGAACCGGTCCTTCACATCGCGGCGCAGCGCTCGGGCGAGGAAGGGCACGATCCGCTCGCGCAGATCGGGCTCGATCGCCTCGATCCGGATCGTCGCCTCCTCGCCGGCCGGGAGGAACTGCGGGTCGGTCCGGCCATCACCCCACTGCGGCGGCTCACCGGTCGCCATCACGTGGATGGTCACCGCGGCGGCGTAGAGCTCGGCGTGGAAGTCGTACGCCCCGCGGCCCGGGTCGGCGAGGAACGGATCGAGGTACGGCGGGGTGCCCGCCGTGAGCTCGCGGGCCGGGGTTCCCGAGAGCGAGAAGTCGAAGAGGACCAGGTGCGGTTCGCGGCGCTTACCCACCGGCATGATCCCGAGGTTGTCGGGTTTCACGTCTCGGTGCCAGATCCCCCGGCGCTCGAGGTAGCGGATGGCTTCGAGGACATCGCTCCCCCACCGCTTAAGGAACTCGCCGCCGACGGTGCCCTCGTCGCGGAGGTGAGCAGCGAGTGAGCGCGAACCGGCGAAGGAGAGAACCAGGGTCGGCCGCCCGCCGATCTCCAGCTCCTCGAAGCACTCGACGACATTCTCTTGGCGGAGACCCCGCAACGCCGTGGCCTCGGCCGCGATCCGCTCAGGCGGGGTCTTCGCCAACGCAACCTTCAAGACGACATCACGATCGGCCACCCGATCTCGACACCACAACGCCACCGCCGTCGCCCCCGAACCGAGCCGCTCCTTGACCTCGAAGCGCCCGATGAGCACCTGGCCGATCGTCGCCGAGAGCGGATCGGCCTCGTCGCCCAATTCGCCCGCACAGCGCCGCCGGATCACGCCGATCGCATCGACGACGCGCGCCATGTCGGCGATCCGCTGATCGACGAGCGGAGTCGTGCACTCACGCACGAACGCCTCGATCTCGGGGATCAGACCGTCAACGAACATCGCAACCGAGAGACCACCGTTGCGCAGAGCCTCGAGCAGCGCGGCCCGGTCGGGCGCCGGATCGCGACCGGCGAGGAGCCGGAAGGCGAGCGATCCGACGGAGTAGACGTCGAGCCGGACACCGTCGGCGTCGGCGTCGGTGAGCCACTCGGGAGCGAGGTAGGTGTCGTTGACCGTATCGCCGTAAACGGCTGCGGCATCGGAGCCGTGGACGGTCGCCGGTGCCGCGTGCATCGTGAAGGCCGGACGGCTCAGGCCCACCTCTGCTTCGCCCCGAGCCGCCACGGCGAAGTCGGAGATCAGTGGCTCCCAGACAGTCGTACCGGGCGTCGCGCCCGGACGCGGTCGTAGCCACACCGAGGCCGGGGTGAGTCCTCGGTGCGACATCCCCAAGCGGTGCATCTCGCGCACCGTCGATCCGATCGACTCGAGGATGCCGAGACGCGCGTCGAGGTCGAGCGACCCGTCGTCGAGCCCGTCGAACCGATCGAGGCGAACCCACCGGGGATCGTGATCGAACACAACCGCCGGCCCGAGGTCGCTCATCACGAAATCGGTCGCCCGGCACACACCGTCGACCGGGCTGTTGCGGGTCGCGTGGTACTCGCGCTGGGCGGCTCTCCGCAGGGTCTGCAATTCCTCGGGGCTCGCGCCGGCCGGCGCCGAGAACACCCGGATACGGGCCGGGTGATGCTCCTGCTTGTGCTCGGCTCGAAAGTCCTGCGTGCCTCCCCGCTCGGCGAACGCAGGCAGCTTCAGGTCATACGACCCGATCGAGTAGCCCGCGCGCTCGCGGAAACCGAGACCGTCGATGATCCGAGCCAGGCGCTCGATCGTGCCCCGGCCGGGCCGCTGGTGACCGCGCCCGGCGTCGTCGGCCCCGACGTCGAGGATCGCCTCGGCGAGGGTGCGAGCGCCCCGGGCGCGCGTGTTGCCCTCAGCCACCGCAACGAAGCGGAGCAGCTCGGCGGGGAGCTCGACGCGCAGGTCGGGATTCGAGAACCACACGAGCGGCTCCACGAACGGTGCCCGGTCGCCGACGCCGCCGCGCGGCCAGTTGCGGGACACCAGGCTCTTCAGCCGTTGGGCCTTCCTCTGGGTCGTGGCGACCTCATTGGAGTGCGTCTCCCGGCTGCCGTCGCGCCGGAACTGAACCCACCGGGTCTGGTCGCCCCGCACCTCACCCGACCATGACTTCACCTCGACGAGGAACACGCCCTTCGGGGTGGTGACCAACGCGTCGATCTCGGCGATCGCGCCGCCCTCGATCATGGTGAAGTTCGTCCAGCCGTTGTACGGCTCGGAATCAGGGAGTAGATCGCGTAGCGCGTCGAGGGCCTGACGCTCCCAGTCGAACTGGGAGGGCGTCACTTGGCGCCAACGAGGGGAGGTTGCGTCCATAAGGGCGTCCGTACGCTACCGAGAGGGTGTGACGCCCGGGCCGGGTCTAGGCCCCGTCGACCCGGATGCCGTCGGCGCCCCGCACGAGGTAGCCGTCCCCGACCGCCCAGGCGATCACCCGGCGCACGTGGCTGATCGGTTCGGCGGTCCGCCGGGAGTACCCGAAGGTCTTCAGAACCTCAGCGGCCAGTTCCTCCTCCTCGATCGAGAAGGCCCCGGTCACGATCTCGACTGCGGCATTCGCGACCTCATGCGGCGCGATCGCGTCGATCGTGCGTTGGGCGAAGGTGCTCGTGCGGTACCAGGTGAAGCGCTCTCGGTCGACCGTGCCGGATGCGACCAGGTCGGCCGGGAAGACGAACCGTCCGAACTCGGACGCCACGACCTGCTCCCGGGGCAGGAGATGCCGGAACTCGGCAACCCGGGCGTCGCGGACTCGGGCCAAGCCGCAGGCATTGAGGGTCCGCTTGATGACTTCGGTGTCGGAAATCGGCCCGTGGCGGTTCGCGAGGCTCTCGGCGAACGCAAGCACCACCGGGTCACGGCGGGCGGCCGCGTCAACATCGCCGATGATCACGGCCTGGGGGATCTCCACGAAAGGCCGGGCGTTCGCCGCGGCCACCTTCGCGGCCGGGGCGGACGACGCCACACTGGGCGGCGTCGCGGCGATCAGCGGGGGCGGCACCGGCGCGATCTCGGTCGGCTCCAAAGCCGCCGACTCCGGCTCGGGCGGTCTCGGATCGAGCTCTTCGGGCGGGCGAGCGGCGATGTCGCGAACCCTGGCCGCAATCGAGGTCACGATGTCTTCGGCCTCGATCCTCCACGCCGGCAGCCAGATGCGGGCGATGTGGGGCCAACCCATCATCGATCCGAGCACCGTCAACGGCAATGCATCCCGATCAGCGGCCAGCGGGCGACCGGCCCACACCGGACCGTCGAGCAACACCCCGACGAGCCACCGGTCCGGCATCTCGGGCACGGTGAGCGCGAGATCCACCTTGAAGGCCGAGAGGCCGACCTCGGTGGACACCACCAGTCCTTGGCGCCGGAACGCCTCGGCGATCGCAGCGCGGTGTTTGTCCTCGTCGGTCCCGGCTTCGGGGGCACCCTCCGGCCGGTTGCCGTTGGTCACCGCCCGCGCCAACTCGAGGTACTCGCGTAGGTGGATCATCCCCACTGCGCTCGCCGTCTCCAACTCCTCGGGGTCGAACGACGAGACGACGAACACCTTCTTGCGGGCCCGGGTGACGGCCACATTGAGTCGGCGTTCACCACCCGCATTGTTGAGCGGACCGAAGTTGAGCGGCATCTTCCGACCATCGACCCGCTTCGAGAAACTCGTCCCCAGGATGATCACGTCTCGTTCGCGCCCCTGGACCGACTCCAGGTTGAGCACGAACAAGCGCTCGGCCGGATCCTCGGTCTCGATGAGTTCGCGCACCCGCTCGTCATCGATCGCGCGAAGGCGCTCCTCGACCAACTCGCGTTGCTCGAGGTTGAGGGTCACGATCCCGATGGTGTCGGTGCGGTGCTCCGGATCGCGAGCGATCTCGGCGACCAGGTCGGCGATCCGCTGCGCTTCGATGACGTTGGTTCGCCGACCACCGTGATCGAACTGGCCGTCAACCCGGATGAGGCGGAGCCCGCACCCGGGAACCTCCTTCCACGACGGCGGGAACGACGACAACCTCCGGTCGTAGTAGTGGTGGTTCGAGAAGTCGATGAGGATCTCGTCGCGGCTGCGGTAGTGCCAGGCCAGCCACTCCTGATCGAGTCTCGACTCGACACACTCATCGAGAATCGACTCGGCGTCGGAGGTCACGGCCTCGGCGTCCTGAGCCAGGGCGACGGCGAAGACGTCGTCCTCAACCGGGCCCCGGGCGACGGCCACCGCGGTCGGCGGCATCTGCCGCGAGTCGCCCACGACGACCACCGAGGTCGCTCGCCCCATTGCCCCCACCGCCGAGGAGACCGGAATCTGCGACGCCTCGTCGAAGACCACGAGGTCGAATCGGATCTTGCCCGGTTCGAGGAAGTTCGCCACCGAGTCGGGACTCATGAGGAAACACGGTGTCAGGCTGACGATGAGATCGGGGTACTTGGAGAGGAGCGCCCGCACCGACCGGGCGCCCCGCCGCCGCGAGCCGAGCTCGGCCTTGAGCTCACCGACCTGCCCCCGTCCGGCCGCGGCATCGAAGCTGCGGGCCTCGTAGAGGTCGGTCGGGATGACCTTGCGGGCCATCTCCTGGCGCGATCCGAGGGTCGCCACGAACTCGCTGATCGTGCGATCGTGCCGGGGCGGGTCGAAGACGTCGAGGCCTCGCTCCTCACCGACCTCGTTGATTGTCGCCTCCATGAGGGCGCGGTCGAAGGCGTCGCGGGCATCGTCGCCGCTGATCTCGCCGGTGAGGAGCTGCCGCCGGAACCCCGCGAGCGACGCATGGGCGATCTTCTCCACCTCGGCGGCAAGACCCAGCCACCGCTGGAGGCGGCGCCACGACCCGTTCTCGACGGACTCAGCCCACTCGCCGACCGAGTCGGTGAGTGCCTCGACTTCAGTGCGGTCGCCCGCCCACCGCTCCCGCGATTCCTCGGTCGCGCCGAGTTCACGGCCGATCGTGGCGAAACCGGCCACGAGCGCCCCGAGCGCGTCGAGGGTCGCCGGCGCCGGCGCCGAGAGTCCGGTCGCCACCCCGAGGGTCGCCTCGGCGGCCGAACTTCCGCTCGCCAGGAAGGCACCCGCCGAGCGGATGAGCGCGACCCGCGCCCCGACTCGATCGACGTCGGCTCGATCGGAGGGGAACCAGTCGGCCGCGACGACCGGACCGGCGAGCGCCCGGAGCGCGACGACGGCCGACGTTGTCGCCTCTGACGCGGCGACGAGCCGATCGACCAGGCCGAGCACGGCCTCGACCTCGGCCGAGGCGAACGGCGTCTGGTCGGCGAGCGGACCCAGCGCCCGCTTCACCCGCCCCTTGCGCCCGATCGCGAACGATCCCACGGCGTCCGCCACCGCCGCCCGGAATTCGGCGTACTCACCGTCGAGCGCGGCGACCCCGATCCCGCCGGTGAGGTCACCGGCACCGTCGAGCGTTCGGCCGAGGGCCTCGACCGAAGCTTCGGCACCGTCGGCCCAGTCGGGCCGGACGATCTCGCGCCACTCCACCATCGACGGCGCGAACCCGTCGATCGCCAACGCCAGCACATCGGCGATTCCCGAAATCTCGGTGAGCGTGCGAGCCTCCCGGGCAACTGCCAGCCAGCGATCGTCGCCACCGAGCAGTTCCGCCGCTCGGGCAACCTGCCCGATCGCCTCACCCAACGCAACGCGATCGATCGCGTCGAAGTCGGTCGTTGCGGCAAGCGCCCACGGGTGGCCGGGACGGGGCTGGGCATCGGCCGCGACCTCGCCGAGGTGAGCGAGTATCTGCTGGTACGAGGCGATCTCCTCGGGCATCACGTCCACCAGCCGCCGCGTGTGCTCGGCCGTCGGACCGTCGCCCAGCCGCAACAAGCTCATGTATGCGGCGTAGTACGAGAGCGGAACTCCCGCAGCGCCGTGCACCTTGTCGCGGTAGGTGTCGAGCACCCGAGCGAGCTCACCGAACCGCTCGTCGATCCGGTCCCAGGCCGTCCGGTCGAGCACGGGAACGAAATCGAGCGCCGCCTTCAACTGATTCTTGATGTCGTCGGGCCGCGAACCCTTGCTGTGCAACTCGAGACAGAACGGATCGAGCCCCGCGGCTTGGAGGCGCTCGTGCACCACCTCGAGCGCCGCCTGCTTCTCGGCGACGAACAGCACCCTCTTGCCCCGGGCCAGGGCGTTCGCGAGCAGATTGGTGATGGTCTGGCTCTTGCCGGTCCCGGGTGGCCCCTCCAATACGAAGGAACGCCCGGCCAGGGCGCGCGTGATCGCATTGGCCTGGGCACCGTCGACCGGCTGGGGGTTCAGGAGATCGGCGTCACGGGGCGGAGCCAACACCTCGCCATCGGGGCCGGCCGGATCCACGAACTGACTGCGACCGCCCTCGATGAGGTGCGACACGACCGCGTTCTCGGCGAACGCCTTCCAGTGCTCGTCGAGGTCGCGCCAGAGCCGCACCTTGCCGAAGCGCAGGAACCCGATGGCCGCATCTTCGAGAACCTCGAATCCGTACCGGTTCGCCAGCCCCTTCTCCAGAATCTCCCGCCGCAGGGCCTGGAGGCCGGCGGTCACATCGAGGCCGAAGTCGTCGCGCATGTCGTCGGCAAACCACTGCAGCGTCATGTTGTGCTTCACCCGCAACGCCTCGATGAGGCAGTAGTTCGGGGTCGTGAAGCCGCCGTCGTCGAGCATGATCTGCGCCTCGGTCTGTCCGCGTCGCAGGCCGACCCGGATCGGCACGAGGAAGATGGGCGAGACCACTTCGCCCACGGCCGACCGAGGGTCGGTCCAGCGCAGGCTCCCGATCGTGAGGAAGAGGTTGTTGGAGCCGGTCTCCTCCTCCTCGACCTTCGCCCGCGAGACGAGGCGACGGAGCTTCGCGATCATGCTCTCGTTGCCCTCGGACGAGGGAGCACCGAAGATCGCTCGATCGCCATCCCACAATCCCTGCCACTCGTCCCGCTTGAGCTCACGAGCATGGCGGAAACCCGCCTTCTTTTGGAGGTCGTTCAGGGAGTCACCCGGCTTGATCGTCACGGGCCCGCCGGCCGAGATCGAGTCTTCGATGACGGCGATCCGTTCTTCGGGCGGGAACAACGCGATGCCGGTGCGTTCGGGCTTGAAGTTGAGCAGCGAATTCCGGAAGGTGAGGTCGAGGAGCGCGTTCTTCCACTGCTGCACCCGAGCCGGAGGCGTATCGGGCAAGAGGCGGCGCGTCGTCGCGTCGTAGCGTTCGACGACGGCCGG
>Ga0075471_10002531_pt1 | contig 11999 bp, 11 predicted proteins | sample DEB19_08_DNA_2_FD_74787 | JGI IMG/M metagenome (GOLD analysis project Ga0075471, IMG submission 74787) | Aqueous microbial communities from the Delaware River and Bay under freshwater to marine salinity gradient to study organic matter... | ecosystem: Environmental > Aquatic > Marine > Coastal ... | reverse complement strand
TGTATCGGTCGTGATGGTGCTGTGCTTGAGTCGTCTCGGGAAACAAAAACGCCGCCCGTTGGGCGGCGACAGCGCACGAGACGAACCCGTGCGCTAGCGAATAATGATGATCGCCACAGTGGCCGGAGCGGTGAAAGCGTTCATCGCCCTCTAGTCAACCGGTTCGGCTCTCCCCCGTCAACGCCGACGCCGAGCACAGGCTGTGGACGACCTGTGGGAAACCGTGTGAATCGGCGGTGTACAGACCATGGTTTTGTGTGGATGACCGAGAAATCCGGTGGATAACCCTGTGGGTCGAGAAATACCGCTTGACCAGCGGAAATGCATGTTCCAGAGTTCTCCGCACTGAGGCGTCACGACTCCGTTCGTCCACCGCAGGAACCGGTTCGCCGGGACCTACTAGGGACAATCGGGACACGGGCGTTTCGGGAGAGGACATTCCGTCCCTCACGTGGCTCGGGCAACCGGGTCCGTGCCGCAGGCAACTGCGGGATCGGGGCCGAAATGGCAACTCGCCCGCCGGGGGCAACTCCGACGGGCGAGCCAAGTGAGCGAAGAAACGGTAACAACCGAAGATCGTTCACTGGTGGATGTCCTCGACCTGGGGAACCCCGGGTGGAGCGCCGGTCACCTGGCAGCACCGCCCGGGGTTCTCTGCTGTCGAGCCCACACGCGTCATCCGACGGGCCGCGTCCACATCGGTAGCGTGACGACGTGTCATCGATCGATCGGGGCGATCAACCGCGGCGAGAACTCTCGGCGGGAATGCGCGAACAACTCGAACTCGGCTACGTGTTCGGTGGACTCTCCACCTTCGGCCAGCGTCCGTTCCTGACCGAACCGACCGAACTCGATTCATGGAAACCCGACGTCGCCGTCGTGGGTGCACCGTTCGACATCTCCACCACCAACCGTCCGGGTGCTCGCTTCGGGCCGCGCGCCATTCGCACGCAGGCTTACGAACCGGGTACGTACCACCTCGACCTCGGGATCGAGATCTTCGACTGGCTCGAAGTCGTCGACTACGGCGACGCGTACTGCCCGCACGGACAAACCGAGACGAGTCACGCCAACATCAAAGAGCGGGTCGGTGACATCGCGCGCCGTGGCATCGTGCCGATCGTTCTTGGCGGTGACCACTCGATCACCTGGCCGTCCGCCACTGCCGTCGCCGATGCGTACGGACGCGGTTCGGTCGGACTCATCCACTTCGACGCACACGCCGACACCGCCGAAAGTTGCGACGGAAACCTCGCCAGTCACGGCACACCCATGCGACGACTCATCGAGAGCGGTGCGATTCCGGGCACCCATTTCGTGCAGGTCGGTCTACGTGGTTACTGGCCACCCAAGGAAGTCTTCGACTGGATGGGTGCGCAGGGAATGCGCTGGTTCACGATGCAGGACATCTGGGAACGCGGCTTCCGCGCCGTGATGGACGACGCCATCGCCCAAGCCCTCGGCATGGCCGACCATCTCTACATCTCGATCGACATCGACAGCCTCGACCCGTCGTACGCACCCGGCACCGGAACGCCCGAACCCGGCGGCATCGTGTCGGCCGATCTCCTGCGCATGGTCCGTCAGTTGTGCCTCGACCACCACGTCGTGGGTGTCGACATCGTGGAAGTCGCGCCGGCTTACGACGTCAGTGAGCTCACGGTGAACATGGCGCACCGTCTTGCCTTCGAATGCCTGGGCGGTTTGGCCGCCCGCAAGCGTCGCGCGACGTCCTGAACCCCTTTTCTGGTTCGGGATTTTGACCCAGGCGGTGAAAAATCATCACCAGAACCACGGGGGTGGTTACTTGGCGAGTTCGCACCAGGAGGAGTACTTGGACTCCTCGCCGCGCACGACGCGCGAATAGAGCGCACCGATCGCACTCGTGACCGGTCCGGGGCACGGCACCTGACGATCGTCCACCGAGTTCACCGCACTCACCTCGGCCGCCGTACCGCACACGAAGATCTCATCGGCGATGTAGAGATCGCTGCGCGCGATGTTGTCGACGCGCATGTCGATCCCGAGATCCTTGGCCAGATTCATCACGGTGTTCTGGGTGATTCCCTCGAGCGCGCCGGCCGACAACGGCGGCGTGAGCACGATGCCGTTGCGACTGCAGAAGATGTTCTCGCCGGTGCACTCGGCCACGAGTCCGTTGGGAGCGAGCATGATCGCTTCGTCGTAGCCGGCCTTCAGCGCCTCCACTTTGGCGAGCGACGAGTTGACGTAGTTGCCGACGGTCTTGGCGGCCGGCGGCATGGTGTTGTGATCGTGACGCGTCCACGACGAGATCTTCATACGCACACCCTTGGTGAGGGCGTCGTCACCGAGGTAGGCGCCCCACGGCCAGCACGCGATGGCCACGTCGACCTTGCAGGGCAGGGTGTTGAGACCCATCTCGCCGTAGCCGTAGTACGCGAGCGGACGCACGTAACACGACGCGAGACCGGTGGAGGCCACGGTGTCCTTGGTGGCCTGGATGAGCTCGTCCACGGTGTACGGGATCTCCATACCGAGAATGTGCGCGCTGCGGAACAGTCGCTCGATGTGCTCGGTCAGGCGGAAGATCGCCGTGCCCTTCTTGGTTTCGTAGGCGCGGATGCCTTCGAACACACCGGTGCCGTAATGGAGCGTGTGCGTGAGTACGTGCACTTGGGCCTGGTCCCAGTCGACCAGTTGGCCGTTCATCCAGATCTTCGGGGTGGGAATCAGGGTGGGCATGTTGTCTCCGGTTCGGGGTGGCGACCGGCGCGCCGGTCACCTGACGAGAGTAGTTGTTGGGCTTCGGGGGCTACTTCGAAATACGGGCCGCGATCTGGCGACCGATCTCCACGGTCGAGCCCGTTGTGGGTTCGGCGCAGGCGGCTCGCACCTTGTCGGCAGCCTTCGATTCGCCGAGGAAATCGAGCATGAGCGCAGCCGAGAGAATGGCCGCGGTCGGGTTGGCCTTGCCGGTGCCCACGATGTCGGGCGCCGATCCGTGCACCGGCTCGAACATGCTCGGGCCCGTGCGGGCCGGATTGAGATTGGCCGACGAGGCGAGCCCGATTCCACCCGACACCGCGCCACCGAGGTCGGTGAGGATGTCACCGAAAAGATTGTCGGTCACGATGACGTCGTAACGGTGCGGATCCTGCACGAAGTAGATGCACGCCGCGTCCACGTGGTTGTAGGCGGTGCCCACACCCGGGAACTCGCGCGCCACTTCGTTGAAGGTGCGCTCCCACAGGTTGCCGGCGAAGGTGAGCACGTTGGTCTTGTGCACGAGGGTCACGTGCTTGCGCTCGCGCTGGGCCGCGAGTTCGAACGCATAGCGAACGCAACGCTCCACACCCATACGCGTGTTCACGCTGCCCTGAGTGGCGACTTCGTGCGGCGTACCGCGTCGCAACACTCCGCCCTCACCCACGTAAGGCCCCTCGGTGTTCTCGCGGATCACGATGAAGTCGTGTGCCTTGATGTGACCGGGCGCAGTTCCGACGAACGGCCGCTGGTTCACGTACAGATCGAGTTCGAAGCGCATCTTCAAGAGGAGGCCGCGCTCGATCACGCCGGGCGGCACGTCGGGCGTCCCGACGGCGCCGAGCAGGATCGCGTCGAAGCTGCGCAACTGGTCGAGGGTCTGATCCGAGAGGATCTCGCCGTCGCGCAGATAGCGCGCGCCGCCGAGGTCGAAATCGGTGGTGGACAGATCGACACCGGCGGCCCGGATCACGTCGAGAGCCACCGTGGTGACCTCGGGTCCGATGCCGTCGCCACCGATCACTGCGATCTTGTGTGCCATAGGCGTCACAGCGTACGAGCGCCGGACACACATCACCATTCCGCCGTCTCAACTCCGGCGAACCACCGTTACCCTGACCGGCATGGCCAAGGTCCATCACCTCACGCAATCGGCACTCGACCGACTCAAGGCCGAACACGAAGATCTCACCACCCGCGGCCGCATCGAGGTCGCCAACAAGATCGAACGTGCCCGTGAACTCGGCGACCTCTCGGAGAACGGCGATTACCACGCGGCCAAGGACGAACAAGGCCACATGGAAGGCCGGATTCGCCATCTCGAATCGATTCTCGAGAACTACGAACTCGTCGAGGCCGACGACGGCGACCTCGTGGGTCCGGGCAAGTTGGTCACCCTCTCTATCGACGGTGACGAGCCCGAGACCTATTACCTCGGTTCGCACGAAGAACAGTTCGCCGGCGCGGCAACCATGACTCCGGAGTCGGCGCTCGGCAAGGCCATCGCCGGCAAGCGCGTCAACGAAGAGTGCTCGTACACCACGCCGAACGGCCACGAGTTGAAAGTGTCGATCGTCAGCGTCGAACTTCCGTAGGCACCCGATGAGCGATCTCCTCGGAGTCCCACCCCTTCCGCCCGGCCGCGAGGTCGAACTGCCCGGTCGTGGCACGACGTTCGTCCGCGAGTTACCCGGCCCGCCCGGTGCACCGACGCTTCTGCTGCTGCACGGCTGGACGGCGACCGCCGACCTCAACTGGTTCGGTGTGTACGAAGAACTCGGCAAGCACTTCCGCATCGTCGCCATGGATCACCGCGGCCACGGCCAAGGCATCCGTACGCGCAAACCTTTCCGACTCGCCGACTGCGCCGACGACGCCGCGTGTCTGGTGAGCGAACTCGGTCTCGACGAAGTCATCCCGGTCGGCTACTCGATGGGTGGCCCCATCGCTCTTCTCATGTGGCGACGTCACCGTCCGATCGTGCGTGGTCTCGTGCTGTGCGCGACGGCCGGGAGCTTCTCGCACAGCCGCGCCGAACGAATGAGTTTCCTCGGACTCACCGGTCTCGGCGCCCTTGCGCGTCTCACACCCTCGTCGGCTCAGGAATGGATCACCGAGCGCTCGTTCCTGCGCCGCAAGGCCGACCGCTGGGGGCCCTGGGCGATCAGCCAGATCGAACTCCACGACTGGCGCATGGTGCTCGAGGCCGGACACGCCATCGGTTCGTTCTCGGCCACCGAGTGGTTACCCGAGATCGACGTGCCCACGTCGCACGTCGTCACCTTGCGCGATCCGGTCATCCCGACGTACCGACAACTCGATCTGGTCTCGCGTATCCCGACCGCCGAAGCCGTTCGCATCGACGCCGAACACGACGCGATCGTGGCGCACTCCGACCGCATGGCCGTTCACATCGTGGAAGGTACGCAGTCGGTTCTCCGACGGTCGGCGCCTTCGGCGTCACGCGCATCATGAGCCGTCGACGCTGGACTCTCGTGATCGGCCTGGCGGCGGCGATCGGAGCGTGGGCGACTCTGCGCAAGAAACCCACGGTCGTCGGCGCGATCCGGCGCGGCTCGATGGCGGCGCGCAATGCCGAACTCGCCCGCATGGGCGTGGCCGTAGGGGCCACCTACGCGAGTGCCTCGGCCCGCAAACTCTTCGCCACCGCCGAACGGCGCGTCGAGATCGACCGCGAACTCGAGTTGAAGTCGGCGGCCCAAGTGTCGGAGCGTCTCGGCCAGATGAAGGGCGCTCTGATGAAGTTGGGTCAGATGGCGTCGTATCTCGACGAAGGTCTGCCGGCACCACTACGCGCCGCACTCGCCCAACTGCAGTCGAGCGCACCACCGATGTCGGCCGATCTCGCGGCCGAGGTGATCGAACGCGAACTCGGCGCGGCCCCCGATCGCGTCTTCGTCGAATGGGATCCGGACCCCATCGCCGCCGCCTCCATCGGACAGGTGCATCGCGCCGTCGTGGTCGATCCGGCCACCGGGCGCGAGCGCGCGGTCGCCGTGAAGGTTCAGTATCCCGGCGTCGACCAAGCGATCGATTCCGACCTGCGCAATGCCGACTTGCTCGGCTTCCTGCTGCAGCAAGGATTCAGCGGACTCGATCCGGCCGAGATGGTCGACGAGGTCAAGGTCCGTATCCGCGAAGAACTCGACTACACGACCGAGGCGCGCAATCAGCAGATCTTCGCCGACTTCTTTCGCGGCCATCCGTTCATCCGCGTACCCGAGGTTCTGCCGTCGCTCAGCACCTCGCGCGTGATCACGTCCGAACTCGTCGTCGGTAAGTCGTGGGCCGAGGTCAAGCAAGCCGATCAGGCCCACAAGGACCACATCGCCGAGGTGCTGTTCCGGTTCGTCTTCCGGAGCCTGTACGGAATGCACAAGTTCAACGGTGATCCGCATCCGGGCAACTACATCTTCCACGACGACGGCACCGTCACGTTCCTCGACTTCGGGCTCGTGAAGCACTTCACCGACGACGAGATGCGGACCTTCATCGCCATGGTCGAGTCGGCCGCCTATCGACGCGACATTCCGTCGTTCCGCGAGGTTCTGGAAGGCGCCGGAATGCTGAAGCTCGACGCACCGGTGGAAACTCCCGACGTGGGTCGCTACTTCGGTCGCTTCTACGAACCGGTGAGCGAGAACCGTTCGATCACCTGGACGCCGTCGTACGCGTCGTCGATCGTGCGACACACGTTCGACCGTTCGAGTCCGATCGCCCAGTACGCCACCGTCCCACGGGCCTTCGTGTTCATCCAGCGCATCAACCTCGGTCTGTACGCGATCCTCGGTGAACTCGGCGCCACCGGCAATTACCGCGCCATCGCCGAGGAACTGTGGCCCTTCGCCAACGGTGCACCGAGCACCGAACTCGGTCGGGCCGAAGCCCACTGGCTCTCGACCCGCCAGTAGTGTCGAGCGAATGTCAGCTCGCACCCACCTTCATCGTCTTCTCGTCGCCATCGGCTCCGTCGCTCTGCTCGGACTCACCGCCTGCGGAGGTGACGATTCGTCGGACGAGGCGAACGCATCGTCGGCTTCGGTCGTCGACGATCCGATGATGGACGCCGAGGAACCCGAGGTCTCGTTGCCGGCCACCACTCCCACCGAACTCGTGATCACCGACATCACCGAGGGCGACGGTGAAGGCGCCAAGAGCGGCGACACGATCTTCGTCAACTACGTGGGTGTCCTCGCCGAGGACGGCACGCGATTCGACGGCAACTTCGGTCGTTCACCGTTCGCCGTGACGCTCGGTGTGGGCGCGGTCATCGAAGGCTGGGACACCGGACTCGTCGGTATGAAGGTGGGCGGTCGACGCCAGCTCGACATTCCGGCCGATCTCGCCTACGGCGATACCGGCGCTGGCGAGACCATCAAGCCCGGCGCGGCGTTGTCGTTCGTGATCGATGCGGTGGCGATCGTGCCGGCCACCGATGCGGCCGACAAGCCCGCCGTGACCATCGAAGGTGCGGCCAATGTCGACGCCGTGGAGACCGACGATCTTGTCGACGGCGACGGTGCCGAGGCGGCGGCCGGGATGACCGTCGCCCTCCACCTTGTCGCGTTCCGTGCCGACACCGGCGAGGAGATCACCGGAACCTGGGAACAGGGTGCTCCGGTCACCTTCGAACTCGTCGAGGGCGGAACACTGCCCGGTCTGCTCGAAGGCATCCCGGGGATGAAGGTCGGCGGTCGTCGTCAGATCCGAATTCCTTTCGCCGATGCCTGGGGCACCGATGGTCAGCAGGCGATCGGACTGCCGGCCGAGACCGACATCGTGGTCGTCATCGATCTTCTGGCGGCGTTCTGAGCGATCGGTAGGCCGACCACCACGCTTGCAGAGCGTCGGGGAACATGCCCTCGCCGGCATCGGCGAACGAATCGGTTTCACCGTCGTCGTCCCAGCGACGAACCACCACCGCCACACCTTCGTCCTCCACGACGGCCACGACCCGCACGCGGTAGCGCTCGGGATCATCGGCTTCGTCGTCGATTCGCGACATCCAACCCGTCATGACCAGACACGCGGCATCGATCGCAGGTGGAGTCGGTAGGCGCGCCAGTAACGAATACGGATCGGGATCGCAGTCGATGAGCTCGCGACTGAATCCGTTGGTCGAGCAACTGACGGCGAAGAGCCGGGCCGATCGGTAGCGCAGTGTTTCGTCGAGGGACTCGTGCAGATCGGTGTCGATCCATTGGGCGATGGCGAGTGGACGTTCTTCGGTGCGGTGCATGGCCGCAATGTGGATCCGGCCCGGCCACGAAGGAGTCAGGACACGAGACGTTCGATCCGCCGAGCCGCGGCCACCACGGCCGAGCCGTACCGCTGACCCGGCTTGGTGGTGAGGCGTTCGATCGGACCGCTCACGCTGACCGCCGCCACCACTCGGCCCTCGGCGTCGCGGACCGGCGCGCTCACCGACGTGACCCCGGCTTCACGCTCGCCGACACTCTGCAACCAACCATCGCGATTCGGCGCGTCGCCGGCGAGGAGATGACCGGCCGAACCCGCGGCCAAGGGAAGCAACGAACCCTCGGGCACGATCCAACGCAGTCCGTGCGGCGATTCGAACGACACCACACAACGCCGGACCGCGCCTTCGCGCACGTACAACTGCACGCTCTCACCGGTGCTCGTGCGCAGGCGGTCGAGAATCGGACGCGCGGACTCGGCGAAACCGTAGGCCGCACCGGCGGCTCGCCCCAGGGCCACGAAACGACCACCGAGTCGGAATCGTCCGTCGGCGTCGCGTCGCAACATCTCGTGTTGCTCCATGGCAACTGCCAAACGGTGCAGCGTGGCCCGCGGAATCGACGTCGCATCCACGAGTTCGACCAACGACGCCGATCCGGCTTCTTCGAGGGCGTCGAGAATCGCCGCGACCTTGTCGAGTACGCCGATGCCCGATACGCTGTCCACACAGCAAGACTACTATCCCACTATGTGAGATCAACACTTCGGGCCGGTCGCTCGCGGTTCACGGTGGGACGAAGCTTCGAGAGGCAACCATGAGCAACCCCACCACCCTGCCCCAGAAGGTCTGGGACCAACACGTCGTCCACGCCGCCGCCGGCGAGCCCGACCTCCTCTACATCGATCTCCATCTCGTCCATGAGGTCACGAGTCCGCAGGCCTTCGACGGACTGCGCATGTCGGGGCGCAAGGTTCGCCGGCCCGAACTCACGGTGGCCACCGAGGACCACAACGTCCCCACCGAGAACATCCACCTCCCGATCGCCGATCCGATCTCGGCCCGTCAGGTCGAGGTGTTGCGCGCCAATGCGCGCGAGTTCGGCATCGACCTCTTCTCGATGGGCGACTCGCGCCAGGGCATCGTGCACGTGATCGGACCCGAACAAGGTCGCACGTTGCCGGGCATGACCATCGTGTGCGGCGACAGCCACACGGCCACGCACGGTGCTTTCGGTGCGCTCGCCTTCGGTATCGGCACGAGCGAGGTCGAGCACGTGCTCGCCACCCAAACCCTTCCGCAGAGCCGCCCGAAGTGGATGTCGGTCAGCGTCGATGGCACTCTTCCCGAAGGCGTGACGGCCAAGGACGTGATCCTCGCGATCATCGGTCGCATCGGCACCGGCGGCGGAATCGGCCACGTGATCGAGTACCGCGGCAGCGCTATCGAGTCGCTCTCGATGGAAGGTCGCATGACCGTGTGCAACATGAGCATCGAGGCCGGTGCCAAAGCCGGGCTCATCGCTCCCGACGACGTGACCTTCGCCTACCTCGAAGGCCGCGAACACGCGCCCAAGGGGAAGGCGTGGGAACAAGCACTCGACGCGTGGCGTTCGCTGCGCACCGATGCCGGCGCGAAGTGGGACAAGGAAGTGTCGATCGACGCCGCCGGTCTCACACCTTTCGTGAGTTGGGGAACCAACCCGGCCCAAGTGGCGAGTATCGACTCGTCGATCCCCTCCCCCGACGACTTCTCCGACGCAACGACGCGCGAAACGGTCGCCCGCGCCCTCGAATACATGGGCCTCACTCCGGGTCAGCGCATCCGCGACGTCGCCGTCGACACCGTGTTCATCGGTTCGTGCACCAACAGTCGCATCGAAGACCTTCGCGCCGCAGCCAAGGTTCTCGACGGGCGTCGGGTCACGGTGCCGCGCGTGATGGTCGTACCGGGTAGCCACGCGGTGAAGAAGCAGGCCGAGGCCGAGGGTCTCGACCGCGTGTTCACCGCGGCCGGTGCCGATTGGCGCGAACCCGGATGCTCGATGTGTCTGGCCATGAACCCCGACAAGCTCGCCCCCGGCGAGCGCGCGGCGAGTACGAGCAACCGCAACTTCGAGGGTCGCCAGGGCCGTGGTGGCCGCACGCACCTCGTGTCACCCGCCGTCGCCGCCGCCACCGCGGTGGCCGGACACTTCGCCGCCCCGAGCGATCTGTCCTGAGCGTCGAGCAACGAAAGAGAGAGAACGATGAAGAGCGTCCGCATTCTGAACGGCAAGGGAATCCCGTTGCGTCGTAGCGACGTCGACACCGACCAGATCATTCCGGCCGACTGGCTGAAGCGCGTCGAGCGCACCGGCTTCGAAGCCGGTCTGTTCTCGACCTGGCGCGAAGACCGCGATTTCGTGCTCAACGATCAGCGCTACGCCGGAGCCAATGTGCTCGTGGCCGGACCCTCGTTCGGTGTCGGATCGAGTCGTGAGCACGCCGTGTGGGCCATCCAGCAATACGGATTCGACGCCGTGATCGCGCCGAGTTTCAGCGACATCTTCCGAAACAACTGCACCAAGAACGGCCTCGTGCCGGTGGCCCTCCCGATCGAGATCGTGGAGAAGATCTGGGCGGCCATCGAGTCCGATCCGTCGACCGCGATCCTGATCGACATGGAACGTTTGTCCGTGGAAGTCCCGGCGGCTGGTGTGAAGGCGACGTTCCCGATGGAGCCGCAGAATCAGCATCGTTTCCTGAACGGACTCGACGACATCGGCATCACACTCTCCCACGCCGACGACATCGCGACGTTCGAGACGCGTCGCCCCGCGTGGTTGAGCCGCTGATCGCGGCGATCGACGTCAGTCTTCGAGGAATTCGGCGAGGTTCGACAGCTTCGGGTTGTTGCTGAAGACCTCGATGGCCTTGGTGAGCGGCATGCGCATCGTGCGCTGAAGAATCGTCACCTGCGTGTGCTGGTTGTACTCCACCAGCGTGACCGCCCAACCGTCGCGACCGGCACGCGCTGTACGACCCGAACGGTGTAGGTAGTCCTTGTTGTCCTTGGCCGGTTCGTAGTGGATCACCACGGCGATGTCGTCGATGTCGATACCACGGGCCGCCACGTCGGTGGCCACCAGAACGGCAAGGTCACCTTCGGCGAAGCGACGCAGTGCCTTCTCACGCGCGGGCTGCGGCAGATCACCGTGAATGGCGGCGGCGTTGACGCCGATCGCCTTCAGGTTGTCGGACACCCGATCGCACACGCGCTTGGTCTGACAGAACACGACCGTCTTGCCCGCACCACGGGCGATGGCGGCCACCACCTTGTCCTTGTCCATGTGATGCGCGGCCAGCCAAAGATGGTGCATCGTGCCGACGGTGTCGGTGGCGGCGTCGATGGCGACCTCGATCGGATCGCGCAGATACGCGCGGATCAGGTGGCCGACGTCGCCGTCGAGCGTGGCCGAGAAGAGCATGGTCTGGTTGCGGCCCGTGCAACGCCGCAGAATCCACTCGACCTGCGGGGTGAATCCGTCGTCGGCCATGCGGTCGGCTTCGTCGAGCACCACCACTTCCACACCCGACACGTCGATCTCGTTCGACTTCAGGAGGTCGATGAGACGCAACGGAGTGGCGACCACGATCTCGATCCCGGCGGCGAGGAGTTCGACCTGCTGATGACGACTCGAACCGCCGTAGACCGGGAGCACGCGACGACCCGAATGATTGGCGACCGGTTCGAGAACCTCGGCCACCTGCACGGCGAGTTCACGCGTGGGCACGAGGACGAGACCGAGCGGACGCATCGGTTCGGCGCGTTCGGAGATACGCGAGAGCATCGGAACACCGAAGGCGAGCGTCTTGCCGCTTCCGGTCTTGGCCCGACCGCACACGTCGCGACCCTGCAGACCGACCGGGATGGCCTCTTTCTGAATGGCGAAGGGCTGGGCGAAACCGGCCGCGGCGAGTCCGGCGTCGACGAAGTCGGGGACGCCGAGGGCGGCGAAGCCGGTGGGCGTGGGCACCGGGGGCATGACCTTGAT
>Ga0075471_10002530_pt1 | contig 12000 bp, 11 predicted proteins | sample DEB19_08_DNA_2_FD_74787 | JGI IMG/M metagenome (GOLD analysis project Ga0075471, IMG submission 74787) | Aqueous microbial communities from the Delaware River and Bay under freshwater to marine salinity gradient to study organic matter... | ecosystem: Environmental > Aquatic > Marine > Coastal ... | reverse complement strand
ACGAGGACAAGGACACCACGATCCAGGCCTTGGTCGGCGAACTTCTCGGGATCCATCCCTCGATGTGGACCATCTTCCATCACACGAGCGACACGATCCTCAAGCTCGCCCGGATCGGACGCGCCATCGTCGTCGGGCGCGGCGGCAACATCATCACGGCAAAACTCAAAGGCGGCGTGCACATCCGCCTGGTCGCGCCGGAGAGCGTCCGCCTCGCCCACTTGAAAGCGCATCTCAACCTCGACGACAAAGCGGCGCAGAAATACCTGCACGACGAGGACGCCGGGCGCCGGCGCTATGTGAAAACGAATTTCGACCGCGACATCGACGATCCGCTTCTCTACGACGCGATGCTCAACACCGCGACGCTCGGCTTCGAACGCACAGCCGATCTCATCGCTGCCATGGTCGGGTCGAAGAGCTAGCGGGGATATCGCGCGGCCAATTCCGCGTGCCCGGCCTCGACCAGCGACCACTGCCACGGCCAGTTGCCGGTTTTGCGCCAGGAAAAGACGAAATAACCGCCTGCCTCCCGAACCTCGTCCATCACCGCGTGCGCGACGGGCGTTCCCGAACCGAACACTCCCAGGGGAACGCTGTTTGTGCCCGCACCGCCCGCCACGCGGACATCCATCGGACCGGTGGGGAGAATCTTTAGAGTGAAAAAGTGGTTGAAGAGTTCGTCCGCTTTGCCGATCGACTCCTCGCGGCCGTGGCCCCACGCATCGCTGTAGTCGGGCGAGATCATCGCGGTCACCGCGGCCCAATCGCGGCCGGAGGCGCGGGAGAGAAGATTGGCGGTGTGGAGTTCAATTTGCCGCGCGGGCTGCCAGAGCAGAAAGAGCCAGATGCCCCAACCGCCGAGCAGAAGGATGGCCGCCCATTTCAGCGAGGAAACGGGAATCTTCATGTCGCGCGCGGGCAGATCGTGCTGCCCCCGTCGCGACCCGTCCGGAATCGCGCCGGGACGACGAGATCCGCTTCTGGGCACGTTTTGATCCGTCTTCGCACGGCAGCCACGCCTTCGTTCTAGCCGCGGCCCGGCCAATCGTCTTGCAGTAAAACGGTTGCGGCCCGATGTTGCCTCCTAGTCATGCCGAAGCCACGCCGCCGGCCCGCCGCTGAAAAAAGCAGGTCCAACCAACGTTCCCGACGAGGGAAAGATTCCGGCGCGCGCCGGCCGCAGGGAAAAAGCAGACCCCGTCCGGAATCTCCCCGCATCCCCGGACCGCGGGAAATACCCGCCGGAGTGGCCGATCCCGATCTGGCGGCCAAGATTCTTTCCCTGGTCCACCGCCAGCGCCAGTCGCCACCATCCATGCAGGACATCGCCTCGCGCCTGCGCCTCGCTCCGGGCGACGGCGCCGCGACCTTGGCCAAGACCCTGCACGACCTCGAATTGGCCGGCGAAATCGTCCGCGTGCGCCAAGACCAGTTCGCCATTCCTTCGGATGTCGATCTGGTTGTCGGCACGATTCAGACCCACCGCGACGGCTCGGCCCACCTCCTGCGCGACAAGCCCGGCGATCCCGAATTTTATCTCACGCCGGAAAACACCGCCACCGCCCTCCCCGGTGACCGTGTCGTCGCGCGGCATCTGCGCGACCAACCTCCCTTTCGCGGCTACCAACCGTGCGGCCGCGTCATCCGCATCCTCAAACGCGGCACGACCACCGCGGTCGGCACGCTGGAGAAATCGGCGCGCTTCTGGCACGTCGTGCCCGACGACAAACATTTCGTCCACAACATCTACGTTCCCCAACCCGCGCCGCCGCTGCGGCCGAACCAGGGCGACAAGGTGGTGGTCAAACTCGGCGAGTGGAAATCCCGCCACGTCAATCCCGAAGGCGAGATCGTCGAGGTGCTCGGACCCGCGGACAAACCCGGCATCGACATCGAATCGATCATCCGCAAATTCGACCTGCCGACCAAGTTTCCCGAGAACGTCCTGGCCGCGGCGAAATCCTTTCCCGACACCGTGCCGCCGGCCGCCGCGCACGGACGCGAGGATTGCCGCGGCACGCTCGTCGTGACGATCGATCCCGACGACGCGCGCGACTTCGACGACGCCATCAATGTCGAGAAAACCAAGGACGGTTGGAAACTCACCGTCCACGTCGCCGATGTCTCGCACTATGTCGCTCCGGCCACGCCGCTCGACCATGAAGCCTACAAGCGCGGCAACAGCGTGTATCTGCCGGATCGCGTCATCCCCATGCTTCCCGAGGCCCTGAGCAACGGCCTGTGCAGCCTTCGACCGGACGAAGACCGTCTCACCTTCGCCGCGTTCATGGAGATCTCGCGCGACGGCAAGATCCGCAAGTCGCGTTTCGCCAAATGCATCATCCGCAGCGCGCGCCGATTCACCTACAAGGAAGCCTTCGCCCGTCTGCAGGCCGCGCCGGCCGACAAATTCGACCGCATGCTGCACGAGGCGTGGGCCATGGCCTCGGTCATGCGCAAGAAACGCTTCGACGAAGGCTCCCTCGACCTCGATTTTCCCGAGGTGAAAGTGTGGCTGGACGAGCAGGGGCATGCGGCGCGCCTCGAGCGCATCGAGAACGACATTTCCCACCAACTCATCGAGGAATGCATGCTCGCGGCCAACGAAGCCGTGGCGCGCCTCTTCCGCATGAAGCCCGCCGCGGCCATCCACCGCGTGCACGAGAAGCCGGACGAGGCCAAGCTCAACGAATACCGCGAGCGCGTGCAGATGCACGGGCACAAGGTCGGGAATCTGTCCGTGCGCAAGGAGCTGACCCGCTTCCTCAAAATGCTGCGCGGGCAACCCGAGGAATACGCGCTGAAGACCGCGCTGCTCAAAAGCCTCAAACGCGCGAGCTATTCGCCCGAGCCGGCCGGCCACTACGGTTTGGCCAAGAGCGATTACACCCATTTCACCAGTCCGATCCGCAGGTATGCCGACTTGATCGTCCACCGCGTGCTCTCCGACATCTGCGGCTACACCAAGCCGAAGGGCCGCATCCCCTTCGGCGAAATCGCCCGCCACATCTCGACGACCGAGCGCAACGCGGCCGAAGCCGAACGCGAAGCGGTGCGCCTGAAGAAGTTCGAATTCTTCCGCCAGCAGCTGGCCAAGAAAACCGGTCAGACCTTCAAAGCCATCGTCCTCGAAGTGCGCAACTTCGGCATGTTCGTCGAACTGCCCGACATCATGGCCGGCGGCCTCATCCACGTCTCCGCCCTGGGCGACGACTTCTACACCTTCGACCAGGCGCGCCAACGTTTCGTCGGCCGCAAGAAGAAGAAAATCTACAAAGCCGGCGACAAACTCGAAGTGGTCGTGGCCCGCGTCGATCCGTTCAAGCAGCAGCTCGACTTCGCCCCGGCCTGAAAACTTTGAACAGAAGGTAACGAGGGCAACAAAGGACAAAACCCAACGGTCGCCCCCCTCTCTTCGTTGCCTTCGTTTGCTTCTGTTTTAAAAAAATCTAGACCAACCGCTCGCGGCGGAGCCATGCAAGGGTCCGGGCCAGCGTGTCCTCGAGCGTGGCGCGGCCGCGCCAGCCGGAAGCCTCCTCGAAGGGCGCGCCGTCGATGACCCAACGATCGGCCCAGATTTCGCGCGCGCGATCGGGCGTGAGCGACGGAACTTTTTCGCCGATGGCGGGAATGAATTTGGAGGCGAAAGCCACGGGTTTGAGCAGAAATTGCGGAACAGCCACCAGCCTGCCCTTGCGCCCGCTCACCTTGCCCGCGGTGAGCATGAGGTCCGCATCGCTGATCGTGCCCGGCGAGGTGACGTGGGCGGTGCCGAGTTCCCCCGCCCCGCGATGGAACCACGTCTCGATGGCATCGACCAGATCGTCGGAGGAAATCCAGCTGAAATGCTTCGGCTTCACACCGGGCTTGGTCCAGACCTTGCCGCGCACCATCTGGAAAAGGGGAAGCGTGGCCCGGTCGCCGGGGCCCAGCACCATGGGCGCGCGGAGGAAAAACACATCGTGGTGCCCCGCCTCCCGCACGGCGGCCTCCATGTGCAATTTCGATTCGCCATACCACGAGACGGGGCGGTCGGGATGGTCGAGTTTCTTGGCCTGATGACCCGTCGGCGTGGGCCCGCCAGCCGACTGAGAGGAGAGCACGACGACGCGCGGTGAACCGGGCAACTGGCGGAGGAGATCCAGGGTGCCGTCGACGTTGATGCGGAAGTATTCGTCACGCGAGCGGCCGAAGAGCACTCCGGCGCAATGGACCACGCGGTCGACGGCACCGGTCTCGCGCAAATCCCAGCGCGGGGCCCCGGCTTTGATCACGCGGAGTTTCGCGGTGTGGGTCACACCCTCCCGGGCCAACTGGGCCCGAAGCTTCTCCGGGGAACGCACGGGAGCGACAACCTCGCCGATCCCACGATCGGCCAAGGCGCGCAACACGATGGTGCGTCCGATGAATCCCGTGGCTCCGGTGACAAGAAGGCGCATGGGTCTAAAGCGGCTTTTCCCAAATGGTGTATTCCTTCGAGCGGTGGCCGCCGAGGATTTCGATGCCGCGCACGATTTGCTCGTTGTTGGCCTCGACCCAGGAAACTTCGGCTACGGGGTAGTGCACGCCGACATGACGGAAGGTTTCGCGGTAAAGAAAAGGGGCGATCCCGCTGCGGCGGCGGAATTCAGGCTCGATGCCGAGGATGAGGTGACGCGCCCTCCGCGGGCGGCCTGTCTTGAGCATCCAGAGCATGGGCAGCAAACGGACAAAGCCGCGCGGCCAGGACTTGGAGCGCAGCAGGAACTCGTTGATATCCGGAAGCGAGATGGAGTAGCCGACCTCGCGGCCGCCGTGCATGACGAAGAAAAGCATCTGCTCGTCGGCGATCGTGCGCAAACCGGCGGCGGAATGCTCGAGTTCTTCCCACGTGACCGGGACATAGCCCCAATTGCGGTCGAGGGTGACATTGTAGAGGCGCTGGAGAATGCGGAGTTCTTTTTCCGGCTGGCGCAGGTCGAAAGGCCGGGTGCCCAGACCGCTCTTGTCGCGCGCGCGCTCCGAGAGCCGCACCATGGCGGGATCGGCGGGGGCGGTCATATCCATGGAAAAAGCATACAACCGCCGCACCTCGGACAAACCCAGCCGCCGGTAAGTCTCGACGTAGCGCGGCGGATTCCACGGCATGAAGACGCAGGGCGGATCGTCGAAACCGGCGGAAAGCAGGCCGCAGGAGTCGTTGATGCTGGGCGAATACGGTCCGCGCGCGGAAAGGCAGCCCGCGGACCGCAGCCACTGGCACGATGCCTGGAAAAGCGCATCCGCCGCATCGTCATCGGCGAAGTCGAAGAAGCCGAAGAAGCCGGTGCGGTCGCCGTGGTAGTCGTTGTGCAGGCGATTGCGGATGGCGGCGACACGCCCGACCGTCCGTCCGTCGCGCACGGCGAGGAACGCGGCGAGATCCCCGGCGGCTTTGCGGAAAGGCGAATCCTCCCGGAAAAAACCCGACACGCTCCCGGGAACGGGCGGAACGAATTGCGGAGAGGAGCCGAGGACATCCTCGGCCGCGTGCTCAAACCGCCGCAGTTCTCGCCGGGTGCGGCAAGGGACTATCGTGATGCCTCTGGGGGATTTCCCCGGCGGCGCGCTGGTAGGCATCGTCTTCAAAGATACGGAGTTCGCGGGCGATGCGCTCGAAGGTTTCGAGGACGTAGTCGAGTTGCTGCGGCGTGTGCGTGGCCATGTAGCTGGTGCGAATGATGGCCTGCCCGCGGCGCACGGCCGGATAGATGGCCGGCGTGGCGAAGATACCGTTGTCGAACAGGTGCTGGGCGAAGAAGAAGGCTTTCTGCTCGTCGCCGACAAGGATGGGAACGATGGGCGTTTCGGTCGTGCCGATGTGGAACCCGAGGGAGCGGAAGCCCTTGTGCATGCGGCGGGTGTTCTCCCACAACTTGACGATGCGCCACTGCTCTTCCTGCATGATCTCGAGGGCCTTGAGCACACCACCGGCCACGGCGGGCGTGGGCGACGCGGTGAAAATGAAACAACGGGCTTTGTGGCGGACGTATTTGATCACGTCTTCGTCGCCGGCGAGGAAGCCGCCCATGCAGCCGAGCGATTTGGAAAAAGTGCCCATGACGAGGTCCGCGCGGTGCGCCGCCTCGTGATGGTAGGCCGAGCCTTTGCCGTCGGGCCCTATGACACCGAGCGCGTGGGCTTCGTCGACATAAAATTTGGCGCCGAATTCCTCGGCCACGGTCATCAACTCGGGGAGACGCGCGATGTCGCCCGACATGCTGAAGACGCCGTCGATCACCACCATTTTGCCCGCCTCTTTGGGCAAGCGCGCGAGGCGACGGCGCAGCGATTCGGGCGAGTTGTGGGCGAAAGGAATGATCTTGGCCGGCGACATGCGGCAGCCATCGATCAGACTGGCGTGGTTCTCTTTGTCGCAAAGGATGTAGTCGCCGTCCTCGAACAAACAGGTCAGCGCACCCTGGTTGGCGAAGTAACCGGTGGAGAAAAGCAGGGCGGCGTCCTTGCCGATGTAGTCGGCCAGAGCCTCCTCGAGCTGCTCGTGAATGATGAGGTTCCCGCTGAGGAAGCGCGATCCCGTGCAGCCGAGGCCGTATTTGCGGGTCGCCTCGATGGCCGCGTCGACCACGCGCTGGTCGTTGGCCAAGCCGAGATAGTTGTTCGACCCGACCATGATAACGCGCTTGCCTTCGCAAAGAACCTCGGCGCCGTCCATTTCCTCGATCGGGCGGAAAAACGGATAGATCCCGAGCGCGCGGGCCCTCTCGGGTTCATCGTAGGCCACGCACTTGTCGAAAAGGTCGCTTTCCGGCTTCCACGCGGGCGCCGGCATGGCGGGAATGACGTCCTCCCCGTTGATGCTAATGATCTTCATCAAAAAAAGTTGGGAATTCTTGTTTCTTGCGCTCCGGCCCGAAAGCAATGGCCACCATCTTTGTTGAAACAGAGCGTTTTACAGCAAAACGTTTCCATGGCGAGGAAAGATTCATCCGGGGCCCGGAGGCAGCCACCGGTCGGGTCCGCTAGTTGGGCCGGATTGCCGAGGGGGATTGAGTGTTGGCAAAGCGCACGTCGCCGCGGCGGCGCTTCTGGACGAAGGTGTTGTTGTCGCCGTAGAGGGCCCAGGGACCGCGCGGGATCTCGCTGAACTCGACAAAGCGCCAGTCGCAGATGTCCTTGCCCTTGAGACCGAGGTAGTCGCGGATGGCCGGCGAAACATCCAGTCCGGCCCCTTGGTTCAGGTTGGGCAGCGGGCGTTGGTTGCCGAAGACGTATTGCCAGTGATCCGTGCGGAAGGGACCGCAATCTTCCCACTGGCCGTAGGCCTCGCGACCGCGGTGGCGGACGACGACCCAGCGGCTTTTGCAGACCGATTGGCCCGCTTTGACAAAGGACTCGCGGAACCATGGGATGACGCGCGGGGCCTCGGGCTTGGTCTTGCCCTTGGTCACGTCGTTGTAGGGGAGCGCGATGTAGAAAGGATTTTGGCGCGGAATGAAGCGTGCCGGCCGATATTCTGATTTGTGCCGGGCGCGCGGATCCGGGTCATCAAAGCCCCCGAAGCTGCTCTTCCAGTTGACGTCCCAAGAACTCTTCATGTTCGGCACGGGATTGTTTTGCGTCGCGCTCTCCCCGATCCAGAAGACAGTGGTGACGATGTTGTTCTTCCACGGGTAACGACGGGAATTGCCCGCGTGAGCCGAGCTCTGCCGGGGCGGTTGGGTCAGGCGCGGTTCGACGCGCAAGAGGACGCTCTCACGCAGACGCAGGGCCTGCTCCTCGAAACCGGGCTCGGTCGAGGCGGGAACGGCAGGTGCCAAGGAAAGGAGGAGGCAGACCGCCGGAATGAAAGTTCGTGGAAAACTCATTCGCGGATCGGGATACTATGGAGGATAACCCCACCCGGCGCAAGCTATGGGGAGAAAAAACTTCCGCCAGGACCAAATGACACAAGTTTATGTCCGGCAGCTACTTGCGAATTCTGAGACCCGCTGACGCGCCCGCCCGGTGGACCCAGATACTCTGGAGAAGCCCGATGCTGAAACATACCGCCAGCAAGAAGGATCCCCCGTAACTGACCAGCGGAAGAGGCAAGCCGGTGATCGGGGTCACCCCGATGGTCATACCCACGTTCATAAAGGCGTGGGTGAAAATGAGGGTGGTCAGGCCGACGGCCAGCAGGCGTCCGAGGTCGTCCGAAGCCCGCAGAGCGACCAGCAAGCCGAGGCCGATGAGGGCGGCAAAACTTACCAGCAGAAGGCCGGCGCCGATGAAACCGTGCTGCTCCCCGATGACCGAGAAAATGAAATCGTTGTGCACGATGGTGCTCGGGAGGAACCCGAGCTCGTTGAGGGTGTTGGGTGCCTTGAACCCCTTGCCTTCCCAGCCGCCGGAACCGATGGCGGTGAGCGATTGGTTGATCGTCCACCCGGCGCCGCGCGGGTCGAGTTCCGGATCGAGGAACGTGACGATGCGCTGCCGTTGGTAGGGACGCAGTCCGAAATTCACGACCAGCGGGATGACGGCCACGGCCAGCAGGATCATGCTGATGAGGTAGCGGGCGGGGATTCGCGCGGCGTAAAGCATGGCCAGGAAAACGGGCATCCAGGTGATGGCCGAGCCGAGGTCCGGCTGGATGAGGATGAGGACGAAGGGCACGGCGGCGATGATCCCGCACACCGCGATGCGCAAAGGCGCGGGCATCTCCTCGAAACTGGAAAGAAAAACCGAGAGCACCATGATCGAGGCGATGATGGCCAGCTGCGACGGCTGGAAGTTGAGGATTCCGAGGTCGAGCCAGCTGCGCGCGCCGTAGACCTTGGCTCCGAAAAAATGAGTGAGAACAAGCGCGAGAACCGCGGCGATATAAAGCGGCACCGCGCCGACACGCACCCATTCGTAGCTGCGGAACGAGACCACCGCGCAAATCACCAGGCCGACGAGAAGCCAGATCAACTGGCGGCTCCAGAAGTCCTGGTCGCGCATCCACGTGGCGCTGTAGATGGCGAAAATCCCGAAGGCGGCGAGGAGCAGGACAAGAAGGAGCAGGGGCCAGTTGAGGAGGGCGATTTTGCGGATGGCGGAGCTCACGGGAATTTCAGGCGGCCAGACGCGGCACGGCGGAGAGAAGCTTCTTGGTGTAGTCGTGCTGCGGGTCGCCGTAAATGGCGTCCGAAGGCGCCGATTCGACGATTTTGCCGCGGTGCATGACGACGACATGGTCGCTGACGTGCTTCACCACGGCAAGGTCGTGCGCGATGAAAAGATAGGCGATGCCCAGCTGTTCTTGCAGGTCCTGCAGGAGATTGACGATCTGCGCCTGCACGCTCACGTCGAGCGCGCTGACCGGCTCGTCGCACACGATGAATTTCGGCTTCACGGCCAGAGCGCGCGCAATGCCGATGCGCTGGCGCTGTCCGCCGCTGAATTCGTGCGGATAGCGCCCCATGGCGTCGGCCGGCAGGCCGACGAGGCGCAGCAGTTCGGCCACGCGTTCGCGGCGCTCGTCTTTGGTCATTTCGGGGAAATGGATTTCGAGCGGCTCGGCCAGGATCGCGTGGATGGTCATGCGCGGGTTGAGCGAGCCGAACGGGTCCTGGAAAATCATCTGCAGGTCCTTGCGCAAGGGGCGGAATTCGGCCTCGCCCAGCGGCAAAATGTCGCGACTATCGTAGAGCACGCGGCCGGAGGTGGCCGGCGTGAGTTTCAAGATGGTGCGGCCGACCGTTGTCTTGCCGCTGCCGCTTTCGCCGACCAGACCGACGGTTTGGCCCGGTTCAATGTCGAAGCTGACGTCGTCCACCGCTTTGATCTCGCCCGTCTTGTGACGGAAGATGCCGCCGAGCACGGGAAACCAAGTCCGCAGGTTCTGGACCGAGACGAGAGGCATCGGGGGAATTTGCCGCCTCGTTGCTTGCACGGCAAGAGCGGCGTGGGCGGTCAGCCGAGAAGTTCCTCGAGCGCCTCGGCGAAGTCGTCCGGCGTCGCTGCTTTGTCCAGCGCGGCCATGCTCTTCTCCTCGCCGCAGGCGCGGGCGAGCGCGCCCACCGCACGCAGGTATTCCTCGGCCATGGCGAAAGGAATGGCGAAGACAAAGACGTAGCGCGGCAGGCACGGGTCCGCCTCCGCCGGCAAGCGACCCGCGGCAAGCGCAAGATCGCGCACCGTTTCGTCGCGGCCGTGGGCCAGACAAACGCGGCCTTTGAGGTCGACGATCTGCTTGGGTCCGATCGACGCGCGGAACGCATCCCACGAACCGATGCGCGGGTCGCCGCGCAGCAGCTCCGCGACCGACGACACGGCCCCGTCGCGCGAAGTGGCGGCAAGGTCGGGCCGGACGCGGGAGGGATCGACGAGGCGGCTGCTCATACGTTGCTGCCGCTCCATTTGAGCTTCTCGCGCAGCAAATCGCTGAATGTGCGCCCGGGCAGGGTGGCGAGTTGCAGCTTTTCCGCGGCGCGGGAAACGCGGAGCACGTCGGCCGGACCGAGTTCGCGGATCTCCTGGCCGTCGACATTCACCGTGACCCCGGGCGCGTCGCCCACCAAACGCAGTTCCAGGAAAGCGCTGTCCGGAACCACGGCGGAGCGGCTGGTCAAGACATGCGGACAGATCGGCGTGAGGACAAACGAAGAACTGTCGGGGAGAAGGAGAGGGCCGCCGGCCGACATGGAATAGGCCGTCGACCCCGTCGGGGTGGCGACAATCAATCCGTCGGCATTGTAAACGCAAAGCTCTTCGCCATCGACGCGCACTGCGATTTTGATCAGCTGCGAATGATGGCCGCGGCTGACCACCGCGTCGTTCAGACCGCGGAAGGCTTCCACAACACGGCCCCCGCGCTCGAGTTCGACACGCAAGAGAGTGCGCGCGCTCGGTTGATAATCGCCGGCCACGATGCTTTCCACCGCGCGGAGCCAATCCTCGCTGCTCACCCCGGTGAGGAAGCCGAGCGATCCGAGATTGATGCCGAAGATGGGAGGAACTTTTCCCGGCATGCGGTGCAACGCGCGCAAAATGGTGCCATCGCCGCCAAGGACAACGACCGTGTCGCAGGCTTCGGCCAGCGCGTTTTCATCCAAGCCGCCGTCGCCCACCAGGCCGGCGGTGCGCTTTTCCAGAACGGTTTCGACGCCGCGGGCGGACAAAGCATCGCGCAACGACCGCACGAGAGGCGCAGCCTGCGGTTTGTCGATGCGGGCGAGGATGCCTACTTTCATGGCCGCATGAGGCAGAGGAACTCTCGGTTGCCGTCGGCGCCGGTGATCGGGGAGTCGGTCACGCCGCCCCACTGCCAGCCGCGCTCCGCGGCGAAGGCCCGTATTTTTTCCACGGCCCGGGCGCGCGCTTCGTCGTCGCGCACCACGCCGCCGCGCCCGACCTCTTGGCGGGAGAGTTCGAACTGCGGCTTGATCAGGGCCAGAATCACGCCGCCGTCAGTAAGAACACCCGTCACCGGCGGCAAGACCAAAGTCAGCGAGATGAAGCTCACATCGGCCACGGCAAGGGACACTTTTTCGGGAAGGTCGCCCGGTTGCAGGTGGCGGGCGTTGCAATGCTCCATGACAACGACGCGCGGGTCGCTCCGGATTTTCCAATCCAATTGGCCGTGCCCCACATCGAGGGCGTAGACCTTGGAGGCGCCGTGCTGGAGGAGGCAATCGGTGAAACCGCCGGTGGAGGCTCCGACATCGAGACAAACCATGCCCGAAGGATCGACGGAAAAACGCTCCAGCGCGTGCTCCAGCTTGAGTCCGCCCCGCCCCACGTAGCGATCCCCCTCCCTCACCTCGAGCGGCGCGTCCCCGGCGAAAGTTTGCGATGCTTTTTCCAAACGCGTCCCTCCGCTGAAAATTTGCCCGGCCATGATAAGGCGCTGCGCCTTTTCGCGCGAGGGACACAAGCCACGACGCACGAGAAGCACGTCGAGACGCTCCTTGGGAGGCGCGGCGCTCAATCGGGACGCAGGCCGCCATCCTGCAAGCGGCGCTCGAGTTGCCGGATGCGCACCTCGGCCAT
>Ga0075471_10002528_pt1 | contig 12008 bp, 8 predicted proteins | sample DEB19_08_DNA_2_FD_74787 | JGI IMG/M metagenome (GOLD analysis project Ga0075471, IMG submission 74787) | Aqueous microbial communities from the Delaware River and Bay under freshwater to marine salinity gradient to study organic matter... | ecosystem: Environmental > Aquatic > Marine > Coastal ... | reverse complement strand
TCGCCGATGTCGGAATCGTATCGACTGATGCGGGATGGGACAGTGTCTTGATGTCGGACGTCAGCGCCGCCGCGGTGACCTGCGCGATCATCAAGCCGGACTGCAGCCCGCCGTGCTGCGTCAGGAATGCAGGCAGTCCGCTCAGTGCCGGATTGACCAGCCGCTCGGACCGGCGTTCGCTGATCGTGGCCAGCTGCGCCACCGCCAGCACCAGGAGATCGGCGGCGAGCGCCAGCGGCGCGCCGTGAAAGTTACCGCCGGACACAATCTCTCCGTTCGCCGGGTCGCCTTCGGCACCCGCAAACACCATCGGGTTGTCCGTGGCGGCGTTCATCTCAATTTGCACGATATGGCGAATCCACGTGAGTGCCTCGCGGGCGGCGCCGTGCACTTGCGGTGCGCAGCGCATCGAATACGCGTCCTGCACCTTGCCGCAATTGACGTGCGAGGCGTTGATCGCGCTGCCCTCAAGGAGGCTCAGCAGATTCGCTGCTGCTGCCGACTGTCCCGCGAAGGGCCGTGGCTCGTGAATCCGCGCCTCGAACGGATGGAGTGACCCCATCAGCGCGTCGATCGTCATGGCCGCCGTGATGTCGGCGGCTCGGCTGAGCCGTTCGGCACCGCACAGGGCCAGCGCGAGCACGGCGGTCGAGACCTGGGTGCCGTTGATCAGCGCGAGCCCCTCTTTGGGCCCAAGCGTGATCGGCTGCAGCCCGGCGCGCCGCAATGCGTCGGCTCCGGAACGGCGAGTAGCTTCCTCATCCCTGTCGCCGGCGCCCTCGGCGAGGACCTCACCCTCGCCCACGAGGACCAGCGCCAGATGCGCGAGCGGAGCCAGGTCGCCGCTGGCGCCGACCGAACCGCGGCTCGGGACGCGCGGATGCACACGACGGTTGAGTAACGCGAGCAGCGCCTCGAGCGTTTCGACGCGAATTCCGGAAAACCCCTTGGCCAGCACGTTGGCGCGCAGCGCCATGGCGGCGCGGACGGCGCGCACCGGCAACGGCGTATCCACACCGGCGGCGTGACTGCGCAGCAAGTTGAGCTGCAACCTGGCGAGGTCAGCGTTGTCGATGCGCGTTTCTGCAAAGTTACCGAAGCCGGTGTTGACACCGTAGACCGCCGCGTTGCCGCCGGCCTTGGCATCGATCACCGCCCGCGACGCCGCGACACGCGCGCGCGCGTCGGGTGCAAGCCCGACTTCTGCGAAATCGTCGGCGATAGCCAGAAGGTCAGTCAGGGACAGATCGGAGCCGTTGAGCAGAATCATAGGAAGTGGCAGTTCCCTAGGTTACAGTAGAAGAGCTATGAACATCGTCGTGCTCGGCGCCCAGTTCGGCGACGAAGGTAAGGGCAAGATCGTCGACCTGATGACGCCGAAGTTTTCGTGGGTGGCCCGCTATCAAGGCGGCCACAACGCCGGCCACACCGTGTACGTCAACGGCAAGAAGTTCGTGCTGCACCTGATTCCTTCGGGCATCCTGCACGATGGCGTGCTGTGCATTATTGGTAACGGTGTCGTCGTCGACCCGCAGGCGCTGTTCAAGGAGATCGAAGAGCTGGCCGGCTTGGGTATCGACGTCGGTGATCGCCTGCTGATCAGCGACAAGGCCCACTTGATCCTGCCGTATCACCGCGAACTCGACGTGCTGAGCGAAGCCCGCCGTGGTGAGCGCAAGATCGGCACGACGTCGCGCGGCATCGGACCTGCGTACGAAGACAAGATCGGCCGCCGCGGCATCCGGGTCTGCGATCTGGTCGACACCAAGGCGCTCGCCGATGAAGTGCGCGCCAATGTCGATGCGCGCAACCAGATCATCAAGGACTCGACGCTGAATTGGAAACAGGTCTACGACGACCTGCTGGCCTACGGCGCGCGGATGCGGCGCTGGACCGGCGATGTGTCGCTGGCGCTCGATCAGGCGATGCGCAAGGGGCAGCGCGGCCTGATCGAAGGCGCGCAAGGCGCGATGCTCGACATCGATCACGGCAGCTATCCCTATGTCACCTCGTCGAACGCCACGATCGGCGGTGCGTGCACGGGCCTGGGAATTCCACCGCGCGCGATTAACGGCGTGCTTGGTGTGGCCAAGGCCTATCTGACGCGCGTTGGCGAAGGCCCGTTCCCGACCGAACTGTTCGGTGGCATCGGCGACCGCCTGCGTGAGACTGGCATGGAGTTCGGCGCCTCAACCGGTCGTCCGCGCCGCTGCGGCTGGTACGACGCGGTGGCCGTCCGCTACGCGGTGCGCGTCAACGGCATCGACAGCATTGCGTTGACCAAGATCGACGTGCTGGATGGTCTTGAGAAGATCGAGATCTGCACCGGCTACAAGATTGGCGATCGCACGGTGAGCGAGTTCCCATCCGATCTCAATACCTGCGGTCCCATCACGCCGATCTACGAGTCGTGGCCGGGCTGGACATCGCCCACCAAGGGCGCGAAGTCCTACGACCAGTTGCCCGTCGAGGCGCAGCGCTATATCAAGCGTCTTGAAGAGGTGAGTGGCGTCCCGGTGGGATTGATTTCGACCGGATCGGATCGCAACGAAACCATCATTCGCGATGGCAGTGTTGTCGCGAGCTGGTTGAAGTAGCCAGTAGCCAGTAGCCAGGAAAGATTTGGTTTCTGGCTATTCCTTCTTATTCTTCTCCGCGAACGATTCCACGTTCGACGCTTCAGGCGTGAGGCCCCAGTCGATGCCGGCGCGGTAGCGCGTCGGCATGCCCTTCGGCATCTCGAACGCCGCCCAGGCGATGGCGCCGGCGCACTTCACCGGGTTCTTCGCATCGCCCAAGACCACGCGGACGCGCTGATTCGGCTTGAGGATGGTGGGTGAGACGACCTGCGCGCCGACCTTGGACAGGTCGACCAGCGCGGCAGGATTGCCGTCGACCGCGACTTCGACCCCGTCCTTGATCCGGACGCGCGGCGCGCGGCGTGTGCCCTTCTGGTCGAGTGCGGGCTTGGGCTGTTCCTCAACCGCCACGGCGCTGCCGCCGCCGGCTCCGCCGCGCTTGACCGCGACGCGATTTTGCGACGCATCTCGCGCCATGATCCGCACTTCGCAGTTGGTCAGCGTCGGATCGTCCTTGATGCGATTGATCAGCGCGGTGCCGCGCGAGGTCGCGGAGAACTCGTCCTGCATCGCCACCAGCACCGGTTTGGTGCGCATGATGTGGTCGAGCGCTTCGAGCGCGTCGCCGTCTGTAAAGGTGTGGATGTCGGCAGCAGGGTCAAGCCGTTCCTGCAGGCCTGGCAGCGAATCGGCCGGTCCGATTAACACGATACGCGACGACACAGAACGGCGAGTGTACCACGGCTCCCGCTTACGAATCCGTCAGCGGCGGATGCGCGGGCCGGGTTATTGCCCGGAGCCTTCCGGCACGGCAGCGACAGCGCGCAGCAGCGCCTCTGGAGAGAACGGCTTGAGGAGCACCGGTGCGCCGGCGGTTGATTCGTGGAGCGCTTCACCCTGCTCCACGTACCCCGTCACGAACAGAATCGGCAGGTCCGGATGCGTCTTGCGCAGGCGCGCGGCCAGTTCGATGCCGCCCATGCGCGGCATCACGACGTCGGTCACGACCATCACGATCTGGCGCGAGTGCACCGTGAACATGTCGAGCGCCTGCTGGCCGTCGCTGGCTTCCAGCGAGCGATAACCGGCTTGACCGAGCACGGTTGCCGAGAGTCGCCGCAGGGCGCGTTCATCCTCGGCGATCAGGATCGTTCCGCTGCCGCGACCTGGTTGCGGCGCCAGTTGTTTCGGCGTGGGCGTGCGGTCGGCCGCCCCAATCGTGCGCGGCAGCAGCAGTGCGAAGGTCGAGCCACGTCCTGGAGCGCTGTCGACGCTGACGGCGCCGCCGCTCTGTTTGACGAAGCCGTAGACCATCGACAGGCCAAGGCCGGTACCGGCGCCCTTGGGCTTGGTCGTGAAGAACGGTTCGAAGATGCGGCCGTGGACGTCGGCGGGAATGCCGATGCCGGTGTCGCGGACGCGCAACTCGACGTACGGCCCCGCCGTGATCTCCAGGGCCTGCGCCTCGGGCGCGGTGACGTCGCGATTGAGCGTCTCGATCGTCAGCCGGCCGCCCTGCGGCATCGCGTCACGCGCGTTGAGGGCGAGATTGACCGGGACCTGTTCCAGTTGGGCCGCGTCCGCGCGGACGGTCCACAAATCCGACGCCAGCCGGAGGTCGATAGCGATGTGCTCGCCGATCAAGCGGTCCAGCATACGACTCATGTCGGAGACACGCTGATTGAGGACGACGATTTCCGGAGTCAGGATCTGGCGCCGGCTGAACGCCAGCAACTGACCGGTCAGCGTGGCTGCACGGTCGGCGGCGTTGAAGATCTCCTCGACGTCGGCCCTGAGCGGCGACCCCTGTAGTTCCTTGAGCAGGAGCTCCGAGTAACCACGGATCGCCGTCAGCAGGTTGTTGAAGTCGTGCGCGATGCCGCCGGACAGCCGGCCAATCGCTTCCATCTTCTGCGCATGGCGCAGCTGTTCCTTGAGCAGGCTGCGAGCGGACTCGGAGGCCTGGCGTTCGGCGATCTCGCGGCGCAACTCGTCGTTGACCCGGCCCAATGCCGCCGTCCGCTCTTCCACGCGCCGTTCGAGATCGCGGTGCGCTTCGTGCAGCGCCAGCTGGCTGGCGCGCAGCTGCTTCTCCGCGTAGTAGCGCTCCGTCACGTCGCGCAGGATCATCAGGATCTGCGCGTCCTCGAGCGGCAGCAAGCGTGCCTCGAAGAAACGGGCGCCGGTTTCGAGTTCAACGCTGCTGGGGGCCTGCTGTGCCACCACGCGCTGGAGCGCGTCGACCAGCAGCGGCCGGGCCTTGGCGTCGAGTGACTCGAGGAAGTCATGCCCGGGCAACCACCGGCGCGACTGTTCCGACGGCGCGCCCTTGATGTCGAGGATCGTGCCGTTTGGCCGGAGCCGGAGAATGTGGTCGGGGAACGCGCTGACGAGCGCACGCAATTCGGCGTTGGCCTGCAGCAGCTCCTGAGAGCTGAGGTCCAGCGATCGCTCGAGCATCGCGCGGTCGTTGTCGAACTGCCGGTAGGCCTCGTCAATAGCCGATAGCATCGGCTCGATGGCTGCCGGGATGCGATCGTCTGGGAAGAAGCGCTTGAGCTGGCGCCGAAGCAGGCTGTGCGGGTCGGTCATCGTCAACGTTCGGACAGTGTCGTGACCGTCATTGTCTGGTTGTGCAGTTCGCAGCGGGCCTTCGGCGTGAACGGCGAGATCTCGCCGTAGGAGTAGAAGCCGGTAAGTGCGGCACCCGCGCCAAGAATGTCGCGGACGCCTTCCACCTCTTCCTCCACGCGCTGTCGCAGCACCATCCGCCGGCCGACGCAGCTGATCAGCAGCGCCAGGTCAGCGCCAGTGCCGAGTGCTTCGGCGCTGACGCGTCCGGCGCCGACAGCGCCGTCGATCAGCCGATCGAAGTTGGCTTTCATCAGCCGCACGTAACCGCCGGTAGGCACATCGCCGGCGAAGGTCAGACTCTGCTCGGCTTCGTTCACTGACAGGATCGTCCGCACGACAGGCGAACTGCCTTGTCTGGTGCGAAGCGAAAGGGGAAACAGCAGCCCGGAGGCGGGCAAGCCCGCGGCGTGATCACCGAGATAGCGTTTGTAGAGTGCCAGTGCCGACTGCCCATCGAGTTCGTAGAGAACGTTGCCGGCCGACTTGGTGATCTGGCGCTCGGGGCCGAAGGAATCCCATCCGCCCAGCGATCCACAGCCGACTCTGAGTCGGGACCCATAAAGGCCGATGGCCGCCACAGTGTTCGTTCTCACCTCGCCGCCAACCAGGACCGCTGTCTCGCGAAAATGCTCACCGTCAGCCGACAACCCGCCGGTGACCGACACGGTGGTGCCCAGGCGCTCTCCGATTCCGCGGACCAGGGCCTCGCCATTGATGTCCAGGCCCTCGGAAATGATCAGCAGGTGCACCAGGTCAGGTGCGGCCAGTTGTGCCGCCAATGCCGCGCCGGCCGCCGCACTATCGCCGGCGGTGACTGGCACCGTCGCCAACTGCACGCGGGCATGGTCGAAGCGGACGGCGGTGGCAATCGCACCGTCATCGAACACGCTGGTGCCGTGAATCTGTCCCGCCGTAGAGCAGCCGACGACTGCGACATTCGGCCAACGGCCGGCGAGTGAAGCCGTGAAGTGATTGGAGGCGAGCGCGGCGCGATCGCCAAAGACCAGCACCAGTTGAGCGTCGGCAAGCGCGGATGGCGACGCCCATCCGTCTGGTTCAGATCACCGTATCTGTTCGACTTGCATGCCGTCCCGGATTGGACACTATCGCCCATTGTTGGGCTTGAGTCCATCCCCCCCGAGCGGAGCGAGGGAAAAGCTACGCTTCGTGCTGCGCCGCGTACCACTCCTGCAGAAACCGCTGCGAATTAAGTGGCGGGACGCCTTCGGGCGCGCTGGCGCGGACATACGTGCCGTCGGCTTGCAGCGTCCAGGCGCGGTCGGTGTCACTCAGCAGGACCTCGAGGACCGCATCGCGCAACAGCTGGCGCATGGCGGGATCGAGGACCGGGCAAAGCACCTCGACGCGGCGATCGAGATTGCGCTCCATCAGGTCGGCGCTGCCAATGAAGACTTCGGGGCTGCCGCCGTTCTCGAAATAGTAGATGCGCGAGTGCTCGAGAAACTGCCCGACGATGGATCGGACGTTGATGCGCTCGCTGATGCCGGGGATGCCGGGGCGCAGGCAGCACACGCCGCGGACGATCATGTCGATCGGCACGCCGGCTTGCGACGCGCGATAGAGGATCTTGATGATGCCGGAGTCGGCGACCGCATTGTTCTTGACGATCATGCGCGCCGGCCGGCCGGCCTTGGCATGTTCCATCTCGCGTTCGACCAGCGCGCGCAGCCCCTGTCGCAACCCCACCGGGGCGACCAGCAGCGCGTTGTAGGAACGGCGGTTCGAGTAGCCGGTCAACGAGTTGAACACCTCGGTCACGTCGTCGAGGACCGCTTCATCGGCGGTGAACAGGCCGAGGTCGGTGTAGACCTGCGAGGTGCCACGGTTGTAGTTGCCGGTGGCGACGTGCGCGTAGCGGTGAATGCCGTCGCTTTCCTGGCGGACCACCAGGCACAGCTTGCAGTGCACCTTGAGGTTCATCAGGCCATAGACGACGTGGATGCCGGCAGCTTCAAGCCGCGTCGCCCACGCAATGTTGTTGCGCTCGTCGAAGCGCGCCTTCAATTCCACCAGCACGGCGACCTGCTTGCCGCGCTCGGCCGCCTCGATCAGCAGGTCGACCAGCGGTGAATTGGCGCCAATGCGATAGAGCGTGATCTTGATGGTGATCACGTGCGGGTCGTCGACGGCGGCGCGCAGGAAGGTTTCGACCGAGGTGAACGAATCAAACGGGTGGTGGATCAGGAAGTCCTGGTCGGCGATCTGGTCGAACACCTTGTCGGCGTCCTCGGGCGGCCACATCACGCGTGGCGTGAACGCCGGATACTTCAACGCCGGGCGGTGCAGCTTGTAGAGGGAGTGCCAGTCGCCGTAGCCAAGCCGATCCGCCGTGCGCATGACGACGTCTTCGTCGACTTCGAAGTTTTCGATCAGGATGCTCAGCACCCGCTTGGGCATGTCGGCTTCAACCTGCAGCAGCGACAGGGCGCCGTAGCGAAGCTGCTTGAGGCCGCGATCGACGGTTTCGAGCAGGTCGTCCGCTTCGTCTTCCTGGATCACCATGTCGGTGTCGCGGATGATGCGAAACAGGTGCGCGCCCTCGACCTGCGTGCCCGGGAACAACTGCTGGATGTTGCGGCGAATCACGTCCTCAAGGAACACGTGCGACACCCCGGACTGCGGCGACAGGTTGTCGGGGAGCGCGATGAAGCGCGGCAGCATGCTCGGCACTTTGACGCGGGCAAACTTCGTGCGCCCGGCATGGCGCACGCGCACGGCGAGGTTCATGCTGAGGTTCGAGATGTACGGGAACGGATGTCCCGGATCGAACGCGAGCGGCGTCAGCACAGGGAAGATGTGGTCCTTGAAGTACTGCGCCAGCCAGGTATCGATGGCCGGCGTGTAGTCAGCCGGTTCCAGCAGGTGAATGCCTTCGGCCGCGAGCAGTGGTCGCAGAGAGCGGCTCCAGCACGCCGTCTGATCGTCGATCTGCGCCAGCGCACGACTGCGAATCGTTGCGAGCTGTTGATCGGTGGTCTGACCGTCGATCGACACTTCTTCGATGCCGGCACGGAACTTCTTGAGAATCGTCGCGACGCGCACCATGAAGAACTCGTCGAGGTTGGTGCCCGTGATCGCGAGGAACTTGACCCGCTCGAGCAGCGGGTGCGCAACGTCCTTGGCTTGCGCGAGGACGCGCTCGTTGAACGCCAGCCAGCTCAGCTCTCGATTGATGTAGAGGGCAGGGCTGCTGAGGTCGTTGGGGTCGAGGTTGGTCCAGTCCTGCTGGATCGGCGGCGCCGGCGCCGCAACGGCCTCCGCCGCGCGGCGTTTGCGCGGACGTCGGCTGACGGCAGTCGACGGGGTCATAAGAGACTCAGCATATCAAAGCGATGTAACAGCCCAGGTCACCTGAGCGGGTGACCTGCATGAATCGGGCCCGGATCTACTGAGGCAGGATTTTCAGTATGCGACCGCGTGAATAACTGGCGAGGTACAGCTCGCCGTCGGCGTCGACGCCGAAGGAGCTGATCAGTCCCAGTTCGCTCGTCCCGCCGAGCATGGTGGTCAGTTCGAGCAGGTCGACCGCGGTCGCTTCCTGGCGCGCGTCGAGGCTGAGGCCGATCGTGTAGATCCGGCCTGCCACATAGTCGGCAAAGAAGTAGCGTCCGTTGAACATCGGGGGGAGCGCCGCGCCGCGATACACGAATCCACCGGTAATCGAAGTGCCGTCGGTGCGCGGGTAGTCGTGTATAGGCTCGGTCAGGGGTTGATAGGCGGCCGCCGTGCGCGTGTCATAGGCGTTACGGCCCTCCCGAATCCGCCAGCCGTAGTTGCGTCCGCCCGCACCGGCCGGTTCCCAATTCACCTCTTCGCGAGCGGTCTGCCCGACGTCAGCGATGACGAGCGCGCAGGTGCCGCCTCGCGTCCAGTCATCGAAGTTGTAGCGCCACGGATTGCGCAGACCGAACGCCCAGATTTCGGTGAGCGCCGAGATTGGCTCGCCGTCGACAAAAGGGTTGTCCTCGGGCCCGCGATACCCACGCCGGTCGCTGTCGGGCACGCTGACGTCGATGCGCAGCATCTTGCCCAGCAGGCTGTTCGGGTGCTGCGCCAGGTTCATCGGATCGCCGCCGCTACCGCCGTCACCCATGCCGATGTAGAGATAGCCGTCCGGCCCAAACGCGAGGTGGCCGCCGTTGTGATTCGAAAACGGATGCTGCACAAACGCGCGTCCGTCGGACCAGACGAGATCAAACCGGGACGCGGGATCAACCGCCCCCGTGCTGGTACGCGTGAAGCGCGCGACCACGAAGTGGCCGTCGGGATTCGTCAACGTCACGAAAAAGCGCCGCGTCGTTGCTGCGTCCGGGGGAAAGGCCAGGCCGAGCAGGCCGCGCTCGCCACCGGCCGAGATCGTCGAGCGCACGTCGAGGAAGAAGGTGGATGAGACGCTGCCGTTGCGGACGGTCCGGATGGTGCCGCGCTGTTCGATGACGAAGAATGTGGCGGAGTCGATCGGATCCGCCACGAATGCCACCGGGTTGGTGAGCCCAGTTGCTACAACCTGGGAGCGCAACTGCGCTTGTGCAATTGCGGGCAAGCCGAGCAGCAGGCTGAGTGCCAGCGCGGCAAGGGCGGGTTTCATCGCCCCTAGCTTACGGCAGGATCACTGGAACCACAGCGCGATCGCAAACAGCACTACCGTCGTCGTGACGGCGCGCTGCAACCAGGCATCGCCCTTGTAGATTGCCAGCTTCACCCCGTAGTGGGAACCGATCACGTTGCCGATGGCCAGGGCGATCCCGCGCGGCCAGTCGACCTGAGCAGAGGCGGCGAAGACGGCCAGCGACAGCACTGTCACCAGCAATACCGTCAGCAGCTTGGCGGCGTTGCCGCGCAGCATGTCCAGCCCCGCCCACGTGGTTACGGTCAGCACGATGAATCCCACGCCGGCTTGAATGAAGCCGCCGTAGACGCCCACTACGAAAAATCCGAGCACGACGCCCGGATGCCACGCCGACGTGGGCGCGCGCTTGGCCTGACCACCCGCGCCTGGTGAGAGCAGCGACCAGAGGGTGAGCGCGAGCATCGCAATCGACAACGTGCGCTTGAACGCAACGTTCGGCAACGCCAACGCCAGCCACACGCCGAGCGCGGCGCCGGCCAATGCCGGCACGCAAGCCGCTAGTGACCACTTCCAGTCCACCGCCCCGTGACGGTGAAAACCGTAGAGACCGCCGATGTTTTGTGCGAGCACGCCAACGCGGTTGGTGCCGTTGGCAATCGCTGCCGGCAGCCCGATGAACAGCAGGACGGGGAGGGTCAGGAACGAGCCGCCTCCGCCGATCACATTCAGGGCGCCGGCGATGGCGCCGGTCGACGCCAGCAGGAGCAGTTCAACGGAAAAGGGCACGTCCACCTATGCTACATCGCATGTAGAATCCATCACGCCGACGCATCGTCAGGGCGGTGCGGACGGAATTCCTCATGGGAACTCTCAAGCGGGCGATTGGTCTTCCGGGCGCGACGGCGCTGGTCGTGGGCACGATCATCGGGTCGTCGATCTTCGTCCAGGCGTCCGAACTGACGAGCCTGGTGCCGGATCCGATCATGGTCGTCCTCGCCTGGGCCGTGGCCGGCGTGCTGACCTTGATCGGCGCGCTCGTCTGCGCAGAACTGTCGTCTGCGTTTCCGAGCACCGGTGGCGTCTACGTCTTCTTCAAGGAAATCTACTCGCCGACGCTGGGCTTCATCTGGGGCTGGGCAATGTTCTGGACGATGCACACCGGCATCCTGGCGGCCATCGCCACCGTGTTCGCGCGTTACGCCGGCTTCTTCGTCGAACTCGATGTGACCGGCCAGCGACTGGTCGCCGTGTCGGCGATTGTCGTGCTGTCGGCGATCAACTACCGCGGCGTCACCTTCGGCACGAGGCTGCAGTCCGCGTTCACGCTGGTCAAGGTGCTGGCGGTGATGGCCATCATGGTCGTTGGCTTTGCGCTGTTTCGTGGCGGCCCGCCACCACCCGTCGAGCCCTTGCCGCCGGTGACGTTTGCGAATTTCCTGCTCGCGGTCGGCGCCGGCCTGTTTGCCTATGGCGGGTGGCACGTCGTGACCTACACGGCGGAAGAAACCGTCGATCCGACTCGCACGATCCCGCGGTCGCTGCTGATTGGCGTGCTGGTGGTGACGCTGTGTTACATGGGGCTCAACACCGTGTACCTGATGGTGCTGCCGGTTCGCGACGTCATGGCCTCTTCGCGGGTCGCCGCCGACACGTTCGAGGTGCTCGTTGGCGGCGGTGCGGCGGGAGCGATTTCGGCGCTGGTGATGTTCAGTTCGTTCGGGGCGCTGAACGGTCTTGTCCTCGCCGGGCCCCGTGTGTATTACCAGATGGCCCAGGACGGTCTGTGGTTCCGCTTCAAGGGCCACCTCCATCCGAAGTTCCAGACGCCGGATCACGCCATCATCGCGCAGGCCGTCTGGGCATCGGTGCTGGTGACGACGGGGAGTTACCGCGCGCTCTTTACCCGCGTGATTTACACCGAGTGGATCTTTTTCGCGCTGCTCGCACTTGGCGTCATCATCATGCGCCGCCGGAAGCACTACCAGCCGGCCTGGCGGATGGCGCTGGTTCCGGCCGCGCCGATCCTGTTCATCGTCGTTGCGTTGACCATTGTCGTGAACCAGATTCGTGTCGATGTTGCGAGTGCCGCGATGGGACTCGGCATTGTCGCGACCGGTTTCCCGGCCTACTATTTGTGGGCTCGTCGCGGCTGACGCGCGTGCCTGCGCGCTGATCACCGTCCCCAATCACACTATGAAAATCGA
>Ga0075471_10002527_pt1 | contig 12012 bp, 21 predicted proteins | sample DEB19_08_DNA_2_FD_74787 | JGI IMG/M metagenome (GOLD analysis project Ga0075471, IMG submission 74787) | Aqueous microbial communities from the Delaware River and Bay under freshwater to marine salinity gradient to study organic matter... | ecosystem: Environmental > Aquatic > Marine > Coastal ... | reverse complement strand
GACAAAGACCCTCGCCGGTTTGAGAAGCTGGAGCGCAGCAATCGACTGTGGATTGAATCCAGGCTCCACTCCGACGGTCCGGTTGATGCGCGGCAGATTTCCGAGTCTGACTCAGGTGGTTAAATTTGTTCTTCTTATGATGGGCTAATCGAGCAACGCTGCAGCCCCTACAACTGATGAGCTCTTACACGCGAGAAATCCAGGACAAGGCGAAAGGGAAAGCTCAAAAAATCGTACACCGCGCTGCCAAGGACGGCGTCATCCGCGGCAAGGAGTTCGACGACCTCAAGAGGGACTCGTTTTTCCTCGGCCCCGTCAACAGCGCTAACTCTTCTTATGTAGCCAGTGCCATTGCCAAGGAGATGCGCCAGAACCCTGAGCTACGCATCGGGAAGGGCGCCACCGAGGTAACTGGCGTCAAGCAGACCAAGGGCGGCATGCTGGTCCATGACCCCAGTAAGCGCCCTTACGAGGGTCTCAACATCTTCGGACTCCATGACGACCCCGGCTCCAATAAGTGGGTCGCCAACTCGAGGGGGACGTACACCTACATGGGCGATCTCGGTTCGCGCGGCAGGAGGGAAGAAGAGTCCGATGGCGGCGGCAAACAGCCTGGAGCAGCACCAGAGGGCGATCCCGCCGCGCCTTCTCAGGGCCTACTCGACGCTGCTGCCGTTTACGACAACGGAACAGGCGGCGGCGCTGGAGATCTCAGTGTCCACTACAACCCCACGCCTGGCGGCGACATGGACACCATCGTTGCGGACATCGCCAAGTTCGGCAATGACTCGACTGACAGCTTTGCCAATAGTGTCACCGACTGGAGAAACCTGGCCAATCTTCAAGCCCACGAGATAGGCGACTCACTCAACTTCCACGTCGGACGCTTTCTTGGCAAGCCGCCCAAGCTCGGAAACCCGAAGAAGCTTTACGAGTACTTCAGCAATAAGACCTTTGCGTGACAAGGCTTGCAGGACGCGTGACAGCGGCCTAGTCTCTGCGTACTCGCCCGCCAAGCTTGCCGTTGCTATTCAAAGCGACCACCGTTGCCGCCACCGAGATGCCGCAACGGGTCGCGTACATCGCGCTCCATAACGACTACAGCGAGAATTTCGTCGCTAGTACCGATCTCAGCGAGGATCGCTGCGGCGAGATCTGCGTTGAGCGGCTGCTCAAAGCCAACCGTGGCCACTTCGGATGCCTTGAGCATCCCACTTTGACCCTGGCGCTACGAGCAGACCACAACACAATTGTGCAGCTCCGTACCCACCGGATCTCGTCTTGGGACGTGCAGTCCATGCGTTACTCAGGCAAGCGCATTGAGCAGGTTGCTCGCCGCGACCTGCCTGTAGAGGACGTATTTTATGTTCGCCCTCCAGGAACCTACTGGGACCGCCAAGGCGACAGATACGAATGGACGGACAGCGACGTAGAAGAGTGCCTAGCTATTGCGCTGTCTTCTGCCATTGACTACACCAGGCTGCGGGAGCGTGACGTCTCCGAGGAGCAGGCCCGCAGCGTCCTGGTTACCAACTACTACCAGAACGCCATTGCGACCTTCTCCCTGCGCGGCTGGCTGCATTTACTGGACGTACGCCTCAAGGCTGACGCTCAACTGGAGGCGCGCCAGTTAATGGAACTGATCGCCGCTGAAGTGCAGCGCTGGGCACCTGAAGTCTTTGCATGGTGGGCGTCCAACCGCAAAGGGAAAGCTATTTTGGCACCTTGACATGGATGACATTTCTCTTGCCGAAGCACTGGCGGCCTTTGATCTTTACAACGACATGGTCGAACTCGATGGCCATCATTTGTTCGCGAAGCTTGTTCAAGCGCACGGCCTGCTCAGCGAAGTAGCTGATCAACTCTCCATGCAGAACGCCGACCCTGAAATGCTTGGCATGATCAAGGCGGCTGAACATTTGACTGATTTCATTTCCGTTTCTTTCCAGGCATTCATCCCGCATGACCAGACCGTCTCGTCTTGAATTGCTGAGTCGTTTCTTTCCGGAGCTTGGCAAGCCAACTCTGGGAAGCAATGGCGATCGCGAGGCCTCTATTCGCTACAACACACTTGCCTGTGAGGCTGTACTTGCTGATCAGCTGCATCTCTTCGATATCGGTTTCCAGGAGCACGGGCCCGGGGTACTCTGTCTCCGGCTTCGGCGGGACGCTAAGACCAGCGGCTTCGTTTCGCTTGATGAGCTTCAGGCGGACCATGCCGATGCTGTTCGCGCTAATGACACAGAGATTGCCTCGTTTCTCGCTGATCTGATTTCCCAGATCGAGTCCACAAACTTTGAACGGTGCGGGCTCATCCTGCTGGTCGACAACAGCTCGATGCGCGTTCTACCTATTGATCGCGACTATCCCGCATCGGCCATCCAAGCCATGCTCGAAGAATTCGCTGCCTGATCACTTCTGCTATGGCTCTTGAACATCGCGTCATCCTGGCGCCGCCGCAGGACTTCATCCTGGATGCGCGGGCCGTTATGGGGTCCATTGATTTCGATCCCTACTCCACGCCAGACATCAACCGTTTGGTCCAGGCCAGCAGGTTTCATAATCGCAATACGGACGATCTCGACCTGTTACTCTCTCGGCCTTGGGAGTTGCCTGGGGAGGGCCGGGTTCTCGTCGCCCCGCCGACCAGCGCCGCTATCTCCCGCAGGCTGATCAACAAGACCTTGCGAGAATACAGAGCAGGGCGCGTCTCTCAGGCTGTCTTCTGGCTTTCGCACAACGAGACCGTTACCCGCTGCCCTTGGCTGTGGGATTTCCCTGCTTGCATTCCATTTCGCCGCCTCCGCCCGTGCTGGTGGGACGAGGAGCTGGAGACCTTCCGGGCCATCGCCCTTTCGGACTGGTCCGCTGTCTTCTACCTGCCGCCGCCGGACCCGTCTCAGTTCCACTTACGAGTGGGTCGCTTCCACTCGACATTTAGCCATATGGGTCGCGTCGTCTTTAACGAACTCAGTGGCGAAGGGGACTGGGAGAAGTCCTACAAAGCTCTACTGAAAAAGCCTTACAACTACCGTGACTAGGCTTCATCTCCCCTGGTCCGAGTCCCCGGACGACGAGTTCCTCGCCCCAGATGGACAGTGGTATCTCGTGTTGCGGGCCGTAGTTTTCGACTCCTGGCTCCTGTGGCGAGATGCGCTGCCGCCGGGGCAGGATCTCCGATCTCGGCTCGGGTGGGACGCCTACCGGGAGATCACGCACCTAGCACGTCAGCTGCACTTATTCCACCAGTCCATGCCCGATTACCGGGGCCTGACCGTCTCTCCCTTTCACGTCACCCGCTGGTGGGACCCATCCGACGGCGACCCAGACTGGAACAGTGGTCGCTCTTGCCTCTTTCGCATGGACGCTTATTCGTCAAGCGATCTATGCCGGCTAGCCACTAAGAGGTCTGGCTTCCGACTACGCCGCGTCACCGACCGCTACGTCGAAGCCACGTCGACCGAGCCCGTCAAGCAGGCAGCTCAGGCAGTGCCCGAGCCTGACTGAAAGATTTCCTCGCACCAATGGCGCCGCTGCCAAGCTCCTTGAAGACTTCCCTTGCCTCCGCAATGGAGCGCCCGCGCTCCTGCATCACCTCAAGACCTCGATTGGCATCAATGGAGCTATTGCCGCCAGTGCTGCCGCCGTAGGTGTTGGCGACCCGCGCCTCATTGCGGGCGCGTTGCAGATACCGTTTTACAAGAGAGTCGCTGCGCGCTTGCTGACTAGGCACAGCGCGGGTTCCGTCGTAGAACCGAGCTTGAGCGTAACGCCGATCCATGTCTGCAAGAAGGATCGCGCAAAACGCTTGCCAGGCGCAGTCCTGCTTCTTATCCTACCGGCAAGCATATCGAGGGCATGACAACCAAGACGCGTTTTGATCTTGTGCCATTTGCCGCCGTGGGAGAGATCGCTGATGTCCTCGCCTACGGAGCCGATAAGTATTCAGCCAACAACTGGTGCCGCGGCACGTCCTGGGGTCGCTACTTCTCGGCACTTTGCCGTCATCTCTTCGCATGGTGGCGAGGGGAAAATCGCGACCCCGAGACCGGCTTCTCTCACCTCGCGCATGCCGGCTGCTGCCTGCTTTTCCTGATGGAATATCAGCGCAACGGTTGGGGCACCGACGATCGCTTCTCCGGTCCAGACGGCAAGCCGTTCACGAAGCACGACGGTCACCCCGTTTCCGAACCGACTCAGGCTTGCTGGGTGGACGCCAACGGCAAGGTCCGCTGCGCCCAGCTCCAGCAAGGCGAACTCAATAACGATGACGACGGCCAGGACTAATGACTAGCCCAGGCCAAACTGATTGTTGATCATGTTGATGCGGTCGCTCAAGGCTGCCAACTGGTCGTTGATTTGCTTATTCAGGCCGGGCGGCTGCGACTGGGGTACAGCCTCCTTAAAAGCAGCGGCTTGCCTGCTTTGTTGCTGCTGAGCCGCCATGCGCTGTGCCTCGATTTGGGCTGCTTGCGCGAAGGCGTTCTGCACTTCGGAACGAGTAATCAGCTCAGGCACGGCCCGCTCCAGCGCGTCCAAGCGCGATGACGACTTGCGATGCTGTGCGGCCATTACCAATCCTTGGCCGGAGAGCACGCCGATCAGTCCTGCGGCGGCGCCTGCGATGAACGATTCGAGCATGTCAGCTCAGATGCGGCATATGAAATGTATCTTGTTTCTTGCGCTTCCGCACCCATCAAGCGAGGCCGAGGGCTTTCCTGACCCTCCTGGAAAGCTCCTGCTCTTGGCCGACAGGCACCTGAGCGGCGGGGACGTCGAATGCAAGATCTGCATAGTGGTAGCTCCCTGGCGCGTGCTTTCCGTCGTTGACCGATCCAATCTGAATGCCGTGAGCCTTTAATTTGGCCATGGCCGCATCACGCTGATCTTTGGTTCTGAACGCCAGATGATCGTGATAGTTCGAGCCTCCGTGATCATCCCGATAACCTGGATGGCTCTTGTCCCCGGTTAAGTACTCGACGACCTCGAGACCGGCTCCCCCCTGACTGGGCTCCAGGGCCGCGACAATCTGCTGCGTCTGCTTCGGGGTCTCCGGCATCAGCTGAGTTAGCGCAACAGCTAGAGGCTCTTCTGCTGCAAAACGAGGCGTACTGAATGCCTCTAGTCCACCCTTTGCTGGTGATTCCCCGCCCGCAATCGCTAGGGCTACATCGGCTAATGGGTCGCCAGAGCGCGTCGGCGTTGGTGTCCCCCCAGTCGACGTCGAAGCCAGAGGCGTCCCCGCTTGCCGCATGGAACCGAAGCCGCCCGCGCTAGTCGCGGTTGGAAGACTGTCCGCCGCGGCAAGGCCTGCGGTTGTCCAGGCGCCAGGGCCTGAGCTGTCAAACACACGCTTAGCCGCCTGTGCGTTTTTCCACGGGTCCTTGAGGTCCTCGTAGGAGCGAACCCCGAGATCTGCAAACTCCCTGAGGCGCGCCGGACCCAGGTCCCCGATCATGTTGATCTGGAACAGGCCGTAGCTATTGTCGCCTGTTGCGGCGTTTGGATTATGCGCGTCCGACCTGAAGCCAGACTCTCGTCGTGCAATATTGATGAATAGAGGGATTTTGTCTTCCGAGAATCCCGCGGCCCTCAGCAAGTCGCCGACCTGGCCTTCGCTCAACGTTGCCATCAGTCCTCAGATTCAAGGACGATTGCGTCCATGTCTAGCTCCATTGTGGCATTTTCCCAGAGTCCACGCATATAATCTTCCGCCTCCTCTTCTGTTGGCGCATAGCCAAAAATCTCAGCGAGGTCTTCCTCGGTCTCAGGCGCAAACAACGTCCCTCCGTCCTCCATCTTGAAGACATAGCCGGCTTCTCGGGCCGTCAAGAGAAAGGTCTGCTTCAGCCGAAATCGCGCCTCCCAGCATTCGAGTAATGCAGCGATCAACTCGTCTCTCGACAGCTCCTTGATCTCCAGCTCGATGCGCCGAAGCAGGTATTGCTGCTCGGTGGTCAGAACTTCGTCCACGGGCGGATCCTCCAATGGTCCACGAATTCGCAAGCTCTGGGCAGGGGTATGGACGCATCCACTCGCCAATTCTGGCTGCTCGCTCAGGGCAATAAAACGCTTGCCCTTTGAACCACTTCTGCCAGTCTCGCTCGCTCCCCTTAGCAGCGTTACACCGGCGGCAGGCGGCGACGAGGTTGGACCTCATGCTGCTACCGCCCCAGGCCCGTGGCTTGATGTGATCCAACGTCAAGGCCAACGCAATACCTTCTTCGTCCTGGTCTCTTCCGCAGTAAGCGCAACAACCCCATTCCTCTTTGATTGACTGGCGAAATCGCTTCCGGGCCGACCTTGGCGATAGATCAATGAGACTGAACACATAGTTGTCCCAGTGCTCTGGCGTCATTAGAGACGGTCGGCTCTGGAGCCAACCTACGAACGGAAGGGCAGGGCGAAATTCCAGTCTCTCGCGAGACTGCCTAGGATCGAAGCTTGCGCGGCGCAAGACATGGCATACTGCAGTCGACCACTGCGCGCCACGGTATGCAGTCCCCGGAGCTGAGTCCGCAGTTGAGCCCTCGAGGCAAGCAGCTTGGCTCGATGTCCCTCGGTGAGCTGATCCTGGCCATGCACGGCCAGTACAAGCAGGCTGTCGCTGCCGACGCCATTCCAGAGACCGCGAAGTGGAAGACCTACTGCCGTGAGCAGTGGGCCGCCGAGCAGGGGGTCAAATCGCCAGCACCAGCTTCGTCGGCTGCTGATTCGTTATCTGAATCTCTCGCACCACCCGCTGCAGCATCTCGATCACAAACTCGCCCTCGCAGCTACTCCAGAAGCGGGCCAAGGAAAGGTCGTGCAGCAACTGCTCGTCAACAGGCGGCTTGAGCAGCATCCCCTCGAGCCGCGTTCGCTTCTTGGTAATCACGTCGGCGTAGTCAGGGTCGCTGCCGTGATCGCGCTCGAGTCTTTCGACTTCCCGCTGCAGGGCATCTGCTTCCGGTGGCGCCTTCCATCCCACCTGTGACGCCAAGCGTTCCGCTGCCTGCGCAGCAATCTCCTTGATCGCCCACTCGACCACGTCCTCCTCCCGAACGCCCCGGTAGTGCTGCGAGCAGCCGTCGCCGCTACAGCGCAGCGAGGCAATCGATCGCCCGCCGATGTACTTCATTTTGTGCAGGCACTCGGTGCAACGCATCAGTCCGGTTAGGGCCCGGACCTGCTTGCCGTGATTCGCGCCATACATCTTGGCGTTGCGCTGCTTGCGCGTCAGCCAGTTGATGTAGTCATCGTCGCTGATCAGACGTTCATGCAGATCCCACTCCGTCATCAAGCCGACGTGCTGGCCGTGCTCATCGACACGACTGACGTTCCAGTCCATCCCGCCGCGCAGGATTGGATTGTCCAGCCACTTGGTCAGACCGCGGATGCTTTTGAACGGCACTTTGGGGTGCTTCCAGGTTGGTGCTGACTGGTATTCGTTCTCCCGCCAGAAAGCGATCACCTCCTGTGCTTCTCTGAATTGGGTTGGATGCGGCTCCAGCCTCATCCTGTCCTCACTCAGCCGATAGCCCCAGGGTGGTTTGCGCATCGGCTTCTTCATCTTGCGCCCCGCCTCGTAGCCCCGGCAGATCCGCACGGACAGTTCACGACTCTCGTTCTGCGCGAAGGCGGCATGCAGAACTGTCGTCACCGTCGTCGCGCTATCGCGCAGGGATAAAACCCCTTCCTTAAGGGTCTCGATCGTGCATGCGTTCTCATCCGCCAGCTGGATAAACGAGAGCGCCTCGACGATGTTCCGCCCCAGACGCGAGGCGTGCGTCAGTCGAACCCGCTTGACTCGCCGCTCTTCGACCAGTTGCTTGAGCTCTAGGTACTGCTCACGGTCGGTGTCGCAGCCGGACTGAACCTCGGTGAGGATGTGCTGCGGCGGGGGCTGCAGAGACTCCAGTTCGTAGATCTGCCGGCGCAGTGCATCGAGCTGCTCGCCGCTGTCGGTGCTGACGCGGGCATAGGCGATGTCCAGCTCATGACCTGCCGCCAATGCTGCCGGCGTTGCGCGCGCCCCTTCCGCTGCCAAGCGCAGGTCGCGCCGTGGCGCTCTGAGGCCAGGTTTACTGAGCGGCCAGCGAGCCTTGCGCGTTTGACGCGGACTAGGGAAACTAGCGCTGGCGGCGCACACGGATTGCATTGCTTCGGCAGGGCGCCTATTGTACCGCCGCTATGCACCCCGCGGAACCCGACTTCAAGCTGGTTCCTTAGGGGTTATACCCCGTAAAGCCCCGTTATGACTGGAGCCCCAGCCGATCCGTCCCGCGATCTCTCGAAGCGCTCGCTCGGCAGCTTGATCCTCGAGATGCACGCCCAGTACCGCCAGGCCCTGGCCGAGGACGCCATCCCCGCTACGCCCCGCTGGCGCGAGTACTGCCAGCAGCAATGGCAACAGCGGCAGCAGCGCAAGCCGTAACCACCGTCGACCACGTCTTCAGGCCCTCAACAGCACCCCAGCAGACCCATGAGCCCCGATCCAGCGCTCGCCCCAGTCCTGGCTTCCATCAACAAGCGCATCGACCAAGGCGACACCTTCCAGGCCGCCCTGGCCTGTCTCTGCGAGGCGGAGGAGATTCTTATTTACGAGGCCTACGAGAAGGCCGCGGCGGAGCTGCACCCGACAAGCGCCTTGGACGACACCGCTGACGACACCGTCGCGATCCGCGACGATGGCGCCTGGGTGGCCATGCGGGTCTGGATTCCTAAGAGCGCAATTGGACTGAACTGACCAAGTTCAACGTCCAAAGTGCTGGCCAAGGTCCCACCATGGACGACCAACGATTCTGTGACCAACCCTCCTCTCGCCCGCCACAGAGCCATAGGGGACGTACACCGTTTTCCCGTTGAGCTTGGCCTGGCCCAGTCGCGTCATACCCGCATCGCCTGGGCCTTGTCTCTGTACTAGGTAACGAGGCTTGTCGCCACTGCCCCAGACCTCCCTGATTGGTGTGCCTTGATACGTGCCAACCACCCGAGGCTGTGCGCTGTCGCCACCCAGTTGAGAGACAACGGCGACGGGGTTGGCAATACGAGTGGCGCCAGCTACCACCGGCAGAACGGCAGCCGTCGCCTGCGGAGCCAAACGCGCAGACACGCCTGTGCCCAGGCCCATTACCGCCGCTGCTGCTGTGCCGCCGAGGTACTCCTTGGCGACCTGCTCGCCCGCTTTGCGGATATCGCCGCGTTCAACGGCTTGCCGGAACTCGGGGTCAAACAGCGGGACTGATCCCGCCAGGTCGGTTGTCGCATTGAAGCCTGTCCCGACCGCCCTGGACACGCGATCCAGGGCGCGCGCAGATCGTGCGTCCTCGGCTAACTGCATCACATGACTCATCGCCACGTCAGATTCCGCCACGCGGGGATCGATTCGTGCGGGTGGGTTGGACAGCGCTCCGATCCGATCTTGATACGGGAAGATTCCTTCATCGGCCCAGCCGCGCCCTACTCGGATATGCCCCTGCATGCCTGCATCCGATAGATCCGCTGCATGGATCATTCCGTCCTGGAGGCCACGCTGAGGTGTGTAACGGCCCTCGGCGACAGCAGCCTTGTACCCCTCCTGTAGAGCATCGGCAAAGTTTTCACCCCTCACCCTTGCCGTATTCACGTCTTGAGGCGCGACCTCTCTCGTGTTTCGCAAGTCGGCTGTGGGCAGAAAGCCATGCTCTGGTTGATATCCACCAGCGCCCTGGAAGAATGTGAAGTCGCCTTTACTGAAACGATCCTCTCCGACACGCATGATCCCACTTAAGCCGGCCTGCTCCCTTAGAACACCTTTACCCTGTTCCGTGTCCCAGCCGTACTCTCCACCTGGTTCAAACGACTTCGGGTCGACCCCCATTTCGGTGTAATGGGCAGCTCGTTCATTGAACTCACTCTTGTCGCCCATCAGTCCGTAGTTCACAAACGGGCTTCTCCCCGGGACATAGAAGTTTTCGCCAGACAACTTCTCTCGATATGACGGCGGGTTGCCGTGGATAGCGCCGGAACCGTATAGCTTGTCAAACGTGGCGTGGTCACTGACATTTTGCAGTAGCTCCCCATATATCGTTGCCGGGATATTCGCTCTGCGGTGCCCGCCGTCATGGAACGCAAACGGCGAGCTTTCCAGTGGTGGCTGGACATCTAGTCCATAGGGTTCGACGAATTCTCGCGCTAATCCTCGTACGTCACTAGCCTGGCGCTGCCGTGCCTGCCGTAACACTTCATCGCGCTCAGTCACGCCAACCCCATCTAGGATCTGTCGATTCTAAATTCACACTTACCAGAGCCTGTAACTACTACGCTTTCCAGGACCACCTGCAGCTCCAGTAGCCAGGCGTTGTTGGATCGTCCTTCTCGTCGCAGTTGTGACGAGACTGAAAGTTCTCGTTGCGCTCTTCATCGCCATGACCGCCGCGACCGCTAGGGCCGTTGCGGTAGTTCTCCATCGACGGGTCGCCAAAGCGCACAATCTTGTCGTCACCTCCGTCTTTCACGAGAACGGCGAACTTCTTGCTATCGCCTGGCGTGCGCTTGGGCTTGTTGTAGCCCTCGAAGACCTCGCCCGCGTACCGCTTGCTCATTGCGAGACCCCCAGGTAGCGCATAACGCTTGCCATGACCACGGGGTCGCCCAAGTTCCTAATAGGAATCCCAAGTGAGCCAGCCATGCGCAATGCTTGCCCTGTGCCTCCCTGTACGACACCGCCAGGGGTGTATGCCACCACAAGATCTGCGGGGCGATCCATGTTCGGGCCCAGGATCTGCATCGCATTGCGCGCCATCAGATTCCTGGCAAATGGCGAGAGACGATCTGGTGCAGGGTGGTATCGCGCCACGGTCTCCAGCGCCTGCTGCCAGGCAGGTAGCTGGGTGCTGTCGATGTAGCCACCCGCTCCTGCGACTCGGCCATTGAATGATCGACCCGGCAGGTAGATCGCTCGATTTCCTGGCGCCTGTACGCCTGCCTCAAATGCGGCATCAGCACCCTGGGCGCCTCCACTGCGCAATCGCCAGTCCTCGCCCTCCATACGACTAGCCAGGCGGGTCATCAGCTCCAGCACTTCAGGCGGCGTGACCCGAGCGCCGATGCCTGCGTAGATCCGGCGGTCAGGCATCACCCCGAGCCTCCCCCTTCGGCACACACGCTGGTACTTTCTTGCCGTCCTTCATCTTCATGCCGATCGCTTCGTAGCCCTTCCAGCAGGCGTCAGCAAGCTTTTCCCCAGCCTTGCGTATTGTCATCTCAGGCGTTCTTCAAGATGTTGACGAGCCTGCGTCAAGCAATAGTCTACGAAGACTCGTTACCCTCTTCGCTATAAGCACTGATCAAAATCTCCCGCAACTCATCGGCCAGCGGGTAATGACGAAGCAATGCTCTTGCCTCTCTGCGAACCTCTCGAGGGATCCTTGGTGTCGCATGGGCGCTGCCAAGACGCAGCAGAAAATCACGGGTAGCAACCACCGCTGCCACCCGCTGAGCACTGCTAGAGATCCGCGCCTTAGGCGTCAGCGGCGGACGCATCGTCGTCCTCAACCACCTCGATCAAGCCGATGTGAAACATCTCCATCTGCAACGCAGCCACATCTGCTCCGACCTGCTCAGCATGCATTTGATACAGGCCGGTGTAGGTGAAACAACCCTCGGTCGCAGGATTGTTCCTGCCGTAGAGCTCGTAGAGGTACTCCATGTAGTCGGCGCGGTTCTGGTCCTGCTGGACCGCTGCAGCAGTCTTCATCGGCAATCGTCTTAGCCTTGCAAGCCTAGGCGGGCAATGCGTGCATGCCAAGGCTTGCGCACCGAGAGATGCGGGGCATAATGGTCCCGAGTCACCCGCCCGCCGTGGAGTTCCCGAGCACCGAGCAAATCGACGCCTACTACAAGGAGTGGTTCACCGAGAACTACATGGCCCCCTGCGGCAAAACGCCCCCGGCCGTGCTGGCGTTTTGCGAGGCTCTGCTGGCAAAATTCATTGCGCCCCAGGCAGGGCAGGGCTGATGGATCAGTACAGCTTCTCCCTGGTCAGGCAGT
>Ga0075471_10002524_pt1 | contig 12014 bp, 11 predicted proteins | sample DEB19_08_DNA_2_FD_74787 | JGI IMG/M metagenome (GOLD analysis project Ga0075471, IMG submission 74787) | Aqueous microbial communities from the Delaware River and Bay under freshwater to marine salinity gradient to study organic matter... | ecosystem: Environmental > Aquatic > Marine > Coastal ... | reverse complement strand
TTCTGTTGCAATGCGTTCGACACCTGCCAGCTAATCCCCCGGCTCCGCAGTTTATCCCGGTGATCGAACAACGCATTGCCGACCAGTTGCAACAAGATCGCTTGCTCAAGGCCTCTGACGAGATCTTCAAGGAACTGCAGAAAGGTAGCCTGGTCGTACAGGTCATCGGCAATCCTGAACTGGAGAAGACCAATCCCAATGTCGCTGGCCTCATCAATGGCCAACCTGTACCGCTCGACCAGTTAGCCGCAGAGTGCATTGCCCGGCATGGCAAGCCAATTCTCAAAGGCGAGATCAATCGTCTGGTGATCGACAACGCACTCAAAGCCAAAAACATTGTCATTACACAAACTGACATCGATGCTGAGATCGCGCGGGCAGCGGACGCATTGGGCTATATCAAACAAGATGGCACACCCGATATCGACGCATGGCTGAAGAACATTCTCTCCGAAGAGGGTGCTACTCTGGAGCTCTACGTGACCGATGCGGTTTGGCCTAGCGTGGCATTGAAGAAACTTGTGGCGGATAAGGTCTCCGTGACTGAAGAAGATTTGCAAAAAGGCTTCGAGTCCAACTTTGGACCGCGCGCCGAGGTGTTGGCGATCGTGCTCAGCAATCAACGCGTGGCAGAGCAAGTGTGGAGCGAGGCGCGCAAAGGCAAGTCCGAAGGTGTGTTTGGTGAACTGGCAGCCAAGTATTCGGTTGAACCGGTCTCGCGGAGCAACTACGGCAAAGTGCCACCGATCCGACGCCATTCCGGTCAGCCCACTCTCGAAAAGGCGGCATTCGATTTGGTTGTGGGCGAGATCTCGAGCGTGATTGCGGTCGGTGAGCAGTTTGTCATCATGTACAAACAAGGCTTGACCACTCCGGTAGTGCAAAGCGATGCCGAGGTGCGCGCCGAACTGACTCGCGAGATCACCGAGAAAAAGCTGCGCGTCGAAATGCAGAATGAACTAGATCGCATGCTGGCCGCTGCCCAGATCAATAATTTTCTCGAGGACCTATCCAAGAGCTCTGCGAGTGCAGCTCGCGTGGCAGGCACCTCGGCTATGGAAGTCCCCTTGAAGAACACCGCGGGTGCGCCAGCAGCCAGCGGGGGTGCCACTAAACAGGCAACCGTTCCCGCCGGTGCTCCGCTCCGCCGCTAGCCTGTGTCGCTAGCCTGTGTCGCTATCGCGCGCCGCTATCGTGCGCCTAAGTTGAACTTGATTCAGCGTAACGCGATCGGGCCAGTTCTCGAAGGAACTGGCCCGCTTACGTTTAGTGTACCCCCCAAAAAATCAACAGGCTGACAGAGCGCGTGCATTGGGGGGCTGCCATCCATCGCTGCCTCCCGAGTTGCCAACCAGACCCGCAGTACGATGCCGTCAAGTTTGTACTCGAGCAAGTGGAAACACCGAGTGAGAATCGGGCTTTAGGCCTGATGGACCTTAAGCAGGCGGTAGTTGCTGCTCGAATGAAAGCCACCGAGTTGATCGGTGCGGCCACTCTATCCAGCTAGCCAAACAACCACAGCTTACTCAGGTGAGCTTCCCCTTGGCTGCAGATGCTAGTGCACGAAATCGAATCAAGGCGGTAGAGTATCGAGCAGCGCAACCGTTACAAGTTGAGCTGCGGCCCCGAACGATAATCCAAGCCTTTCGTGGAATATAGGACTGGAACATGAAACCCGCTAAACCGCAGAGCGCTTCTTGGCCGCAGGCTATCCAGGCTGTGGCCTTCGATATGGATGGACTATTGATCAACAGCGAAGAACTTTACTTTGAGGTGTTCGATGAGCTACTGAGGAGACGTGGCCAGCGTTACACGCATGAACTGCGGCGGGCCATGATGGGGTTGCCGGGTACACAGGCATTTGCAGTGCTCATTCGCGAGGCGCGACTCGCAGAAGATGCTCGCGACCTTGAAGACGAGTGCGATGAGATCTTTTCGGGTGTTCTGCCCGATCGCTTACAAGCCATGCCCGGCGCGCTGGAATTATTGGATCTTTTGCAACAACACCAGATGCCCCACTGCGTGGCCACGAGTAGTCGTCGCGTATTTGCGATCGACTCGTTGAGTGCAATTGGCGTTTTGGAGCGATTCGATTTTGTGATCACTGCCGAAGAGGTGCAGCGCGGCAAGCCATTTCCCGATATCTATCTGGCGGCCGCCAGTCGCCTGGGGGTCCAACCCGAATGCATGTTGGTGCTCGAGGATAGTCAACACGGTTCGCGCGCGGCTGTCGCCGCCGGCGCATGCGCCGTGGCCGTACCCGGTGATCACAGTCGTGATCACGATTTTAGTGGCGTAGCGTTCGTGGCAGACACCCTGGCTGACCCCCGTATCATCCAGCTAATCAAAGGCGGAAAATAACCGGAGCGTCTGATGAGACTCTTCGCAGAGCAAGACTCTTGGCCATAGGAGCTGCACCTGCAGGGCATGCTACTGGGCGCTGAGACCGCCCTCTAAGCGTTTTGGGCAGGCAAATCGCCGAGGTAATGCTGGAGGGAGATGCCCGCATTTCATGCGGATTGGGTGCAGAAAATGGAATAGGGCAAGGTCAACGATTGCAACCTTACCCTATTTCGATACGTTCGAACCCAGCCAAATTATTCGCCTTGGTTGCGCCGAAGGCTTAACTCAAAGCGATGACAGATTTCGCTGGGTGGCTCTCCTGGGACGCGAGTTCCCAAAGAGGGACTACTGAACCATTTCCTTGAGCTTCTTCAGCGCGCGGACACGCACGGCAGTCGAAGCTGGCTTGGGGTCAGCCCACTTCATTTCGCCGGTGGCCGGGTTGCGTACTTGACGCTTTGGCAGAGCTGGCTTGTGAACCGTAACAATCTTGCACAGGTTGGGAATCTGGAAAACTCCAGGACCCTTCTTGCTCAGGTTGCGCGCGATCTCTTCGCTGAGAGCTTCAAATACGGCAGCTACCTGCTTCTTGGACAGCTCAGTCTTTTCCGCAATGGTTGCGAACACTTCGGTCTTCGATGGTGGCTTCTTCTTCGCTGCGGCCTTCGCCATGCTTTCAATCCCTTTCCATAAAAATACTCTTCAGACCCAACAAACGCCCGTTTGCACGTTGAGTGTGACCATTAAAAACGTCTGGACGCAAATTTCAACTAGGACTTAGTCAAAAAAACACTGAAAAAGGCAAGGAAATTGCGATTTTCTTGCCTATCTTGACCTTTAAGGGCCATTTGCCCCAAACTCGATTGCACTTGGGACACTGCTTCTGAATCCGAACTCACGGCTGAGATCTGCTGTGGAGCACCGGGGAAGCCGCGTTTCAAACGGAGCCAATGCTTCTCGAAGCCGTGCCAACTAAACCATGCCATGACGTAGGTTGCCGCACACAAGACCACCATGTGGAATAGGTGCCCGGGAACGCTGTGGTGAGGCGCCACCAGCCCACTCAAGACCACGAGGCCAGGGGTCAGCAGGGGGATCATTGGACTCTGAAACACATACATGCCGTAACTGAGCTTCCCCAAGTTCTTCAGCCAAGCCTGGTTGAAAAAATGCGCTATGTGGGCATTGCGTGGAGCCGCTAGCAAGTAAGCCAGAGCGGCTGTCCAGACGAGCGTCCACAACGTAGTGCCCAAAAACAGCAGTCGACTTTGCGAGTAGTCAATACAGACCGCCACGACCAGCAGGGGCAGTGCCAGGAATACACCCCAACGCGGCCACGCAGCCAGTCCGCGCGGCGAACGTACGGCGATCGCCAGAGCAGATCCCAGCAACATCGCATCACAGCGCAGCGGAGTTAACACCGCCGGCGCTAGTTCGGATAGCCCGAAAAATGCCCAAGCCGTCCGCCCTGCGCACGCCGCTGTCGCCAAGATCAAGGCAAGCCTCAGTGTCGTTCGCGTCGAGCAACGATAAACGAGCAATGGCCAGAGCAAATAAAAGTGCTCTTCCACGGCTAATGACCAGAAATGATCAAGTGAGCCGAAGCACCAGCCATCCACCAAACTCATGCGAACATTGGTGAGATAGGTCCACAAATAGAACTGCTGCTCACGGGCTGCCTGAAATAGCTGCGGTTGCCGAGTGACGAGCGGCATGAGCCAGAGCATCAGGGCAAGCGACAAGAAATACAGCGGAAAGATTCGCAGGCCGCGCCGGACAAAAAAGTTACGGAAGTAGTGCGGCGTCTGCTTGGCATCCACCAGAATGCCCGTAATCAGAAATCCCGACAAGACAAAGAATAGTTCCACACCGTGCTCGCCTACCCAAAATTGCATGGCCAGCCAGTGACCCAACGGGGTATCGATAGGCATTGTGTGCCCAAAACGATAGAGCGTAACCAACAGAATAGCGAGTCCGCGCAATCCATCTAAATGCGGAATGTGGGTGTTGGGACTCCAGACTCCTTCTGCTGCTTGCCCCACCGAATCAGTCGAGCCCGTTGCGCTAAGAGCCTTGTCCAAGGATGAGTTTCGAGTAGTCGATCCCCTGCTTGGTGTTAGGGCTCGCAATAGCCTCATAGGGGTAATACTTCGGAGTGGATCTCAACCATTTTTAAGAAAGGGCGCTGGCCACCCTCGAGGAGTCTATTGATCCCTAGCGAAGGCTACGTCGGTAAAACAGCTAAGACAGCCGAACCACTTCGCATCTGGCAAAGTCGTGGTTCATAAACTTTGCTAGCCTTACCCGATTGTTCAGGTCCTAACGATTACGCCACGCGCAGCCAGTGAGTTCGAGTGATCGTTCCCAAGAAGGTACCTGCAATCTCTCGGACCCAAAAGCCAACAGGCCAATCCAGTGGATCGGCCTGCGTGCGTATTTCTCATTACTTGCCGACCTGAGTTGCACCCAGTCAGCAAGCTACGGACTGCTGAAGTGATGACTACCAGAGGTATTCAGCACCCAAGCTAAAACCTGAGTAGCGGGCGACGCCGTTGACATCGATAAAGGCATTGCGCCCTTGGCCAAAGACCACATCGCCGCTGCCATTCTGAGTCAAGCCGGACGTATTAAAGTTCCGTGGTGCCAGCGCTACATTGTCAACCCGCAGGTAGTTGTACGAGGTACGGAACGACCATGAATAGGTCAGACGGTATACGGTGGAAGCCGAGAAGTCAGTCAGATAAGCGGTCTCTCCATCGGATCGCATTTCATAGGACTGAGGAACCGAATTAGCCAGAATGGTCGAGTCAGTCTCAGCATGGTTTCCGTAGACACCATACTTGCCTTCGACACCGACCATCCAGCCAGGTACCAGGGTCGCCCACAAATCACCCCCGACTTGGAAACCGACTAGCTCGTTACGCGTGCGGTTATCAAGATTGAAGAAGCGTTGCGTGACGGCTCCACCATTGTTGACCAGTCCCACAGTCTGATAAGCCAGTTGTTCGTCGAGATCGAAGTAACGTACACCGGCTAGCCACGAGCCTTGAAGGTAGCGTGCAGGGGCAACCGTACGTCGACGGAAATTGATTTCGCCATTGTGAATGGCCGAATCATAGGTGATCGACTGATTGATCGATTGGTCGGTATCGTCGAAACCTCCCGGAGGATTGGTTCCGAAATTGCTGATGACCGAATACAAGTTCGCGGTATCCGACAACGCAGTCGCACTACTGTGCCACTGGTTCAAACCGAAGTACGTGACCTCCAAGTTGCCGCCAGGACCGGTTTGCATACAAGCCGTGGCGAGCAGACCAAACTGAAGTTGATCGAGGCTCACATTGTTCATGTTCAATACCGGCGTACCGGCAATACCTTGCGTGGTAAGAACCGACGAGGCAATATCGTCGGTGCGCGCCAAGGCCAGAGTACCGACATGCAAATCGAACCATCGTTGAGCTTGAGGGCCCTCGCTGTAAGGAGCCAAGCGCCCCAGCAAGCCCAACAAGCGACCTGAGAACAGACCGTTGTTGCCCCAGCCGCAAGCGTAGCAGCCATCCGTGCCAGCCAACGCAGCGCCTGCACCGGTGGAACGTAAAAGGTTCCGGATAGGTGCACAACCCAAGCGACCACCCAGAGTGCCACAGAGGCGACAACCTTGTCCTCCACCACACTTAGGACAGCCTGCACCACCGCAGAATAAACACCCAGTACCACCGCAATCGCCGCACAACCCGCCACGGTCCATTAAGCCGCAACCGGGACTGCCGTAGAACATGTCACCGCAGCCTGTGCTACCACAACTAGATCCGTCGCAGCCGCCAGGTACCACGGTGGCTCCATCGCAGCATGCACAGCCCGGCGGCATCGCGCCCGGTGCCATTCCGCCCGGAGCCATTGCGCCGGACACCAAAGCGCCCGGTACCATCGGGGCCATGGGACCCGCTGGTGCCATCGCGCCCGAACCAGGAGCATAAGCGACCTCCATTGGAGCTGGGCCAGGTACGGCAAAGCTCATGGGACCTTGGCTACCCAAGCCGTACATGTTGGCTCCAGCCATCGCTGCCGCCGGATTACCCGGCAAGGCACCGCCAGGTGCGCCCCCGTAAGCTGCACCTGTAAAACTGGGCGAACCGTACTGCCCGTAAACTGTACCGGCACCACTTACTAGAGCCAGTCCAGTAATGAGCCACTGTTTCCAACCGCTGCGACTTTTCATCGATTCCTCTCCAACGGCACAGAGCGCAACTACGCTACACTCCGAAAACTCGCTACAAACGTGCTTATCGGCATACCGTCGTGGAAAAGTTTGCCCGAACCGTACGAAACAGATACAAGAGCCACGGAAAAAACGAGGGTCATGTATCGCTTGAGCGCAATGCTAGCAACTGCGTGGGGTGCCGAAGTATCGGCCGATGGAAGAGCCCGACACCGAAAACGGCATAAGGGCAGGCGGGCCCGCGCACTTCAGCGCGCTTCAACGGACGCGTGGATTGCCTTGATTGACGTGACGCGCCACAGTCTGCTACTGTCCACGACACGACTATCGAAAAATCGCAAAGGATGCACCATGTGGCGACTTGGCTTGGCCAGTTGTTCAATAATCGCTAGCGGAGGCGCGCTGCTTGGAGCGCAAAGCCCCCCAAGTCCGCTGCTGAAAGATAATGGTTCGCTGGCGCAAGCTGCAGAGTCAAACCGGCCGTCCACGCCGGTGGCTCCTCCAGCGGTTCAGCCAACCGCGGCCACTGGCCCCGTAGCGACCGATTCCGCAACCGACCTAGCCAGCCCTCAAGTCGTTGCCTGGCTGAAGCAATTGGTACGCGACAATCTGCCTGAGACTTATGAAGATACGCGAAAGTGGGATCTGCAGAAAGAAGTCTGGGATGGCGTCGATATATCAGTTGATGGACTGAACATCGAAACGAAGCGGAAACGGAAACTGGTCAATCATGGCACTTGGTCCCGATACCGGTTGTCGCTGGTCGATCCCGATAAGCATCTGCATATCCAGTTTCATAGACTGGATATCGTCGATGACAGCCATATCGCCTTCGATGTGTCGGTGGAGATGTTGCTGGATGTCTTTGGTCGCATGAGCCAATGGGTGCGGGATGTCCAGATGGTAAGCCTGAGCGCTAACGCAGATGCCGTATGCAAACTCAGCATTCAAGGTCGCGTCGGTTTTCGACTCAATCCCCTAAAATTCCCACCAGACATTTTGATTCAGCCGCAGATCGATACAGCTCGAGTCGACGTGAGCCACTTTCGCGTGCGCCGTATCAGTCAGTTAGGTGGCCCCATGGCCGAACAACTAGGACGTGGACTCTACCAAATCCTCGAGGGCAAGTTAGAAGAGAGCAATGAACGCTTGCCCGAAAAGATCAATCGTCAGATCGCGAAACATAGCGATCGCATGCTCTTCTCCACGCAAGATTGGCTCACGAGCAAACTACCTCTGCCACCTCAGCCCTAGCAGCCTGCCAGAAAAAGGAGACAGACACTCTCCGTTTTATGAATAATCGCGGGAAAACGACCTGCTTTCCTCAAGGGACTGCCCCTTCTACTGGCAGGCGGCTGGCAGCTTTTACAAACCGGCCCCTCCTGATCATCCGGCCCCTGGCTAGTTCCCAAAGGGGTCGCCGATCGGTTGGCCGTCCGCGCGGGAGCAAATCAGCATCAACGTCTTCAGGTCGATCGTCTCAGCAATGAATTTCACCGAACAATCGCCCAAGATGACATTTGCGCCTCCGGTGTGAAAGGCATAGATCTCACCTTGGTTGGTGCAGTTGACCGAGCAAGTGCTGGCCAAGCCAGCCACGGTGCTAAGAGTTGATGCGGTGCGTATGTTGCCACTGGTGGTCACAGTCGAGCCATCGACGGCAATGTCATTGCCAGAGTGAGCCCAGGGGCCATTCATGTAGGCTGCAGTTCCGCCGGCATAATCTTCCACTAAACGCCCGAAAGACCATCGCGATGGTCTGGCAGCGGCTTCGGCAATCATCAAAGTATTGGTCAAGCCATCGGTGATTGCCGACAATCGAGTAAAACTGTTGGTGGCCAGTACACCACGAATGCTGTCCGCACCGGGATAGGACGGAGAGTTATTGGTAATCGCATTCCAAACAGCACCCGACGCATTCGAATTCGCGCGATTGACGGCCATGTAGTCGGTGATGGCTGGTCGCCAATCTCCACCTGTCGCAAAAGTCGTGCGATCAGCCGATCCCAGCCGTGTCGTGTCGACCTCACGAATCGAGCCTGCATTGGATGGGCAGACAAAGGTGGCTATCTTGATCGAAGCCGCAGGCCGATTCTGCGGCGCGTACCAATCTTGACGCGCGTCAAACCCGGTACCCTGTCTCAACACGTTCGATTGCTCGAGGAATGGCAGGACGCTGGTTAAAAAACATTGCTTGGCGAAGTCTTGCCCCTGCGTGCCCGTAGAACCCGCCTTCTGAAACTCAGCCATCTCCCGCGGACTAAAGCCAGTTCCGATAGCGCCATTGGGAAGCTGCACGCTCGAGGGAGGTAACTTCTGACGCGCGGATTCAAAGTTGTGCAAGGAAAGACCAATCTGCCGCATGTTGTTGGTGCACTGCATCCGCCTGGCTGCTTCACGCGCTGCTTGCACAGCTGGTAACAACAGGCCAACCAAAATTCCAATGATCGCAATGACCACCAGCAGTTCCACTAATGTGAAGCCGACTCTCGTTCTGACCAGCTGCGAACCCAACATAGGCATCAGTTCCCTCAATCGATAAGAAATGAATAACCCTGCCAGCAGCGTGTTGAGACGGCGGGCTGAACCTTTTCACTGTCATCAACAATCGCCGGAAACCAACCTGCTTTCCTAAAGGGGCAAATCCTGGTCAGACCCCTGTTACAACATGCGGTTCAACTCAATCCTTCGGTACTCATGGAGCCATACTCTGACTCCTTAAAATCCACCATTCAACCCAACTCGGAACATCCCCCTCGCTGTGCCCTGCTCTTCCAGAGCCCTATCTCCTCACAACCATTCCTGTCAAAAAAATATCCTCTCAAGGCTACAGCGATGCGTCCAATCGGAACGCTTGTTCGTCCCCCAGCCGTGATACCCATCAGAGAAGCAGGTTCACCGCGACCCAGCACAGAAACTTTCCACGAGTGAAATCTCTGAACTGTTTCTGCTCTCTGTCCGACTACTGCTCTCTGTCCGACTACTGCTCTCGTTTTGGCTAGTTCGCTCAGAACGATGTTACCGGCTAGATGTTACGAAAACGTAGTCTAACATGCTCGACATAAGGATAGGGAGCAGGTCAAGACCGCGACTTCGTGGCCCCGGGCAGTGGGCCGCTGGCAGTTTCGGGGTGGGAAAGGCTGGTTTCCGTGCCGTAACGCGAAACGGAGGGAACGCGCTTTGCCGTTGCTGGGTGAGAACAGCGGCGTTCCGGTTTCAGGAATTTTTTATTCGCTTGGCTTGGCACCGGTGGGCGAGTTGCCGTCATTGGCGGGTGGGGTATCGGGCATGTTTTCGTCAGCCACTTTGAGATTCGCTGCATCTCCCAACAGTTGCCGCACAAACTCCACTTTCGGACTTTGTTGACCGATGATTTTTTTGCTGGTTAGAAAGTCGGCTAGGTACCGCTGCGATTCCTGTTTCTCGGGAACTTTGAATCGATCTCCCTTCTGTAAGATCGGTAGATACTCGGGCATCGCGCCAAAGTTATGCGAGCCGGCGGCTTGGCAGGGAAACCAAAAACCATGACCGTCGGCATCTTCGAGGTAGAATTCGGGGTAGCAGTGGCCTGGGATCCACACGCATCGCGCCGGGATGTTGCTGGCTCGACACAAGGCGACAAACAGACTGGTCATTTCTTCGCAGTCGCCCGTTTTGTCCTTGAGCGTCTTTTTGGTGTCCTTCAACTCGCCGCGAGTGTACTTGATATTCTCGCGTACCCAATCGTAGATCATTTCGACGTGAGCCCAAGCGTCGGCTGGTTCTTGCTGGGCGATGTCGCGCGCGATCTTGCGCACTTCGGAACTGCTCGCATCGATGTACGGGCTATTGCCGGTAAACAATTTCGCATCGCGCGGAATGGGCTTGGGTATGACCAGCGTACTGGGATCGCTCGGACCCACAATATGCTGCTTGGTGACGCGTACCTTGAGCGTAGCTTCGACGGTGGTGAACGCGGGGATGCTGGCGGCTGACAGGAAGAGTTGGCGATTATTACCCGGCAACTCGCGCAAGGTGTGCTGCATGCCATTGGGAATATTCACTTCAACGATTTCGACTTTCTGCTCTGGCCAATCGGAGGGGAAGACAGTCGTGGCTATGGTGTTGGCCATGGCGCCATCTCCAGTGATCACGCGAACCCCGATCGACATTTCGATGGTCCGCGGCGCCACGTACTGCAGCATTTCCACTGCCGGTGTGCCATCCGCTGCAGCTTCGTTTTTCTTCCGTTGAGCCATGGCCTCATCGGTCCACGCAGCGGTGACTAGTAGGCTGACCATGAGCAGCCCCAACAGATGGTTGCGTGGTAAAAAAGAGCGGGGGTAGGTTTGACAAGGCGCGGTCACGCGGAGACTCCCAATGGTTTCGTGTGGGTGCAACAGCATGCATGGTCACCGCACGCTGCAAACCTTATTTTCCTTCGGGCTGATGGCAATGCAAAGCAAACCCCGGGAAAGTCCGCATGGTTTACGGATAGTTTGGAGCGGTTATGCGAGATGGGACAGGCTGGTGGGCCGCGTGCATACCCTCGCCGCGAGGGCCTAGCAGATTGCCACAACCATGAGGCAGACCCTTTCCGTCTTAGCAGAAATCGCTGGAGTCGTGACAACTTTCGCGTAGGCGGGGCTGCCCCGAATGGGACTGTCGGATAGCGAGTGGATTCAATGGCAGTGTTGATGCAGAGTGCAACGCAGTTCGTTTCGAGCTTTCATTATGCGTTTGTAGCTGTGCTTACGACTTTTGAAGACATGAGGCTTGAATCCGCCCGGTCGGTTAGCAACTTCGCAATGTGCGATTTGCCCCGAGCATTGCAAGTAGATAGCGTCCCGCGGCTGTACCATGCTGCCGTGATCCATGCTGCCGTGATCCATGCTGCAGTAAACCACATTGCCGTGATACACGGTTGCCGAGAGTGTGCTGACAATTCAGTTGCGAGCAATTGCCAAAGGGGTGTTTGGGGAAGTTGTTTTCAGTGGCGATATCATCCCGCAGGATTCCATCTGTGACAGACCTGCCTTCGATAATGACCGATGAATGCACTGGTTTCAGCATCAATGGCAGACTACCGCATGCCTCTGGCCTCTTTTCGACCCAGAGTGTCCAGAGGGTCTCTGGCCCTCGAACGGCTCGCGAAAGGCAATTACTGGTGAATCTAAACCCCGGTCCTCTGGTACGGAACGTCGGTGAGTCGTCGTCTTACTTCGGGCGTTTCCTTGGGCCGGCGTTGGGGCCGCGCGGTGAATCAGGCTAGCTGCTGGCACTACGATAAGCAGCCAACGCGCGTTGAAAAACCCAGCGGCTTACCAGCAAGGCTGCCAGCGTGATGACGACGGTAAAGCCGGCGAGGGGCCACTCCCATGACGCACGAGGGGTGAGAGGTTGAGCCAACAGCCGCGCTGGAATGTTGACGACCAACAATACCGGAATGACAAAGGTGAAGACCAGCCACAGT
>Ga0075471_10002523_pt1 | contig 12018 bp, 11 predicted proteins | sample DEB19_08_DNA_2_FD_74787 | JGI IMG/M metagenome (GOLD analysis project Ga0075471, IMG submission 74787) | Aqueous microbial communities from the Delaware River and Bay under freshwater to marine salinity gradient to study organic matter... | ecosystem: Environmental > Aquatic > Marine > Coastal ... | reverse complement strand
GACGTCGAACGGTGCGCGGTTTGTCTCAGCGACACCGGCGATCACGTACACGACGAAGAGCGGAAACAACCAGATAAAGAACCAGTTGCCGAGCCCGCCCTGCTGCGCTCGAACGATATCGCCAAGGTTCAAGGTGCCCGCCGCCATGACGACGCCGACGAGCGCGAAACCCATCGCGATTTCATACGCCACGACTTGCGCGGCCGAGCGCATGGCGCCGAGGAACGCATATTTGGAGTTGGCTGCCCAACCCGCGAGGATGACGCCGTATACGCCGACGGAGGTCAGCGAAAGGATGTATAGCAAGCCCGCATCGATATCGGCGATGACGAGGTTAGGGTCGAGCGGCATCACCGCCCAGGCGGCGAAGGCAGGAATCAGCGTGATGGCGGGCGCCACCCGGAACAACCATTTATTGGAGGCCGACGGAACGACGACTTCTTTGAGCAACAGCTTGATGACATCGGCGAAGGGCTGAAAGATGCCTGGGACCAGCCCAAAAAAGCTCCCGACTCTATTTGGACCCTTTCGAAGCTGGATCCAGCCGATGAACTTGCGTTCCCACAGCGTTGTGAACGCCACCGACAGAATGACCGCCACCGTGACGATGAGAATCCAGACCGACGTCCGGATGTACTCAGGTAGTGACGACCACACGGCGAGGAACTCGGACATCAAACTGCTCTCCCCGCTTTGGCCGCCTTCGCAATCGCCGTCTGCTGTAGCGCGGGACTGCGACGCAACACGGCATCGATGTCATACATCGGGACATCCAGCGAACCGAGGTCGAGATCAGCCGATGCGGCAATCGCAGCGATCGCCGGCACATGATGCGTGACGAGCGCGAGTGAGACCGCCGCGCCGGCGCGCTCCGTGATGACTCCCGAGAGCTCTTCGCGAAGATCTTCGGAACTTTGATAATCGAAACCCGAGAGTTCCAATTGATTGCCGAGTACCCGAAGAATCTTCCAACCCGGACGCGCTTCGCCGGGCGACTTCGAAAGCCCCGTCTGACTCTGCCAACGACCCTCGAGATTGACATATGTCCCGGACGTCTCGGCAAAACTTCCCATGGGCAGCAACACATGGGCGAATTTTTTGATTTCGTCGGTGACGAAGGGAGTCACGCAGATGACGCACGCGGCAGAACTGAGGGCTCGCTCTGCGAGCGCAGGATCAGCCATATCGGCCGACGGCTCGATGGCACCCACTAACAGATAGGCGCGTTGTGGCGTCTCGAGCATGCCGCACGCATCGAGGCCCGACGAATCGGAGACCGCGACTCCACCCGCCTGACGATGGGGCACAGCCCCGGCCAGCCACGCGCCGGCGGCGTTGGCCCCCTCTGCGAGCAGTCCGAATGTCGCTCCACTCATTCGGGCGATCTCGCACGCGATCGATCGAAGATCGACCGCAGCGGGGTGTCGAAGCGCCATCGCTCCAAGCCACACGGCGCGAGAGTTTCCGTGACACAGAGCTCTCGCCGCAGCGCGTTGGGCGTCGGTCGGGCTCACACCGCGTAACAATGCGGCGTAAGTCGCCCCCGGTTGTGAACCGGTGACCTCGCAGGTGGCGGCGAGAATTCCAGCCAGTTCGTGCACCCATTCGGACGGCACTCGAGCAATCTGCGTCTCGACCGGGAATCGATATTCTCGCGCACGCGAATCGACGAAGGCGACCTTCGCCTGCGATCGCACGACAGCCTTGCGAAGTCGATGCGCGAGCAGCGGCATTTCTGACCGAAGGTTCGATCCGATGACGAGCACGCCCGACCGGGTCTCGACGTCTGCCAGAGACGAACCCAGGGACGGACGTACCGGATCTGCTGAGCGATCACGGAAGTCGCGTGTTCGAAGCCGATGATCGACGTTTGAAGACCCGAGACCGCGCGTGAGACGCGCCGCAAGATACATCTCTTCAATGGTGCTCGAGGGGTGCACCAAGGTGCCGATCGAAGCGCCCGAAGCACGCAAACCACGCGCCGCCGCCGATAGCGCCTCATCCCATTCGACTTCACGCCAGATCGCGCCCTCGCGAAGCATCGGCTTCGTGAGCCGATCATCGGAGTGCAGGCCTTCATAGCTGAAACGGTCGCGATCGGCGATCCAAGTTTCGTTAATGTCATCGTTGGCGCGTGGCACTACGCGCTTCAATTTTCCGCGAAGCACATGCCCGAACAGGTTCGAGCCAATACCGTCGTGCGGCGACACAAACGGTATCTGAGTCATCTCCCAGGATCGGCCCTGATACCGGAACGGCTTAGAGTTGAGCGCACCGACCGGACAAAGATCGATGATATTGCCCGACAACTCGTGATCGACACTGCGCTCGATCCAGGTGCCGATCTCCATATTCTCGCCGCGCCCGGTCGTTCCAAGTTCGGGAATGCCCGCGATGTCCTGCCCGAATCGCACGCAGCGCGTGCAGTGGATACAGCGGGTCATGTCGGTCGAGACGAGCGGGCCTAGATTTTTATCTTTGACGACACGCTTTCGCTCAGTGAAGCGCGAAATATCGCGGCCGAACCCAAGGGCGAGATCTTGTAGCTCGCACTCGCCGCCCTGATCGCAAATCGGACAATCAAGCGGGTGATTGATGAGCAAGAACTCCATCGTCGCCTTCTGCGCGCCGATCGCGGCCTTCGAGCGGGTGAAGATCTTCATGCCCTCGGCCACGGGTGTGGCGCACGCGGGCAATGGCTTCGGAGCCTTCTCGACTTCCACGAGGCACATGCGGCAATTGGCTGCGACCGGGAGCTTGTCGTGATAGCAGAAGCGCGGCACGTAAGCGCCGTGCTGATCGGTGACGTGGATGATCATCGCGCCCTTCCGGGCTTTGACGGGAGTGCCGTCAACTTCGACGTTGATCAGATCGTCTTGCGGATTCGCTGCCATGTCCTGATGCGTGCGGCTTAAGCCGCCTCCCGTTGTCCATCGACGAGGCTGCGTCCCCCGTGCTGAATCATGTATTCGAACTCGTGGCGGAATTTTTGAACGAAGCTCTGCACCGGCCACGCAGCCGCATCACCCAGCGCGCAAATCGTGTGACCCTCGATTCGGTTGGCCACATCGACGAGCAACTGAAGGTCGTCCATACGACCCTGCCCCGCGATGATTCGTTTGAGCACGCGGTTGAGCCAGCCCGTGCCCTCTCGGCAAGGCGTGCACTGACCGCAAGACTCAGATTTGTAGAAGCGCGAAATACGTTCGAGGGCTCGAACCATGCAGGTGGTCTCGTCCATGACAATGACCGCTGCCGACCCCACCGAGGACCCCACGCCCCTCAGCGAGTCGTAGTCCATATTCACGCCCATCATCACGTCCGCCGGGACCACCTTGACGGAGGAACCGCCGGGAATCACGGCCTTCAGCTTTCGACCGCCTCTTACGCCACCGGCAATTTCGAGCAGGTCACGAAACGGTATACCCAAAGGCAACTCGTAGTTGCCGGGCTTCTCGACGTGTCCCGACACGGAGAAAATCACCGTACCGCCCGCGTTCGTGGTGCCGAGTTTGGCGAACCACTCGGGGCCCTTACGCAAGATCGTCGGTACCGACGCGTAGCTCTGAGTGTTGTTAATCGTCGTGGGCTTACCGTAGAGCCCGAACGCCGCAGGAAACGGCGGCTTGAAACGCGGTTTGCCCTGCTTGCCTTCGAGCGACTCGAGCAAGGCCGTCTCTTCACCGCAGATATAGGCGCCCGCGCCCACGAAGGTGAATAGATCGAAGTCGATTCCCGAGCCCTGCACGTTTTTGCCGAGCAAACCTGCGGCGTACGCTTCTTTGACCGCAGCTTCGAAACGCGGAACAGGCTCACCCAAAAACTCACCGCGAATATAGTTGTAGCCCACCGTCGCACCCATCGCATAACCGCCGATGGCCATGCCCTCCACGAGCGAGTGAGGGTTGAAACGAAGGATGTCTCGATCGTGACAGGTACCCGGCTCACTCTCGTCAGAGTTGCAGACGGCATACTTCTGAATCGGCGCATTGCGCGGCATGAAGCTCCACTTGGTGCCGGTCGGAAACCCAGCGCCGCCGCGCCCACGAAGACCGCTCGCCTTGACGGCGTCGATGACTTGCTCACGCGTCAACTCACCGGCGAGGATTTTTTTCCACGACGAGTAGCCGCCGATTTTGAGATAGCTCTCGAGTGTCCAGGAGCGCTCTCTCGCGAGCGGCTCGAACACCACGAGGTTCATTCGGTCACGCCAAGTTTCTGATGCGTTGCTCATGCCGAGTGACTCACTTGAGACCATCGAGAATCTCGTCGACCTTCGCCGGCGTCAGATGCTCGTGAAAAACGTGATCGACCATCATCATGGGTGCCCCAGTGCAGGCTGCGAGGCACTCCTCTTCCTTTTTGAGGAAAATTCTTTGATCTGAAGTGCTCTCACCGACCTTGATGCCGAGCTTGCGCTCGCAATGCGCGAGAATGTCTTCTGCGCCCCTGAGCCAACAACTGATGTTCGTACACACGCTCACGTGATGACGACCGCATGGGTGCGTTTCGAACATCGAATAGAACGTGGCAACCTCGTACACCTGAATCGAAGGGAGCTTGAGGTACTCCGCCACCGCATCCATGAGCTCGGGCGTCAGGAAGCCGTTGTTTTGCTCCTGCACGAAACGCAGCGCGGACAAGGTCGCCGAGCGTTGCCGACCCGCCGGAAATCGAGAGATCCAACCGTCGATTTCGTGACGGGTGTGCTCCGTGAGTAGCGCGACCTTTTCACCGTTTCCCGGCTCGAAGAATTGCCCATCACTCGTCGGCACCCGATTCGTCGAAAGGCTCATCGATCGATCTCTCCGAAGACAATATCCTGCGTACCAATGACGGCGACGACGTCGGCCAGCATATGGCCCGTGACCATCTCCTCGAGCGAGGCAAGATGCGAGAACCCTGGGGCGCGGCACTTGAGACGATAGGGCTTGTTCGCCCCGTCGCTGACCAAATAAATACCGAACTCGCCCTTGGGCGCTTCGACGGCTGCGTAGGTCTCACCTTCCGGAACGCAATAGCCTTCGGTCATCAGCTTGAAGTGATGAATGAGCGACTCCATGTCGCCCTTCATGTCTTCACGACGTGGCGGTCGGACTTTCGCATCCGCCAACATCACAGGACCCGGGTTGCGCTTCAACCACTCGACACACTGCGCCACGATGCGATTCGACTGACGCAATTCCTCGATACGAACGAGATAACGGTCGTAACAGTCCCCGTTCTTGCCCACGGGAATGTCGAAGTCGAGCTTGTCGTAGACCTCGTAGGGCTGCTTCTTGCGAAGGTCCCAAGCAATGCCCGATCCGCGCAGCATCGGCCCCGAAAATCCGAGTTGCATCGCCCTCTCCGGACTGACGACGCCGATGTTGACGGTGCGCTGTTTCCAGATGCGGTTATCGGTGAGCAGAGTCTCGTATTCGTCGATCGCTTTCGGGAAACGCTTGGTGAACTCTTCGATGAAACCCAGCATGCCCGCGCTACGCGCCTCGTTAAGCCGATCGGCTTCTTTTTGAGTGCGCCAGCGCGACGCCTGGTAACGCGGCATGTCTTGCGGCAGATCGCGATGCACGCCGCCCGGACGATAGTAAGTGGCGTGCATGCGCGTGCCCGAGACGGCCTCGTAGCAATCCATCAGGTCTTCGCGCTCTTTGAAAGCCAACAGGAAGACGGTCATCGCGCCGATGTCGAGACCATGCGCCCCGAGCCACATCAGGTGATTCAAGATGCGCGTGATTTCATCGAACATCACGCGGATGTACTGAGCGCGGATCGGCGGCGTGACGCCGACCAACCGCTCGATCGCGAGCACATAGGCGTGCTCGTTACACATCATGGACACGTAATCGAGTCGATCCATGTAGCCGATCGACTGGTTGAAAGGTTTCGACTCCGCGAGTTTCTCCGTGGCCCGGTGCAGCAGGCCGATGTGCGGATCGGCTTTTTGAATCACCTCACCGTCGAGCTCGAGAACGAGTCGGAGCACGCCGTGCGCAGCAGGATGCTGCGGCCCGAAATTCATGGTGTAAGACTGGATCTCGGCCATGGCGTCAGCCCGCTGCCTTCGCGTCGCTTTCTGGACGGCCAATCAGCGCCGGGTCGTATCGATTGTCATGCCGAATGACGCGCGGAACGAGCGTACGCGGCTCGATACTCACCGGCTCGTAAACCACCCGTTGCTTTTGCGGGTCGTATCGCACCTCGACATTGCCGATGAGCGGGAAATCTTTGCGGAACGGATGACCGATGAAACCGTAGTCGGTGAGGATGCGACGCAGATCCGGATGCCCCTTAAAAAGAATGCCAAAAAGGTCGAACGCCTCGCGCTCGAACCAGTTCGCTGATGCCCAGATACTCACGAGCGAGTCGACCATCGGCTCGTCGTTATCGTGACAAAACACGCGAAGACGCAGTCGGCGATTGAACTTGACCGACAACAAGTGCGTCACGACGGCAAAACGGCGCCCGGGCTCGCAACCCTCTTGCACAGCTTTTCGATCAACGCCCCGCGAGAAACCCGAGCCCGTGGCCGAAAAAGTCTTCCACTCGGATCGACCGTAATGGAGGTAGTCGACGCCACAGAGATCGACGAGCGTGTCGAAGCCGAGTTGCGGATGATCTCGCAGCGCCGTCGCGACGGCTAAAAGTTGCGGCGCATCGCACTCGATCGTGACTTCATCGGGAAGCGATGCGACGCGACGCGCCGAATCTCCGAATACGGTCGGTAATAGCTCTTCCCAAGCCGATGCGGTCACGGGCTCACCACCGAGCTCGTCCGAGCGATTTTCTTTTGGAGCTGGATGATGCCGTAGAGCAGCGCCTCGGCCGTGGGCGGACAGCCCGGCACGTATACATCAACGGGCACGATGCGATCGCACCCCCGAACGACGGCGTATGAGTAGTGATAGTACCCACCACCGTTCGCACACGAACCCATTGAAATCACCCAACGCGGCTCGGCCATCTGGTCGTATACCTTCCGCAGCGCCGGAGCCATTTTGTTGACCAGCGTGCCCGCGACGATCATGACGTCGGACTGACGAGGACTCGGACGGAACACGACGCCGAAACGGTCGAGATCGTAGCGAGACGCGCCCGCGTGCATCATTTCGACCGCGCAACAGGCGAGGCCGAAAGTCATCGGCCAGAGTGACCCCGTTCGCGCCCAGTTGACGAGATTATCGACCTGGGTCGTCACGAAACCGCGCTGGGCGAATTCGTGGGCTGGCGCCTCTTCGGTCAGTCCCACTCCAGCGCTCCTTTCTTCCACTCGTAAATGAACCCCACCACCAAGATGGCGAGAAAGATGCCCATTGCGATCAGACCGAATCCACCGATCGAGTCGAGTGAAACAGCCCAGGGAAAGAGGAACGCGATCTCGAGATCGAAGACGATGAAGAGTATGGCGACGAGGTAGTAGCGCACATCGAACTTCATGCGCGTGTCTTCGAAGGCCTCGAAGCCACACTCGTAGGCTGATAATTTTTCGGCGTCTTTGGGAGCGCGGGAGAAATAGCGACCGAATCCGCTGCCGAGAACCAGCAATACGGCTGCGAGGCCCGAGGCCACGCCAAGAAAGATGAGTGCAGGCAGATAGTTCGACAGCATTCGAGTACGCCCTTGCACGAACGCAACCTACGGTTACGTAACCCCCGTGCTTCAAGCGCGCGAATTGTAACAGGATGTTGATCGAGTTTGGTGCGGACGGGGAGACTCGAACTCCCATACCTTGCGGCGCTAGCCCCTCAAGCTAGTGTGTCTACCAATTCCACCACGTCCGCGATAACGATCGATGCTTACTGCGCCGGAGTCGTCGACTCTGGTGTCGTCGACGCTGGAGCCGACGGTTCCACGGGCGCCGAAGGCGTCACCGAAGCAGGCGTCGGAGCGGTCTGCGCAGCCTGCTCACCGAGCAGGGTCTCCGTCTGAGTTGTGTTCGGTCGCGTACCCAGCCACGCGAGCGCGAGGCTGTTGATCATGAACACCGCGGCCAAAACCGCAGTCGCGCGCGAAAGCCCCGTGGTGGCGCCACGAGCACCGAACACACTGCCCGACGCGCCCGCACCAAAGCCCGCACCCGCGTCCGCGCCACGTCCGCGCTGCAAGAGCACGAGCGCGACGATCGCGAGCGAGGAAAACACCTGGATGATGGTCAGCGCCGTCAGCAACATGAAATTCTTTTCCGATCCTTCACTGTGTCGCCGCGACAATCGCGACGAAGTCTTCGGCTTTGAGCGAGGCCCCACCGATGAGACCTCCATCGACATCCGGCATCCCGAATAACTCGCGGGCGTTGCCGGGTTTGACGCTGCCTCCGTAGAGGACCCTGACCGAGCCGCCAATTCTAGCATCCCGGGATTGGATCAGGCCACGGATGAAGGCATGGACATCTTGTGCCTGCTCCGGGGTCGCCGTTCGACCTGTGCCGATCGCCCAAACCGGCTCGTACGCCAAGATGCATCGGGCGAGACCTGCCAGACCGCCCGGATCCGCCTGAAGGGCGCGTAAAACTGCCTCGAGCTGCCGTCCGACCACCTCGTGGGTCCGACCGGCGTCTCGCTCTTCGAGCAACTCCCCGACGCACACGATGGGGGTCAGCCCCGCCGCTAAGGCGGTGAGCGTCTTGCGTCCGACCAATTCGTCTGTTTCTGCATACAGGGCACGACGCTCGGAATGGCCGATGATCACGTGGGTGCAACCCACCTCGCGCAACATCGGTGCAGCCACTTCACCCGTGAAGGCACCCTGCCCGGCCTCCGCACACACATCCTGAGCCCCGAGACCGACGCCCGTCTGATCGAGCCGCTGGGCGAGCTCGGCGAGGTAGACGAAGGGCGGACATAACACCACCTCCGCCACACGCTCGGCTCGAGGCGCAAGACCCGACAGCACCCCCGAAACCAAGGATGCATTCGCGGCTCTCGAGCCGTGCATCTTCCAATTGCCCGCGACGACCGGCGTTCGATTCATTGAGGACTCCGAAAACGGGTTATGGAGCAGCCGAGCGAACGGCTTCGGCAAGTTGGTTGGCGAGCGCCTTGGCCTCCGCGCCATCTTCGGCCTCGATCATGACGCGAATGAGGGGTTCTGTTCCCGAGGCGCGCAACACGGCGCGCCCGCGCCCCGAAAGTTGTTGCTCCACCTTCTCGAGAACCGATCGTACCGAGGGCACTTCGAGCGGATTGAAACGACGAGCGACTTTGACGTTGATGAGCGTTTGCGGAAGCAGCGTCAGATCGGCGGTGAGTTCCGCGAGCGGACGACCCGTCTCGCGCATGATGGCGAGCACTTGCAGCGCTGCGATCATGGCATCACCCGTCGTGGTGTAGTCGAGTGTCAGCAGATGACCCGACGTTTCTCCGCCCAACACGCCTCCGGTTTCGCGCAACTTGGACAGGACGTACCGATCGCCCACTGCTGCCCGATGGAACTCGATACCGCGCTCTCGCAGCGCTCGCTCGAGTCCGTAGTTGGTCATGAGGGTGCCGACGACCGGCCCCTGCAATCGACCTGTCGCATGTCGATGGGCCGCGATGACATAGAGCAATTGATCGCCGTCGACCTTGCGCCCGAGATGATCGACCATCACGAGTCGATCGCCATCACCGTCGAGTGCGATACCGACGGTTGCACGAACACCCGGAACCGTCAGCTGCAATAACTCTGGAGCGGTCGAGCCGCAGCCTTGGTTAATGTTGCGACCGTTCGGGGAACACCCGAGCGGAACGATCTCGGCACCGAGGTCTGCCAGAATACGAGGCGCAACCTTGTAGCCAGCGCCATGCGCGCAATCGATCACGATCTTCATGCCTTCGAGCGAGATTCCGCGAGGCATCGTCGAGATGCAGAAGTTTTGATATTCCTTGCGGGTTTTGTCGACCCGAGTGGCTCGACCGAGTAATTTCGATTCGCGAGTGACGGGCGGTTTGGCGAGCTCCGCCTCGATGCGGATCTCATCTTCATCGGAAAGCTTACTGCCCTGTCCGTCGAAAAATTTGATCCCGTTGTCGTAGTAAGGGTTGTGCGAGGCACTGATGACCACGCCGAACTTGCAGCCGAAGTGACGCGTCATGTACGCGATACCGGGTGTCGGCAGTGGCCCGATGAGCATGGCATCGACACCGGCCGCGACGAAGCCTGCTTCGAGTGCAGCCTCGAACATGTAACCCGACAGCCGAGTGTCCTTGCCGATGAGCACACTGCCGCCTTCGGGGGCGAGCACTCGAGCCGCTGCGCTCGCGAGATTCAGCACGAAGTCGACGGTCAGAGGGGGCTCGCCCACCTTGCCGCGCACACCGTCGGTCCCGAAATACTGCCTACTCACGTCACCCCTCCGCGGCCGCGCACCGCAGCCCAAACTTTGACGACGTCAGAAGTTTCCGCCACGTCGTGACAGCGAATGATACGCGCTCCGCCCTCGAGCGCTGCGAACGCGAGGGCGAGACTACCCGCCAGGCGTTCGTGCACCGGGCGTCCAGTGAGTTCAGAGAGCATCGATTTACGCGAAAGACCGGCCAAAATCGGCAGGCCGATGGCCGCAGCGATCTTCGGAAGACCGCGCAGCAACGCAAGATTGTGGTCGAGGGTTTTGCCAAATCCGAAACCAGGATCGACCACTAAGCGATTGCGGTCGATCCCACTCGCCACGCAGGCCTCGACTCGAGCCTTCAAAAAGTCGGTCACCTCAATCACGACGTCTTGATAGGCCGGCGCTTTCTGCATCGAGACCGGAGTGCCCTGCATGTGCATGAGACAGATCGCAGCGGACCCTGCGGCTGAAGCCTCGAGCGCCCCCGGACTTTGCAAGGCGCGAACATCGTTGATGAGATGCACGCCCACCGAGAGTGCCGCCCGTATGACCTCGGGTTTACTGGTATCCACCGACACCCGAGCGCCACGAGAGACCAGCCCCTCGATGATCGGAATGACTCGACAAATTTCCTCATCGGCCGCGACCGGCGCAGCACCGGGCCGTGTGGATTCGCCACCGACGTCGATGATGGCCGCGCCTGCTTCGATCATGCGCTCGGCATGATCGAGTGCCGCAGAGACATCGACAAAACGTCCGCCATCGGAGAAAGAATCGGGCGTGACATTGAGCACGCCCATAACAACAGGGGAAGACAGGTCGAGCTCGCGACCGGCGCAGTTTAGACGCACGGCGAGTTCAAACCGACGCCAACGACGGACCGATCAGCTGGCGCTGCCCTCGCCCGCAGGCGAGCCGATATCAGGCTGAGGCGTCGCGCGCGACTCACTGCCCTGCGGACCGCCTTTCGGGCCGCCTGACACCGAGTCGTCCCAACCCGAAGGCGCACTCGGCGGCCGACCCGCCATGATGTCTTTGATCTGACCTTCGTCGATGGTCTCGAACTTCACCAGCGCCTCGGCCATGGCGTGCAACTTTTCGATGTTGGTGGTGAGAATGTCCCGAGCACGCTGATAGTTGCTCTCGATCACGCGTCTAACTTCCTGATCGATGGCGTGCGCCGTCTCGTCGGACACCTGCTTGGTCTGCGTCACGGAGCGACCCAGAAAGACCTCTCCCGACTCTTCGGAATAGGTCAATGGACCGAGCTTGTCTGACAGACCCCACTTCGTGACCATGTTGCGCGCCAGATCGGTGGCGCGCTCGATGTCGTTCGAGGCGCCGGTCGTCACCGCATCGGCGCCGAAGATCAGCTCTTCGGCGATACGGCCTCCGAAGAGCGTAGCAATGCCGCTCTCAATCCGACGCTTGCTCATCGAGTAACGATCTTGCTCCGGCAGGAACTGCGTCACGCCGAGCGCGCGCCCGCGCGGAATGATCGTGACTTTGTATACGGGGTCGTGCTCGGGCACCGAGATACCGACAATGGCGTGACCGGCTTCGTGATACGCCGTCATGCGCTTTTCTTCCTCGGTCATCACCATCGAGCGCCGTTCGGCGCCCATCATGATTTTGTCCTTCGCGCGCTCGAACTCGTCCATGCCGACCACGCGACGATTGGCACGCGCGGCGAAGAGCGCCGCCTCGTT
>Ga0075471_10002516_pt1 | contig 12035 bp, 12 predicted proteins | sample DEB19_08_DNA_2_FD_74787 | JGI IMG/M metagenome (GOLD analysis project Ga0075471, IMG submission 74787) | Aqueous microbial communities from the Delaware River and Bay under freshwater to marine salinity gradient to study organic matter... | ecosystem: Environmental > Aquatic > Marine > Coastal ... | reverse complement strand
AACGGCAGCTTTCTTCAGATCCTTTCGCAGCTTGCGGTAGTAATTGTTGCCATGATGCTGGGGCGGCTCCTGGGAAAGCTCCTGCGCCTGCAAAAGCTTTCCAACCGCCTCGGGCATTATGCGCGGGATCGCATCGCAGCGAGTCAGAAATCCGGCCGCCGGAATCCCTCCGATGCCGTGAATGTTTGCGCAGCCCTGTTTTGCGCGGCGCCGTTAGGCTGGTTGGGAGCGACAACCGAAGCGCTGGGAGGTGGCCCTTTGGTGCTGATCGTCAAGGCGGTCATGGAGGCGCTTGCCGCAATGGGGTTTGTGATGATGTTCGGATGGGGCGTGGCATTGTCAGCCCTGCCGGTGCTGGCTTTGCAGGGTAGCATTGCTTTGTCGGTGGCAGTTCTTTTGCATCCCTTCTTGGCGTCGCACGGCTTGGTGGATGCGGTGAATGCCACGGCGGGGTTGATGGTTTTCTCCGTTTCATTGTTGGTCTTTGAGGTGCGGCGCGTTGAGATCGCGGATTATCTGCCGAGCCTGGCGCTCGCACCGTTGCTTACGGTTTTACTCAAGTGAAGGAAGCATGAAAACTGTCCGCCTGGGCATCATTGGATTGGGTAACATCGGACGCTTTCACGCTAAAACAGTGATGGCTGGGAAAGTGGCACGCTGTGAACTGAAAGCGGTTGCCTCGCGCAGCCCGGACGCGCGGGACGAGTTTCCAACGCTGCCGTTTTTTCAGGAACCGGAAGCCCTGATGCGCTCCGGGCTGGTGGATGCCGTGCTCGTGGCGACACCGCATTGGCAACATCCACAGATCGGGATGCAGGCGTTCGCAGCGGGTTTACATGTGATGTCGGAGAAGCCCATCGCAGCGCACAAGGCGGATGCCGAACGGTTCATTGCCGCGCATCAACGTCACCCGGAACTTGTCTTCGGTGGGATGTTTCAGTTTCGGGCTGAATCTCATTACCAGGCAATGCGCCAGTGGCTGCGGAACGGGAGCTTGGGAGAGTTGGTGCGCGTAAGTTGGATAAACACGGACTGGTTCCGGCCTGATGCCTACTACGCGAGCAGTGAATGGCGGGCAACGTGGGAAGGCGAGGGTGGGGGCGTGTTGGTAAACCAGTGCCTGCACAACTTGGACATGCTGCAGTGGTTGGCGGGGATGCCGGCCAGCGTCCAAGGCTTTTGCCAGTTGGGCCGTTTTCACGACATCGAAGTGGAGGATGACGTGACTGCCTACTTGGAGTGGGCCAACGGAGCCACCGGCACATTCATCAGTTCCACGGGCGAGGTGCCGGGCACGAATCGGCTCGAGATTTCCGGAACGCGCGGACGATTGCTGTGGGAGAATGGACGGTTGCTCGCGACATCAAATGCTGTCGAAACCACTGTCTTGTGCCGGACGACTGCGGATGCGTTTGCCAAACCGCAGGCGATGACCACCGAGCTGTCGTTCGTGCCGGTGGAAAGTGCGCATGCGATATTGCTTCAAAACTTCGTCAACGCCATTCTCGGCAGCGAGCCTTTGCTGGCTCCGGGAGCCGAGGGCATTCACTCGATTGAACTGGCCAATGCAATTTTGTTCTCATCCCTGGAACGCCAGGCGGTGAATCTGCCGCTGGACGGTGCGGCATGGGAGTCGCGATTGCACGAGCTGATTCGAGTGTCGCCAAAACGAGCGCGAACGATTCGGTCGGTTCCGGGCGATGTGGCCGGTTCATTTCGCAGCCAAGCTCGGTAGTTTTATCTGGAGTTGCTCGATGTCCTTTAAGAATTATCCGCAATACGCGCAGGGCGTGGAACTGCTCCAACGCTCGTTGGCGCGTGGTCGGCTCGCCCACGGCTACTTGTTTTTTGGGAGCGAACTGGAAGATCTTGAAGGTCTATCGCGGCAACTGGCCAAGACGTTAAATTGTCAGACCCCCCCGCTCTCAGGCGACCACGGCGTCGCGCTGGACTGCTGCGACACCTGCCCGTCATGTCGGAAAATTGACGACGGTAATCATGCTGATGTGCATTGGGTCCGGCCTGAGTCGAAGTCGCGCATCATCAGCGTGGAGCAGATGCGCGATTTGATGCAGCAGATTTACCTGAAACCCACCGAAGCGAAGTGGAAGCTGGCAGTGGTGGTTGGGACGGACCGGCTGAACATGCAGTCGGCCAACGCATTCTTGAAAACCCTCGAGGAGCCACCGTCGCGTTCGGTGATCATCATGGCGACGACAGAGCCTGAGCGGGTTTTGGAAACCATTGAATCGCGTTGTTTGAGGCTGAATTTTGGCGGGCACGGCGCGAAGCGCTTTGATGCTGCACAGCTTGAGTGGCTGCGCAAGTTCGCTGCTCTGGTGGCGATGGAGGAGGGGAGTTTGCTGGCACGCTATCGCTTGCTGGGGATGTTGCTTGAACAGTTGGCCTTGGTGCGGGAGGTGATCGACCAAACTTTGTCGGCGCGTTCGCCATTGGAGCGTTACGCGGACGCCGAAAAGGATTTGCGCGAGAAATGGCAGGATGAACTCAAGGCTGCGGTGGAGTCCGAGTACCGTCGGCTGCGTAACGATTGGTTGGGGCTGGTGCAATGGTGGTTGCGCGATCTTTGGCTGCTCACGTTGGGATCAGGCGGCGACTTGTTGAGCTTTCCCGAGTTGGAGGCTACGCGCACGGTTTCGGCCCGCGTGAATTCAGCCGAGGCGCTGGCGAACTTGCGAGTCATCGAGCAGACCCAGCGCCTGTTGCACACCAACGTTCAGGAGTCGCTCGCCTTGGAAGTGGGCCTGCTGAAGCTGAAGTTCTAGCATGGCTCGCCCCAAACCAGCGTCGGCTCCCGCCTCCAGACCCGAGACAGGGCCTGCTGTGCGAATGTACGCGACGATGTTTGGACTGTTCCTTGGGCTCTGCTTTCTCAAATTTCCGAACCCGCCTCTGCTGGAGCATCTGTCCACGCCGCCGAGCAACGGTTGGGAGTGGGCGCTGACGTCGTGGCCGGTGCGCTATGCCTATCCGCTGGTGGGCTTGCTGGTGCTGGCGGGGCTGCCCTTGATGCGCTGGCCATCCCGACTAAAATGGCAGCTAGGAGTGTTTCCGATTGCGTGGCTGCTTTGGGTTTGGGCAACGGTGCCATTTTCAATTGATGCAGGCATCAGTCGGCTAACCTGCGTTCATTTCACGGTCGGCGTGATTTGCTTTTACCTTGGCCTGCTGGTGGCGGGACGTATGTCGCGGCCGACATATCTTGCCGCCGGCTTGGTGATCCCTTTCTCGTTGGTGTTGGTGGCGGGCTGGGAGCAGCACTTTGGTGGCTTGGCGGCCTCGCGAGAGTATTTCATGACTTATGTGGCTCCTTCGCAGGATCGGTTGGAGCCCGAGTTGCTGAAGCGAATGGAGAGCGGCCGGATCTTTGCCACCTTGTTCTATCCTAACTCCCTGGCAGGGTTGCTCTTGCTGGTGGCACCGGTGGTGCTGGGGTTGCTTGCGACCGCGAGGGAGAAATTCACGGTTGGGGCACGTGTCGCTCTTGTCAGTGCGCTTGGTTTGGGTGCGACGGCCTGTCTGTTCTGGTCAGGGTCAAAAACCGGCTGGCTCCTCGCCTTGGCCATGGGAGTTTTGGTGCTGCTGCGGTCCAGTTTGCCGAGGAGACTGAAGCTTGGCGTGGTGGTCTCACTGGTCGTGCTGGGATATGCCGGTTTCGCCCTGAAGTATCATGGCTTTTTTCAGCGTGGAGCCACTAGCGTGGTCGCGCGATTTGATTACTGGCGGGCCGCATTGGATAACGTCAAGGCCCGTCCAATCACAGGAAGCGGTCCGGGCACGTTTGTAAAGGTCTATGAAGCGGTTCGCCCGCCGGACGCGGAAATGGCAAGGTTGGCGCACAATGACTATTTGCAGCAGTTCTCGGATTCCGGGCTGGTGGGGGGAGTTCTATTCTTGCTGCTGGTTGGGGGCGTGCTGTGGGTGGGCAAAGAGGCCGGGGGGAAAGGGGACTGGCTGGTGTTTGGAGGAGCCCTCGGAACTGCTTTTTTTGCCGTTCAGTCCTCGGTTGAGTTCGGCTTTTACGTCCCTGCCACATCATGGTGCTGGTTTGGGCTGAGTGGATGGCTGGTCGCCCAAGCTGGGTTAAAGTTCGACAACGCCAAACCTTCTTCCTAGCTTCGCCGTATGAAGATTCGCTTCTTGAATGGGCCAAATCTTAATCTGCTTGGCTCACGGGAGCCGGGCATCTACGGCGCGGCAACTTTGGCTGACATTGAGGCTGCTGTTCGGCGCGAGGCAAGTGAGCTGAAGGTGGAAGTGGACTTCAGGCAGTCCAACATCGAAGGCGAAATTGTCACTTGGATTCAGGATTCCAAGGGGGTCTTTGACGTTATCGTCCTGAATGCCGCCGCCTATACCCATACAAGTGTCGCCATTCGCGATGCCATCGCGGCAGTGAAAATTCCGACGATTGAGATTCACCTCTCGAACACCTCAGCTCGCGAGGAGTTCCGGCATCATTCCTTGGTTGCGCCCGTTTGTATCGGCGTAATTTCCGGCTTCGGAGTAAATTCTTACATTTTAGGTTTGCGAGCTGCTGTTACCGTTAAAGCGTCTTGAATTCATGCGTAGATGCCTGTTTTTTATTCGTCTTTCGATTCAAAATACAGGGCTTGACCTCAACTTTCATCGTCCATAGGCTCACGCCCGGTTGAAATAATTGCCTGGACGGAATCTGGAATACCCGGGTTTTGTTTAGGACTGATTCAGAAAAGCAAATCCCAAATCAAGAATCACTGTGGACCTCAAAGATATCAAAGCCGTCATTGATCTCATGAAAAAGAACTCCGTTTCGGAGTTTGAGATGGAACGTGAAGGCTTCAAGATTCGGTTGAAACGAAGCGGCGGGGGTGGGGCTTATGAAGAAGGTGCCCAAGTCGCTTACATTCCCCAGCCCCTGGCCCTCCCCAGTCCCGCCGCGGGATTGGCTGCTGCTCCCGCTCCCGCACCGGTGCCTGTCTCCAGCGGTTTGGAGATCAAGTCCCCGATGATTGGCACTTTCTATCGTTCGCCCTCGCCTGAGGCCGCTTCATATGTGGATGTCGGCTCCGAGGTCGGACCTGACACCGTGGTGTGCATCATTGAGGCGATGAAAGTCATGAACGAGATCAAAGCCGAGGTTAAGGGCGTGATCACTGAAATTCTGATTGATAACGCCAAGCCAGTGGAATTTGGGCAGCCGATGTTCCGGGTCCGTCCGACCTGAACACGCTGCGAGTTGCCTGTTCCTCAATCCCCCAAGCCAACCTAAATGTTTGAAAAGGTTTTAGTCGCCAATCGTGGCGAAATCGCGGTCCGGGTCATTCGCGCCTGCAAGGAGCTAAACATCCGCACGGTGGCGGTTTATTCCGAGGCCGACGTCAACTCGATGCACGTTCAATTGGCTGACGAGGCCATCTGTATCGGCAAAGCCCCATCCAGCGAAAGTTACCTTCGCATTGACCGCATCATCAGCGCGGCGGAAGTGGCCGACGTCGATGCCATTCATCCTGGTTTCGGATTTCTCTCCGAAAATGCCCACTTTGCCGAGGTTTGCGAAAGCTGCAACATCCGCTTCATCGGTCCCAGTCCCCAAGCCATGAACGCTTTGGAAGACAAGGCCGTCAGCCGTGCCCTCGCCAAGAAGGCCGGGGTGCCGCTCCCGCCTGGCTCTGAGGGGCTCGTGGAGAGCGAGCAAGAAGCCCAGATCGTGGCCAAGAAGATTGGCTATCCGGTGATGATTAAAGCCGTGGCCGGAGGCGGTGGCCGTGGCATGCGCGTCGCTCACAACGATGTCTCATTGGTCAAAGGATATCACACGGCACGGGCGGAAGCTGAGAAGGCCTTCGGAAATTCCGGTGTCTACATCGAGAAGTTCATCGAGAACCCGCATCACATCGAGTTCCAGATTCTCGCCGACACCAAAGGCCACATCATTCACTTGGGCGAGCGGGATTGCTCGATTCAACGCCGCAACCAAAAGGTCGTTGAGGAGACTCCGTCGCCGCTCATCGAGAACAAGTTTAAGAAGTTACGCGACAAGATGGGCAAGGCGGCGGTGAAGATCGCTGAGATTGCAAACTACACCAATGCTGGCACCGTCGAGTTTATCGTGGACGAGCAGGGGAATTACTACTTCCTCGAAGTGAACAAGCGCATCCAGGTTGAGCATCCGATCACTGAGGAGGTTACGGGCATTGACCTGGTCCGCTACCAAATCATGGTGGCGATGGGCGAGCCGTTGCGTCACACGCAAAGCGATGTCCACTTCAAGGGGCATGCTATCGAGTGCCGCATCAACGCGGAAGATCCTTTCGACGAGTTCCGCCCCAGCCCGGGCCGGATCGAGATGTATTATCAGCCCGGAGGACGCGGGGTGCGCGTGGATACCCACGCTTATGCCGGTTACACCATCCCGCCGACTTACGACTCGATGATCGGCAAGCTCATCACTTACGGACGTGACCGTCGCGAAGCCATGGACAAGATGAGTCGTGCGCTCGGGGAATACATGATCACCGGCGTGAAGACGACCATCTCCTTCCAGCAAGCCATCATGCAGGATCCGAACTTCCGCCGTGGTGTTTACACCACGAACTTCGTTGAGCAACTGCTGACCGGGGCCCGCCGGGAACTGATCGAAGAGAAGGCTTAGGATTTTTCACCGATATCAAAATTGAAACGGCGCTCGCACGAGCGCTGTTCTTTTTGCAAGCGTCCGGTTCGGCTCGAGCTTACTTTGCCGGCGTGTGGGTTGCTGGCTTATATAACCCCGCCTTGATGAACGGCTCCAGATATTTTCCGTAGCCTGCCTTTTCCATCTCGGCGAGTGGAATTAATCGTAGGGACGCGGAGTTGATGCAATAACGGACCCCGGTTGGTCCCGGGCCGTCGTCAAAAACGTGGCCCAAGTGTGAGTCCGCCAATTTGGAGCGCACCTCGGTGCGGATCATGCCGTGAGTGGTATCGCGAATTTCGGGAATCTCGGTTCCTGCAACCGGCTTGGAAAACGCCGGCCAGCCGCAGCCGGAATCGAATTTATCCAGCGAACTGAATAAGGGCTCGCCTGAAACGACGTCCACGTAAAGGCCCGGCTCGAAGTTGTCGTCGTATTCATTGCGGAACGGCGGTTCGGTGGCAGCATTTTGCGTCACCTCAAACTGCATCGGGGTCAGCTTTTGCTTCAATTCTTCGCGCGAAGGCTTCTGGTAGTCATTCATGGCGGGATGGGTGATTGTCTTTTGAGTCGTCGGACTTGGTTGTGAGATTTGCGGAGTGTCGCGGCTACAGCCGCTCAGCAGGCAGGCCGCGGCGGCTGCCGCAACTCCTAGCAATGCTGGTTGGGTCCATTTCATCGGGCGGAACGTAATTGAGTTTTTCAATTTGTCTGAGCGCCGCCCGCGCCTTTCCCCGGTAAGATCCGGCTTAACTGCTGCGCAAAGCGGCCTCTGCTTCGTCGGGAGTGACTGCGGATTCCTTGCGCGTAGAAAGGTTGCGGATCTTGGCCAGCAAGGCGCCCGCCTCGTTGCGCTCCAGCCGCAAGGTGTGCTTTGCGCCCAAATCCTGGGCGCGCTTGAACTGCTTGTCTGACTTCGCCTTGGTCAGGGCGTAATCCACCGCAAAACCGGCCCCGCGTAGCCGCTGGATCAGTGCGAGCGTTTGCGGCCGGAGCGCCTCGTCCTCCACGAGCCCAAAGGCGTCGAGCCCGCCGTCGAACTTCGGCAGCAAGCCCCGCGATTTCAGCAATTCGAGCAATACCACGTCGCCCATGCCAAAGCCCAAGGCGGGCAAATCCACTTTGCCGCCGCTGATCAGCTTGATGAGGTTGTCGTAACGCCCGCCGCCGGCGATGGCCCGAAACTCGCCTTTCCGGTCGAAGGCCTCGAAGACGGGGCCCGTGTAATAGGCCAGTCCGCGAATGACGCGATAATCCACCTTCACGTAGTCACCCAGACCGCGAGCGCCCAGATCGTCCACGATTTGTTTCAACTCGGCCGTGGGTTCGCCTGCTTCAATGAAACGGGTGACTGCCTCCAGCGATGTGCCCGCGGCGCGGAGTTTCTGGTCGATCTCCTCAGGCTTGTCGCGTTCGAGCTTGTCCACGGCCTGATAAAACTCGTAGGCACGGGTGGGGTCGCCGTTGGCGTTGGCGTAGAAGTCCTGCCATGCGCGCCGGCTGCTGAGCCGCACCCAGAAATCATCGGCCGTCAGCCCGAGTGAACGCAACGTGTCGATCACCAGCGCAATCAGTTCGGCATCAGCGGCAGCCTCGGGTTCCCCGATGACATCTGCATTGAACTGAAAGTGCTCGCGCAGCCGTCCGCGTTGTTGTTTCTCGTAGCGGAACAACTGCGGGATGGCAAACCACTTGAAGGGCTTCTTGTAGGCGCGTTCGTGGGCGGCAGCCATGCGGGCCAGCGTGGGCGTCATCTCCGGGCGCATGGCGACTGGGCGGTCGCCCTTGTCCGTGAAGTTATAGAGCTGGCGGACGATTTCATCACCGCTCTTGGTTGTGAAGAGTTCCAGCGGTTCGAGCGGCGGGCCGTCGTATTCGCGGAAACCGTAACGCCGCGCCATGGTGCGCCACTTGTCGAATACGTATTGGCGCGCGTCGCAACTCCACACATCGCTGTGCGGCAACGGCTCAGGGTAGAAATCGCGAAAGCCCGGCAATCGTTCCATAAATCCGCGACAAGCTAGCGAGGCGGCTGCCCTGCGTGAAGGCAAAAGGTCTGGACTGATTGAGCAACAAAAAAGCCCGCTACTTGGCGGGCTTTTGAAAGTTACTGGGCTGTTCCTAGGCCATCGGTGCCGGCGGCGGTGTGCCGGCGGCATCCTTGGGCGAGAGTTGCAGCACATCGGCACGCATTTCTTTGCCGGCTTTGAACTTAACCACGGCACGCTGCGGAATGGGCACGTCCTTTTCCGGTGCGTTCGGATTGCGGCCCACGCGAGCCTTGCGAACTTTCACCTCAAAGACGCCAAAGTTGCGCAGTTCCACCTTGTCACCTTTCGCAAGGGCGTCGGCGATGTAATCCAAAGTCTTTTGTATGACGTCGAGCACTTGCTGTTGCACCAAGCCGGTCTCATTGCTGATCCGCACCACCAAATCGCGTTTTGTAAGTGTCATAGAATTTCCGGGGTTGAAGTTTTTTGGCTGCGTTAATAGAGCTAACTCATTTATCGCCAACGGTCAAGGAATGATTTTTCCCCGGGGCAGGTTTTTTGCCCGATATTTTGGGGGGCAAATGCGCCCAAGACCTACTCCCCACCCGTGAATCCCTGCTGTCGCAGTGCCTCAAACAGCACCAGAGCGACGCAGTTAGAGAGATTCAGGGAGCGAGCTTGGGGGTTGAACATCGGGATGCGCAGCCAAGTGTCGTGGTGCTGCTGCAGCAGGGCTTTTGGCACGCCTGCGGTCTCACGCCCGAACACTAGATAGTCGTCCGGACCGAATTGGACCTCGGAGTAAAAGTGGGCTCCACCTTGCTCGATGAACCAAAACTTCGCGCCGAGGTTCACACTGGCAACGAAGTCCTGCCAGCTCTTCCAGCGATGCCATTGCACGTGTTGCCAATAGTCCATCCCCGCCCGCTTCAACGCTGCATCGTTCAATTTGAACCCAAAAGGTTCGATCAGGTGCAGGGTCGTCCGTGTTGCGGCACATAGCCGGGCAACATTCCCGGTGTTCGGCGGGATTTCGGGTTCGAGCAGGACGACGTTGAGCCGGGGCATTTGAGCGGTGGAGTGCGGGAGGGTTGGCGTCATGGTTCTGTCAGCTTTCAAGATTCCTCCACTCCGATGCTCCACCACTCCGTTTGCCCCTGTAATACACCTTCCACAGCACCAGCCCATGCGCGGGCGCAGTCATGCCTGCGGCACCGCGGCTTTCGGCGGCGATGATCTTGCGGATGTCAGTCTCGCTGAATCGGCCCTTGCCCACCTGAACCAGCGTGCCCACGATGCTGCGGCACATCTTGTAAAGAAATCCGTCCCCTTCGATGACGAAGTTGATTTGCGGACCGCTGCGGGTCACATCACAACGGGTCAGCGTGCGCACCGCATCTTTCAAGACTTGTCCACGATTGGTGGCCAGTGAGCGGAAGTCTTGTTGCCCTACGAACAGTTTGGCCGCGCGCTTCATGGCGGGAACATCTAATTTCACCGGCACCTGCCATGCCCGTCCTTGCAGGAGAGGATTCATGGCGGCGTGATTCCAGACCGTGTAGCGATACTGCTTGCCCGTGGCATGAAAACGCGCGTGAAAATCAGGCCTCACGCGGGTGGATTCCAATACGCGGATGTCCTTCGGCAGATAAGCATTGATCGCGATCCTCAGTTTGTGCGGCGTCATGCGTGCCTTGGCCAGGGGCAGATCCGCATGAGCCACCATGCCAAGCGCGTGCACGCCTGCGTCGGTGCGGCTGGAACTGTGCAGGCGATACGGGCCGCCGGGCATCAGTTTTACCAGCGCGTCCTCCACCACCTGTTGCACGCCCCTCGCTTCGGGTTGCCATTGCCAGCCATCGTAGCCGGAGCCGTCGTAGGCGATCGTAAGTTTGACGCGCGTGGTGCTCACGATTGGGTTCAGGGATTCTGGCTCGTAATCTTGGTCCCTCGTTGGTTGGGCGCACTAAGCGATCAGGATTATGCGTAAGAGTCAGATCAAGCCGTGGATAAATCCAAGTAGCTCTGCAACAAGATCGCCGCCGCCATTTTGTCCACGGTTTCCTTGCGCTTGTCCCGGCGCACGTTGCCTTGGATCAAAATCCGGTTCGCCTGCGAAGACGTCAGTCGCTCGTCCCAGGTGCGGATGGGAACGGTCACTTCAGTTTGCAGTTTCGCGATGAACTCGCGCACTTTCCCCGCTGCCGGACCGTAACTCCCGTCCATGTTGCGCGGCATGCCGATGATGATTAGCTCCACCTGCTTTTCGGTCACCAAGGCTTCCAGCCGCTTCAGAAATTCCTCGAACGGCTCCGCCGGGATGTGTTCCAAGGGCGAGGCGATCATCTTCAGCTCGTCGCTGAGCGCGACGCCGATGCGAACGGTTCCGTGGTCCAGAGCAAGAACTCGCATGATCCTCAGAGTGACTTCATGACTTTCGCCGCCGCGCTCGCGGTGGCTTCGATGTCTGCCGGCGTGTGCGCCACCGAGATGAACCCGGACTCGAATTGTGACGGGGCCAGATAGACGCCTTCGTTCAACATGCCGTGGAAGAACTTCTTGAAACGCTCGCGATCCGCCTTCATCGCGTCAGCCAGATTCCAAACGGGTTCGCTGGTGAAGTAGCCGCAGAACATGGACCCGCAGTGGTTCACGGTGAGCGGAATGTTTGCGGCCTTGGCGGCTGAGCTCATCCCTTCCGCGAGTTGTTGGCCCAGCTCTTCCAGTTGGCCATATGCGCCGCCCATCTGGAGCTCCTCCAAATTGGCAATACCTGCCGCCATCGCGAGCGGATTGCCGCTCAACGTCCCCGCCTGATAAACGGGACCCAGCGGTGCCAGGCAGTCCATGATTTCAGCGCGTCCGCCAAAGGCTCCTACGGGCAAGCCGCCGCCGATGATTTTGCCGAAGCAACTCAGGTCCGGAGTGATGCCGAAGCGTTGTTGCGCGCCGCCCAAGGCCAGCCGGAAGCCCGTCATCACTTCGTCGAAGATGAGCAGCGCGCCATCCTGCGTCGTGATCTGGCTGAGAAATTCCAAGTAACCGGGCTTCGGCAGGTAAAGACCAGCGTTGCCGGGCACGGGCTCAACGATGATGCCGGCGATTTGGCCGGGGTTCGCCGCAAACGCCGCTTTCACGGCGTCCACATCATTGTAGGGCAGCACAATCGTGTGCTGCGTGAAGGCGGCAGGCACGCCGGCGCTGTCAGGATTGCCAAACGTCAGCGCGCCGGAACCCGCTCTCACCAGCAGCGAATCGGTGTGGCCATGGTAGCAGCCGTCGAACTTGATGATCTTCTCGCGCTTGGTGAAGCCGCGCGCGAGACGGATGGCGCTCATGCAGGCTTCGGTGCCGGAATTGGTCATGCG
>Ga0075471_10002515_pt1 | contig 12037 bp, 7 predicted proteins | sample DEB19_08_DNA_2_FD_74787 | JGI IMG/M metagenome (GOLD analysis project Ga0075471, IMG submission 74787) | Aqueous microbial communities from the Delaware River and Bay under freshwater to marine salinity gradient to study organic matter... | ecosystem: Environmental > Aquatic > Marine > Coastal ... | reverse complement strand
CATGATCGTTGTCGTCATCATCGGCCTGCTGGCCGCGATGGCGATTCCCGCCTTCCAAAAGGTGCGGGTTTCCTCGCAGGACAAGGCCATCCTGAACAACGCCCGCCAGCTCGCGGCCGGAGCTGACCAGTACTTCCTCGAAAACGGAGTGACCACGGTCGCGAAGTCCAGCCTGCTCGGTTCCGACAAGTACGTGAAGGCGCTCAACACGGTGGCCAGCGAGTCCTATCCCGACAATTACACGCAGGGCGTGACGATCACCGTTGGCGCCGTCGCCGGTGCGCGCACCGTAACCTACGCTCCGTAAGGTCTCGGTCCCGCTTCCTCTGCATTGCCCGGCCGAATACGGCCGGGCTTTTTTTTGACCGCGCCGCGTCGGACGTTGTCGCGGTGCCATTTACCTCTCATCCCTCGGATCATGATCGGGGCGAACCTTAGGGCGGTTTTGCGCGGCCCGCGGATGCGCTGGCTGCTGCTGTCGGCGGCTGTCGCCGGAGCCATCGGTTTCGTGGTCGTGCCCGACCGGCACGCCATCGTGGTGGTTTCCCGCGCGGGCTATTGGATGGTGCTGGCCGGCTTCGCGTGCTGGCTGTGGTCGTTGCGGCTGATGATGGCGCCCGGAACCGGAGGCTCCCGGCGGCCGCGTGTGGACGCCTTGGGATTGCTGATGGTCGCGGCGGGCTGTCTGCCGCTGCTCGTGCACGAGGCGTTCGGATTCAAGATCGTGATGGACGAGCTGATGCTGCTCGGAACCTCGATGAGCATGCACCTGGATCGTCTGGTGCTCACCCCGCTACGGGGGAACGACATCCAGGGGGCGTTCGAGGTTCTGGAGGGTGTCGTCGACAAGCGGCCGTTGTTTTTCCCCTTCCTGCTTTCGTTGGTGCACGACGTCTCCGGCTACCGGCCGGAAAACGCGTTTGTGCTCAACGGAGTACTCACCGCCGCGCTATTGGCTCTGATGTGGACGCTGGGGCGAAGGTTGGCCGGCCGGACCGGAGGCGCCGTGGGGGTGCTGCTGCTGGCCGGTCTGCCGCTGCTGGGCCAGAATGCCACCGGAGGAGGGTTTGAGCTGCTGAATCTGGTGATGATCCTCGCGACGCTGCTGCTGGGCGTCCTTTTCGTGGAGCGGCGGGATGGACCCGCTTTGTCCGCCTTCGTCCTCGCCGCCGTGCTGCTCGCCCAGGTGCGCTACGAGTCGGTGGTGTTCCTGGTGCCGGTCGCGCTGGTGGTCATCCGCGTCTGGATACGGGATGGGCGCGCTGAACTTCCCTGGATGGTGGTGGCCACCCCGTTGCTGCTGGTGCACGTTCCGCTTCACCAGCGCATCTTTGATCTGCGCGCGTCGGCGTGGGAACTCGCCAGCCGGCCCGGTTTTTCCGAGCCGTTCTCCCTTTCCTATATTCCCGATAATCTCGGACACGCGCTGGCGTTCTTTTTCGGCCGCGCTTCCGACCAACCCAACTCGCCGGTGCTCTCGGCCCTGGGTTTCCTGGCGGTTCCCTTTGCTCTTCTGGGTCTCGTGCGGATGCGGCGCGGCCCGGCTGCGCGGCCGGCTGCGCCGGCCGTGACCGCGGTCTTCGGGCTGGGCTTCCTGCTCCAGTTCGCGCTGCTCATGTGTTATTTCTGGGGCAAGTTCGACGACCCCGTGATCCGGCGGTTGAGCCTGCCGGCTCATCTCGCGCTCGTTCTCGCGGTGCTTCTGGTGCTGCCGGCGATACCCGCCGGGGCGGCCCGCCGCGTCGTCGCCGGCGTCGCGGCGCTCGGCTTGCTGGTCCGCGGGGTTCCTTCCATGGCCGCGCATGCCTACAGTCAGGAATACACTCCCGGCCGAGAGACGGCGTGGCGACGGGAATTCATGGCGGCGATGCCGCGTCCCGACTACCTCATGATCGACAATGACGCCACGCTTTGGGTCACCCACCGGGTTTCGGCCACGCCGACCTCGCTGGCGCCCAAGCGGCGGGTCGACATCGCCTTCCACCTCCGGAACCGGACCTTCTCCGACGTCTTTGTCTTCCAGCGTTTCAACGTGGATCCCGACACCGGTGCGCTCACGGTGCGGGCGGGCGACGATCCGGGTCCGGAGTTTGTTCTCGAACCTGTGGCCGAGCGGCGGTTGCACCCGCTCACGCTGTCCCGCATCAGCCGGGTTCGTGAGATCCGCTCCCCCGGCGAGACGGTATCCGCCCCGGAAACTGTCCGTGCGGCGACGCCGCTCTCCGCCGCCGAGCTCGAACGCGTGCGGCTCCAGTTTCTGGAGACCTACCTGAAAAAACTTCCCTGAGGGCGTGGCACTTCCGGTCATGGCTCCGCTCCGGGCTTTATCGATCCTGCGGGAGGCGCCGCGGTTGCGGGTGCTTCTCCTGCTGCTTTCCGCGACGGCCTCCCTCGCGGCCGGGTTCGTGCTGGTTCCGCCGGTCGCCGCGGAGAGGGTGGTCGTGAACGGAGGGTACTTCTATATTCTCGGCGTCGTCGTTCTCTGGCTGCTGTTGGCGTGCCGGGTGGCATCGCGCAGCGGCCTGCCGTGGCGGCAGAAATTGCGCCGCCCTGGCCTGGTTCCCGCCGCATGGCTGGTGCTTTCCGTCTTCGCGGCCACCTCGGATGATTTCGCGCCCAAGGTGCTTTTCGACGAGCATGTCGTGCAGGGCACGGCATGGCACCTCCACGCGACCAAGGAGGTCGGCACCCCGGTCCGCGCCTACGACGTGGCGGGAACCTGGACGGCCATCGACGTCTACCTCGACAAGCGTCCGTACCTCTTTCCTTTCCTCGTGTCCCTCGGGCATGACCTCACGGGCCACCGTCCGGCCAACGCCTTCGCGCTCAACGCCCTGCTGGCGGCGGTCTGCCTCGGATTGACCGGCTGGATCGCCCGGCTTTCGACCGGTTCGCGAGGTGCCGCGGTGCTGGCGATGGCACTGCTGGCGACGACCCCGCTGTTCGGCCAGAATGCCACCGGCGCGGGGCTGGAGATGCTGAACCTCACGCTCATCGCCGGCCTCGCGGCCGCCGGGATACTCTATCTCCGAGCACCGGAGGATCCCGACCGGCTTTCGCTGCTGGCGGTGACGGCCGTGCTTCTGGCGCAAAGCCGCTACGAGTCCGTGTTGTTCGCGATCGCGGCGGCCGGTGTCATCCTGACGGGCTGGTGGCGGGCGGGTCGCTTGGTGCTGCCGTGGATATTGCTCGTTGTGCCTCTCCTGTTCGTGCCGTGGGCGTGGCATAGTCGCATCGTGGACTCGCGGCCGCAGCTGTGGGAATTACGCGACGGTGAGTCCGCGCGCTTCGGCTGGCGGTACGTGTCCGGCAACCTCGAGGGCGCGTGGAATTTCCTGCGTTCGGTGGCACCCGACCAGCCGGGCTCGCTCGCGCTGGTAATTCTCGGCGGTGCCGGCGCGCTGGCCCTCGTCCTTCGCCTTCTGGGCCGGCCGCGGAAGCCCGCGCCGGCCGCGGCCGTCGCCCTGGCTTGGATCGGGCTCGGGGTTTCCGCGCACTTCGTCCTGGTGCAGTTTTACTACTGGGCCCGGTTCGACGAGCCGGTCACCGCGCGCTTCGCCCTGCCTTCGCTGCTGATGCTCGCGTTGCTCGCCGCCGTTTCCACCCGGCTGGCTCCGTGGCCGCGCCCGCTCGTCCTGCGGGCTTCGTTCGCGCTTTGGGCCCTCTGGCTGGCCGCCGCCGGCGGACCCGCTTTCGCGCAGCGTCTCTACACCGTGCGCAACCTTGTCCGCCACGAGGTCGAGTGGGAGCTGGAACGGGTTCGCTCCCGGCCGGGCCCGGTTCTGGTGATCACTTCCAAGGCCACCTTGCCCTACATCCTCGAACGCATTCCCGCGGTGAATCTTTCCGTCGCGCGGTTGCGCGGAACCGAGCTGGCCTGGCACATGGAGCGGGGTACCTTTCGCGAGGTGCTGGTCACGCAGGTCGTCCGTCCGACCACGTCCGATGGCGACGCCGCGGTCGATCCTTCCAGCACGCTGCCGGAGCGGTTCCGGCTGGAGCCTATCGAGCGCAAAAGATTCGGTGCGCGATGGGTGCTGATCAGCCGCCTGATCGCGGTGGAGCCGGCGCCCTCGGAGCCACGGCCGGCGGACTGACGGTCCGGCCGGCCGCCGCCGCCTCGAGCGCCTGCTGCCAGTCGCGGATGGTTCCGCCGGTGGTCGCCGCGATCTCCGCCGCATCAAGCCGGTACACGAGGATGGAATAGCCGATCATGGCCGCGGGTCGCTTGAGGCGGAGGTAGTGGCAAAGCCGCGCGAATCGCAGGCTCTCGTAATTCGTCCAACCCGCGCGCCATTTTTCCCGCTGCGCCTTGGTCAGCAATTCCTCGCGTCGCGCGGCGTCGTCCTGAAACGCAAGGAAGTCGGATTCCAGCTCACGCAGGCCCTGGAACTCCGCCTCAAACCCCGCCGTCCACGGTCCCCGGTGCCGGCTGTAGACCTGCTGCAGCATCGTCGCGCTCACGGCGTAGACGCCCGGCTCCAGCCGGTGCCACCTTCGCGCGGCGCCGACCTCGGGGAGCGCGGGCAGGGCGGTGGCGCGGATCCCTTCGTGCACCGGATCACCGGTGCCGAAGTACGAGAGAAAGACGTGCTCGTCCCGGGCGTTCGCGGAGAGCCACTTCCGCAGCCCTGGCAGGTCCTGGCCCCAGTCGAGCGAGCTATCGACCAGGTGACGCCAGCCGTTTTCCGGTCCGCCCACGATCTGGTTGAAATAGGCAAGGTAGTGCGGGCGCACGCGCCAGGACTCTGCGGCATGCCAGACCAGCAGGGCCGCGACGACGGCCCAAGCGCCGCGACCGGCGGCGCGCGCCGTGGAGGCGAGGGATCCGGCGGCGATGAAGAGCACCGGATAGACGGGCAGGAGATGCCGGTGGCCGATGTTAAGATTCGAGGCCAACGAGGCCGCGACGTAGACGCCGAACAGAACGGCCAGCGGGGCGGTTTTCCACGCCCACTTCCGCCACCAATCCACCTCGGCGTTGGCCGCCCGCCGCACCGCTGTAAAACCGGTCATCGCTAGGAGCACCAGCAAGGGCAGCGTGGTCTTGATCACGAATGCCCAAGGGAAAAACGACACCCAGCCGGTGACACTGTATTCGCCGCTCATGAAGGCGCCGCGGGCGCGGGCGAATTGCAGGACAAACGCGAGGCCGTGCAACCAGGCCTCGGGCAACACGCGCCATTCCCGCAGCCACACGAGAAGGTCCGCCTTCCAGCCGAGTGCGATTAGCAATGAGCCCCAATCGTGGCTGAAGTGTGCGCCGGCCGCCTCCGCGCCGAACGCGGAAAACCTGAAACCGTACGCGGCCCAGATTACGAGCCATACGGCCGCGGCGTGCCCGACGCCCGTCAGCGCGAGGCGCCCCCAGGCCGCGCGCCGGCCGTCCCGGGTGCTGGCCGCGCCCCACAGGATCCCTATCAGGCCGAGCATGGGCACGAGCAGCACCGCCGAAAATTTCGCGATGAACGCGAGGCCGCAGACGGCGGCGCTCACCAGCGCCCCCGGCAAACCGGGTTGGTGCAGGTGGCGCCACCAGGCGCCCACGGCGGCGAGGAAGAGGAGCGCCATCGTCATGTCCGACGTAGCCAGCGGCCCGTGGGCGAGGAAGGTAGGACAGAAGACGAGTAGGCCCAGGGAAATGAATCCGCCCGCTGTGCCGAACAGCGCGCGGGACCACAGGAAAACCAGCCATCCGGTGGCCGCGCTGACGACCGCCATCACCGTCCGCGCCTGGAACAACCGCTCCTCCACGGGCAGGCCGGAGCGATAGAAGAAGGCGTGGCCATACCGCCAGACTTCGGCTCCCCTCCAGTCGGCGCGTTCGGTTGACGGAAGCGGATCCCCGGCCGCCGCGAACGGTAGCGCGGCGAGGCGTTGCGGGAGGTTGCCGTTCTCCGGCTGCAGGCGGAAATCGCCGCGCGTGTTGTAGGCGTGTCCTGCCGTGAGATGCGCGATCTCGTCCGAGGTCATGCTCTTCTCCTCCGTGGCCGTCACGCCGAGCACCGCGTGCAGGACGGCCAGCCCGACGGCGAGCGCCAGCGGCAGCACTTCGCCCGGTTTCCGGAGGATAGAAATCACCATGGAAAGCTGCCGCCCCGACCCTGTTTAAACAATCCGTTCCTCCGCTCGATCCGGCGCGGCGGAGCGCAGCAGGGGAAAGAGGCTGGCGGTGAGGAGCGCGACCGTGACCCAGACGACCGGTTGGGTTGTGGCCAGCCACAGCCTGTCCCCGGCGGCGAGGTCGGCGGGCGTTCGCGGTCCCAGCGAGGCGTTGTTGGCCAGACAATAGAGGCCGTCCAGCCAGAGCACGGACAGGAGCAGTCCCAGCGTCACGCGTCCGCCGCGGCCGGAGGCCGGTGAGGCGAGGTGAGGGATGAGCAGCAGCGCGAAAACAAGTCGATAGGCGTAGTTGCCGGCGGCGAGGAAACATCCCGCGAGCAGGACCACCCCGGAAACGTAGGCGAATTGCGCGGGTCCCGCTTCACGGGTTTCAGGCGGCGTCGGTGCATGGCCGCGGAGCGCGCATGCCGCCGCCAGTCCCGCCAGCATCAACGCGGAGCCGAGGCGGGCGGCCGTTCCGTGGAGGCCGAGCAACTCCAGCGCGACGGAGGCCCCGAAAGTGTGCAGGCCGCCCGGTGCCGGGATCGTGCCGAGCGCGCGGTCGACGCTGGCGGTGGCCAGCGCCGCAACGGCCGCCGTTCCGGCCAGCAGGGTGAGTCGCCAGGCGCGGGCGCGGGGGTTGCGCAGCAGAAAGGCCGCCGCTGCCGTGAGCGGGTAGAACTTGAGGCCGGTCGCGAACGCGACCGCCCCGGCGAAGGCCGCGTTGCGGGGCGGCGTGTCGCGCTTCAGCACGGCCACGCTGGCGGCGAGCAGCGCGAAAACGACGAGGTCGTTGTTGGCGCGGTTCACGGCGAGCAGCACGGGCGGCGAAAGCAGCGCCGCCGCGGCGACCAGCGCGCCTCCCATTGTCGCGGGCCGCAGGACCAGGAACGCCGAGCCGAGGAACGCCGCCACCCAGAGCAGACCCACGAGAAAGTTGTCCTCCCGGGTCAGGCCCGTCTCCGCCAACGCCAGCCACCACCCCGAGTAGCAGTGGGGGCGTCCGTAGAGATCCAGCGGATTCGGCAGCCAAGGATCCGCTCCCGCCCGCACCGCGTCGGCCGCCGCCAGGATCGCCGCCGAATCGATGAACCAGCGGCCGTCCGTGTTCAGACCCAGCAACGCGAGGAGTCGCGGGAAATGCACGGCCGTCAGGTAGCCGGCGGCCACGATGACGGCCAGCACCAAACCCGGACGCGGGCGACGGACGGCTTTCGCGGTGGCGGGCGGCTCCTGCATCGGGTGCGAGCAAGGGTTCGTGCGCGCCCGCCGCTTGGCAAGGCGGCGGCTTGGATTCGACAACCCCGGGATCGCGCCGCAGGGTCCGCAACGGACCGTGGATTCCGCCGAATACGACAATCTCGCCGCGCTTGAGCGCGACCACTGGTACTATGCGGGAAAACGCCGCCTGGTGCGCGCGTGGATCGAGCGCCTCCGTCCCCCTTCGTCCCACGATGTGCTGCTCGACTGCGGCGCCGGGACCGGGTTGTTCGCCGCCGAGATGGAGCGGTGCTGCCGCGTCCTGGTGCTCGACGACCACGAGGAGTCGCTGCGGATGCTGCGGGCGCGTTTCCCGGCCGGTCAGGTGCTGGTACCCGTCGGGGGCAGCGTGCCCCTGCCGGATCGGTCGCTGGATTACCTTACGGCTCTGGATGTGCTGGAGCACATTCCCGACGACGCCGCGGCGGTGCGTGGTTTCGCGCGCCTGCTGCGCCCAGGCGGGCTGGCGGTGGTGACCGTGCCGGCGGGGATGGCGTTGTGGAGCGACTGGGACGTGGCGCTGCACCACCAGCGGCGTTACTCGCGGCGGGATCTGTGCGCGCTCTTCGGGCCGGGGGATTGGGAGATTGTCCATGTGAATTACACGAACGTCGTCGTGTACCCGGCGGTCTGGCTCCTGCGGCGCTGGCGCGGATGGCGGGGAAACCCCGGCGGGGCGGAGAAGCGCGCCGAGGACCGGCTGCCCCCGCGCTGGCTGAACGCCCTGCTCCGGTCGATCTTCGTGCGCACGGGGCTCAGCCGTGTGCGCTTCCCCCAGGGGGTGAGTCTGCTGCTCGTGGCCCGTCGTCGCGGTTGAGCCAATTCAGGGTGCCAGGCGGGCGAGGGCCTCCTCGCCCCCGTCCGCATTCCTCAGCAGGATCGTCGCCTCGCGCGGGAGGCGCGAAGGCGCGGGGGAATTGAAATACAGCGAGAGCAGCACCGGACCGTTGACTTCCAACGGCCACCGCGCCGGGACCGCCGGGCCGGCCGGATCCCCGCGCGGCGAGAGCGGCGCGATCTCCGCGCGGGTATTTCCCCCGCCCAGCCGGATCGCCGCCGGGTGGGCGGGGGCCACCTCGATCGACTCCACGGGCCTGACGGTCGGCAGCAGCAGCGGGAGCCGGATAAGGTGCCGCTCGCCAACGCCCGCCGGTTCCGCGCGCGTGAGCGCTTCGGCGACCAGAAAAGGACGGATGTTCCGGCCGCGTCGCACCCGGAACTCCATGTCGGCGGCGCGGAACGCGGGCTCGAACTCCCGCGCAATGTAGTCGTGCAGGGGACCCGCGGGCGCGAATCCGCGGTCGCGGAGGAAATTCATGTGCAGCACGTCGGTTATGACCACGGCGCGCGGGCTGTTCTCGAGTCGGCGGATGATCTCGCGCTGCCGTCCCTCCTCCAGCAGCGAGAACCAGTGGGTGACATTGGCGGGACCCGGTGCGGGAGCCCCGCTCCACAGGTTGAAGCTGAACATCCCCGGCTCCGAAAAAAGCACGTCGGCATGCGCCGTCGCGTTCAACGTGAGCACGCGCAGCAGCGCGGCGGAATCCACCGGCTGGCGCATGGGGCCCGTGCCCGGCAGCCCGAGGGTGACCCCTTCGGCACGCCGGAGGGATTCGCTCGCGAAATTCCATGCGACCCCGAGGGCCGCGACCACGGTGCCCAGCGCCAGCGTGCCCCGGACCATTCGAATCGTCCGGGGCCGGAGCCGCTGGCCGTGTTGCGCGTGGAGCCACCGGGCGGACTCCCAGGCGCCGATCGTCGCCGCGGGGATCATGAGCACGCATCCCCACGCCACCTGGCTTCCGGCCACGGGGTAGGCGTGAAGGCATTGGCCCAGCAGCAGGAGCAGGATCCAGTTCCGGGCGCCGTCGGCCCGTGTCCCGTCTCCCTCCAGGCGCCACGCCAGCAGCCAGAGGCCGGGCAGCACCAGCACGTACAGGCTGAACGAGACGAGCAGCGGCGGCGGCCGGATCGCGCCAATGGCGATTCCCGCGGCGAACAGGAGGCGCAGCACGGCCACCGCGGTGTCCGTGTGCAACGGATGACGGCGGCGCAGGATCAGCGCCGCCAGCCAGGCAACGATCGACGCCCCCGCGTACCATGCCATCCACGGAGGCCACGGGACGGGGTGCGAAAACTTGACCGCATTTCGGAGCGGGCCGAGCAGGATGCCATCCAGCAGATCCGCCGCGCTGCTGCCGCGGGCCAGCGGGACGGCGAGGATCGCCGCCGCCACAAGCAGGCCGGATATGAGCGCCGGGGCCGCGGTTCGTGGATTCACCCTCCGCGGGCCTTGGTCGGCGACGGTCGCGACCACGGTGATCGCCGCCGCACCCCAGACCCAGGCGAGTGTCGCCACCCACGGCTCCGCGAGCTTGGCGCCCGTCAACCCGAGGGGCAGCAGGACGCAGCCGATGAGCACGGCCACGATGGCGGGGCGGCGGAGGCTCCCCGCACCCAGGTGTAGCGTGAGCCACGCGACCGCCGCGAAGGCGGCGAAGAGGCCGACGTTGATCTTGGTCAGGAGCAGCGCCGCGGTGACCGCACCGGTCAGCGCGGACCACGGCCCCGTCAGTCCGCGGCGCAGCAGCACCCAGCCGCCGATCGCCGCGGCGGCCACGAGCGTGACGATCAGCCCTCCCGGATGGCTTGGCTCGCTGGTCATCACGAAAAGGCAGGTGAAGGTCCCGGCCAGCGTGAGGATTCCCGCCGTGGCGCTGCGCGCCGCCTTGCCCGCGAGCGCCGCCAGTCCGAGGGAAACCACCACCCACAGGCACAGGGTGACGGCCCGGCCCGAAGCATGATTGAGCGGAATCCCGGCCAGATGAAGCATCCAGTTCACCACGAACGGAAACGGGCCGTACTGGCTGAAGACGTCCCGGTACAGCGCGCCTCCCTCGGCGAAATTCCGGGACGAGATCAGCACGTAGCCCTCGTCATCGTAGAACATGAACACCCCGAACATCGCCCGGGCGGCGAGAACGGCGAGGGCCGCGGCGAAACCCGCGAGGAGGAGCGTGACCAGCCAGCGCGGCCGGGCGGAGACCGCGCGGTTCACGGTCCGGACGCGGCGGGGCCCCCGCCGGGGGGCGGCGCCGACTTCAGGATGTAGTTCGGCCGGCGTTTCACCTCGTCGTAGATGCGTCCGAGGTATTCGCCGAGGATGCCGATCCCGATCAGCTGCACGCCGCCGAGGAACGTGATGAGCGCGGCCAGCGTTGTGAAACCGGTCGGGCTACGTTCGAAGTCGAGTAGTCGCCAGAGCACGAAGAAGAGCCCGGCCGCGAAACCTAGGCACGCCACCAGCATCCCCGCGTAGGTGACCATCCGCAGGGGCAGGTGCGAGAAGCTGAAGACCCCATCGAGCCCGTAGCGCACGAGACGGCGCAGCGTCTGTTGTGGTCGGCCGGCGGCCCGCTCCCGTCGGTCGTACGTTACATCGGCCGTCGGGAAGCCGATCCACGAACGCAGCCCCGGGAAAAACCGATGGTGCTCCGGCAACGCGTTGAACGCCTCCACTGCCGCCGGGCCCAGCAACCCAAAGGTCCCTGTGTTTGGCTCGATGGGATGATCGGATAACGCCCCGAACATGCGGTGAAACAGGTCGAAGCCCAACCGCCGCAGCCCTTGCTCCGCCCTCGAGCGCCTGACCGCGCGGACCACCTGTGCGCCCCGTTGCCATGCCGCCACCAGCTCCGGGATCAGCTCCGGCGGATCCTGCAGGTCCGCGTCCATGGTCACGACCGCCTCGCCTTTCCGCGCCCGGGCGAGCCCGGCCGACAGCGCGCTCTGGAAGCCGAAATTGCGCGATAGTTCCAGCAGTTCGAAGCGTGCGTCCCGCGCCGCCTCCGCGCGCACCAATTCCGCCGTGCGGTCGCGGCTGCCGTCGTCCACCAGCACGGCCCGCCACGCGCAATTCTTCTCCCCGTCGAAGACCGCCGAGAGTCGCCGCAGCAGTTCCGGCAGAACCGCCTCCTCGTTAAACACCGGTATGACGATCGTCACCCGGGGTCTGGCGGCGGTGTCGCTCATGCGTCTTTCAGCGCAGGAAGTTGTATCTGAAGATCGCCCAGAGCGCGCGGAAGCCGTCGCGCCAGCCGATCTTCTTCCCCTCCGCGTAGGTGCGGCCGTAGTAGCTGATGCCGACCTCGTAGATCACCACGTCGAGCTTCGCCACCTTGGCCGTGATCTCCGGCTCGAAGCCGAAGCGGTTCTCCTCGATGTTGATCCGCTGGATCACCTCGCGGCGGAACACCTTGTAGCAGGTCTCCATGTCCGTGAGGTTCAGGTTGGTGGCCATGTTCGAGAGCAGCGTCAGGAACTTGTTGCCCACCATGTGCCAGAAATAGACGACGCGGTGCGGCTGGCCTCCTTGGAATCGCGAACCGAAAACCACATCCGCCTTGCCGTCCGCGATCGGCTTCAGGAGCGCCGGGTACTCGTTCGGGTCGTACTCCAGGTCGGCATCCTGCACGATGACGACATCACCCGTCGCGGCGCGGAAACCCGTGCGTAGCGCCGCCCCTTTTCCCTGGTTCACCTCGTGGTAGATGATCTTGTCGACCAGCGGCGCGATCTGCGTGCGCAGCAGGTCGCGCGTGCCGTCGCGGGAGCAGTCGTCGACGATGATGATCTCCTTGTCGGCCACCGGCGCCGCCCGCACGCGGTCCACGAT
>Ga0075471_10002513_pt1 | contig 12038 bp, 5 predicted proteins | sample DEB19_08_DNA_2_FD_74787 | JGI IMG/M metagenome (GOLD analysis project Ga0075471, IMG submission 74787) | Aqueous microbial communities from the Delaware River and Bay under freshwater to marine salinity gradient to study organic matter... | ecosystem: Environmental > Aquatic > Marine > Coastal ... | reverse complement strand
ATCAGTAACCTTAGCACAGTTTGAAAAGTCTTTAACTGACTTAAATACAAAATTAACTAAGTACCAAAAACAGATTACCAATATTTTAAAGAGCTCTAGAGATCCTGAGTATTTAGTAAAATTACAAACTAGTGATTCTTTGCAAGATCATCTAACAAAAACTATTAAAAATGCATTAACTGGAAAAGCGTTACCTACTACAAAGGTAGATACTGGTAATAGATCTATAGCTAAATCTGATAAATTTAAAACTAAGGTAGAGAGCCCTGTTAAAAAGGTTAAGCCTATACTAAATAGGGCTAAAGCAGATTTGGATAAAGCTAAGTCAAAGTTATTGGTAGCTAAAACTGCTAAGATTAAAACTGGCACCAAATTGCCACAACCAGTTAGCGATTTAGTTAGTCTACAGAATTTATTAAACGCAAATTTAATTCAAACTGTAAAACAAAACATGGGTGGTGGTAATAGAAAAGATATACTTAATTTACGTAGTGGTAGATTTGCAGAAAGCGTACGAGTAGATAGGCTAACTGAAAGCAAGGCCGGAGCAATAACTGCATTTTATACATATATGCGTAACCCATACGCAACTTTTAGTGATGGTGGTAAGCAACAATATCCAAAAACCAGAGACCCTAAACTGCTAATCTCTAAATCAATTAGACAATTAGCACAAACAATAACCCAACAACGGCTAAGAGCGGTATTAGTATGACAAAACGTACTCAAATAGTTACAGCACTAGCTGAAGCGGTTAAAAGCACAATTAATGGTGCAAGCCCATATTTAACAAACCTACAAAATCAATGCTTTCCCAAACTAAAGTTCTGGGACGAAGTAAATGATTTTCCCAGCGTTTACATAACACCAGGCACAGAAACACGTGACTATCAGCTAAGTGATTTTGCCTGGGGTATGTTAGGCGTTAGTGTAAAAGTCTACTGCAAAAGCGAAGATGATCCTCAACAACAACTTGAAAAATTACTGGCCGACCTAGAAACCTGTATAGATGCCAATCGTCAGCTAGTTTATGATACTACCAATGGTTATTCAACAACAGAAATTTTGATAGCTTCAATAACTACAGATGAGGGCTTATTGGCTCCTTATGCAGTTGGTGAAATTAACTTACAGGTCCGCTATCAGATCATGTAAGCAACTATGCTGATAAGCTTGTCACGGATAAATATCTTGTAAAGGCCATGCAGCATTTACTAAAAAAGGAAAAGATATGGCTTTAAATTTAATTCGTAATGCGAGAATGTTCTTTACAACCAACGTAGATGCGGCCACTGGTGTTGTAGCCACTACAGGTTTTGACGCAACAAATACTCGTGAAATTCAGGTGTTGGATGGACTAAGCTTTAGTCAAGCTACAGGCAGCGAAACTGTTACAGTTAATGAAGCTGGTACAGCTCCAGTTCGTGGTCAGCGCCAGTTTAATACTAGCTTAGATCCAGTAGAAATTACCTTTAGCACATATATGCGCCCATATTTTAATGCTGGTGCTAGTGGTACTACTGATGATCAGATTGATTGTGAAGAAGATGTACTATGGAACGCATTTGCTACTGGTGCTGGTAACAGTGATGCTTGGGCAGTTACCACAGGTGCAAGCCCAGTAAGTACTCTTACAATGGCACAAAGTGCTAAAAATCAGCTAAAAACTTTTGGTATTATTGTTATACTAGATCAAACAAGTTATATCATAGATAACTGTGCACTAGATCAAGCTACTATTGATTTCGGCCTAGACGCTATTAGTACAATTGCTTGGACAGCTCGTGGTACAGTAATGCGTAATATTGGTGACAGCGCTGTATTAGCCGCTGATAAACCAACCGCATTTAGCACAGATATTACATTTAGTGGCACATATTTTACAGCTGGAACCAATGAAGCCAAAAACAAGAATACTGGTGCAGCCTTCCTAGCTAACAAGCTAAGCAGCGTAGCATTAAGTAGTATTGCTGTAGGCGGCGTTTATGGTGGTGGTGCAAGTACTACTTATAACCTAGCACTAACAGGCGGCAGCATTACACTAGCTAACAATATCACCTACTTAACACCAGCTAATCTAGGTGTAGTTAACAAGCCAGTTACCTACTTTACAGGTACTCGTGCAGTAAGTGGTACACTAAATTGCTACTTAAAAACAGGCAGTACAAACAGTGCTGGACTACTAGACGCTATGCTTGATGACAATACAAACGTTGAGCCAGCATTTGCACTAACAGTACATGTTGGTGGCGGTAGTGCAACAAAACCACGCGTTAGTTTAACAATGCCTAGCGTTGTGCTACAGATTCCAACAATTAACACAGAGCAAGTAGTTTCAACAACTATTAACTTTACAGCCCAAGGTCTAACAAGCAGTGCGTTTGATCTTGAAGCTAAAAACGAAATTTCAATCGCTTATTACGCACAGTAATATATGTATTAGGGAGTGCTTAGGCACTCCCACTTAACCCCAAGGAAATCCTACTAATGTCTAACTTATCACTAAAAAGCATGCTTGTTCCTAGCAAGGAAATTACTGTAGAGTATCCTGGCATGCCAGGTTTCGAAGTACAGGTAAGCTTTTTAAGCCGAGAAACCCTACAAAACATTCGTAAAAAAGCAACTAAAACTAGCTTTAAAAATCGTCAACCAGTTGAAGAACTAAATGATGAATTGTTCTTAGAGCTTTACGTTAAAGGCAGTATTAAAGGCTGGACTGGATTAAAGCTTAAGTATTTAGAGCAATTAGCTCCTGTAGACGTAACTGATCAAGATCCAGAATCTGAACTAGAGTATACTGAAGAAAATGCTCTGTATCTAATGAAAAGTTCCACAAACTTTGACAGCTTTATCAGCGAAAAAGTAACCGATCTGGGAAACTTTTCCAAGAGCAAGTAGACAGAGTAGATAAGCTACTAGAAAGCTACTTTCAAAATCGTGATCTAGGTATGAGCCGCGACACATATTTAGAGATGTGTGAGATGATGGGTTCAGAACCAGATCCCGACGAAATTCCAGTAGAGTTTGATGACCTGCCTGACGTGGTGCAACAAGCTCTAGAAATCTATGGTTTTTTACCTGATCGCTGGGAAGGCATGAGTGCCACCTTTTTAGGTAAAGATTATAGTATAGCATTTGAACTTTTTACAACCTATGAAATTGACAATAGTGTTGAAAAGCGATTACTGTTAAGAATTATGAGTGTTATTGATGGCATTCGTAGCAGAATAATTCAAGGTAAACAAACCACAAAAAAGTCCTCCTAGTGAGGACTTTTTATTTGCACAAAAAATTTACGGTTGTAAATTTTTTAGTGTTGTGCTATAATTAGTGTAAAATTAGAATATTGCTGACTAGGAAATATTAGCAGTAAATTTAGCTAAAGGGTTAAATATGGCTATAGAAGATATTAGTATTCGCTTAAAAATGGCTGCCACTGGTGTTGATCAGCAGGTAGAAAATAGTGAACGAATTGCCGACAATTACGCTAAAGCAGCAGTCAATGCACAAAAATTAGGCGCTACTCAAGCTAGAGCAGCTGCATTTGCAGGTAGCCGCAGCCCTCGTGAAACCGTTGAGTATGGTATGGCTCGTGGTGCTATGGGTGCTACCGGTGCTAGTGCTCGTGACTTTGCTAACCAAGCTCAAGGACTTGGTGGTTTAGTTCGTCTATACGCTACCTATGCCGCCAATGTGTTTGCTGTAACAGCAGCGTTTAGAGCCCTTAGTGATGCCATGAATACTGCCAATATGGTACGCGGCCTAGATCAACTAGGTGCTGCTAGTGGACGAGCACTGGGCAACTTAAGCAAACAATTAGTAGAAGTAACTGATGGTGCAATTAGTATGCGCGATGCTATGACTAGCGTAGCCCAAACTAGTAGCGCAGGCATGAGTTCGCAAAATATATTGCGTCTTGGTGCAGCGGCGCAAAAAGCCAGTCAAGCCCTTGGTCTAAACATGGCAGATGCCTTAAACAGATTAAGTCGCGGTATTACAAAACTAGAACCAGAATTATTGGATGAACTTGGTATATTTATACGTATCGATGATGCGGCTGAAAAATATGCTAGAACACTTGGTAAAACTACAGGCAGCCTAACAGAGTTTGAACGTCGCCAAGGTTTTGCACTGGCTGTGTTAGAGCAAGCCGAAGATAAGTTTGGAAAGATAAAGCTAGATACTAATCCCTACGATAAATTAGCCGCCAGCCTAGATAACTTAACCAAAAAGTTATTAGACTTTGCTAATATAGGTCTAGGACCGGTAGTTAATTTCTTAGCACAAAGTCCTGCAGCGCTGGGAGCAGCTCTGTTGGGTATAGGCACGCTTATAGTAAAGCAAGCGCTACCTGTATTAACTATGTATCGTGAAGGATTAAAGAAAACACGTGATGCTAGCTTAGCAACCGCATCAGAAACCAGCGGGTATTTAGCACAACAACAAGTTAAGCAAAAACAAATAGCACTAAAAGCAGCATATGAACTAGAAGATGAAAAAATAGCTATTGCTGATGCTGCCCAAAAGCGTCTAGAGCAACTACAGGCAAAAAGTGCTGCAAATATAAATAGTAAAGTTAGAGCCATTTTAAAGAAACCAGCAGAAGATATTACTGGTGAAGATATTGCCTATATGGATAAAATGGCACAAAAAAATCTAGCTACCAATAAAACCTTAGCTACTAGTTATAAGGAAATTGGTTCAGCACTTTTAGATGCAAAAACTGCCGCTACAGCTAGTATAAATGCTCGTGAAAGTTTAGCTAAAGCCGAAGCAGACTACAATGAAAAGAGTAAACGCGATACACAGCAAAACCTAGATTTTAGAAAACAGCTAACGCAAGCATCCAGAGATGACCTAGCTGTTAGAACTGCTGGCATAGTAAAACAAGAAGGATTTTTCACAGCTTTAAAAGCCGGTTTTGCAGAAATAGGCCAACAACGTAAGAGCCTAGGTGTTGACATACCTATACTAGACCCTAAAACGGGCAAACTTACAGAACAAACTAGTCGTGTAGTAGTTGGCGGACTAAAAACTATAGAAACTGGACTAGCAGGTTTACGAGTAGTTGGCAGCGCAGTTAGTCAAGTATTTGTTGGATTATTAAGCAGATTAGGTACTATTGGTATAGCTGCTAGTGTTGCAGTTGCTACTTTTGAATTTTTTAATAGCATACTTAGTAACAGCGAAAAACAAACAGAAGCGTATAAGAAAAGCCAAGACTTATTAACCGGATCTATTAAAAACGTTGGAGATACCCTAGACGCTATACGCAATAAAAAGCCAGACCAAATACTAAGCGTAGAAAGTATACAAGCACGTGCTAATGCTTTTAATGATCTCAGCGACGGAATAGTTAAAGCTAGCAAAGACTTTGAAAAGTTAATAAATAGTCAAAATAGTTGGACTACTGGAGTTGAAGCAGTAACTAGATTTTTTGGAAAAACTCTTGGCGACTATGGCAAACTATTGGGTGAGTTTGATATTAGTGGTATGGCTTTGCGAGGCATATCAACAGTAAGTGAAAAACTGTTCGGTAAAGGTACGCAAGCCGAATTTTCTGATAAACTCGCAGAAACTATTAATGGAGCACTAGCAGTTGCTGAAACAGAACTACAAAAAGAAAAATTAAGCGAACAACTGCGAAAAATATTTGGCCAGGATATTGACTTAACTAATCTAGACAACTTAAAGGAAAAGATTAATAGTTTACCTATTGGTGAATTAACTAGTAAATCTCAATTAGCGGCTAAAGAAATCAAAAAGATTTCTGACGAAGCAAATAATGGTGCTAGTATACTTACAAGTTTAAAAGGATCAATAAGTACACTAAGCAGAGAAATAGACGGCTTAAATACTAGCTTATTGCCTACAGATAGATTGGGTAAAATAGGTGTAGGATTTATTGATACTAGTAGTAATTTGGTAAAAGCTCTAGGTGATACTAAAAATAGTATAGTTGCTATCAAAGAAGTAGCTAGTAGTATGCAATTAGTTAGCTTACTACCATCAGATATAGCCAATAGTTTACTATCAGATAAAAAGAGAATAGAGGATATAACTACTCAATTAGGTGAAGCTAGAGAAGCTATACGCGAGTATAAGTTAGAATTAGCTAAATTGCCTGAACGCGGTGGAACAGAACAGCAACAAATACAGCGTGCTAGCTTACAGCAAAATCTGCGAAATAGAGAAGTACAAGCAGCAGATTTAGAACAAAAAGCAGCTGCTATAGTTAATAAATATAGTACGCAGTTACAAAGAGTAGTGTTTGAAGAAGGTATCAATAAATTAAATGCTTCATTAAAATTTGGCATGGAGCAGGCCGCAATCACCAGTGCTAGAGCTTATGTTAGTGCACTAGGACAGCTTGGTGGAGCTACTGCTAAAGAGGAAACTAAGCTTGCACTACAAGAATTAAATATTCAACAACGTTTAATTGAAGCACAATATCAGTCTAAGCTTGCACTTGAAAAAAATACAGCAGCCCTAGAAATGTCAACAACTGCTGCAGATATTAGAGAATATAACCAAAGAGCTGCTCGGGGAGCTCCTACAGAAGCCGGTGAATATCAAAGGCTAATGGAGAAGCGAGAAACTATAATTCAAAAACAAAAACAACTAGAAGATCCAAGTATACAAAAGTTGGAAAAAGCTAGAAAAGACGGTACTGAATATGAAAAGCGTGCTGCAATGGAGTTGGGCAGCTTAACTTCTATAATGTTTGGCAAACAGATACAACTAGCCCAAATTGCAGGACAAAAAGCGCAAGTACTAGCTCAAGGTATTGTAACATCACAGCGAGAAATTGCAACTGAACAAAATAAACAAGTTGATATAAGTTTAAGAGATAATCAACTAAAACTTGATAATTTAAATACTAATCAAAACTTATTAGGGCTATATGATAGTGCATTAGCCAGTCAGAGAACAAATCTTGAAGCTGCTATATTACAGCAAAATGCCCAAAAAGAAATTAATAAACTTAAAGCTGATGAAGCCGCACTAGACTTATTAAAAGGTAAGGACGGTGTAAACGAACCAAAAAGAATAGTAGCACTAAAACTAGTACAACAACAAGCTGCAGATGCTCAAAGAAAGGCTATACAAGATGAAGCTAATCTTCGTAAAAAGGCTAGATTTGATGAAGTTAAAGCCCAAGAAGAAATAGCTAAAAAAGAACGAGATACTGCCTTACAAATATTGCAGGCCAATAATGAAATATCTAATACTAGATTAGATGCTTCACTACAATATTTACAAGTTTTAGAGGCTTTTGGCGTACAAGATAAAATCAGCGAAACACAACAGCGTGCAAAAGTAGAATTATTAAAACAAGAAATTCAATTTAGTGCACAATTAATAGACTTAAATAATAGACAACTAGATATAGATTTTAAGCGCAAGCAAGTTCAAATGCTGCGGGCCGAAGGAATTGAACCAGGAGCCTTACTAAAAGAAATAGATCGTGAGCAAGCACTATTAAATGCACAGCGCGATAGTATAATAGCTGGAAATGACGCTAGAAAAGAATCAATCAGACTACAAGCTGAACAAAATATAAAATTAGCTGAACAAAACCGCTTTTTAGAGCAAGCTAGCAATCTGTCTAATATATTAAATGATAATTTTGGTGCTACCGGTCAACGACTTGGACAAGCTATAGATACAATTGCCAAAGTTACCAAAAATATACAAGATGGTAGGATTGCGCAGGAAAGCTGGAATAAACGTGCAGAAGAATTTGGTGACTTTCCACCACCAGAGTTTATAGAAGAAGGTACTAGGTTACAGAAAAAAGCCGCACAAGATGAGCTAGCCAATAATGCGCTAACTTTAAATAGCACTAAAAAGCTATTTAAGGAAAAAACAGCTGCTTATAAAGCATTTGGTGCACTAGAAAAAGCTTATCACATAGCCAGACTTATTATGAGTGCTAAAGAAATAGCTACTCAAATAGCTAGCACAGTTAGTTTTGTTACTAGTAGTATTACTCGTCAAACTGCAGCAGCTACAGAAGCCGGCGTATTAGGTGTAAAAGCTGTAATTAATGCTGTTAGTACACTTCCTCCACCATTTAGCTTTGCCGCTGGAGCAGCAATGACAGCGCTAGTAGCAGGATTACTAGCACAAATTGGCAAAAGCTTTAAAGGAGGTAAGGGCTCAAGTGCTCCTAGTGCTGCCGATGTAGCCAAAGTACAGGGCACAGGGCAGGAGTATGATGCTAGTGGTAAACTAGTAAGTACTGGAACTGGTGTATATGGCGACCCAACAGCAGTAGCAGACAGTGTAAAAACTGGAATGAATACTCTAAATAAAAATTTCTTTGGACTATTAGGCAGTGGTAATAGTGTTATAGTAAAAGCACTAAAGGCCATTGATACTAATACTGGTAATACAGTAAAAGCTTTAATAGGCGAAGGAGTTAGTGGATTTGCTGGAAGTACTATGTCTAGATTTGGTACTAAGGTTGGTACTGAAAGTAATCAGGCTTGGTATAACTTGTGGAGTGGTGGTTCAACTAAAACTGAAATTTTAGATGCTGGTTTTGAGGTTAAAGGTACCTTTGACCAAGTAACTAATCTTACACTAGATAGTTTAAATAACTTAGGCGAAGCTGCAAACGGTGCCGCTATAAGATTCTTTGAAAGTGTAAAGAAAACAGAAAAAACCAAAATTTTAGGCATTACTGTTGATAAAGATGTAGATTATATCAATAACTATGATGCAGCAACTCAAGCATTGCTAAAAGCTATTACCGGCACATTTAGTAGTGTTAGTACGGCATTAGTAGCAGGAGCTGATGCTATTGATGGTAGTGGTCAAAAAGCACTAGACATTATCAAAGGTTTTGATGCTAGTATACGATTTACTACTAAAGGACTAACAGCCGAAGAAGCATTACAAAAATTAACCGGTGAAGTAAGTAAGAAACTAAATGCACTAACAGTAGCTATAGCACCTTGGGTTACAGAATTCGTTCAAAGCGGCGAAGAATATTTTGAGGCATATGCTAGAATAGCCAAAGGTACTGAAGTAGTTCGTGATGGCTTATACATTTTAGGCGAAACTTTAGGTAATTTTGCTACAACAGTTGAACGAGTTAGAGTAGAGCAGAAGTTAATTGAAACAGCGGGAGGTTTAGAGGAGTTTGCCAGCGCTGTAACTTACTTTGAAGAAAAGTTTTTAACAGAACAAGAAAAAATAGCGTTAAAGCAAACTAGATTGATCGAGCAATTAACTGACGGCAATCAAGACTTAGCTAAGAATCTTGGCCTAAGCAAATCTGCTTTTGAAAAGCTAGGTTTTGGTGCTGTAGATAGTACTTATGAGTTAAAAGCATTGATTCAAAGTTTTCAAGTTACTGATGATGCCAGTGCAGTTTTAAAAGCTGAATTGTTAAAACTAGCGCCAGCAATGTATGAAGTTTACAGCGAGGTAGAAAACTTCAACAAGAGTCTTGCAGTAGAAAACTTAAAATTAGCTTCTACATTAACTCCACTACAACAATCATTGCGAGAAATACTAACTACGGCTAGTAGTGAATTAGAAAAATACCGAGACAATGGAGCAAACTTACTAAATGTAGTTAATAACACAAGACTAAAGTTTTTAGCTGCTATTAGAAGTAGTTTCAAATCGGCATATGATGAGCGCCAAAAAGAGATTACAGGTACACTTGATGCATTAAAACGTGTAAAGGAATCCTTTAGTAGTCTACAAAAAGAACTACTACGTGGTGCCCAATCAACAGCTACTCCAGTTGAAAAATTTAACATATTATTCGGTGAATACAAACAGGCATTAACAGATATTCAAAGTACAGATACAGCCGTAGCAGATGCAGCCAAGCAAGCATTTCCAAATCTTGCTAAAGAAGTGCTACAGTCTGCCAGCGAACTATACGCTGGCTCAGAAATGTATGCAAAAATCTTTGATCAAGTTAGTAGGGATGTTGGTAGTGCCAGTGATTTTATTGACAGTCAAATTAGCGAACAGCAAAGATTACTGGATGAATTAGATAGTAAATACAAACCTATATTAGATAGTATTGAAACTAATACACAAACATCAGCACAAAAACTAGAAGAAGCATATGACTTATGGAAACGAGCTTTTGGTGATAAAACGCAACTAACAGCCGCAGACATTGAAACATTTACAAATGCACTAAAAGATAAAAATACTCCTGTTGTTAAAGCACTTGCGGACTTATTTAAATTAACCGATCCAGGAACAGCAGCACTAGCAATTAGTGTTGAAGCACTAGCAGTAGATTTCGAGCAATTTGCTAGAGGTTTAGTAGAAGCAGCTAAAACTTCCATGGGCGAACTAGGTGCCAATTCACTTACTGCAATTAGAGCAGCCGCTGTAGCAAATAAACCTGCTGATGGTGGTGATGGCGGTAAAGGTGGTGATGGCGGTAAAGGTGGTGATGGCGGTAATGGCGGTATAGTAACTATTGGTGCTGACGGACGAGTGGTTTCAACCGTAACGGCCAACAGTGGTAATAGTGGCGTAATAGGTAATGTAGGAACACTAGGAGCCGTAACAACCAGTACCGTACTTAGTACAGATGATGGAGCTTCAGGAGCAGGATTTCTTGGAGCTACTGAAGACCTTGCTAGTGGCCGTGCTGTAGTTGATGGAACGGATCTCTCCCAAAATGCAGGTACACCAGAAGGTAGAGCATTAGCAGCAGCACTAGAAGCAGCTCAGGATGCAGCAGATCTTGGAGAGCTTGGTATTAATACTGACTTAGTTAGTGCTGTAAATAATAGCTTATCAGCCAGCGAATCTTTAGTAGCTACTACAGCAAGTCTAGCATCTACGGCAAATAGTTTAGCGGTTTCAAGCGAAGGCGATGCTATAGATGCAAATAATGCTCTACTAGCAAGTAGTAATCAAGCTATCACTGACAGTGTACAAAGTGTAATTAGCACTATTGGTAATGCAAACATTTCTGATATTCCACTACTAGTAGCTCATGCCATAAATGATTTTAATACTTGGAAAAATAATCAACTAATAAGCTTAGCTCCTGGATTAGCAAATACACTAATTAATGCAGTTGATAATGGCATTTCATTAATTCAATCAGCAGCTTCTAGTGCTGTTGAATTAGCTGGTGCTGTTTATGATAGTGTTGCTAATACTGTAAAAAGTGCACTAGGAATCGGATCTGTAGCAATTACTGATACAGGATTAACCAGTGTATTTACAGCCGACAATACTAGTGCCAATGACTTTAGTCCTTGGCAAATGGGTGGTAATAGTAGCTCCTCTTTTTCTTCTACTGATATTGCTGGAGGAGGTGGCAAATCAATAGATGATATGTTAGTGCAAATAAATGCTATGGCTAAAGGTGGCCCAGTTACTGCAAATACTCCGTATATGGTAGGTGAAATTGGGCCAGAACTATTTGTACCGCGTAGTAGCGGAACTATTGTTCCTAACAATGAGCTAGGATTTAATAATCAACAAATCGTGGAAAAATTGGATCAATTAATACAAGCAGTTTCACAAGGTGCTGTAATTAATGTTCGTGCAACCAAGGAAAATACTGAGTGCATCGAACAAGCGATTATTAACAATAATAATACGATTAGAGCACAAACTCGTGTTGGCATTAAATAGGGGTAAATATGCGTTTAATTTATAATAACCTTGCAGATATTGCTACTATTAGTGCTAGTAATACGGTTGCTGGAACTACCAGCAACCTACAAAATAATAGAAAAAGCAGCGTACATCGTGCAGGTACTAGTGTAACTTATACACTAACCTGGCCCAGTGCGCAGTTGATCAATGCAGTAGCTCTACCGGCCACTAATTTAGTGGCCGGTAGTACGATACAAGTAAAATTATATAGTACTACTGGTAGTGCCTCTCCGCATACACTAAATGCTAGCGCAATACCAGCAGCTAGCGACCGCAATATAATATTACCAGGAAATGTTACAGCACCAAATTATACGCATTTTTCACTTGGTGGTGCAACAAAAACTAGTGTGTGGTTTCCAACAGTTACTAGTACT
>Ga0075471_10002512_pt1 | contig 12038 bp, 11 predicted proteins | sample DEB19_08_DNA_2_FD_74787 | JGI IMG/M metagenome (GOLD analysis project Ga0075471, IMG submission 74787) | Aqueous microbial communities from the Delaware River and Bay under freshwater to marine salinity gradient to study organic matter... | ecosystem: Environmental > Aquatic > Marine > Coastal ... | reverse complement strand
CCGTTACCGCCTGCCCACCGATCTGGAGTGGAGCCTCGCTGCCGGGCTGAAGGGCGAGACAGGAAAGGACCCGGCTGAGCGCCATCGGTCGAACCCAGAGCATTTTCCCTGGCCCACCAAAAGCCAGACCGAATGGAGGCCCCCCGTGATGAGCGTCAACCTCGACGGCACACGCATCCCGGGTTTCAGCGACAGCTTTTCCTACACGGCACCGGTGGACAAATCGATCCCGAACCCGCTCGGACTTCACGAGATGGGTGGAAATGTCTCGGAGTGGACTGAAGATGTCTGGCCTGCTGCGCCAGATGAGCGTGTCATCCGTGGAGGCAGTTGGCTGATGTTTGAGCGTGACCGGCTTTTAACTTCCTCCCGCGATCATGCTCCCAAAGGCAGTGCCCGTGCGGATCTGGGCTTCCGCCTCCTGCTCCATTTGGATTGAGTCATACAGTGGATCGTCACCAGCTACCTGCTTCCATCATGAGTTCCGATTCATCCAGTCCAGTGGTTCCGCAAAAACAAGAACCGATTCCACATCGAGCCCTATTCCAGACTTTTCTGGCTTTGTTGGTTTTTGCCGTGGCTTGGCGGCTGTTTTACGACAACCTTGTCATACAGGCCAAAAACTGGTGGGGGAGGCGTTACATACCCGCCGCGGTTCGTTACATCGAAGCGCGGGACTGGACGAATGCGGCGCGTGAAGTCAACGATGCTACCTATTGGGCGCCCAAAGATCCGGAAGTGCTCCGAGCTGCCGTTCTATTTCTCGAAAAGACGGGGTCAGACCCGCGCTCCATGATCCGATTTTTGCGTATCCTAGATGAAAAGGGCCTGCTGAACAAAGAGGACCTGTCTCGGCTGGGTAAAGCGTATGTGGCAGTGCCGGACTTGAAAATGGCTTATGCCACCCACGAACGCTTTCAAGGCGAGTCCATGCGGCAACGCCCGGCGTTGGAGCTGCTGTCTGCTATCCAAAAAGCTGAGGGGCTGGCAGCCCGCTCATTCTTGACTGCACGACAGGCCCTGATCGCCGATTCGGGCAATCCCCAAAGTGTGCTCGACTTGGCCCTGCTAGATGCACGCAGCGGTGACCCTTCCCTCAGCGGACCCGCACGCGAACGCCTCTGGCCCATTGCAAGAGGTGGCACGGAGCAGTCCCTTGCAGCCATCGAATTCCTCACGCAGCATCCCCTTCTCACCGCTCAGGAAGCCGCCGACCTGCTGAAGTTGGTGGAGGGCTTCAAGCAGAATCCTAAGACCGAGAAGGTGCGTTTTGCCGTGCTTTCATCCCTGATTCGCCTCCATCCCCATGAGCGTGAGAAGCTCGTCAATGCGGAAATCCGCCGCTGGGATGGTCAGACGGTCCCCCTGCTCGAACCTCTTATCGCTTGGCTCGTTCAGGAGCAGCAGCACGAGCGTGTCCTTCGCCTGATCTCAAGCCAGAACGCGACCTCTCATACCGTCCTGCTACCGCCCTACGCAGCGGCCCTCCGCGGCCTAAAACAGTGGGGCGCGCTCAAAGAGTTGCTAGCCGGTCGAGTGAATGCTGACTTTCCGAGTGCACAACTGAGCATTTGGCAGGCCGAGGCAGAAAGCCACCTGAGCGATGACCCCACCTATCCCCGCCGTCTTCTCAGCACGGTTTTCGATCAAACGGGCCGTGGCGAAAACGCTGAAGCCGCCATGCAAGCCGCCGAAATGGCGGAACATCTGGGCTATTGGGACCTCTCAAGCCATTTTTGTGAGGGCGTGGCTTTACGCCACCCCGGAGCCGCGATGAGCATGTATCTCAAAATGTATGAGATGGCGCAAAAAGAGACCAATGGGGAAGCGATGCTGCGCTCCAGCCAACAGCTGTTGAAGCTGAAACCGACCGACGTTGTGTATCTCGATCGCGCGAACTACCTGCGCCTCGTTCTGGGCACGGATATCGAGATCGCGTTGAAGACGCTCGACGAGGCCGCCCAAATGCCCGCCCATTACATGCCTGCGGACAGACTCGTCGCCATCGCCTTCTTGCGTGCCTTGGCCGCCTACCGTCAGGGCCGCGTGGACGAAATCGGGGCCGCTCTCGCGCAAGTCAAAACCGTGGACACTTTCCCGCCCGGAGCGCGTGCGGTCTTCGCCGGCCTGCTGGCCGTCAGCGGCAATGCCGCCTCAGCCTATCAGGTGGCCGAAAAAGTGCCATCAACGCTGCTCCTTCCCGAAGAGCGGCGTTTTCTCGCCCTTGCCTTGTAAAAATGCGCTTCAGCGGTAGCGCGATAGGCCTTCGAGGTACTGTCGCGCCAAATTCGACTCCGGCTGCTGGAAGAAACGGGAGACAGGCGAGCATTCAAGGGCCTTGCCCGCTGCCAAAAACACCACCTGATCAGCCACCTTGCGGGCGAAGCTGATCTCATGAGTGGCCAAGACGATGCTTTGCCCCTCCTCAGCAAGCTCGCGAATCACATCCAACACTTCGCCTGTCATCACGGGATCAAGCGCCGAGGTGGGCTCATCGAGCAGCAGAAGCCTCGGTCGCGGAGCCAAGGCACGGGCGATGGCTGCACGCTGCTGCTGGCCACCCGAAAGCTGCGAAGGACGCTTGTGCTCGTGGCCCTCAAGCCCGAGGCGATGAAGCCATTCGATGGCACGCTGCTCCGCTTGCAAGGCAGACATGCCATGAACCTCCTGTAGCGGCAGCGTGATGTTTTGCAGGGTGGTGAGGTGCGGAAAAAGGTTGTAGCCCTGGAAAACGAATCCATTCCCACGGCGTTCCGCCTGCGCGCCTACCTCATCGTGCGGCAGGTCACGGCCGTCCACGCACACATGGCCCTCGTCAGGCACCAGCAGGCAGCCTAGCACCCGTAGCAGTGTTGATTTACCACCGCCGGAAGGCCCCAACAGCGCGATCACCCGGGCATCGTCCGGTCCGGTTGAAAAAGAAGCACCATCAAGCGCAACATGGCTGCCATAGCGCTTTACCAGACTCCTAGCTTCAAGTTTCATAGGCAAACCTCCTTTCCAAACCACGAGCCAGCCTCGCCAGCGGTAGCGTGACAATCAAGTAGGCCGCCGCCAGCGGCAGATAGCCCTCCAGTGGGGCGTAGCTGGCCGCGTTCATAACCCTTACCTTCTGCACCAGTTCCTCAATGCCGATCACCGACAAAAGCGAGGAATCCTTTAGCAGAGACACGAGCTGCCCGGTGGTGCCAGGCAATGCACGGCGCATGGCTTGGGGCACGATCACAAAACGATAGGTCTGCATCCGGTCAAAGCCCACCGCACGCGCTGCCTCCAATTGTGAAGCTCCGATGCTCTCCACAGCCCCGCGAAAAATCTCCGCCAGATACGCGGCGTGAAAACTGCCCAACAACACAATTCCCACCAACATCGGAAAGCCTGCATGCAGCGCCTCGGCAATGATGTAGTAGCCGATCAAGAGCTGCACCAGCAGCGGCGAACCCCGAACCAGCTCGACCATGCCTGCACAGATCAGGCGAACCGGCATCCACCGCCCACGGCAGCCTAGCATCAGCAAAAATCCTGCCGCCACACTGACCACCATGGCTGCCAAAGAGAGACCCAGCGTCGTCAGCCAACCCAGAGCAAACTGACCGCGATACCTCCAAACACCCGCCCAGTTCCAGCGGTAATCCACCGCCAGAAACATGGCGTAGAGCCCCGCTGAAGCAGCCAGCAGGATCACAAGAATCCAGCCAAGCCGGCGTGAGGTGTCAGGCGTAAATGAGAACGTTTTGTTAGCCAAGTAGCTTTATCTAGCAGCATCCTCGTGCGCACGCCACGTTCATTTCTCCGCCAGCACCGCTGCGGGTGTCGGCTTCGATTTCAGGAAAAGCTTCACCCCAGATGCAATCCCCGCAGCAAGCTTCTCCTGGTGCGCCTTCTCCCTCAGTCGCCGCGCCTCGATCGCGTTCGTCAAGAAACCGCACTCCACCAGCACCGCTGGGCAGCGCGCCTCCTCAATCACCACATAATCACGCTGCTTCGTACCACGATTGACCGCCTGAGTTTCCTCACAGGCACAGCGCTGGACCAGCGAGGCCAGTTTTTCGCTCATCGAGTCTTTTCCTTCCTTCCGGCCCGTTTTGCGCATCGCGAGCAGCGACGGCTTGCCGGCAAAGTAAGTCTCCAGCCCCTCCGCTTCCGAGCCGGAACCGTCCGTGTTGATATGCACACTCACAAACACTTCGGCTCCGAGCTTTTCTGACAACACGGCGCGCTCCTCCAAAGGCAAGAAGACATCGCCATCCCGCGTCATCACCACACGAAAGCCAGCCGCAACAAGCTCCTCCCTGACTTTACGGGCGATTTCGAGAGTGAGGTGTTTTTCGATGGCGCCATTGGCCACCGCTCCTCCGTCATGGCCGCCATGACCGGCATCCACGATGATCAGAGGAATTTTTTGCTTTTCTTGCTCACAAGATTGACGCCATGGATTTTCAGGAGTCACCAACTGCTGCTGGAGAAAGACGATGCAGAAGAAGCCTGCTGCCAAGGCCCCATAGGAGCCCATGACGCGCAGCGTTAGGAGAATGACATGAACAAATTTCAAAAAATTATTCATTCTTCTAAAATATTTTGTTGATTTAACAACCTGAAATTCTAAAATCTCTGGATCATGAAGCACTTGCCGCTCTTCTCATTCATCGGCTGGACCTTGGCGCTGATTACCATCATGGCCCCTGCTCTTCCGGCACAACCCGCCAGCAGCTACGCTTATCTGCCGCCATCGTCCGAAGGTTACACACCGCTCACACCCCGCTCTAAGGAACGCCCTAGCCTTTCCCACACAAAAACAACTGCCACGTCGAAGCGCACCAAGACAGCCTCCACGTCTCATGAAGGAACGCCGAAAGATGAACTCCCCCGCAAGGTGGCCAGAGTTGAAGCCAATGACCAACTGCAGGATTCACGCATCCGGAAGCTCGAAAAAGACGTCTCCAGTATTAAAGGCAGCTCCGCGCGCCCGGCGAATTACGACAGTCCCTCTGCCAGCCTTCGCCCCCACACCACCTATGTCGTTAAACCGGGAGACAGCCTGTGGGGCATCGCTAACCGCCACCGCGTGAGTCCTGGAGAGATCATTCAGCTCAATCGGATGAAGGGCGACACTGTTTTGATCGGCCAGCAACTTCAGATTCCTGATCCGCTCAGCTCCTCGTCCACCATACAGACGACCTACCAAGCCCTTCATCATGATGTGCGGCCAGGCGATACCTCGAGCGCCATTCTCAAAAAATATGGCATCAGCCGCACGTCCCTCATGGAAGCCAACCCTCGGATCGATTTCGGTGCCGCCTTAGTTCCCGGCTCCCGCCTTGTCATCCCTAGCAAGAGCCCGCACGTGGACACAGCTCCAAAGCCAAGCTCCTCAAGCAGAAGCGGCTCCTACACCGTACGCTCAGGCGACAGCCTCAAGGCCATCGCCATCCGTCATGGAACGACCACGGCTAGCCTCGCCGCCCTCAACGGCATCCAAGACGCTAACAAACTCATCATCGGCCAGCGCCTGATTCTTCCTGAGGGCAAAACCAGCCCAATTGCCGAGACCTCTCCAGAGCTAATGGCTAAGCCTATGCCAACGCCGACTATGGCTAAGCCTATGCCGATGCCCATGGCAATGCCCGCTATGGCTAAGCCCATGCCGATGCCCATGGCAGCAGTCTCCAAAGAAACCGCATCGGTGACCAACAATGACCTTCCTGATGCTCCGCCACCTAGCGTTCCTTCTCCCTCTCCAACGATTCCCCTGGCAACGAAGTCGGCTACCAACAGCATCGTGCCCACTGACATTCCTGCCATTCCCAGCGATCAAGCAGTCACCTCTCCTGAAAGCCATCGTGGCGTGCTTGCCTACCGAGTGGATGCCACTGACACCATCGACAGCATCGCGTCCCAGTTTGGCACTACGCCGGCACGAATCCGCGAGATCAATCATCTCCAACCTACAACCAAGCTCAGCATAGGAGATGAGATCGTGGTGCCAGCTTTGGGAGCCGTTGCTGTGGGCGATTGATCAATCCTCGTCCGACTGTGGAAGTCGCAACCCAACACGCCGCTCGTTGGGATAATACTTCTCCCGGTGAAATCGCCGGTGTCCCACTGGGTCAAGCCAGCGCCAAGCCTCATCCGCATTTTCTGAAAAGTGCCGGCAAGACGTGCCTGTAACAAGCACCCAAGCTGCCACTCCGATTTTTAAAGCGGCGAGAAAGCAAACGGACGAACGCAAGCAAATCATGAGGTATGACTGATGCGCCAGCGCCCCCCCTTCCGTCCAGCACTACTTCAGTCCTTGACCCTCCTGTGGGCGGCGTGGGCCGAGTGGAAAGAAAGAACCCGAGGGCGCATCAACCAAACCCTTCACCGAATCGATTTCGGTAAGACCCAGTTCATCTGCGACACCAAAGGCGCTCTCGCTTTTTCATCTTAGCCATGTCACAAGAAGCCCTATCATGCTCGACGAACTCATCCTCCATCTTGACCCTGAGCCGCATGACGGCGCTTGGAACATGGCCGCAGACCAAGCGTGGCTGGAACAGAGCCGGGAGCCCGTGCTACGTGTATATCAATGGAACCAGCCGACGGTGACCATTGGCTATGCACAAAGCCTACCCAAGCTCGCGGAAGCCCTACCTGAATGGACCGTGGTGCGTCGTTGGACAGGTGGCGGCGTCGTGCTGCATGAAAACGACTTCACTTACTCCGTCATCGTACCCGGTGGTCACCCGTGGGCGGAAACCCGGCCTCTCGATAGTTACCGACTCATCCACGACTCACTGGCAAAGGCACTTGTTGCAGAGGGGTTTAGCGGCTGCAGACTTGCCGGGCCGGAGGACTTGATTGAGAACCCCTTCTGCTTTGTGGCACCTGCTCTGCACGATGTCGTCCGCGGCAAGGTGAAGATTGCCGGTGCCGGACAGCGGCGAGGTAAGCTTGGTCTTCTACATCAGGGCAGTGTGCAGAATGTCTTGCTCGACGAGGCGTTCTGGCCGCGCTGGGCCGCGCAACTGGCGTCGAACGTGATTATCCAACCTGTCATGCCGGAAGCTGTGTGCCTCCGCGCTGATCAACTGAAGCTCAAACGCTACCAACTGCCTTCGTGGCTCAACGAAAGGGAGGATGTGCTGGAATGACGCGTGTGTTTGTCTATGGAACGCTGAAGCGAGGCTGCGAAAACCATCGCTGGATTGACTCGCAGCGCTTTGTCGGCGTGACGAAGACGAAACCTGTTTACCGACTCTACGACCTCGGTGGATATCCCGGCATGGTGAAAGCCAAAGACGGAGTTGCGGTCGAGGGCGAACTCTGGGATGTCAATCCTGCAAGTCTGTCACGATTGGATATTTTGGAGGATGTGGCGGGCGGCGAATACGAACGAGCGCCCATCGAACTCGAATCTGGACAAGCCGAAGGCTACCTCTATCTGCGCAGCATTGACGGCTGTCGGGACTGCGGCACTTCATGGTGAGCCTCGCTTAACCGATGGCTCGTTTCAGCGCGTTCTTCGTGATGCGTTGCACACGCTCATCCGGTCCATGCGGTCGAGAAAAGTGGCTCCATGGAATCATGTGACCCGGAGGGTCGCTGAGGCCTTGTGCCCAAAAGATGGTTGTGGCGTTGAAGACGATATTTTTCTTCGGTCCTTCGAAAACGGTGGCAGCATACTTGCCGAGGCGTGTGCCGCCAGCCCAGACGTTTCCTTCGGCGATAACTTCTAGACCTTCGCGTGCGGTGTCGGGATCTCCATGAAACTCCCAGCCAACGAGGCCAGAGATGCAGTCCCCTTTCTTCATCCCCGTGCCCTCAAAAAGCCAGTGATCCGGCTTTGCACAGGTCCAATCCCCACCGCCGTTGAATGGCACGGTGGTGCGAGCCCCAATGATGTCACGCTCATCCGGCCCTGGGTGAGTAAAAGGACCGAGCACCTTCGAGTAAGCTTGTTTTTCCTCCTCACGGAATTCGCCGTAGCAAGTTTCACGCGTCAGGCGGCGGTTCACATCCCCCTTCGCGTTCGACGTGAACGGCGTAACCATGTACACATCGTTGGCGGACAGCCAGAGCACGCTGAGACCATCGGCAATGCCCCGCTTGACGTTGTTAAACTGCCTCACGTCCCAGTATTCATCGTGCCCAATGCTGACCAAGGTCTTCACGCGACTCAAGTTAGCAGGGTCGAGGTTGTCCACATTCGAGCAGTAGGTGACATCGTAGCCTTCTTTTTCGAGCCAGTAGCAAAGCGGATACTCCCACAATAAAAACTCACCACTGCCCATGCTGAGCGGATTCTCAAGGATCTGGACGTATTGGCCGTAAGGCCGGTCAAAGCTGACGCTGACACCCGGTGCATGCGCCGCACGAGGATCTGTGTAGAGCGATTCATTCAAAGGCCATCGGTTGTAGGCCTGCCAAGTGTTGTCACTACACTGAAAGAGGATGTCGGCAGGACGATCGTCTTTGACGATGAAGATGACGTAGCTTTCCCAGTAGGGTTTGTCTGCGGACTCGGGAAGCGTGGTGAGCTTGCCGAGATAAACGCCGCTGGGCCAATCAGCTGGGATCGTGATTGTGGTAGAGGCCTTCCACTGGCATTCGCGAAGGCGCTGTGCCGCCATCTCAGGTACAGGCTGTTCGATGCCTTCAAAAGGTCCCAAGGTGGCCATCGAACGAGATCCCGCTCCACCATAATAGCCCATGCGAAAAATCTCGATCTTGAATTTGGCTAAGGGTTTTGTGCTGACGAATAAATCCATTTTTTCGCCGGCCTTGACGGATTGCTTCGAGCAGTACCCTTCGATCAAGGACGTGCGATAGGACTTGCCTCCATCGGGCATCACACGAGTGATCTGCCAAGCCGTGGTGCCCTGTTTGGCATTCTCCGCGTTGATGAGGTCTGATTGGCGAGGCAATGCGGCCTTGGCGGTTCGAAGAGCCTGCGCCGCACCGGCTGCAGCTGAGGTTTTGAGAAAAACACGACGATCCATGATGGAGCAATACGCAGCGAACCCTAGGCGTATAGCAGACCATGCCCGTTCACCTCCCGACCCGCCGCAGCTTTATCACACAACTCGGTGCCGCCATGACACTCTCACAGCTTCCTGCGACTGGCGCGGAAGTCGATGAAGGCTTGATTGCCATTTTGAACGACACACACATCGGCGCCCAACAAGCATCCGACTCGTCCATACCCACCCATCTCAGAACCACTGTCGATTGGCTACTCTCACTCCCGAGGCGTCCCGCTGCAGTGATCATCAATGGTGACCTTGCTCTGAAGGATGGACAACGAGGGGATTACGAACGCTTGGCGAAGCTAATCGAGCCATTGCAGGCTGCCAACCTGCCTCTGCATCTCACCATGGGCAACCATGATGACCGTGAAGTGTTTTACGATGTGATGAAGCCATCATCGTCCGCCGTGGAGTCAAAGTTTGTGAGCCTAGTCGAGATGACTCACATGAACTTGTTTCTCCTCGACTCGTTGAAGGCCACGATGATCACCCAAGGCCTGCTCGGCCCGGCACAACTTGACTGGCTGATGAATCTGCTCGATGCCCATGCGAACAAGCCCGCGCTTCTGTTTGCCCATCACAATCCACGCCTTGGAGGTGAGCCGCTGCACTTCCCAGGCGGCCTTGAGGACTCCGAGCCACTATGGCGCGCTCTTTCGACGCGCAAGCAAGTCAAAGCCTACATCCATGGCCATATCCATCACCGAAACTTTTTCGAGCATCAGGGCATTCACATCCTGAACACGCCTGCCACGTCTTATGTGGCAGACAAAAAGACCTCCACCACCGGCTGGACTACGCTGCACCTTACCTCAGAGGGTGCGGAGGTAACCACCCACACACATCAGAGTAGTCACGCTTGGAACGACCTGAAGGTGGCTCTGCGCTGGAGATAAATCAGGCGGTCTGAAAGAATGGGATGCCCAACTTCTCCGCAATACGAAGCGGGCGACGCAACGCCTCGGTCATGCGCAGAGCCTCATCTGTACCACGGAGGTCTTTGCAGTCGGGATGGGCCTCCGGTGATGCGAGCAAGCCAAGCTGATGTAGGACATGCGCGGTGCTATGCTTGTAAGGTGAAGCACTCATGCGTTCATCAAGACGGAAGACGAGGTCTTCCATGGACTGGAAGGCTTCGAAGAGTTTATACACCCTCGTGTCGAAGCGACCCGTGCCAGTTTTGAACCGTTTGTCCGCCACGGAATCGAACAACCACATGTCACGCGCGGCACATATGAGCGGGCAGGCACTCACACCCGCACCGATCAGCAATGGCAAGCCCATCTTGATGGCGGAGGCGATTCCGTAGTCATCCCCGCTATGCGGTGAAAAGGGAAGCTTCTGATCTTTGCACATCGCTGCCCAGTAGTGAAAGTGAGGCTCGTCGAGCGTGCTGACCTTCCCGCCCACATACTTCGGATGCATGGCGATCTGGTGGAATAGCCACGGATCAAACGGCGTGGCCCAAGGCACAAAAGAGGGCTCTAAAGCATGTGCAATGGCCGGGTGCGTGCAGTGCTCGGCGATCCGGAAGTAAGCATCACGTCTCGGCTCGGATTCGAGCACATTCAGCAGGCGTGAGGTCATGATCATCACCTCGCAGTTGTCGTGCGATTGGGCAATGTCGAGCAGTGGCCAGTAGCGCTCGGCCTTGAAAACACTGTCTTTCTCAGCGCCGCGTGCGGTAACACCCGCGATAAATCGCTGCTGGGGAAACTCCGTCCTGAAACGTCGCAGAACCTCAGCGTAAAGCTCGTTGCTGAGATCAAAAATATAGCCTGTGTCCGCATTCAACACGAAGACGATTTCAACGCCATAGTGCGTGGCGCATTGCTGCATCCAGTGCACGCTCTTGTTAAAGCCATCCCAATCAGGCTCACGGTTTTTGAAGGGAAGCAGCGTAGCCACACAGAGGCGTGCCTTGCGCGTGTGATCGACTAACTGCTCCTCACTGGCGTAAGCCCAGATGGTATCCGACCAAGCAGTGGTAGGCGTCAAATCGGCTGGAGAGGTGATGAGGTCACGTTGAATGGCCATAAGATGCTGCAGGGGGTAACCGATGCTTCTTCGAGTGGCAAATCGGAATGCCTTATCGTCTCGATTGGTGAATGTGATGCGATCACCACCCAAAAACATGAGAAGGTGGGCCATGGCTAAGCCTATCTGCATGCGCCGAAGCCATGACATTGATCTCTCCAATTGGACAATCCTTTTCGTCAGGGCTATCCGGAAAGCATGGAATCACTGCCCACGCTGCACGAGATCGAAGCGGCAAAAAGACTCATTCGTCCACTGATTCGCGAGACACCCATGTATCGCTGGCCGCTGCTGGAGGCAGGGTTGGGCTGCGAGTTGTGGCTGAAGCACGAGAATCATACGCCGGTGGGTGCCTTCAAGATCCGCGGTGGCCTCGTCTACCTCAACGAGCTGAAACAGAGTAATCCGGATGTGAAGGGCGTCATCGCGGCAACCACAGGCAATCACGGTCAATCCATTGCCTTTGCGGCGAAACAAAACGGGCTGCGTTCCGTGATCGTCGTGCCGCATGGCAACAACCCAGAGAAGAATGCAGCGATGCGATCTCTTGGAGCCGAGTTAGTAGAACACGGGCGGGAGTTTCAGGATGCGCTAGAGCACTCTCGTAAGTTGGCTAGCCAGGAAGGGCTGCATCCCGTTCCCTCGTTTCACCACTGGCTGGTGCGCGGCGTGGCCACCTACGCGCTAGAGATGTTTCGCAGCGTGGGCGATTTGGACGCGGTTTTTGTCCCCATTGGTCTCGGTTCAGGTTTTTGTGGCGTCGTAGCTGCGCGTGAGGCGCTGGGATTGAAGACTCGGATCATCGGCGTGGTATCCGAGCATGCACCGGCGTATGCCCTATCTTACCGGAGCCGTCAGTTCATCCAGCAGCCAAGCACAACAGCGGTCGCAGAAGGCGTGGCCTGCAAGACCCCCAACCACGAAGCCTTGGCTCATGTGCTGGCGCATGCGCATGACGTTGTGACGGTGAATGATGATGAAACGGTTCAGGCG
>Ga0075471_10002510_pt1 | contig 12051 bp, 4 predicted proteins | sample DEB19_08_DNA_2_FD_74787 | JGI IMG/M metagenome (GOLD analysis project Ga0075471, IMG submission 74787) | Aqueous microbial communities from the Delaware River and Bay under freshwater to marine salinity gradient to study organic matter... | ecosystem: Environmental > Aquatic > Marine > Coastal ... | reverse complement strand
GCTCTCCAAGACCAACACCGAGGCGGCGCAGAGCATCGCGGGATTCACCCAGGTTTCGGCCCACGAAGCCACGCGCGTGGAGCCCAACCCGGCACTGCTCGAGCACTCGCTCGGCGGCCTGTCCGCCTCCGTGGAGGGGTTTGAAAAGTCACACCCGCGTTTGGTGGACATCGTCAACCGGCTCTGCACCACGCTGTCTAACCTGGGAATTTGATTCCAAACGAGGCGGGTTGCAGAGCCTCCAAGCGTCCGGGCCGAACGCAAATCTTCAGCGTGGTTGCTCCCCGATGATTTTCACCAGCACCCGCTTTCGCCGGTTGCCATCAAATTCGCCGTAGAAAATCTGCTCCCATGGGCCGAAGTCCAGCTTCCCCCTTGTGATGGCGACGACCACTTCCCGGCCCATGATCTGCCGCTTCAAGTGCGCGTCCGCGTTGTCTTCGCCGGTGCGATTGTGGTGATACTGCGTCGTGGGCGAGTGCGGAGCCAGCTTCTCCAGCCACACCTCGTAGTCATGGTGCAGGCCGGACTCCTCGTCGTTGATGAAGACGCTGGCCGTGATGTGCATGGCATTCACGAGGCAGAGGCCTTCTTGAATGCCACTCTGACGCACCAGCGCCTCGACCGTCTCCGTGATGTTCACGAAGCCGCGCCGGCCCGGAACTTCAAACCAAAGCTGCTCGGTGAGTGATTTCATCTGCTACGCTGTAACAGTTCGCGGTGGCTGCGGTAAACAATTTGAGGAGTGGATATCCTGACTGCTTCCGCCCGGGTCGCGCTGGTTCCCAGTGCAAACAGCACAGGCGGGAGTGGCACACGATTTCACACTCCCGCCTGTGGCTCGTCCACGCGGACAAGCAAAACTCACTTCTCGATTATCCGATAAGTGCGGCGGGAAACCGAACCGCTGGTCTGGTCTTCGTAGAGGAACAGCCCGCCGTTGATGGTGATTCCACCGGTGTTCGTGACCCAGACCGTCGTGGAGCCACTTGGGTTGAGCGTGTGATGGACCTCAAACCGGCTAGGATTGGAAGAGAGGGTTCCATCCGGGTCGCTGAAGAAGAGATTCACCCGGCCGTCAGGCAGGCGCTGCGGAGACAGCAACCGCTGCGGCACTTGGACCCAGACGTCCGAGTTGCTGGAGGTGACGCTGCCAAAGTCGTTCGTGATGGTCACGGCGTAGCGGCCGCTGTTCGTGCGACTGAGCGCACCCAAGGTATGGCTGGCATTCGTCGCGTTCGGTATGGCGCTTCCGTTGAACAACCACTGGTATTTGAACAGGGCCGTCAGGCCTTCCGCTTTCACCCCGAGGGTGAAGGCCGTGTTCGTAACGGAGACGACGTTGAGGCTGCGCGGCTGCTCCACGATCAGCGGCGGTGCCGGTGGCTGCTGGAGGGTCAACCGCACACCGCCAGCGGTGTAGTTGGTTTTGTAACCACTAACGGCAATCCCGTATTCTTGCCCGGCCTCGGCGTTGAACACGATGCGGCTGGGACCAGCACCAGCCTCACCTAAAAAATCATCGTTTGCTACTGCCATCTTCTGAGCACCGCTCGGGGTATTCGTAGTCACCACCAATAGGGTGTCGAATCTACTTCCGACCGTATGAATCTCCACCGGCCCGTTTGATGGAGCGGTCCAGTGCCACCACACCACACCGCGCCTGATAGCGTTTGTGTCGATTCTGGCACCTAGGATCGAGCCGCGCGCAGCGTTGGAGATTCCGGTCAGAAAAATTCGACTGTCGAAACTATCATTGAAGGGCGCAGCAACTAACGCGAGCTCGGCTCCGGAGCTGGTGACGTGGCCGAACGCATTGCTAACCGCCACCTGGTAAGTTCCAGTGTCCGCCGCAGTAACGTTGGTCACCGTGAACACAGCAGTAGTCGCTCCCGGCAGATTCGTGCCGTTGAACAACCACTGGTAGGACAGTGGGGGCGAACCGATCGCCTCCACCCGGAACTCCGCGTTAGTGCCGCCCCCGCCCCCCGACAGGAACCGGGTTTGGTCTGCCGGCGCTTGGGCGATTTGCGGTGCGGCGGGCACATCCGTTTCTGGCGACACCGTTAGGGTGATGAACCCGATCGAATTGCCATAGCCGTCCACAGCGATGCGGTAAACCGTTCCGGCGAACGCTTGGAATCTCACGCTGCTCTGCAAAATGCTAGCGCTGATGTCGTCGTTCTCGGTGACGAGCACGAGTGACGCCACGTTGGTTCCCGTGTAAACGCTCAGGGTCGTGTCGAACTGGCTGCCGGCCGTGGAGATCGTCACGGGACCGTCGGCTAGGGCGGTCCACGTCCACCACATCGAATGCCCTTGCTGAAGGCCCGCGTGCGCCGGTTCCCCGGATTCACGGCCCGCCCCAATATTTGCGCTGGACGCTGTCAAAAAACGAGCGGAGACCGGCGGGGCACTTTCAAAAGAATCATTCGCTCCCAGCGGCTCGGTGGTATGCTGGAAGAGGTTCAATACCACCTGGCCAGAGGCCGCACCTAGGCCGTTATTGTAACCGTCCACGGCGAACTGATATTCCACCCCTTGAACGGCCTCGAAGGTGACAATGCTCCTTCCCTCACCGTAACTGCGAGTGACATTCGCTATCTCCGTTAGATTCGATACAGCGGTGCCCACATAGACGCCCAGCAACGTCTCGAAATTGCTTCCCAGTGTTTTAAGCGTGACTGGGGCCGAGACGGGAGCCACCCAGGACCACCAAACCGAACGCCCGCCACGACTCCTCGAATGGTTTGGCTCGCCGGCTTCCTTCGAAGCGTTCGTGTTCACCCCGACCACCGTGTTGCTCTGGCCTGTGATCGTGAAGCGGTTCGCAAACAAATCGTTCTCGCCCACTGCGGGTGGCCTAGCTTGAACCACGCGCAAAACGACCATCCCTTCCGCCACACCCCCATCAGGGAAACGGTGGCCATCCACAGCGATTTGATAGGTCTCTCCCTGAACTCCAAGGAATATAACCGTGCTACCCGCCGTTGGGTTGGCGGGATCCGTGTCCTCATTCTCAGCGATTAACGTGAGCGACGTCAGGCTCGTTCCGCTGTAGACGGCCAGAGCGGTGTCAAACGTGCTGTTCCGCGTGGTGACTTGGACCGGGGCAGTAATCGGGGCGGTCCAGGTCCACCAGAGCGAGCGGTCCCCGGCGTTTCCGGCGTGGTTCGGTTCGCCCTGCTCCTTGCTGGCACCGACACTGGAAGCACTCACTTGATTCGTTTGCCCCGCCAGCGTGAGCCGATCGGCGAAGTTGTCATTCTGCCCGAGAACCTGATTGAGGGTTAGGACAATGTCCCCGGCAATACTGCCATTCGTCCCCAAGTGACTGTCCACCGCGAAACGATACGCCATGCCGCCGACGGCGGAGAAGCGCACCAACGACGCCCCCGCGTCGCTGCGGTTGTCGTCCTCGGCAACGACCGTCAGCGCCCCGATTGCCGTGCCGGTATAGACCGCTAAGACCGTGTCAATCGAACTGCCCAGCGTGTCCAGCGAGTAGGTGCCGTTGCTGGGAGCCACCCAAGCCCACCACACGGACTTGCCCGCACCTTTCACGGCATGTGGCGGCTCGCCCAACTCCGCAGTCGCCCCGATATTGTTGTCGCGCACCTGGGTTTCGCCCGATGGAAAGATCAGGGCATTGGCGAAGTGGTCGTTGTCCGGCGCCTGCGCCAAGTTCAGCGTGATGTTCCCGACAGCCACCGCTCCGTTCGCATCCCTGAAACCCGCCACAGCGATTTGGTAGGTTGTGCCGGCGGCGGCCCGGAAGACCACCTTGCTGGAGCGCAGCAGGCCGGCCACCTCATCATTGTTGGCGGCCACCGGAGTCAGCGCGTTCACGCTCGTGCCCACATAGACTCCCAGCACCGTGTCCAACACGGCCCCCAAATCAGTAGTGCTGCCCGCAGTGTCCAGGTGGACCAAGCCACTTTGTGGCGCGGTCCACGACCACCACAGGGAAGCCCCGCTGGCCACACTGGCGTGGAGCGGTTCGCCCGGTTCCGTGGTTGCCCCGTAGTTGTGGCCGGTCACGGTGTTCGTTTGCCCGGCGATGGTGACGCCTCCGGCAAACGCGTCCTGCGGCAGGCGTGCCAGCACGGTGAGCACGGCCACCGAACTCGTGACGCTGCCGTAGTCGTTGGTAACAATCACGCGATAATCACCCGCCGTGGCGAAGGTCGCGTTCGTGACCGTGAAGCTGGGCCGTGGGCCGCCTGCCAGAGCGATGCCGTTTTTTTGCCACTCATAGAACCGGGGGAAACTGCCCGTGACCACCACGGTGAAGGTTACGTTGCTCCCCGCGTTGTCCGCCACACTTCGGCTGGCGGGCTGGCTGATGATGCTGGGCGGCGTCGGCGCGAGCGGAAGCTGCAGCGTCAAGGTGACGCTCCCGGTGGCACCGGACAAGCCATCCACCGCAATCCGGTAGACGGTTCCCGCAATCGCGGGAAACGCCACGCGACTGGTGCCCAGACCCGGCTCGTCGTCATTGGCGGCAATCTCGGTCAGCGCGTTCACGGCGTCTCCCGTGTAAACCGCCAGCCGCGTGTCAAAATCACTGCCCGCTGTATCGAGCACCACCGGGCCGGAGCCCGGGGCCAGCCAAGTCCACCAGACAGAGGTTGCCGCAGAAGAGCCGGCGTGGCCGGGTTCGCCCACTTCGCTCGTCGCCCCGACATTCGTGCCGTTCACCGTGTTGGTGCTGCCTACGAGTCGTAGCGCACCGGCCAAGGAATCGTTGGCGGGGGCGGCTGCCCGCAGTGGTTGGATGCCCACGACCGCCAAGGCTGCGGCTACCCAGGCCCAGCGCACCCACCGACTACGCCGGGTGCATCGAGCAACCGCAGGATGCCACGGCCCAGATGAACAGCGTGAATAAGGCATGGAGTGAGTCATTTCGTTCATGCAAGGCTCAGGGGCGCGCAGTCCCCACTAACAGGGTCGGTTCCCGGCGGGCGCCGTCGGGGTAAACATGGCGGGTGTCCACTTCGCCGTGCGCCATCAGCGCTTCGGCCTTGAGGCAGCCGCTGGGATACCAAGCCCGCGAAAGCCCGTGGGGTTTCCCATCCGTAAACTCGGCCTCCACCGCCAACAGCCCGGCCTCGTGCCACTGACGATACGTGCCTTGCTGGCGCCCGGCCTCGAGCCGGCCTTCGGAACGCTTCTGACCGTTCGCGTGCCACGTTGTGCGGGGGCCATGGGGAAGCCCACGGTGAAAGTATTCGCGCAATTCGGGCACCCCGTTCGTGAACCAACCGGCAGACTCGCCGTGCAACTTGCCGTCCACTACGGCAGACCTCAGTTTCAGTCTGCCGCCGGCGAAGTGGTCCGTAACCAAGCCGGTAAAGGGGGCGCTGGTGCCCGGACGAAATAACTTTGCCTCGCGATTCTCCAGCCGGAACCGGGCCACGGTGACCGGGGCCGATTCCATCGTCGCGGCTTCCTCCAACTCGCGCGTGGACACCCGGGCCATGACGACCGCCACGCAGGCCAGCGCCAGCAAGCCCAGCAGCGGGCGCGTCCGCGATCCGGTCGCAGGGGTTGGGGAGGGTGGCTTGGCCATACAACCGTGGGCTACTGCAACATCAGGCGGAAGTAAGTCGGCGGCAGGTCATCGCCAGGGTTGGCAACCTCCAACTGGACCGCCTTGACGGCTTCCGTCTGGAAGGTTCCCCGGAGCGCCGCGTTGGTTCCCTCCGCCGGCACGCGAAAGGCGGCCGCTTTCCACGTCTTCAAGTCACGCGAGCCAAGCAGCGTGTAGGTGCGGCCGTTGACAGCGAGAAACTCCAGCCGGGGAGCACCGTTGGTGAAGCCGAGGATGTTCAGGGCGAAGCCGTTCTTCGGGTCCACCGCATACGTCCCGGCATAGTAGGTTTGCAAGTAGTTCAGGCCATTCCCCGCTTCCGCAGTCGGCGTCACCTTGGTGAGGTCCGGATTGATCAACCGCTCCCACGCATCGGGAAGTCCGTCTCCGTCGCTGTCCTCGCCCAAGGTGAGGTTGAGCCGGGTCCGCTGGCCGGGCTGGCCGAGGTTGGCGTAGTCACCGACCATCTCGATGGGCAGGTAGGTGACATTACCGATGCGCACCTTGATGCGGAACGGCACGAAGGGTCGCAGTGCCGTGGGCTGATAGGGAGCCGCCATGAGGCCGGCGTCCATGGGCACTTCCAGTCGGTAGTTCGCGGCGGTTTCGATTCCGGGATTGATCGGGGTCTTTACCTGCACTCCGCCGGACGTTTCCAAGACCACCTCGGCACCGGTGACGTTGATGGGGGTGCCGTATTCGTCGCGCAGCATCCCGTAGAAGAGATGAAACGGCGCGGGCGGGTAGGCGGAAAGGAGGAAGGATGAATGATGAAGGATGAAGCAGGAGAGCAACAGCAGGAGCCTCCGCGACGGGCCAATGCCGCGCTGCTTTCCGTGTCCTGAATCTCGAATCGTGTTGGGGTTCATGGCAGTTGGGATTCAGGTTCAGTTGCCCGAGTAGGAGTAGGTCGTGAAGTTGAGCTTGATGTCCGTCACCGTCTGAATGAATCGGCTCAACCCCTCCTTCGGGTCGGCCAGCAGCGAGTCCGCCGGGATCACCAGCTTCCACTGGCTGTTCCAGACCGACCGACCGACGAGCCGGCGATTGCTGAACTGGGAGAATTGGAGCCCGGTTCCCGAGTAGGGATTGTCCGCAAACTGGCTCCCTGAATCCACCGGGCGGAAGGCCTGGTGCTTCCGAATCGTGAACAGCGGTTCCGTCAGGGAATCCGACGATTGGTAGAAGTTTTTGGCGGAGAATCCCGAGGCCCCGATGTTGAACGGCAGCGGAATCGCCACGTCGTCCACGGCCCAGGTGCGTAACTGGCTGGTGTCGCCCAAGGGCGGACTCCTCATCGTGTCCACCCCGACGGGAATCAGATAGACATACGGATCGGCCGCCAGCGCCAGCGGGTCCAGGTAAGAGAGGTTCGGGTCGCTCGTGTAGTTCGCTCCGGGAAGGTTCATGCCCTTATACCCCTCGAAGGCAACCCCGAGGGAATTGAGTTTGGTGGCGAAGGAACTGCGGTGAAAGGCACGGTCGCCTGCGGCGAGCGCCTGGCCGAACACATTTTGGCCGGGATTGATGGACGTGCTGAAGGTGATGATGATCCCCGGCACCGGGAGCCCGTCACCCCGGTCCGCCTGCTGGCAGTAGCGCCGCACATCCGCGTCGTCCAGGATGTTCTCCACCGTGCTGCGCTGGAGGTAGTCCTGCCAGGTGGAGAGGCCGTTGGTGTCGGGCAGGATGCGGAGGTTGCCGGTGCGCAGCGAGGCGAGCGTGGTGTAAACGTCCGGCGAGTTGAACCCGAGCCGGCCCTTGAGCACGTCGAAGTCGTTCTTCATCTCGGCCAGGGCGCTGGAGAGGCCGGGATCGCCGGTGTTGCTGCCGGCGAACTGCGGCTCGCCGTTGCGCACCACCCCCAGCGCGCGGCTGTTGATGATCCGGCTGATGAATGACTTCCCTTGATCCGTGCCCAGCAGGCCGGTCTCGTAGTCGTAGGCGTTGGCGGCGAGGAGGGCGTAGCGCGAGGCGAGGTCGAAGAGGGTCTTGTAGCGCTCGAGTTTCTCGTTGCGGAAGAGGCGGAAGGCCGCATCCCGGGTGCTGAACCCTCCGATGATCGCCGCCGTGCGCTGCCGGGCGATCTCGCGACTCAGTAGAAGCCGATTTCCCTGAGCGATGAGTGCGGAGAGCTTGCGCTGGGCGTCGTCGTAGTTTTGGAGCGCCTGATTGATGCCGTAAGCTTTTGCCTGTAGTTCACGTAAGGCGTGGTCTAACTGGACCATCCTCAATCGCATGAGCTCACCCCTATTCGCCGGTTCAAGTTCGTTGTCTTTGACCAAGCCGACGAAAACTTCTTTTGAAACCAACGCCGCAGTTGCTAATACCTTATTGATCAGGCTGGTTGTAGATAGGGTTGCGAGTGCGGTTTCCTGAATGCCATAGAGCCCCGCGCGCATCGCACCCGTCGGGTCGCTTCCGACAGCGGTTCCAACGATAGCGACATGGGGAAGCACTTCGCAAGCTTGCGCATAATTCCTGATTGTGGCTTGTTTGGCGGTATCAAGGTAGCCTTGAGTAGCATCACTGGTCGCTTTCAGCCCATTATAAACTGATTCCGCGTTACTAATTTTCCTATTTATCGCGGTGAGGACATCGTGATGTGTTAATGCGGCCTGAAAGAGCCGAATTTCCTCGTCCAATGCTTTCTTTGCCTCGACTGCCCCGTCCAGGGCTTGCAATAGCGCGGCCCTGCCTTTGATAGATTCTGAAACGGCCTGCTGGAGCTGGCCGGGGCTGAGACGCCGGCTGGTCCAGGTGGAAGGCTTCCCGAAGAAGCCGTGGGGTTGCAGCTCATATTCGATGTATTCGGTGGAGCCGCGCAGGTCGTTGCCAGCACCGTCATCGCTCAGTTTCAGGAAGTCGAAGCTCTCCTTGTTGGTCTGCAAACCGGCTACCCAGCCCGCCGGAAAATTCTGGACGTCGAGTCGAACCGTCTTGGTGCTCATGGGCTCGAGGATGCCCGGGAAGGTCAGCTCGGGCGTCTCCACATACATGTAGTGATAGAGGTCCGGCCCCGTGTAATCCTGGGTGTAGGTCTTCCCCGCTCCGAGATCGTCGGGATAGGGCGTGCCGTAGAGCTCAATCAGCGCATTGGTGAAGGTCAGCTCCTGCTGAGCGTCCAGCGCCTGCAGCTCGGCCAGAGAATCGCCCTCGGCCCGCATCAGGCGCGTGATGTCCTTCGCATCGTCGAAGGCCGCCATTGCATTGTTCAAGGCGAGCTTGGCGCGGTCATACACCTGCTCGAAGTGCGTCTTGGGATCGGGGCCTACGACCTGCGCCGGGTTGATGTCGAAGGCGATGCTGCCCTGCGTGACGCCGAGCGGAGAGAGCCGGCCCTCCGCGTTGTCCATGGCCGCCTGCAACTCCCCGGCCGCGGCGACGAGTTCATTGAGTTCCGGCACCGTGGTGCGGTCCACCTTCTGGATGCCCTCATGGCTCGGATCGGGATCCACGTCCGGGAGAAGCGCGTTGCCGATCACCCAGTTGACCAAGCCACCCTGGCCGGTGCGGCAGGCCCATTGGTCAATCCCCCACTCGCGCACGATGCTGGTGGTGACGCCGGCATCCGTCACCGTGCGGGTGGAGACGCGGTTGGTGGAGAAGGACTCCCAGCTCGTGGCCGGGCCGGGGACGTAGTATTTGCGCCAGGTGAGGTCGAAAATCTTACGGCCCGTGCCGGCCACCGAGGCGGCGGCGGCGGCGAATTTGCGTTCGTCCATGTAGCCCACCGTCACCGCCAGGCCCAGCACGGTCACCGACTGCACGCGCGGCACCCATTCGAAATAGGGGTTCATCAGCAGGGAGTGATACCCTTTCAATGACGTGAGATAATGGCCGTAGGCGTCCCCATGTCCTTGGGGGTAGAACACGGCCGCATCCGCAGCGTCCGCCTTGCCGTCCAAGTTCTGGTCGAGAATGTTGTAGTTGAGCGCGTAGATGACCTCGCCGGAATCAATCCCGCCGGTGTAGTTCCACACCATGCGGTTATAGACCGGGGCGGTCTGCACGCCGGGCAAGGCCACGTCATCGCGGCCTTGGAGCAGCGCGAGTTCCTCTTCGAGCAGCGTCGGCACCTGGCCTTTGAAGGAGAAGAGCGCCGTGGCGATGTCGCCGTAGGTCCGGTCCTTGGTGCCGATGCCGATGGTGGGATTGTCGGCGTCATCGGCGGCGTCATCGCCCACAATCCGGTAGAGGTCGCTGAGGTAGCCCGCCGCCAGCAGCAGGGAATCGTTCGCGGGGCCGTAGTTGATGCCGGCGTTGATGCTCAGGTTGCGCGCCCGGTTCAGGACGGTCTCGTAAATCTCGATCAGGCCGTAGCTGTTCAGTGCGTCCAGGTTGAGCGCGATGTCGCCTTCGTAACGCTTACCGGCCTGGGTGAGGATGCTCGCGCCGGTGTTCACGGCATTGTTCGCCAGGTCAGAGGTGCGCTGATTGAAGGGGTTGATCCCGCCCAGCACGCGCTTCACGTAGCCCTCGGCGAACTGCGGCGCGGTCCAGTCCGACCACACGTTGTAGAGGGGATGCGAAAGATTCTTGGGCCGGTAGCGCATCACCAGCCAGTTGTCCGAGAGGATGAGGATGCCGCTCGCGCCGAGGGTGTAGCGCTTGATGTCCATGCCGTTGGTGAGCGCCTGATAGCGGCTCATGGTCGCATCCGTCACCGGCGGGAAGCCGTCCACCGGCGGAGCCACCTTCCACTCGTATTCGTATTCCGCCGTCTTGCCGGCGAGGTCGGCGGTGTGCTCGAAGCTGATCAGTTCGCTGAGCGGGTTGTCCGAAGGAAGCACCTTCACCTCGCCCTGATACAACTCACCGCTCACGCGCATCACATACATGGACACCGGTTCCCCCGGCGGGGTGGAGGCGTCGCCGTTGCCCACGATGACCGTGAAGTAGCCCTGGCCTGGTCCGGCAGCGCTGAGTGCGTAGCTGTCCACCGGTGTGTTTTTGTTGGTGATCGCGACCAGTTCGCCCGCACCGCGGGAGACGGTCCAGTCGGGGTTGACGATGAACTGGCCCGGGATCAGCGGGTTCTCGTAGAACGTGTCCACGCTCGCCGCCAAGCCGCGCACGGCGGCGTCCCACTTCGACTTGTCCGGGTCGCTCCCAGGGCAGAGGTTGTTAACCGTGGTCAGATCGGATCCCGCCAGCACGTTGAGTTGCAGATACTTCTCCCCCGTCGGCTCGTCCTTGAATTCGCCTTTGAACACCAGGCTGCCCTTGGAGCCCAGATTGGGATCGAGGTAAAAGCGGTTGGCCAAATGCGGCGGGAGATTCGGGAAGTAGGTCTTGCCCTGATAATCGCGGGCATAGACGCCGCCGGGCAACTGGGTGAGCCCATCCGCAGCACTGGTCTTGAGCGCGAAGCTCTTCTGCCGGGTGGGATCATGCAAGGTCACCGCCGGGTTGTTTCCTCGCGCTGTGTTGGTCGCAATGGCCTGCTGGTAGATCAGATGCGCGCTGCTCTGCCCTCGGATCGCCGGGCGGCCCTTGCTCGCCACGGTGAGCGTCTCGCCAAACGCCACGGTGAGCGTGGTGCTCGGCCACACGGGACGATAAACAATGGGCAGCGCCGCCGACGACGAGTCAGCGCCCGTGCCCGAGTAACTATTGTTTATGATGGGGCGCAGGTAGGGGACGATCGTCCCGTCGGTCGGAGGCGTCGCATAGCCTGGCCAGGCAAAGCCCGCCTGCGTCTTGTAGTAGAACTGCATCGTGAACGAGTTGGTGTTCGTTGCGGTTTGGGCCAACTGCGGCGGGCGGCCGAGCAGGTTGTTCAAATTCAGCGCCGACTGCGTGTAGGCGGCCGCGCTGAAGGTGAAATTGACGATGCACTGCGCCCCATCGGCATCCGTGATGTTCAACTGATAAGGGCCCCCGCTGGTGACCGGCCAGCGGCCATAGACAGCCAGCCCATTCTGGACCGCACCGAAAGTGATGCCCGCGGGCAGCGGCGTCTGTGCGGAGACGGCGCACACCAGAGAATCGATTCGCCGCGAGGTATGGATGTAGTTCGTGGAAACGACATCAGCGAGCCCGTTGGCACCGGCGGTCACGCTGGAAGCGAAGCTGTTCGCCGTGGCGGAGTAAGTGCCTGCCGCGAGCGCCGGCAAGCCAGCGTGCAAGCCGCGCATCACCCAGAAACCGTTCTTGCGGTCGCGGTAGGTGAACTTGGCGTAGTTGCCAAACTCCCCGTTCGCTTCGCTGCTGATCCAGCCCACCGGCAGGTCGCCGCCGCTGCCGGAGGTCTCGAAGTTGTAGTTGGTGGTGTAGATGTTGGTGCTCCAGGTGGTGAAGGAGCCGAAAGAATTGACGGTCTGCGCCTGCGTGATGTTGGTGAGGGTGGCCAGCGGCAGGGGCATCACCGGTAGCGGCATCGGGGCCTGCACCTGTTGACCCGCCTCGACCACGTAGTCGAACACCAACCCGAGCGCCGCGTTCTCACGCATCAC
>Ga0075471_10002509_pt1 | contig 12052 bp, 13 predicted proteins | sample DEB19_08_DNA_2_FD_74787 | JGI IMG/M metagenome (GOLD analysis project Ga0075471, IMG submission 74787) | Aqueous microbial communities from the Delaware River and Bay under freshwater to marine salinity gradient to study organic matter... | ecosystem: Environmental > Aquatic > Marine > Coastal ... | reverse complement strand
CTGGTCAGCTATCTGATCGGCAAGCGTCTTGCCCGCATCCCCGCCGTCTGACCTTCACCGTCCGACCTTCGCCGTCGGACCGAGGTTTACTCCATGAATAAAACCGTCACGACTCGTACCTTCGCTCGACTCCTCGCACTACTCGGGTTGTCGCTCTGCGGTACGGTCGCCCACGCGCAAAGCTTCACGCTCGCGCCGCTGCCCTATCCTTACGATGCACTCGCACCCGTGATCGACGAGCGCACCATGCAGATCCATCACGGCAAGCACCATCAGGCCTACGTTGACAATCTCAACAAGGCGATTGCCGCGGCGCCGGCGCTGTCCGGACTCTCGCTCGAAGCGCTGCTCGCGCAAATCTCCAAGTCGGGCGACGTCGTGCGCAACAATGGTGGTGGCCACTGGAACCACACGTTTTTCTGGGAATCGATGACTCGCCCCGGCCAAGGTGGCGCACCCTCGACCGAGTTGCTGGCCGCCATCACGCGCGATTTCGGCTCGCTCGATCAATTCAAAGCGGCGTTTCGGGCTGCAGGGCTGGGGCGCTTCGGTTCAGGGTGGGTTTGGCTGATCGTCGACGCGAACGGCAAGCTAAAGGTCGTGAGCACGCCCAATCAGGACAACCCGCTCATGGATGTCGCGAGCGAGCGCGGTACGCCGCTGCTCGGCAACGACGTCTGGGAGCACGCCTACTACCTGCAATACCAGAACCGCCGCGCCGACTATCTCGATGCCTGGTGGCAGGTCGTCGATTGGAACCTGATCTCCAAGCGCTACGCCGCAAGCCGAAAATAATCTTTGCACGACGTCGCGCGTTCACTGATCGAACACCGAATCGTACCGTTCAAGGGAGACCATGGAAGGTCTGCGCAAATTTTTGAAGTCCGACGTCGGCGCCGGCGCCCTCTTGGTGCTTGCGGCGGCGGTTGCCATGACGCTCGCCAACTCTGCCGCGGCCGATTCCTACGAGGGCACGCTCGGTACCGTGCTACGCATCGGCATCGGCGATCTCGCCCTCGAGAAAACCGTCCTGCACTGGATCAACGACGGCTTGATGGCCGTGTTTTTCATGCTGGTTGGACTCGAGATCAAGCGCGAGCTGCTCGATGGCGAACTTTCGGATCCGCGGCGCGCCGCACTACCGTTGTTCGGCGCGATCGGCGGCATGCTGGTGCCTGCCGCAGTCTATGCCTTCGTCAATCGCGACAGCGCAGAAACGCTCGTCGGTTGGCCGATCCCGGCGGCGACCGACATTGCTTTCGCCATCGGCGTACTGTCGCTCGTCAAGCGCCACGTGGCGCCCGGCTTGCGCATTTTTTTGTTGGGACTCGCAATCATCGATGACCTCGGGGCCATCGTTCTCATCGCACTACTGTTCACGGCAGACATTTCGAGTCAGGCACTCACTTTCGCCGCGCTCTGCATCGCGGTACTGGCGTTGCTCAATCGCCTCGGTGTCGAGCGACTTTGGCCTTATCTCGCCATCGGCACGCTGCTCTGGTTGTCGGTACTCAAATCGGGCGTTCACGCCACGCTTGCCGGCGTGGTGATCGGCTCGATGATCCCCCGCAAGGCCATGCCGAAGCTCGAGCATGCTCTGCACCCGTGGGTGACCTTCGGCATCATGCCGATTTTCGCGCTCGCCAACGCAGGTGCTTCACTTGAAGGCGTCGGTCTGCACACCTTCGCCGAACCGGTGGCCTTGGGTATCGTGCTCGGACTTTTCATCGGCAAGCAACTTGGAGTGTTTGTTGCCTGCGGGTTGGCCGTCCGATTTGGTTTTGCGCAATTGCCGGCCGGCAGCAACTGGACGTCGCTGCACGGCGTCGCCATCCTCACCGGCATCGGCTTCACCATGTCTTTGTTCGTGGGCTCGCTGGCCTTCCCGACGGGTGAACACGACACGGCCGTGCGCCTCGGTGTGCTGACGGGATCTGTGCTCTCTGCGATCATCGGCTGCAGTTGGCTATGGCTGCTCCGCAAACGATGATGAAACGCCGCCATTTTTTGACCGCCTCGACCCATGGACTCGCACTCGCAGCGATTGGCACTCCACTACCCCTCGCCGCACAAACCCGCGACGTGCTGCGCAGGGTGGTCGCCACCGAACTCACTTCGCTCGATCCGCAGCGTCCGACCGGACAGGTCACGGCAGACCTTGCGGCCGAACTTTTCTGCGGTCTGACGACGACCGATGCGGCAGGGCGCATCGTTCCCGGCTGCGCAAGCGCCTGGCAGACGAGCGCGGACGGCCTCACCTGGACTTTTCGGTTGCGTAAAGGACTCGCCTGGTCTGACGGCAAAGCGCTCGATTCGCGCGATTTTCTGTTCACGCTCCGTCGCTATCTGGCACCCGAAACCGGTGCTGCGCAGGCCACGCGTCTCGATGCCATCGTCGGTGCCCGCGACCTACGATTCGGCCGCAAACCACTGACGAGTCTCGGGGTCAGCGCTGCCGATCCACAAACGCTCGTCATTCGACTGGAACATCCGGACGTCGAACTGCCGATCAATCTCGCCCTCGCCTACTGCATCCCCGAGCACGTAGTCGAAAAATACGGTCGCGAGTGGGCGAAACCCGATCTCATCGTCAGCAACGGCCCCTATCGCGTCGAGTCTTGGGCGGCCGGCGCCAAAGACGTGAAGCTCATTCGCAATGCGCGGTTTCACGAGGTCACCAGCGTTGCCATCGAGCGCGTGGAGTGGCTGACGGGCTACGACGATGCCACGCGTCTACGTCTCTTCAAACTCGGGCAGGCAGATGTCGCCTCGATCGAGGACATGACCAATCTCGAGCTCGCCAGACGCGAACTCGCACCGCTGCTGCGTACTTCACAAGAATGCGTGCTCGGTGCCATCGGCATCAACATCACCCGCAAGCCGCTCGACCGACTCGCGCTGCGCCAGGCGCTTTCTTTGGCCCTCGATCGCAACGTACTCGCCGGCAAAGTGCGGGGACTCGGTGAACAGCCCTGGGACGCGGTGCTGCCGCCCGGGATCCCTCAATACCCGGCGCTCGCGCGCGCCGAATTTGCGGCCTGGCCCATGGCGCGACGCATCGAGAAAGCCCGGACACTCGTCGCCGAATCGGGCATCAATGGCCGAGTGAAACTCGGGGTCGGTTTTCCGACGAGCCCCACGGGGCGCAAAGTATTCCTCGCCGTGGCCGCGATGTGGAAGCCCATCGGCATCGATCTCGAGCTGCTGCCCCTCGATGGTCGTGCCTACACCGCTGCACTGCAGCGCGGTGATTACGACCTCTTCAGCTACAGCTCGTTTGCCGTCGTACCCTCGGCCGCGAATTTTCTCGAGCGCTTCATGTCGGACTCCGCCGAGAACGTCACGCGCTATCGCAACGCGCAATACGACCAGTGGATTCGCGTGGCTGGCAAAGAGCCGAGCATCGCCGCCCGCCATCGCGGCTATGGCGAAGCCGAAAAACTGCTGCTGCGCGATGTGCCGCTCATTCCGACGTGGGCGGGCGTGTCGAACAGACTGGTCGCCAAACGCGTACGCGGCTGGGTCGATCACCCGGGCCACGCGCATCCGTCACGATTTCTGTCGTTCAGCCGATCTGTATCGGCGCAATCAACAACATGAGCGGATCGAGTCGGCGCGCGCCTTCGAAACGCCCGCGGTAACCCGGATCGTCCAGTCGATCGATGCGCACCAAGGTGCGCGCACGCGGCGCGTGCACGAATCGACCATCACCCAAATAAATGCCGACGTGCGTATTGGGCGCGCCGCGAGTGTTGAAAAACACGAGATCGCCCGCGCGCAGTTCTTCGCGTGCCACGCGTATACCCACGGTTGCGAGTTGCCGCGAAGTGCGCGGCAGGGTGACGCCCAAGGTTTCGCGGAAGACGTAATTGACGAGACCGCTGCAGTCGAAACCTTGCGGGGAGCTGCCCCCGAAACGGTAGGGTGCGCCGAGGTAGGCGAGTGCCCGCTCCACGACGCCCTGCATGACCACCGCCTGACCCGACGCCGCCACCAACGCCTCTTCCGACACGACTTTGGGGGACAAGGTTTTGGAGGCGAGCCCCTCGGCCTCACCGTCCGCGAACGCCGGGCGCGACAGCAGCGTCGCGGCGACCGTGAGGCCGGCGAGCAGACATCGAGCAAGGCGGGCAGAGGGCGGGCTGAGCACGAGTGTTTGGTCCGACAGGGTTGTGGGCGAACTGCTGCGAGGCGCAGCGGTTCGTGCATCCATTAGACTTCGGGAGTCGCAAGTTTAGCCACCCCCGGAGAACAACGCCATGCAGACCGCGCGCAGCCGGTTTTGGTTCCGCAACCCGTCGCGCTCGATGTGGGCAGCGATCACACTGACGCTGATAGCCGTCGCGCTGCCGACCCCGCGAGCCGAAGCGGCCGATCGCGGTTTCACCCCGGAGATCTTCAAGAAGTGGGCCGACATGCGCGTCGGCCAAGGTCAACCGGTTTTCTGGTATGCCGTCGGCGTCGCCTACACCTACCCCGAGGGCAAAGCGGTGATGCGGCTCGAGGGCATCGACGCCGCACGACTCGAAACCAAGCTCTCGAATGCCACCGAAGCACATCAGGTGTCGCGCAAGGTCTTCGTCTATAGAGATGTCGAAACCAACGCCATCCTGCGCGAATGGCAAGGCAAGCCTCTACCGCCGATCGCTTACCCCTACCAATACATCACTTACAGCCTGCGCGGTAAGGGCGTCGAGACCGTGGTCGAGCAAGGCGCGGGCGCTCGCCTGCAACGCATCGGTCCGGGCACGGACATCACCGCCCGACGAATCGGCAACACGGTCGCGTTCTCCGCACCGCTTTTTCTGGATCTTCCCCTGCCCTCGGGCGCGCGTATGCAGGCCTTCGAGCACTACGATTTTTTCGATCAGGCTTCGGCGCCGGGCATCGAGCACCCCTACCAGATCAGCTGGCTGCGATTCGGCGATTTGCCGGCGGGACTCGGCAAGGGCGTGCTGCACATGGTTTCGTGGCGAGTCGATCGCTATGCCGATCTGCCGACGTCGATTCGTGACTATCTCGAAAGCGAGGCCAGGCTCTGGCTCGAGCCGCCACGCGACATCGCCGAAATCCGCCAACTCCAAAAATAAGACCCGCTGCAAAGATAAACATGGATGCCTCGCAACGCAGTGCCTTTTGGCAACTGCAAGGCTGTGTCGTGCTGTGGGGCTTCACCTCCATATTGGGGCGACTCATCACCTTGCCCGCACTCGCGCTCGTCGTTTGGCGCATGGCCCTCGCCGCGCTGCTGCTGGCCTGCCTGCCCAAAGTCTGGCGCGGCCTGCATCGGATGGATGCGCCCGCGCTACGTCGGCACGCATTCGCAGGTGGCGTGATCGCGCTGCACTGGCTCGCCTTCTACTCGGCCATCAAACTGGCCAACGCCTCGGTCGCCGTCGCCTGCCTCGCCGTTGCGTCCGTATTCGCCGCGATCATCGAGCCCTTCGTGACCGGTCGACGCCACGAACGACGCGAGTTGCTGCTCGGCGTGCTGGCCGTTCCAGGCGTGTGGCTGCTGGTCGGCGGTATCCCCAAAGAAATGCTCGGTGGTGTTGCAGCGGGCATCGTCGCCGCGGTACTGACCGCGACCTATGCGAGTCTCAATAAGCGCTACTGGAGCGCCACTGCCGAGCCTGCTGCGGTGACGGCCTTGCAGCTCGGCTGCGGAACGCTGTTGTTGCTTGCGATCGGACTGCCCGTACTCGGGGGCGAGACGCTGCTCACGCCACCCGGCCAGAGCGATCTCGGATGGCTATTGGTACTCTCGATCGTCTGCACCATCGCGCCACTTTTGATGTGGCTGCGCGCCTTGCAGCATGTCAGCGCCTTCACCACGCAGCTCTCGCTCAATCTCGAGCCGGTCTATGCGATCGTGCTCGCGGCGCTCATCTTCCGCGAACACCAAGAGCTCACTCCGCAGTTTTATCTGGGCGTGGTCGTGATCCTGGCTACGGTTTTTTTGCAGCCACGAAACGCGCCGGATTGAGCGTGCACCGGGCCTCGATGCCCGAATAGCTCATCGCCACCGCAGCCGATCGCGGCTCGAACTCCAGATCGTGAATGGGCGCATCCTCGCCCGATTTCTGCACCATGAAATGCAGGCGGTCGAACATGCCCTTGCCTGCCGCATCGGGCAAAGGAGCACGCAGCAGCATCAGCTGCAGTTCGCGACCATCCCCGGTTTTGACCGGGAACTTCGCGCCGCGATCGTAGGCACTCCAGCTGCGCTCACCCGATGCGTCCGTGACTTTGCAGTCGTAGTTGCGCGCGCGGTACATGCGGATGTGCGTGCGGTCCTTGCGACCCACGAACTGGTGACCTGCCATGAGGTTGATGTCGTAGTCCCAGAACACCTCGGGCGTCAGTACCCACTCGGCATCGGCGATGAAGCGGACATCGGTGCCGTTCACCATGTACGAGCAAGTTCCCGGCCCACCAGTACGACGATCATCCGTCTTGCCGTCGAGCACGCCGAAGATCTGTTCGCCATCGCGACGCCAAAGAAAATCGCAGTTGATGGCATCCGGATCGCGCATCCGCACCTCGCCCCAAAGCTCAGGATGCAGATGCAGATCGACGTATTTTTCGGGGTTCGCGGGACCCTGCCCGTTGATGACCACGGCGCCACGCTTTTCGTCGATCCAAACTTTGTAGAGGATCTGCGTGCGATGCATCATGGGCGCATCGCGCCCACCTTCGTTGATCTGGCCATAGAAAACGACTTCGCCGATCTGCGGCGCATCGATACGCTCGAACACGTGATACCAATGTTCATGCTCACCCTCGACGGGCACGCGATGACGACGCTCGAAATGCACCTGCGGGTAGGAATCCCAACCGCCCGGCAGCCAGGCGATGAGGTCGGCGAGCACGGCCTCCAGTTCGGGCCGGCTCTGATCGTAGGCAGGGCCCGCACGCAGCGAAGCGGGCAGCAAGGTCGCAAGCGTGGCTACGAGCGTGGCCACGAGCGTTGACAACGTGAGGCGCGGGCGTCGGCCGATCGAGGTTAAGTACATGAGCAATCCCCGAGACTTCAGTATGATTTTGCGCATTGTTCCAGAGATGGCACTGCAGTCGCACGCCAGAGCACTCGCGACCGTGCCGCGTGTTCACCCAGCGGAGTTTTGATGTACCTGCCCTCGCCTGCCAAGACGCCAAGTCAAAAATCGCTCGAAGATTTCTGTGCCGCGGCCAACGCAGCCCTGCCGGCGCTAGAACTGCGGCCCACGGACATCGAGCCGCGGTGGATCGGTCTCGACGCCGACAGCACCCGGCAAATCTTCGATCTCGTTCGCGCCGGCGACAAACGCGGTACCTTCACGCTGCCCTGGATCGTCGAGCGTACCGGCAGCCCCATACCCAAGGTCGGCAGCCAGCTCGTTTTGGTCGACATGGAGGGTCGCCCCGTATTGCTCACCCGAGTCACTCGGGTCGACAGCGCGATTTTTGGCAAGGTCGAGGCCCACCACACCGTGATCGACGGTTCGCCGGTACGGGACCCGTCGGTATGGGTGCCCCTGCACACGGTTTACTGGAACACCCATCTCGCCCCGTTCGGTCTCGAGGTCAGCCCGGAGATGCCCTTTTGGATCGAAGAGTTCGTCCTGGTGTACGACGCGGGAAACTAGAGGTATAACCACACCTTCTGTCAGGAGGGTGCATCGATGTCCGTGACCGCCGAAAGAATGCCCGCACCGCCGCCGGCCAAGAAAGGCCTGAAGGCAAAGCTCATCTCCTGGGCCATGAAAAAGATGATGGCCGGCGCCGGTGGCCCACCGGGCTCCGGTGGCGGTCCGCCGCCCTGGGTGAAGGCCATGATGGCGGGCGGTGGTCCGCAAAGCATGGCGGCCATGCTCGCGACGTCGAGCGGGTTCGAGGGTCGCGAGAAACTGCTCGGCGACGCGGTCGCCATGGCGATCCGCACGCTCAAAGATACCGCCCCCTATCAGCACGACATGAACGATGCGCTCGTCAAGATGCACCTGACTTCCGTGCAGTTCGCCAAAGATCAGGGTTGTGTCGCCGATTACGTCGAGCACGACATCAAGACCATGCAGCCGATGCTGCAGCGCCTCAAAGGCATGATCGAAAAAACCGGCGAAAAAGAGATTGCACTCGCGGGCATCTTCGATCGCACCACCTGCCTGTATCAGCTCTGTCTCGATCTGAAGGTGGAGCCCGGCAAGCGCACCTTCACTTTTCCGTACACCAAGGTGGCCGAGATTTCGCGACGCATCGGTCAGTTCAATCTCACCGATCGCGAGATGCACGAACTCTGGTTGAAGCCGCGTTTGCTCGGCTATGCGGGTGCGCTCGGCGTACCGATCAACGTGTCGGACATCGGTGCCGACAACAAGGTCACGGTGACCCTCGCGAGCTGACGTGCGCGGTAGCGACTATCGTTCGCCGGAGGGCGGACGCCCCGGCGGAATGCTGAGCGCAGACTCGACTCGATGCGAGCGCAGCAAGGGATAGAGAAGCTGCACGTACCACCGCTCCGTGCCGTGACGACGGTCATCGGCCAGCCCATAGGCGGGCGGAAACTTGCGGGTGATGACCGCGGTGCCGAACAGCACATCCCAAAGAAAAAGCAGGTTGCCGAAGTTGCCTGAATAATGACCGACGCCGTCGGTTTCGCTCAGAGCGTGGTGGGCGTGATGGGTGGCAGGAGTCGAGATGGTTCTCTCCAGCACCCACATCAGCGGGTGCAGTGCTTTGACCCGATAGAGCGCCTCGTCCCAGCGCCAACTGCAGTGGGCGCCGATGATCACCAGGAGTTTGACGACGACGTAGCCGGCGAGCACCCAACCGAAACCCAGGTAGGCGAGCAGACCGGACAGCCACAGACCGGGCATCAAGGCGTAGTACAAGGCGTTGTTGCGGTAAACGATACGCACGCTCATGTAGGCGGCTGAATGATGAGCCCGATGCAGCGGCCACATCAGGCTCGTGTGCGCAAACCGATGCCAAAGATATTGGGTCAGATCGTCGGCGATCAGCAGCGTGCCCACCATGGCCCACCATGGCCAGTGCGCGAGCGCCCCCTGATGCTGCGGTATCAGCCAATCACAGAGCGCGAACGCGACCAGCCCCACCCCGCCATAAACCGTCGGGAACATGAACATGATGGCGATGTCGAGTCGATCGTCCTGCGGCGTCGCCTCGCGCGGAAAGAACCCGCCACGCACGAGCTCGACGAGCCCGAACGAAACGAGCGTCGCGAAAACACCCAACACCTGAAGCTCGGCCGGTTCCATGACCGCCGAAGTGTAACGTATTTGGTGTCGTCGGCCTCCGCGTCGAGCCGCCACGGCCCCGCTGCCAAAGACCACTTACCTGCGTCGTTCGAGCGGCGTCTGCCGATTCCAGCAGCTGGTCTCGTAGGTGACTTTCTCGCAACCACGCCTTGGAACTTGACCATTCAGCCGTCGCGTCGCAATCACTTCGATGCCAGCTTGGTAGCATTCGCAGGCCTCGTTTTCGAGCATGGCGCGATTGACGACCGTGAGATACCCGCGGCTGTACTCCACCATGCCATCGCGCTGCAGCCGACCGACGGTGTTGGTGACCGCCTCGCGTCGCACGCCGAGAAAGTGCGACATCATCTCGTGGGTGATCTTGATGACCCGCGACGGCGAGCGATCCTGGACCGAAAGGATCCAGCGGCACATCCTCTGGTCGAGTCGGTGACGACAATTGCAGGTGATGGTCTGGGCCATCAATCTGATCTGCGAATACGTGTATTGGAAAACCGATCTCTGAATCGCCTGCGATTCGTGGAACCGACGCCGCAGCTCCTCATGCTCGATCCGCAACGCCGTACCGCCTTGTAGCGCAACCATCCGGATCGGCCCGGGCTTTTGCTCGAACAGCGTCTCGAGTCCGATCACGCCCTCACTACCGACGATCAGAAACTCCGCCGAGAAACTGTCCTTGAGCACGTAGTCCATCGAGACGATGCAGCTCAGCGGAAAGATCACGTGGGAATTTCGCGTGCCAACTTCCTGGAACACCTGGCCGTCGGCGAGACTCAACGGCTCCAAGCGCGACGCGAGCGTTTCACGCAACTCGTTAGGCAGCGAAAAGAGCAGTTCGTTCCTATCCAATTCTTTGACAGTAACCATCTTTGACCCCACTTGGATTCAACGTCTGCAATGGTGAGATTTTCGAACGTCGGCATCTGTGCGAAAACACACTTAAACAATGACTTATGAGAACAACTGAAAGTCGTTTTTATCTAGACTTGTCGCCAAGGCCAAGATGTTCGCGCGCGACCTGCAAGCCGCGTTCGGCGTCGGCAAAGAAAACCGGCGACGACGCGGCTGCGCGTCGGAAATAATCCATGGCCTTTTCGTAATCACGGCGGCGCATCGCATGTTCGCCGAGGCGCTGATACGCCCAGGGCTCGGACAAGGTCTCAAGATAGGCGCCGAGCGCTCCCGCGTATTCACCGTCGATGGCAAATAGATCGCCACGAACGATCCAGGTAATCGGCATCGGTTCATCAATGATTTGCGTGATCACCACTTTGGCCTCGGCAAAGCGACCGAGACTCATCAAGGCGCGCGCACGATAAGTTTTGAGCTCCACGGAATTCGGGTTGCCACCGAGCGCCTCATCGTAAATCCCGAGAGCGCGCGTGAAATCGTTGCGCTTTTCCGAGGCGAGCCCCATGCCGATCGCGGCGCGCGACGAACCTCCGGAAAATCTCAGGGCCGACTCGAATGATTCGTAGGCGTCGCTGTAACGCCCCGCCTCGAGCAGCAGAAATCCCAGGCTTTCATGCACCACACCGTTTTGCGGGTTGCGCGTCAATGCCAGACGCCAGGCTTTCTCGGCGGTATCGCGATTGCCGAGCGTACGATGCAGATTGCCAGCACGAACGAGAGCCCGATCGTCCGCCGGGTCGAGGCGCTCGGCGAGCAGGAAAAAGTGAAACGCCTGATCGATGCGACCGTCGCGCGCTGCAACGTCACCTTGTGCAAGGAGAACGCCGACCCGCGTATCCAGCGTCTGCTGCGGAACCTCTTGCGTCGTTGCTCTCTCGGTGGCACAGCCGGCAAGCGCCAGTATGCATACTCCGAGAGACAGTACTTTCATTATCATCGCTGCGGCCTCCCTCATACGGCGAATGCATCGAATAGACGAACGGCCGCGGGGCCCACCGCGACCAGGAAAAAAGCCGGGAACTCGCAGAACACCAGCGGGAAGATCATCTTGGTGCCGGTCTTGGCAGCACGTTCCTCGGCTCTGTGCATGCGTTGGTCGCGAAATTCCGTTGAATAGATGCGCAAGGAATCTGCGACGCCAGTACCGAGTTGCAAGGTCTGCGCAAGCAGGCCAACGAACCCGCGTACCTCGGGCAAGCCCGTTCGAGCGTTCAGACTTTGCAGCGCTGTGGCGCGATCGACACCCGAGCGTATTTCCGCATTGACCGCAGCCAGCTCCACGGATAGTTCCGGATGCAGCTGGCGGATTTCGTTGGCGACGCGCTCCATCGCAGCGGTCAGACCCAGACCGGACTCCACGCAAATCACGAGCATATCGAGTGCGTCCGGAAACCCGTTGCGTAATCGTGACTGCCGACGCCTCACCCTTTGCTCCACCCACCAGTTGGGCGCGAGTAACGCCACTCCAAGCACGATCGCCGACAGGGCGATCTTCGCCGCCTGACCAATGTCCAGCGTTGACTGCCAAAGAATAGAAATCAGGATCGCCGCCACGATCAGCGATACGAGTTTCGCGGTCATGAACAGCGCCGGTGCACTCTCCTTGCGCCAACCGGCGATGTAGAGTTTCTGCTCGATTCGCAAGCGCTCGGTTCCGATGAGGGGCAGCAGCCGCTCGCCCACCGGCGCCAGCCGCGTCCAGCCTCGCGTCAGCAGTCCCGGCCGGCCGATGCGCTCCTCGGCCAGCTCGAGCACACCGAGTCGCGAGGGATCGCGCAGGCTCCAGACCCACGCCGCAAGACCGTAGGTGAGACAAAAACCAGCGAGCGCGCTCGCTCCAGGAATCATCAAGGTGGTGATGTTCATGGCCGACCTTCCTTTCC
>Ga0075471_10002508_pt1 | contig 12056 bp, 11 predicted proteins | sample DEB19_08_DNA_2_FD_74787 | JGI IMG/M metagenome (GOLD analysis project Ga0075471, IMG submission 74787) | Aqueous microbial communities from the Delaware River and Bay under freshwater to marine salinity gradient to study organic matter... | ecosystem: Environmental > Aquatic > Marine > Coastal ... | reverse complement strand
GGACGAATGCAGTTAAATCAAATGGCACGCTTTGGAGCTGGGGAGTTGATTATTTTAGTGGGCTGAGTGGCACGACAAATTCAGTTCCAGTCCAGATTGGATCGGCCACTAACTGGAGTCGAGTATATGCGCTTAATGACGGAAACAATCAGTCGCGTTCGCGCATAGCAAAGAATACTTCTAATCAGTTGTGGGGTTGGGGAAAAAACAATAATGGTCATTTATTTAACGGAGATTCCTATTTAAGCAGTCCAGTGCAAATGGGGACAGATAGCAACTGGTCTCTAGTCTCGCATAACGGCTATGCGACTGCTGCAATAAAAACAACAGGTACTATGTGGGGTGCGGGGGTTAATACAACGGGCCAAATACGAGATAATCCTCCTGGCCTGAACTCTCCTGTTCAAATATCCAATTCATCAGGATGGTTTTCAATAATGAACAATTCTCCTACAGCAAATCAAACTGGACTTATTAGTCGATAAATCTGGTATGAAGAAGATAAATAGGGATGTATTTTTTTTGTCAGGTTTGCCTAGAAGCGGATCTACCGTATTATCAGCTATACTTAATCAGAATCCTATAATACATTCTACAGCCACGAGTGGATTAATAGAGTGTATGGGATCTCTATGCTCTGCATGGGAATCTTCTCCAACTACCACAGCTCAAGGGGCAGAAAAAGAAGAAATATATAGAATGCTTAGGTCTATATTAGGTAGTAAGTATGAAAATATAAAAAAAAATATTATTATAGATAAAAACAGGGGTTGGGTCAATCCCACTATACTGGCAACTATGGGCCAAGTTTTAGGCTATGCTCCTAAGGTAATAGCAACAGTTAGATCTACAGCAGATTGTGCCGCATCATTTGTGAGAGTTGCAAAACCAGATGATTTAGGTTTTTTTTTAAATAATTCTCCATTGATAAGGCATCTGAAGTCTTCCTATGCATCATTAAAAATAGGGTATGAAAGCAATCCTGAAAACATCTTGTTTGTAGAATATGATGATCTTGTTTCAAACCCTCAAAAACAGCTTGATCGTATTCATGATTTTCTTGGTATAGAAAAATACGCATATGACTATGAAAATATAGACACAAAGGTCGTTGCAGAGAAGGATGAATTGGCATGGGGAATTAAAGATCTTCACTCCATATCTCCAGTATTAAAAAAAATGAGCCATACTTCTTCTAGGGAAGTTTTGTTGCAGTATTTTGATAGTTTTGATCAGCCGAGGTTCTGGATAGGAGAGAGCAGAGAATATAAAAAGAAAAAGATTGATATTTCAGTAGGGCTGGCAATGCGAGGGCAATTTGATAAATCATATAAAATTTTACTGGAAGCTCAAAAAGAAAATCCATTGTGCAATAAAATAGCATTCAACATGGGTTGGTATGCATTAAGGCAAAATAGACTTCAAGAAGGCATGAATAATCTAGCCAAAGGAAGATATGACAATTGTTTTGGCAATCAAAAGCCTTCAGTTCCCACTCCTATGTGGGACGGTAAAACCATGGGTACTCTTTTGTATTATCTTGAGGGAGGTCTTGGAGATCAAATTCATGCTTTAAAGTACATAAAGGATATAAATCAAAGAGGCTGTGATGTCATAGTTGCCTGTTCTCCAGAATTATTTCCAATAGTTAAAGCTTGCACTGGGGTAAAGATGATAGTCCATCATTCTTCAGTCGGTGGAATTTATCATGACTTTTGGTTTCCTGCCATGTCGATACTTATAGCCCTTGGTTATGAATACGGCGACATAAATGGTGCTTCTTACATTCCAAAAATTCATCAGCCAAGCAATGTAAGGCCATTGATCGGCATTCGGTGGCAAGGTAACCCTAAGTTTGAGCATGAGCAAAACAGAAAATTTCCTTTGAAGCCATTTTTTGATATCTTAAAAAGATATGATGTTGATTATATATCTTTACAAAGAGACGAAGGCGCAAGTGAATGTCCTGAGTTTATTCAGAATGTACCTCTGAGTAATTGGGAGGAAACAAGACATGCCATATCAAGATGTGATCTTGTAATATCTTCGTGCACTAGTGTTGCTCATCTGTCTGGGGCTATGGGAGTTCCAACATGGATAATAATACCTGTACTAAACTACTATTTATGGTCTGTTCCTGGAGAAAAAACTCCATATTACGATTCTGTCAGGCTTTTTAGACAAACAAAATTTGGCAGTTGGAATCAGCCCATGAAAGAAATAAAAAAAGAAATGGATTTAAGATATGCAAAAGTGAGATGGTTTAACTGGAGAAAAATATGTCAAAGTATGTTAGGATAGAAAATGGGGAAGTTATAGAATGTCTGGACTATCTTCCCGTTAACAGCATTGGTGATTGGAGAGAAGCAGTAGATATTTATCCTGCCATTGTAACAGGTAGGCAAATTATTAATTCACACTATTTTGATGTAAATAAGAGTCCAGTTGAAATTATATGGCAAGCTATTGACATAACAGTTGATGATAGGAAAAACACTCTATTAGGACAGTTGAATCAGAAGTCATATCATATAGTTCATAGCGAATTGATAAAGGAATTCGAAGGGAATGACTCTGATTTTACTTTGGTGCAATCTGCAATAAATGTATATAGATTAAAAAGAACAGAGATATTGGGTCTTAGCAGTCATGATCAAATAGACGCTTTTGAGTTGGAAAATCAGTAGAAATGAGAATAGTATTTTCAATCATTCACAACGGTATTCACCATCTTTTTCACAATGATCAATATCTAAAAATACTAAATTCTTGTGATAAATGGGTAGTTGTTGAAGGAGCATCATTGCCAAATGGTAGTACTAAATGGTGTAAAAAATTTCCAGATGAAAATCATGAAAATGGTGGTAGCAATGATGGCACTAAAGATTTTTTATTGCAATTATCTTTAAAATCAAACAAGTTGCATTATGTGGAATCTCATGGTTTTTGGTTATCAAAAGACCATCAAGTAAATAGAGCCATTGAGGAAGTTAGAAAAATAACAGATAGCTGTTGGCTATGGGAAATCGACATAGATGAACAATGGGAAACAGAGCAAATGGATGTGGCAGAGAGGGAGCTGGCAGCACATAGAACTAAGGCTGGATGTTTCAGGTCAAAATGCTTTATAGGTAAAAACTTACGTGCGATTGGAGACTGGGGAGAAGCTAGAACGTATGGGTATACTCGTCTTTGGAGGTGGGAAGGGGAGAATTTTTTGTGCCATGAGCCTCCAGTGTTAGAAGGCTTGATGGGGGTTGAACCGACTATGCTTTCTCCTGTCTTCAAGCATTATAATTACTATTTTGAAAAAGATGTTTTATTTAAGGATAGATGGTATGGTGGTCATGAGGGAATTTATGAAAGATGGAAATTAATAAATTCTTTAGATAAAAGATTTTTTCCTATGCATATATCAAATCTCATTGTGGGGCCTTGGGGAAGATCTGATAGCGCGATTATATATGATGATTTTGGAACAAAAAGAAAGATTGTTCAAATAGGCGCTAACGATGGGAATGATCATGTTCATGAGGTGGTGAAATGTGGAAAGTACGAAGTTATTTTTGTAGAGCCTAATCCGTACTTAGCAGACGTACTTAAAAAGAATTATGAGTATATAGATAACTGTAAATTCGAGGAATGCGCTATAACAACATTCGATGGCGAAATAGAAATGCATTTTAACAACATAGATAGCTTAGAATCATCTCATAGTTCTATATACATTGATCATGTTTTAGGTCATAATAATAAAAGAGAAGATATAACTACAAAAAAAGTAAAGTGCACAACCTTGGAAAACCTGTTAAAAAAACACGAATGGAATGATGAGGAGATATACTGCCTATATATAGATGCTGAAGGTCATGATTGTGACATAATACTCTCTACTGATTTCAGCAAACTTAATATAAGAAATGTATTCTTTGAGTCAATTCATTCGGATGGACCATTTAAGCAGGGAGAGAAGCTGGAGAGAACATTTAACTGGCTTTATTCTCATGGTTACTTGAAAAATGCTAGAGAAACTATCGATAATGCTAATATAGCATTTTCTAAGCCATGAGTAGAATACTAGTAATAGGAGACAGTTGTAGGGACGTTTTTGTCTATTGCGATAGCGATAGGCTTTGTCCTGATATTCCTGTCCCAGTTCTTAACATATTGGACCAAAGGGAAAATCCAGGTATGGCTAAGAACGTTCAAAGAAATATATCTTCTTTAAAAGTAAGCTGTGATGTAATAACAAATAAAAATTGGCACAACTACACAAAGACAAGATATGTTCACAGGAAGAGCAATCATATGTTTTTTAGGGTTGATTCTGGATGTATTTCATCAAAATTTGATATATCTGAGATAAAAAATCAGTATGACATAGTAGTTATTTCTGACTACAACAAAGGTTACATTTCTGAAAGTGATATAGAACAGATATGCGGTATGCACGAAAATGTGTTTATAGATACTAAAAAAACAATAGGTTCATGGTGTAGTCTTGCAAAATTTATTAAAATAAACAATCACGAGTACGAAAGGTCAAAAAAGTTCATAACAAAAGACTTAGAAAACAAACTGATAGTTACGAGTGGAGATTGTGGTTGCACATACAATGGAATTAACTATCCAGTGAGAAAAGTAGAAGTAATGGATGTATCTGGCGCTGGAGACACCTTCATAGCTGGTCTTGTCGTAAAATACCTGCATACTAAAGATATATCGAAATCAATCATGTTTGCCAATGAGTGCGCCTCAGAGATCGTCAGGCATGTTGGCGTAAACTGCATAGGTGATTTTTTGTGAAAAAAATTGTTCTTGTTAATGGCGTCTTTGACATACTTCATCGAGGTCACATGGAGCTTTTTAAATATGCGAGATCGTTGGGCGATGTTCTATATGTCGCTGTAGATGGCGATGACAGGGTGAAGTACATAAAGGGGCCATGCAGGCCTTTGAACGCGGTAGATGACAGGGTTTTTCTTCTGGAGTCAATACGGTACATTGACAAGGTTTTTGTGTTCAACAGCATAGAGGAGTTGCGAGAGTTGCACAGGCTCATCTCTCCAGACATACTGGTAAAAGGGTCTGACTGGAATGAAGAAGCCATCAGGAAAAGCGACGGAGTTATGCACAAAACGAAGATAATAATGTTCAAAAGAATAGAGCCTTACTCCACAAGTTCTATAATAGAAAAAAGCAGAAAACCATGATTGCAATAACTGGAGCTTGCGGATTCATAGGAAGCGTGTTGGTAAAAACCCTAAACGACAATGGGATGAAAGATTTATTGTTGGTAGATAACTTTGAGATAGATCAGAGGGTCGGCTATGCGTATAATCCTAGATACGAGTATCTGAATGGCAAAAAGTTCAATAATATATGGAATATAGACTTCGATGAGAACAGAATTTTCAACAATCGCGATATCGAATTCATATTTCATTTAGGGGCGATATCGGATACATTGGAATCCGACCTTCTCAAGATAAGAAAATTCAATGTAGAATATACCAAGATTCTTGGAAGATTTGCCTCGAAAAAAAACATTCCCGTCGTATTCGCATCAAGTGCTGCGGTATATGGAAATGGATCTGGGCCTCTGAACCCATATGCGGCTTCAAAGCTTGAGTGCGAGGAGATACTCAAAGACATCGCCTGCTCATTCAGAATATTTAATGTTTATGGTCCAAACGAATATCACAAGAAGAACATGTCATCTGTGATATTGAAATGGCACAGGGAAAGGCTAGAGGACGGATGCATTAATCTGTTCGATAATTCCCGATCATACTTGAGGGATTTTATCTATGTTGGAGATGTGTGCAATGTTATGTTAAATTGCTACAACAACCACCAAAAAGGGATATTCGATCTGGGCACTGGAAACCAGTTGAGTTTCGAGGAGTTGGCGCATGTTTATATTGGCATAAACTCTGCAAACATTCGAAGCGTAGGCATTCCAGACAAACTGAAAGCCCAGTATCAGGTTAATACGGTGGCGAATACGGAAGGCATCGTCGGCAACGGATGGGACGTTGACTTTTTGAAGGTGCAAGATGGAGTAGCAAAGTACTGTGAATTCCTGAACAATGGAGAAAAGGTGCTGTAATGGCAGTGGAATTTCTCAAGGTAAATGAGATACGTAAAAAATGGGGCAAGGAAGTTGTCATAGTTAACAATGACAGTTACTGCGGCAAGATACTTTGTATAAACAAAGGAAATAAATTCAGCATGCATTTTCACATGCTGAAGGATGAGACATGGTATGTCGCTAAGGGGGCGCTTCTGTTCCGATGGATAGACACCAGTGATGCGCGTATTATGGAGAGAATTCTCTTGGAAGGAATGGTCGTGCGCTTGAGTCCCGGCGATCCTCATCAGCTTGTGGCACAAGAGGATTCCGAGATATATGAAGTTTCTACTACCCATTTTGATCAAGACAGCTATAGAGTCGGACCCGGAGATAGTCAAACATGAGATACGCATTCGACATAGACAACACACTGGTATCCACGAAGGACGGAGACTATGAGAACAGTGTTCCCATAGCGAGTAGGATAAGCAGTGTGAATAAGTTATATAACGATAATCACTACATTATACTCTATACCGCAAGAGGCTCGAAAAGCGGAAAAGACTACAGGGAGTTAACCGAAATGCAGATGAAGTCTTTTGGAGTAAAGTATCATGAGCTTGTGATGGGAAAGGTAGATTGCGATTATTTCGTTGATGACAAGGCTATAACGCTCAAGGAATTCGATTCGATGATGAATGCTGGCAGGAAGTCCTCTGGCAACTACACTTCGGGATCTGACTCTGGATACAGTTTCGATGACTTCAAGAGATTCAACGCCTTGTCCGATCTTGAATTTGGTTCAGTGCTTGATGTGGGTTCTGGCCCATGCATGCTCATGCGTTGGCTTGCCGAGCGCAGAATGGGGTCATCGTATGAAGCCATGGATATAAGGAAGGAAGCACTGGCTGAATGCGGATGTGTAACCCATGAATCCATGCCAGCGAGGAAGAAGTACGATCTGGTATGCTTGTTTGGAGTATCTGATTATTGCAATAACAATGAAGATGATAAAAAATCAGAGTTCAAGGAATTGCTGCTGAAATCAGCCAAGAGATCCAAGGATCTTCTTGTATTCAGCCTAGTTAAGGACTCAGCAAAGTCAAATAGGCTTGTCCGGTATAGCTTGGAGGAGATAGAGGAGCTTGCCGACCATGCTAGTCTTGAGATAATGGGCATAGACTGTGATTCCGAGCCTAGCGAATACATAGTAAAATGCAAGGTCGGGGGGTCAATAAAAAAGGCTATAAGCAAGAAAGCTTAGGTTCCGAACATCAGTCTCATTAGTCAGGATCCGTATTTAGTCCTTCTAGGCAGGATTGTAATTACTTTATTTTTAGGAATTTTTTTTTATATGTAGTAAATATATAATTATATGGTCATTTCAAGAGAGTCTCTCATAACAGTTTTATATGGAGCTAACGCTCTTAATGCTCCCCTAGATCTATCTGATGGAGAGTTTGCTTTTTCCAATGGGTCAAAAAAACTATTTATAGGATCTGACGGTGACAATACCCCTGAATGGGTTGGGGCCATAGTTGAAGATGAATCATCTATAGATTGGTATGGGGTATCTGAAGAAAACAATAAAATTGCAACACAAAAGGCTATACTTGACCTTTTTCCAAGTGGAGCCATATCTGAAATAAAAGTAAGCGACAAAATAAGTTTTGGCAATTCAAATTATGTAGCACTGCAAGCTCCATCGACTGTTGCAAATAACAATATATATACATTGCCAAGTTCGGTTGGCTCGTCTGGTCAAGTCCTTAGTATATCCTCCGTTTCTGGTAACGATGCAACTTTGATTTGGGATGATTCCGTTTCCTCTGTTAATACTCTGCCTGGGGATGTTGTATTATTTCATTATCAGTCTTCTCCTCCTGTTTCTGGTATAGCTCCAGGGTCAAGATGGATGGATTCCAGTACTGGAGAAGAATATGTATATGTTAATGATGGAAATTCTAATCAGTGGATACAGCCAACCTTAAACCCTCTTTTTGGTACAATTTCTGGAGCCACGACGGTTGTAACCTCATCTTCATATGCAGCTGCTGACTCAGACTATTACATAGGAGTAAATTATTCTGGTGCCGTAACAATAACATTGCCTGCTTCTCCGCAGACAGGCAGAATGATAGTAGTAAAGGACGAATCTGGAGAAGCTGGATACGCAAACAAGGCTATAACGATAGTTTCAGATGATGTATCTGATTTAATAGATAATAAAACATCTGCTATATTGAATATAAACAACGGTGGAGTTAATTTTATATACAGATCTGGCTGGAGGATAATATGAGTTATTTGTTCAATGACAAGGTTGCTTTCAAGTCAGATGCCATAGATGCATTTGGAAGGCTAAAGGTAAGCCAGCCTTTCACATTATTTGATTCTCAGCACAGATATCAGGAGAACGACAAATGGGATACAAGCACAAGCACTGGAGGCAGCATCTTATATCAAGCGAATGAAAGTGCCGTAGATCTGTCTGTTAATACTTCATCTGGTTCAAAAGTGGTAAGAGAGACAAAGAGAGTTTTTACTTATCAGCCTGGTAAGTCTATATTGGTATTGAGTACTTTTGTCTTTGCATCACAGAAAACAAATCTCCGTCAAAGAATTGGGTATTTTGGCACGCAAAATGGAGTATATCTAGAACAAAACGATAATACTATTTATGTAGTTTTGAGGACTTATGTTAGCGGTTCTGTTGATGATACCACATACAAAATAGCTCAATCGAACTGGAACGGGGATAAGTTCGATGGCACTGGGCCAAGTGGAAGGACTATTGATCTAACCAAAGCAAACATCTTATTTTTAGATATTGAGTGGTTGGGTGTTGGTGATGTTAGAATTGGATTCTATGTCGATGGAAGACCTGTGGTGGCGCATACATTCCACAACGACAATATACATTCAACAACGTACATGACAACCGCATGTTTGCCATTAAGATTTGAAATTGAAAATTTAAGCACAACATCATCTTCTTCCACAGCAAAGCAAATTTGCAATAGCGTAATGTCTGAGGCGGGATATGAAGGATTCAGCAAAAGGTACAATGTAACAAAAAACGGATCTTCGTCAACTACTCTAACTACTGCTGGAACACAATATCCAATGATAGGAATAAGGATGAATTCTAGCAGGCTTGATTCAGTAGTAGTTCCGTCAAATATAAGCGCCGTACTGGAGCAGACTGCTAGCAATAAGCCAGATACCGTTCTATATAGGATTTTAATAAATCCTACTGTTACTGGTGGATCGTGGTCGACTCATTCCAACGGAAATGTGGATTATAACATAACTGCTTCTTCAATCGCTGGGGGTACTGACTTGATTGGAGGCTATATAAGCAGTAGCGGTAGTTTTAATCTATCTAACATAAATGACTTTAATTTTCAGCTTGGCAGAACTCAGGCAGGTGTCAGTGACATCTTCATGCTCACATTCACTCCAGTAAACTCAGGTGCAAAAGTTTATTGCGATTTATCTTGGTTTGAGATATTATAGGAAAAGTCATGGCTCTTGATTTCCCATCATCACCTTCTGTAAACCAGATTTATTCTTCTGGGGGAAACTCATGGATATGGTCTGGGGTGGCTTGGAAAACATATAATGCAAACTTTAATTCCAGTCTCTCCATAAACGGAGATATTATATTTGAGGGAGCAACGGATAATCTTTATGAAACAACCCTAACCGTATCCGATCCGACTGCAGATAGGACTGTAATCCTTCCAGATGCAAGCGGGACTGTTGCTCTTATCGCTGGATCCAGTGCTCAGGTTATGTTCAATGACGGTGGCAGCGCTTTGGGTGGAGATGCTGGATTGACTTATAATAAAAACACAGATTCATTGACGGTAAATGGAGACATGACTATAAATGGTGGAATATATCTTAGTGCTTCTGCAATCATAGATGGCGGAGTGTTTTGATAAATAAATACGAAATCTAAAAAGTTAAATTAAGAGGTAAGCTAGTATGGCAATAATTCTTGTAAAAAGAGGAACTTCAGATCCCACGGCATCGCAGGTTACCAATTCTGGAGAGCTTGCAGCCAATACTAGCACTCCAAAGTTGTTTATAAAAACAGCAAGCGATAGCTCGACCACTCCAGTATGGATTGGCGCGGCAATTGAGGCTTCTCCCGGAGACTGGACTAGTACTTCCAAGCTTGCGACGCAAAGCGCAATCAATACGACATTTATGCCAAAAGGTGGTGGCGCCTTCACGGGCGACCTTACCCTTAATGCTCAGTCTGACCTGAGGTTCGCGGACAGCGACTCTTCAAACTGGGTCGCTTTTCAAGCTCCTGCTACTGTTGCTTCCAATGTCACATGGACTCTTCCCTCTGCGGACGGAACAAATGGTCAGGTTTTATCCACCAACGGCAGTGGTACATTGTCGTGGAATTCTGGTGGCTCGGCAACTACTATAAATACTACCAATGACAATACGAATACTTCTAGATATATAGTTTTTTCTACTTCTGCTCAGAATGGAGCTACTCTCTATGTGGATAGTTCTACAACTCCTCTTAGTTATAATCCTAGTACTCCTCAGCTTAATGTGGGCAATGCGATATTACAAGGTAATGGCAACGGATATCTATATTCCAACACAGTCTCAACAGTGCAGGATGATCAAACGCTTACATTATCTGCAAGCGGATCAGATACTAGTGCGCAAATTTTACTAACTGGAGCGGCAACTGCTTCCTCTACAGCAGCTATAGACGCAACAACCACGACTATTACATCAACTACGGTAAACTTGAATGGTGCGATAGCAACAACAGGCGCTTCATTCGAGTTGCCCACATCTTATACATTTGCAGATACGGGTACGGCAACGAATACTCTCAACATACAGACGGGTAGCACTACATCTGGAGCAACGAAGACGCTAAACCTTGGCACAGGTGGAGCCTCTGGATCAACTACCAATGTAAACATAGGATCAGCAAATGGCGGCACGGTTACCATCAACAGCGATGCGACTATCAGTGGCAATCTTACCGTAAGTGGAAATACTACAACCGTAAGCAGTACGACGATTACTGTAAATGATCCACTTATATCATTGGCTAGCAACAATAGCTCTACGGATGCTGTAGACATAGGTTTCTACGGACTATATGACACATCTGGATCACAGGATCTTTACTGCGGTTTGTTCAGAGATGCAAGTGATGATAAATTCAAGCTGTTCAATAGCCTTCAGTCTGCTCCCACCACCACGGTGAATACGGGAGGAACTGGATATACCGTATCTACCCTGGTCGCTGACCTTGAGGGTAAGGTAAACGGTCTTACGGTAACATCCTCAACAGGAACTCTTACGGTAACCAATGGAAAGACCTTAAGCGCAAGCAATACGCTTACATTTACTGGAACTGATTCATCTTCAGTTGCATTCGGTGGAGGCGGAACGGTAACATACACCTCTAACAATTTAGGTGTTTTTTCTGCTACTACATCTGCCCAGCTTGCCGGAGTGATAAACGATGAGACAGGCTTCACATCAGGAGCGCTACTTGTATTTAATACCTCTCCTTCATTTACTACGAGTGTAGTTACAGGCAGTACAATATTCGGAGTATTTGATTCCACTGCGACTACCATTGATGCATTTGGCGCAGCCACTACTGGAAATATAGGATATGATGGAACTGCTACTTCTACAACGAATATATCAACTGGAGCAACTGGTTCTGGCAATATAAAAACACTTAATTTAGGAACAGGAGCTGCAGCAAGTTCAACAACCAATGTAAACATAGGATCCAATCAAGGTGGAACCACGACGATTAACAGCGGTACTGTGGTTGGTTCTGCAGGAACCCAGACTCTTTTCAATACTACAGCCACCACGATGAACTTCGCTGGCGCTGCAACTGCCATCACGATGGGTTCGACTACTGGAACCACTACCATAAGGAATCCCAATCTTTTTATAAGCAATAGCA
>Ga0075471_10002507_pt1 | contig 12056 bp, 5 predicted proteins | sample DEB19_08_DNA_2_FD_74787 | JGI IMG/M metagenome (GOLD analysis project Ga0075471, IMG submission 74787) | Aqueous microbial communities from the Delaware River and Bay under freshwater to marine salinity gradient to study organic matter... | ecosystem: Environmental > Aquatic > Marine > Coastal ... | reverse complement strand
TGATGAAGTCGTTGATCAGGCCGTTGCCGCCGCTGCCCTCGTGAATCCAGTTGTTCTGCCCGCTCAATGAGAAACTGGCGTTGTAGCCCTCATGCCCCTCGAAGGTGGTGCGGTAGATGAGTGTGGCGGCGGGAGCGGAGCGCACGGCGGCGAGCATGGCCAGCAGACACACGCAGCCCATGCCGATCCATAAACTGGAGCGCCGAGCAATGCCCGGCGTTCCTGGGCGGGGTCCGCACTCGTTCTTGGCGGCGGCATGGTTCGCCTCCTTGCTACGCGTTTTGGTCGGCTCGCTCATGGTGCCAGATTGAAAACCGCGGTTCGGCGATGGTTTCGACGGAGCGGAGCTGATGTGCCGCCATCGGTATTTCTGCCGACGAGGTCGGTTCAGCACGATTGCCCAGAGCGGAAGCCGCCCGGACCACTTCGGACTCACTTGGCCTGCAAATACTCCGGCACCTTGATGTCCGCGCTCTTGATGGCCGGCTCGTTGCCGCGCCAGAGGAAGCCGGCCTGCTCGAACTCCCCGCGATTGGCCTGGAGATGCGCCAGCAGGCGGCGGGCGAGCTGGCGGTTGGGGGAAAGCTCCCGCACGGCGAAGGGCTGCACGGCCTTCGCGCCCTCGTGCTTGATGGGGAAGAACTCCAGATGCTCCGCCTGGGGAATGGCGTTCACGCGATAGACGATGGCCGCGTCCAGCCCGCCTGCGCGCATCTGGTTGATGAGGAAGTCCGCCGTGGGCACCTCCACCACCACGTTCTTCCGCACGGATTCGAGCAGGCCGGTGGACTTCAACATGCCGCGCGTCATGTAGCCGAGCGTGCTCTGCTCCGCGTTGCACAAGCCCACCTTGAGCCCCGGCAGCGCGAGGTCCGCCAGCGTCTTCACGCCGTGCGGATTGCCCTTGCGCACCGTGATGCCGATGTCCGTCTCCGTCAGCATCACGGCCTCGGGGAACTGCGCGGCCACGGGCGGCACGAAGCACAGGTCGCACGCGAAGTAGGCGTCCGGGAAGCGCGGCGCGTTCGCGTCCTTCATCGTCTTCATCGTGGCGCAGAGCACGCCGCAGCCATTGAACACCGTTGTCACGTTCACCCCCTCGCGGTCGGCGAACTGCTTGAGCAGCTTCTCAATCGCCAGCCGGTTCACACCGCCGCTGTAAAGAATCAGCTCCGGCTTCTCCGCCCATTTGTCCCCGTCCGCGAGCTGGAAGCCATGGGCCTTGAAGACCGCGCCGCCCTGCTCCGGCGCGCTCAGGTAGCGCGCGAACCGCAGGGCCGCCGTGGGCTGGGTGCAGAAGGCCAGCACGGCGGCGCTTGCGTTCTCGACGTGGCTCTTCAACTCCGGCACCACGACCGCCTCCGCGCCCTTGAACTGCGGCACGGTGGCGTCCCACAAGATGGCGGCGTCCACCGCGCCCAGGGAAAGGTCGGCGGCGATCTCTGTGACGGTCGGCTTCATCACCGTGGCGCGGGCGACGAGCTTGGTCCACGTCTCGCCCAGCGCCTTCTTCGTCACGCGCGAGATGCTCGCGGCATCCGGGTTGGTCAGGGCGAGCTTCACGTCGTCACGCTGCAAATCGGCGACGCTGCGGATGTTCTTCGGGTTCCCCGCGCGCACGGCGATGACGGGATGCTGGCGCACGAGCGGCAGCGCCTCGCGCACGAGTTCGAACTTCCGCGCGTCCGCCAGCGAGCCGTCGTCCGCCGCGATGAAGAGGTCACCTTGCTTGGCCACGCGCAAGTTGCTGAGGAGCCCGCCGGTGGGGCCGTATTGCAGCCGAACCTCGACGCCAAACTCAGTCCGATACTTTGCCGCGACAGCCTCAACCGGCTGCTTCAGCCCAGCGGCGCAATACACTGTTAGCGTGGTCTGCACGCGCGCCGGCGTGCTGCCGCGCTGAAGCACGGCCAGGGCGGCGAGGCCAACAGCGAGGGCGAACAGCAGGGCGGCGGCAGTTTTCACGATTTGAGGCTGCACGGTGTCAGGCCGGGAAGTAGCCGGCGACCAGAAAATGCCTTGGCAATCAAGCTGTGGCTGGCAGCCTGAATTTCATGCTTCGCCAATGGCCATCTGCCCCGCTGCTTCCCCTGCTTTGCCTGTTCCTCGCGGGGTCAGTCCACGCCGCCGACTGGCCCATGTGGCGGGCAAACGCGGGCCGCACCGCATCGGTCGCATCTGCGTTGCCCGAAAAGCTCGCCGTTCTCTGGGGCCGCGAACTGCCGCCGCTCAAGCCCGCCTTCCGCGACGTGCGACTGCAATTCGACAAGGGCTACGAACCCGTCGTGCTGGGCCAGCGGCTCTTCGTGGCGTCGTCGCGGGATGACAGCGTGACGGCCCTCGCCACGGACACGGGCGCGGTGCTGTGGAAAGTCTTCGCCGACGGCCCGGTGCGCTTCGCGCCGGTCGCGGGCGATGGGAAGGTGATTTTCGGTTCGGACGATGGTGTGCTGCGTTGCGTGTCGGCGGCCACGGGCCAACTGCTTTGGCAAAAGCGCGCCGTGCCAAACAACCGTCAGCTCCTCGGCAACGGCCGGCTCATCTCCGTGTGGCCGATTCGCGGCGGGCCGGTGCTGCACGAGGGCCGCGTATATTTCGCCGCCGGCGTCTGGCCGCTCGAAGGTGTGTTCATCTACTGCCTCGACGCGGCGACCGGTCACGAAGTCTGGCTCAACGACCGGCTCAGTTACATCTACGGCGTCCACCCGCATCAGGCCGAAGCCTTCGGCGGTGTGGCCCCGCAAGGCTACCTGCTCGTGGACGGCGCGGACCTCGTGGTCCCGTGCAGCTCCGCTTATCCCGCGCGCCTCGACCTCGCGACGGGCAAGCTCAAGGACTTCGCGCTGCCTGCGGCGGGCCGGCTGCCCGGTGGCTGGTTCGCCGCGCTGCCCGAGGACAAGGAGAAGGCCCGCCTCAAACGCCTCGGCCTGCTCTTCGACAACTCCGTCAACGCCGTTCGCCACGAGGACAAGCCTCGCGCCGAAGGCGATGCTGGCGTGCGTCGGACGTTCCGCGCAGGTGGGAAGGAACTGAGCTTCGACGGCCCGTGGCCCGGCGTGACGGGCAAAGTCCACAGCGTCCTCGCGGCAGATGGGAAGGTGTTCGTCGTCACCGAGGAAGGTCGGCTCACCGCGCTCGGTGCCGGTAGGGCCGACCTGCGGTCGGCCTCGTTTATCCAATCAGAGGCACGAGGCCTTGCACAGCAAGGCCCTACCACGGTTCGGGCGAAGCAATTCCTCGCCGCCGCCGGCACGCAACGCGGTTACGCCCTCGTGCTTGGCTTCGGTGAAAGCGGTTTCCTCGAAGCCCTCGCTGCACAGAGCCAGCTTAAGTTCCTCGCCCTCACCGATGACCCCGCGAAACTCGCCGCCACCCGCCAGCGCCTCGCCTCCGCCGGGCTTTACGGCGAGCGCGTCGCGTTGCGCGCTGTCGCGCCGGGCGACTCCGGGCTACCGCCTTACTTCGCGAGTTTCATCGCCGTAGGCTCGGACGCGACGCTGCCGGACCCGACCGGGCTGAAGCAGATTTACGGCTGGCTGCGGCCTTACGGCGGACGGCTCGTCGGCCCCGAGTCGCTCGCGCGCATCGCGGAAGTTGCGAAGCTCCCGCAGGCCAGTGTGCGCGTTGCGGACGGCCTCGCCATCGTGACGCGCGAGGGTGCGCTCGAAGGCAGTTCGAACTATAAAGGCGGCTTCGAGACCAGCCCCGATGAACTGGTGAAGGCTCCGTTTGGCGTGCTGTGGTTCGACGACACGCTCGGTCACTTCAAACGCTCGCCGCAGCCCAAGTTCGTGGACGGCGTGATGGTCAGCACAGACAAGACCTGGCTCGACGCGTCCACGCGGAAGGGCAAGTTGGATTATCGCCTTCAGCCATCGGTCTTCAGCGACGTTTACACCGGGCGCATGCTGGACGCCGCCGAAGTTCCCGCATCGAGCCGGAGCGTGGCGCACACGCCGGCGGAGTTAGAAAAAGTGCAGCAGGGCCAGTATCGCCCCGCGACGCAGAAGGACGACTGGAAGCCCGCTGCGCCCGTGGCCGGCACGCGCGTGAACCCGCTCACCGGCGACTACGAGCCGCGCGCGTTCCCGAAGAGCTACGGCTGCGACGGCGGCTTCGACTACGGCCACCTCTACACGATGCGCTCGGGCACGGCGGCGTTTTACGACAAGCGGCTCGACAGCGGCACCATCCACATCAGCGGCCCGCGCTCAGGCTGCACCAGCAGCGTCATCCCCGCGAACGGCGTGCTGAACGTGCCTTACTTCTACGAGGGATGCAGTTGCAGCTACCCGTTGCCGATGGCGCTCTCGCTCGTGAGCCTGCCGCCGACCTTCGAGCAATGGGCCGCGTGGGGCAGCGTGGCCGCGAGCAATCTCGCCGGGAAAATCGAGCGCATCGGCTTGAACTTCGGCGCACCCGGCGACCGCCGCACCGACGACGGGACGCTGTGGCTCGCGTATCCCGCCGTGGGCGGGCCGTCGCCGAAAGTGGACGTGCGCACCGAGCCGGCGGCTCCGGAATACTTTTACCGGCACTCCGTGTGGATTGAAGGCGGTGAAGGCTGGCCGTGGGTCGGCGCATCGGGCGTGAAGGGGTTGCAGAGCGTGACGGTGGCCGGGTTGAAGCCGGGCAGTTACACCGTGCGCCTCGTGTTCACCGAGCCGGATGTGGTGGCGAAGCTCGGTGGCCGGAAGTTCGCCGTGCGACTCCAAGATCAGGCCGTGCTGAACGAACTCGACGTGCTGGCTGAGTCGGGCGGCGTGATGCGCGTGCTGACGAAGACGTTCGCCAAGGTCGCCGTGGCCGATGGCACGCTCACCGTGAAACTCGCGGCGCACACCGGCCAGACCTTGCTCAATGGCTTGGAGATTGTCCGGGCTGGCTTGACGATGGAGCCGTTGCCTTCGCCCGCCCGGGTTCCGGGGCGGCTCTGAACCGATGCGCATCAGGACATTTCCACCGGCGTCCCTGACCGGGTGGCTGAAACGGGATGAAACCAGTTTGATCCGGACGCGTCTGTGCCGGGGCGCACCGCGCTCATGAACATCAACTTTCAGCTCCCCCGATGGGTCGGATTGCTGGCCTGCCTGCTCACCGGCCCCGTGCTGGCAGCGGATTGGCCCATGTGGCGGTTCGATGCGCAACGTTCTGCTGCTTCCCCGGAAGTGCTGCCCGCCCAGCTCCAGCTCCAATGGACCCGCAAGTATGCGCCTCGCGTGCAGGTCTGGGACGATCCGCTCAACCACGACCTCATGCCCTACGACCGCATCTTCGAGCCGGTGGTGCTCGGCGAGCGCGTGTTTCTCAGCTTCAACGATGCGGACAAAGTCATCGCGCTCGACCTGCGGACGGGCAAAGAGCTGTGGGCGTTCTACACCGACGGCCCGGTGCGGTTCGCACCGGTGGCCTGGCAGGACAAGGTTTTGTTCACCAGCGACGACGGCCTGCTTTACTGTGTGAACGCGGCGGACGGGCAACTGCTGTGGAAGTTCCGCGGCGGTCCCTCGGAGCGGAAAGTCCTCGGCAACCAGCGGGTCATCTCCGCGTGGCCGGCGCGCGGCGGCCCGGTGGTGCGGGACGGGCGCGTGTATTTCGCGGCGAGCATCTGGCCGTTCATGGGCACGTTCATCTACGCGCTCGAAGCCGGCACGGGCCGCGTCCTCTGGGTCAATGACAGCACCGGCGCCCAGTTTATCAAGCAGCCGCACAGCGCGCCGTCGTTCGCGGGCGTCGCACCGCAGGGCGCGCTGGCCGCCACGCGGGACGTGCTGCTGGTGCCGGGCGGGCGCTCGGTGCCGGCGGCGTTTGACCGGCACACCGGCGCGTTGCTGCATTTTCAAATCAGCACCGTCGGCAAGGGCAACGGCGGCTCGTTCGTCGCGGCGAGCGATACGGAATACTTCGTCCACACGCGGCAGCGCGGCGTGCGCAACTACGAGTTGAAGACCGGCAAGACCGGCAAGTTCACCGGCAACGAGCCCGTGCTCGATGGCCCGGTGGTTTACAGCTACGTCACCAACAAGTTGGGCTCCGTGCTCCAGGCCAGCACCGGCACAAACGTGACGTGGGAGTTCAAGGCCGATGCGTCCGGCGACCTCATCATGGCCGGCCGCCGTCTCTACGCTGCGGGCACCAACGCCGTCCGGGCAATTGAGCTGCCAGCGGGTCTGCGCGGCGCGCGCGTGGCGTGGTCGCACCCGCTGCCGGCGGGCACGCAGCGCTTGCTGGCGGCGAACGGCACGCTGCTGGCCGTGACGCTGGATGGCCGCATCCTCGCGTTCGGCGCGGCGACGAATAAAGCCGTCACGCTCACGGAAAAGGCGGTTCCGTTGAAGCCAGTCGCGTCGGCCGTCGCGCAGGCGAAGGCCATGCTGGCCGCGGCCGACGTGACCGATGGTTACGCGCTGGGCTTTGGCGTGGAGGACGGGGCGTTGCTGGAGGCGCTGGTGTTGAACTCGAAGCTGCACGTCGTCGCCGTGGACCCCGACGCGGCGAAGGTGGACCTGCTGCGCCGCCGCTTCGATGCGGCCGGACTTTACGGCAAGCGCGTCACGCTGCATGTGGGCGACCCCCTGAAGTTCAAGGCCCCGCCCTATCTCGCCAATCTCATCGTGGTGGGCGAGTCGTTCGCACCGGAGCTGCGCAACCCGGCGATGCTGCGCGCCACCTTTGATTCGCTGCGGCCCTACGGCGGAACAATGTGGCTGCCGGTGGCGGGCGAGGCGCAGGCGGAGTTTCAGCGGCTCATTGGCGAAGCGAAGTTGGAGCAGGCCAAGCTGCAGACCGCCAATGCGCACCTCCTGCTCACCCGCGCCGGGCCATTGCCCAATGCCGCCGACTGGACGCACCAATACGGCGACATCGGCAACACCGTGAAATCCGACGACGCCCGCGTGCGTGCTCCGCTGGGCCTGCTGTGGTTTGGCGGCAACTCGAACATGGATGTTCTCCCCCGCCACGGTCATGGCCCGCCCGAGCAGGTCGTCGGTGGGCGGGTGATTTTGCAGGGCATGGACAGCTTCAGCGCCCGCGACGTTTACACCGGCCGGCTGCTCTGGAAAACCGAGTTCACGAACCTCGGCACGTTCGGCATCTACTTCGACAAGAGCTACACGAACACGCCGTTGAGCACGGCCTACAACCAGAAGCACATTCCCGGCGCGAACGGCCGCGGCGCGAACTACGTCGCCACCGAGGATGCGGTGTATGTGGCCGTGGGCAGCGCCTGCCAGGTGCTGGATGCGCGCACGGGCAAGCTGCGCCAGACCATCGCGCTGCCCGCCGCTGCGGATGGCAAACCGCCCGGCGACTGGGCCTTCATCGGTCTTTACGAGGATGTGCTGCTCGGCGGCGATGGCTTCGCGAACTACACCCAGAAGCTCGGCGGCGGGCTCTCCAAGACGAACACGATTGAGGACTTTTCCGCGAGCGCGGGCCTGGCGGCGTTCGACCGCCACTCGGGCAAGCTGCTGTGGCGCGTGCCGGCGCGGCACAGCTTCCTGCACAACGGCATCGTCGCCGGCAACGGCCGCCTCTACGCCCTCGACAAGCTGCCCAAGAGCGCCGAGGACAAGCTGAAGCGCCGGGGCGTGCCGGTGCCGACGGATTACGCCATCACCGCGCTGGAGGTGCGCACCGGCCAGCCGGTCTGGGCCGCGACCACGAACATCTTCGGCACCTGGCTGAGTTACTCGAAGGAGCACGACGTGCTGTTGCTCGCCGGCGCGAAGGCCAGTGACCGCCTCAAGGACGAGGCGGGCGAGGGCATGACAGCGTATCGCGGCACGAATGGCTCGGTGCGCTGGCAGGACTTGCAGCGCAAATACACCGGGCCGTGCATCCTTCACCATGCGCTCATCCTCACAAGCGCCAATTCCTACCAAGCCTCCAGCGGCGCGTTCAACCTGCTCGACGGCACCCCCCATCTCGTCACCAACCCGCTCACCGGCAAGCTGGAGCCGTGGCGCGTCTCGCGGGCCTATGGCTGCAACAACATCGTGGCGAGCGAGAACCTGCTCACCTTCCGCTCGGGCGCGGCGGGCTTTTACGACCTGTTGTCCCAGAGCGGCACGGCGAACCTCGGCGGCTTCAAGTCCGGCTGCACGGCGAACCTCGTGGTCGCCAACGGCGTGCTCAACGCGCCGGACTACACCCGCACCTGCACTTGCGCCTACCAAAACCAGACTTCGCTCGCGCTGGTCCACATGCCCGAGATGGAGATGTGGGCTTACAGTCAGTTCGGTCTGGATGGTCAGGAGGGCGACCGCATCGCGCGCATCGGCATCAACTTTGGCGCGCCGGGTGACCGCCGCGCGGAGGATGGCACGTTGTGGGTGGAATACCCATCCGTTGGCGGCGACTCGCCCGGCCTGCCCATCACGGTGACGGGCAAGGGGACTAATAGTTACTACCGCCGGCACGCCTCGCAGTTCAGCGGGCTGGGCGGTGGCGTGCTGCCTTGGGTGGCGTCGTCGGGGCTGCGCGATTGCGACACCATCACCATCACGCCCGAGCTGGTGCGTCCCAAACCAGCGAAGCCGGTGCGCACCAAGGAAGACGATGAGGACGAAGGCCGTGACCTGCTGAAAACCGGTGCGCTGCTCGACCTCCTCGAAAAGCGGGCCACTAACAGCCTTGCCGCCAGCGCGCCGGTGAAGCCCGCGCCGCCCCGCCCTCCGCCGGCCCCCTCGCCCTACACGGTGCGCCTGCACTTCGCCGAGCCGGACGAGTTGCCGCCCGGTCAGCGTGTCTTCGATGTCGCGTTGCAAGGGCGGCCGGTGCTGGAGCGGTTCGACATCGCCCGGGTTGCCGGTGGTCAGCGCACTGGTGTGGTGAGGGAATTCACCGGCATCGTCATCGCGAAGGATTTGAAAATCACCTTTACCCGCGCGCCGGGAGCCAAGGCCGGACCCGTTTTGTCGGGCGTGGAACTCATCGCCGAGAAACCGCTGGCGGCAAAATGAGTGCGGATTGTCATCGGCGGGAGAACGCGTTGAGTGCTGACGCTACGAGGGGGAAGAGCCGTATCGCACCACGATGGGCCGCGTTCTGCTGGGTGCTCTCTTTCTTGCTCGCCCTTCTTCTCTCTGTCCATTCCCTGCCCGCCTGCTCCGTGCCGGTCTTCCGCTACGCGTTGGAGAAGTGGGCGGCGGACGAGTATCAAGCCATCGTCTTCCATCGCGGTCCGCTCACCGCCGCGCAGCAGGCGCTGATGCAGCCGCTCAACGGTGAAGGACTGGGCGGCCAGCTCCCTGCCAATGTCGCCCTCCAGACCGTGGACCTCGCGCAGAACCCCGATCCTGCGCTGCTGGCCCTGTGGCGGCAGTTGGGCTCGGACACCTTGCCCTCGCTGCTTTTGAAGTATCCCCAGAAGTCGCGCCTGTCGGACCACCTGTTCGCGGGACCGCTCACCGCAGCGGCGGTGCAGCAAGTCCTCGATTCCCCGGCGCGGCGGGAGATCATCCGTCGGATCGCGCAGGGGCAGAGCGTGGTCTGGGTGTTGCTGGAAACCGGTGATGCCACCCGTGACGAGGCCGCCGCCAAGGTGGCCGCAGAGCGGCTGGACTACCTCACCACTGTGTTGAAGCTCCCGGCTATCGAGGCCCAGGACATCGCCAGCGGCCTCGTCTCTGTGCCGAAGGACGGCTTGAAGCTGGCGTTCTCCGTGTTGCGGATGAACCGCAAGGACGCGGCCGAAAGTGTGTTCGCCCGCATGCTGCTGCATTCGGAGCCGGACCTGCTCGATCTCCAGGAACCCATGCTGTTCCCCGTCTTCGGACGTGGGCGCGCGCTGTATGCGCTCGCAGGCAAGGGCATCAATCACGAGACACTCGACGAGGCCGCGACCTTTCTGACCGGCAAATGCTCCTGCGAGGTGAAGGAGCTTAACCCGGGCGTGGACTTGCTGCTCACGGCGGACTGGGCCGGGCTGATCAAAGCCCAGTCGGAGGGCGCCCGCCCGGCCGTGCTCCAGCAGCAGGCTGCGGCAGCCGCTGCCGCTGCGGCTCCGGAGACGGTGACAATCACTGGTGACAGCGCCCCGCCTCCCACCCCGGGAAACCGCCCGCTGATACCCGCAGCCGCCGGCGCGCTGGCGGCGCTGCTGCTCGCCGGATTTTTTTGGTGGCGGAGAAACTGAGAGCCACGGCCGTCTCAGGGCCGGCCGGACTGCCGCAGCCAGACGCCCATCACCAGCGCGAAGCCCGCCGCAATCCACATCAGCGGCCACGGTCGTTCCGGTGCGGCAGCCGGGGCCGCTGCTTGTGGCTGGATTTTCACCGTCTCCGGTTCGAGCGCGACGCTGTTGGTCGTGATGGGCTTCGGAGTCGTCCCGGTCGCGGTCGTCTTCTCTGCAATCGCAGTCAGTTCTTCCTGCCACGCCACGTTCATCAGCAAATCCCAGCCGGGATTCTGCCGCTTGACCTGACACGAGCACGCGCCGAGCAGGAAGAGGCAAACCTCCTCGATCTCCGCGTCACCGAAGTCGCCGGCGGGCCACGCGCCGAGCACGCGTCCGCGACCAAAGACGGCGGCGAGCCAAGCGCCGGACTGCAAGGCCGCGTCGGGCTTCGGGCCCGCCAGCATTTTGAGGAGGAGGGATTCGTTGCTTGTGCCGGCGATGCGCAGCAGCGAGAACTTCACGCGCAGCGCCGGGCCGGGGCCGAGCTGGCTGGTCGGGTCGTTCGGGTCAATGCGCGGGAGGATGGCCACTTGTTCCAGATAGCGCAGCCGCTTCTCCACGCGGGCGGCAAGGGCGTCATCGGCCGCTTTGTCGCCGGATTCCACCAGCACCCACACCACTGATTCACCGGCCAGCACGCGACGCGCGAGTTCGCGGCGCGCGGGGGAATTTGTCAGTGCTTGGAGGCTGGCCGGCGTGAGCGTGCCCGACCACACGACGGGCGCGGTGGCTTCCTCGGGATGCGGAAAAATCAGCCGCGCCTCCGCCCCGGTGCCGGGCTTGGCCTCCAGATTCACCGGCGAGTCAGAACCCAGGTTGCGGAAAAAATCAGCGATGGCCGGTGTCTGGAGCGCGCTGGCGGGAAACTCCAGCCGGTAAGCATCCGCCTGCCAGCGATCCAGCGCGTAGCGGAAGACCGGGATGGTGCAGCACTCCGCAGCATGGGCGAGGGTGAGCGTAAGGAAGAGCAGGACGAAGGACGAAGGACGAAGCCAAGTGCGGGCAGAGCGCGTCTGTCCCCAGCGCGCCGTCAGGGCGTCCGAACGCATAAGCGGCGTGGTGAGGACACCGCGCCCTACCAGCGTTGGTGATTGATTCGTCATTTAGCCTCCACGGGTTTCGGCTTCGGGCCGGGCGGCAGCTTCGGCGGTTCGCCGCCGGACAGCGGGCCGTAGGCGAAGGACTTCGCCTGCCATTCCTTTTCATTCGGGACTGGCTCCCACCTTACGCCGTCGGTGCTGCGCGAGATTTTGTGCGGCGGCCAGCCATAGCCGTAGAACCAGTTTTCCACGCGGCGAATCTGGCGCGGGATGGGACCGGTGGCAACCGGCTGCCAGTCGAGGCCGTCCGGCGAGCGATACGCCTCCTTCTGCGTCGTGGCGAGGAACTCCTTGCCGGTCCAGATGACGCACTGGATGTCGGCGCGCGCGGCGTTGGTCGCGTTGTTCTGGAAGTTCACGCCGTCCTTCGTCACCGCGAGCAGGCCGTTCTGGCCGCCGATGACGAACACGCCGTTGCCGAACGCCACGCGGCGCAGGCCCGCCTGCTTGTCCACCTGCCCGGCCATCTGTGTGACGGTGATTCCCCCGGTCGCCGGGTTGAACGCGGTGACGGGGCCGAAGTCGCCGGAGCTGACGATGAGGCCGTTGCCCTGCGCGGAAGCGCGAATCCAGTGCGTCGGCGTGGGCATCTTGGGCGTGGCGACGAGCTGCCACTTCTCCGCGTCCGTGGTCTTGAAGACCTTGCCCCGCAAGTCCACCGCGTAGAGCGTGTCGCCGAAAATCTCCAGGCCGAAGATGGGCGAGCTGCCGGGAATGACGCCGTCGGACCAAGTGCGCCCGTCGCGCGTGGCGGTGACGCGCCCGCTGAAGTA